>SMVB01428153.1_pt1 | contig 17002 bp, 14 predicted proteins | sample 2456461 | NCBI WGS metagenome assembly SMVB01 (sample SAMN11095934, study PRJNA526329) | marine sediment metagenome | biome: Marine sediment; feature: Surficial sediment; material: Deep marine sediment; isolation source: Hadal surficial sediment | place: Pacific Ocean | collected 2014-05 | depth...
CGGCCTTCCGCGCCGCGTTCCACCAGCACCGTCGCCGCGCCGCCGACCCGGCCCTCGAGGAATCGCGCCAGCGCCGCGTCACCCGCCGCCCGCAAGCGCGCCGCGCGCGCCTTGCGTGTCACGGGCACGACTTGCGGCATGCGCGCCGCCGGCGTGCCGGGGCGTGGCGAGTAGGGGAAGACATGAAGGAAGGTCAGCCCGCAATCCGCCACCAAATCCAGGGTACGGGCGAACATGGCCTCGGTTTCGGTGGGGAAGCCGGCGATCAGGTCGGCGCCGAACGCAACGTCGGGACGCAAGCGGCGCACTTCGTCGCAGACCGCGACGGCCTGGGCATGGTTGTGCCGCCGTTTCATGCGCTTGAGGATCATATCGTCGCCGGCCTGCAGGCTGAAATGCAGGTGCGGCATCAGCCGCTCTTCCTCGGCGATGGCGCGCAGCAGGTCCGGGTCGATGGCCGCCGGGTCGAGGGACGACAGGCGTAGGCGCGCCAGTTCCGGCACGGCGGCAAGCAGGCGGCGCACCAGTTGGCCCAAGGTCGGGCGGCCCGGCAGGTCGGCGCCGTAAGACGCGATATCGACCCCGGTCAGCACCACTTCGTTGAACCCGGCCGCGACCAGGCGGCGGATTTCGGCCGCGATGTCGCCCATCGGCACCGAACGGTTGGGGCCGCGCCCGAACGGGATAATGCAGAAGGTGCAGCGGTGGTCGCAGCCGTTCTGGACCTGGACGAAGGCGCGCGCGCGGCCGTCGAAACCGGCGATCAGATGGCCGGCCGTCTCGCGCGCCGCCGCGATATCGTTGACTTGCACCCGCGCGCCGCCGATGAATTCGTCGAGGCGCAGCTTCTCGGCGTTGCCCAGCACCTGGTCGACCTCGGGCATGGCGGCGTAGGCTTCCGGATCGATCTGGGCGGCGCAGCCGGTGACGATAATGCGCGCGTCGGGCCGCCGCCGACGCGCCTTGCGGATCGCCTGTCGCGCCTGTCGTTCGGCTTCGGCCGTCACCGCGCAGGTGTTGACGATCACCGTGTCCGCCAGGCCGCCGGCGCGCGCGCGCATGACTTCCGACTCGTAGGCATTGAGCCGGCAGCCGAAGGTGATGATCTCCGTTTGCGCGCTCATGACAGCAGCTCGGGCGCAATTTCGCCGGAAAAGCTGGTCTCGGCGGGGCCGGTCATTACCACGTGATCGTCATCGCGCCATTCGACCGCGAGAGCGCCGCCGTCGAGACGCAATTCCGCGCGCCTGCCGCACAGGCCGCGCCGGTGCGCCGCCACCAGCGTGGCGCAGGCGCCGGTGCCGCAAGCGCGCGTGATGCCGACACCGCGCTCCCACACACGCAAGCGGATCGCGTCACCGCCGAGCATCTGCGCGACCTCGATATTGGCGCGCTCGGGGAACAGCGGATCGGTCTCCAACTCCGGCCCCAGCCCCGCCAAATCGATTGCCTCGGCGTCGCCGGTGAAGAACACCGCGTGCGGATTGCCGATGTTGACCCCGACCGGATCGGCCAGCGGCCCGCGCTCCAGCCCCAGGTGCAAGGTGTCGCGCGCCTCGGCCAGCGGAATCTCCGCCCAATCGAGGCGCGGCACGCCCATGTCCACCGCCACGTGCTCGCCGGCGGATTCGGCGCGCAACAGGCCGATCTCGGTCTCGATCACCACGTGGTCGGCCTCGCGTTCCTCCATCACCAGGCGGGCGACGCAGCGCGTGCCGTTGCCGCAAGCCTCGACCTCGCCGCCGTCGGCGTTGTGGATGCGCATGAACACGTCGGCGCGCTCCGAGGTCTCCAGGATGATCAACTGATCGCAGCCGACGCCGGTGCGCCGGTCGGCGATGGCGCGCGCCTGGGCCGGCGACAGCTTGAGCGGCGCGGCGCGCGCGTCGAGCACCACGAAGTCGTTGCCGAGGCCGTGCATCTTGATGAACCGACGGGCCGTCATGTCCGCCTTATATGGCCGCGCGCCGGGCCGCGTCCAATAGTTTTGGGTCACGGCTTAGGTCGGTTGGGCCGGTGGACGGCCGCGGTAGGAAGACGACGTTGGGATGGTCAAACGGATAGCGAAGGACCTAAAATGAAAAAGACCCTGAGTGGGATGGTGGTTCGAAACGATGACGGCGTTCACGTACCCGGTCCGCCTTGAAGAGGACGATAACGACACAATCATGGTGACGTTCCCGGATTTTCGGGAAGGCGTGACCTTTGGCGAGGATCGGGAAGATGCCTTGTACCATGCCGTGGACGCGCTTGAGACCGTGATCATCGGACGCATGGCGGATCGCAAGGAGATTCCGCTTCCCTCGCCGGCGCGGGGCCGGCCCACCGTGACGTTGCCGCTGCAATCGGCGATCAAGACGGCGATCTATCAGGCCATGCGCCAACGGAAAACGACCAAGGGGGGGCTCGCGCGCAAATTAGGATGGAACCCGCCGCAGGTTGATCGCCTGCTCGGCCTGCGCTACCGCACGCGCCTCGATCTTCTCGAACAGGCCCTGGCGGCGCTCGGCAAAAAAGCGGAGGTGCGCATCCTGGAAGCGGCGTAACGGGGGCGCGACGTCGGCGCGCCCCGCCTTGACTTTGGGCAGCTTTTGGCGCTATTTGCGGCACGCTTTCGCGTGGTCGCCTCGGCGGTCGGACGACGTGCCGGCGCGGCCCCTTAATTCTATCGGATAAGCCCATGTTCGACTCCCTGGCCGATCGCCTGGGCGATATTTTCGACCGCTTGAAGAGGCGCGGCGCGCTGAGCGAGGCCGATGTCGGCGCGGCGTTGCGCGAGGTGCGCGTGGCGCTCTTGGAAGCCGACGTGGCGCTGCCCGTGGTCAAGGACTTCATTGCCGGGGTCAGGGAACGCGCGGTCGGCGCCGAAGTGATCGACAGCGTCACGCCGGGCCAGATGGTGGTCAAGATCGTCCATGACCGCCTGGTCGAGATGCTGGGCGCCTCGGCGGAAGAAATAAACCTGGCGACCACGCCGCCGGCGGTGATCATGATGGTCGGCCTGCAGGGATCGGGCAAGACCACGACCACCGCCAAGCTGGCGCTGCGTCTCGGCCGCCGCGACAAGAAGAAGACGTTGATGGCCTCGCTCGACGTGCGCCGCCCGGCGGCGCAGGAACAGCTCGCGGTGCTAGGCGAACAGGCCGAGGTCGACACGCTGCCCATCGTCGCCGGACAGCAGCCGGTCGATATCGCCAAGCGCGCGGTGCAGGCGGGCCGGCTGGGCGGCTACGACGTGGTGCTGCTCGATACCGCCGGCAGGCTTCATATCGACGAGGCCATGATGGGCGAACTGGTGGCGGTGCGCGACGCCACCGCGCCGGTCGAGACCCTGCTGGTGGCCGACGCGCTGACCGGCCAGGACGCGGTCAACATCGCGGCCCGGTTCAACGAACGCATCGGCGTGACCGGCATCGCGCTGACCCGCGTCGACGGCGACGGGCGCGGCGGCGCGGCGCTGAGCATGCGCGCGGTGACCGGATGCCCGATCAAGCTGATCGGCGTCGGCGAAAAGCTGGACGCGCTGGAAGACTTTCACCCGGAACGCATCGCCTCGCGAATCCTGGGCATGGGCGACGTGGTCTCGCTGGTCGAAAAAGCGGCCGAGACCATCGAACAGGACGAGGCCGAGAGACTGGCCGCCAAGCTGCAAAAAGGCGCCTTCGACCTCGACGATTTTGCTTCCCAGCTCGCCCAGATCGGCAAGATGGGCGGCATGAAAGGCTTGATGGGCCTGCTTCCCGGCGTCGCCAAGGTGAAGAAGCAAATGGCCGAGGGCGCCATCGACGACCGGCTTTTGGCGCGCCAGCAGGCGATCATCTCTTCGATGACGCCGAAGGAACGGCGCAACGCCAAAATCCTCAAGGGCTCGCGCAAACGGCGCATCGCCGCCGGCTCGGGAACCACCGTCCAGGACGTGAACCGGCTGCTCAAGCAGTTCAAGGACATGACGGTGATGATGAAGCGGGTCCGCAAACTGGGCAAAAAGGGCTTGATGCGCCACGGCCTGCCGGGTATGCCCCCGTCTGGGTTCACCGCCTGAGCGCGCCGCGCGCCGGGCCGGATACATGGAACGCGATTTTTTTGTCACGAACCGGCGCCGGTTCGTGGGCAACCGGAGGACAAACGAATGCCAGTGAAAATCCGCCTTAGCCGCGCTGGCACCAAGAAGCGCCCGTTTTACCGGGTCGTGGTGGCCGATGTGCGCAAACCGCGCGACGGGCGGTTCATCGAACGGGTCGGCACCTACGACCCGCTGCTGCCCAAGGACGATCCCGACCGGGTCAAGCTGAAGCTCGACCGGATCAAGTATTGGTTGGGAGAGGGCGCGCAGCCCACCGACCGGGTCTCCAAATTCCTCGGCCAGGCCGAGGTCATCGCCATGCCCCAGCGCAACAATCCGCAAAAGGCCAAGCCCAAGGCCAAGGCGCAGGAACGCCTGGCGGCCGAGAAGGAGGCCGCCGCCGCGCGCGCCGCCGCCCCGGTGGAAGCAGCCCCGGTGGAAGCAGCCCCGGTGGAAGAAGCCCCGGTGGAAGAAGCCCCGGCGGAAGAAGCCCCGGTGGAAGCAGCGCCGGCGGAAGAAGCTGTCACCGAAGAGGCGCCGGCGGAAGCACTCGCCGAGGAAGCACCGGCGGAAGCGCCGGTCGAGGAAACGCCCGCCGAAGAGGCGCCGGCGGATGCGTCGTCCGAAGGCGAAGCGGACGCGACCGACAAATAAGCCGGCCCCGGCCCCGGTTCCGGCCACGGGGCGGCTCTGCGTCGGTGTGATCACCGGCGCCAGCGGCCTGGAGGGCGCGCTCAGGGTGAAGGCCTTTACCGAAGACCCCGACGGGCTCGACCGGCTCGACGCGCTGGAGGACGACGACGGCCGCCCGCTCGCGCTTTCGGTGCGCGCCGTGCGCAAGGGCGTGGTGATCGCGAAAATCGACGGCGTCACGGACCGCGACGCGGCGGAGCGTCTGAAGGGCCGCCGCCTTTATGTGCCCCGCGCGGCGCTGCCCGAACCGCCCAGGGACGAATTCTACCACGCCGATCTGATCGGGCTTCGCGTCGAGCGCGCGGACGGCGCGGCCCTGGGAACGATCACGGCGGTGCATAATTACGGCGCCGGCGATTTGTTGGACGTGACATGCGAGAACGGCAAAAGCGTGGTCGTGCCGTTCACTCGCGACCAGGTGCCCGTGGTCGATATCGCGGGCGGGCGGGTCGTGGTGAACCCGGCGCCGGGACTGCTGGACGACGGCCCGTGAGCGCGGTCAAACCCTGGCGCGCGCGCGTCCTCACCCTGTTTCCCGAGATGTTTCCCGGACCGCTGGGCCACAGCCTGGCGGGACGCGCGCTGGAACAGGGTATTTGGTCGCTGGAAACAGTGGACATTCGCGCATTCGCGCGCGATAAACACCGCGCCGTCGATGACACGCCTTATGGCGGCGGCGCGGGCATGGTGATGCGCCCGGACGTCGTGGCCGCGGCATTGGACGATTTGCCCACGGCCGGCGCGGCCGGGCGGGTTAGTCTGTGTCTGTCGCCGCGTGGCGTTCCGTTGACCCAGGACCGGGTCAGGGAGCTGGCCGCGGCGGCGGAGGTGGTTCTGCTGTGCGGCCGGTTCGAGGGGATCGACCAGCGAGTCATCGAGGCACGGGCGCTGCAAGAGGTCAGCGTCGGCGATTTCGTCCTGTCCGGCGGAGAACCGGCGGCGATAGCACTGATCGATGCGTGCGTGCGTCTGTTACCGGGGGTCGTGGGCGACCCGGCCGGCCTTGTCGACGAAAGCTTCGAGACCGGGCTGCTGGAATACCCGCAATACACCCGGCCCCGCGTCTGGGAGGGGCATGGGGTGCCCGAAATACTTCTTTCGGGTCACCACGAACATATCGGGGCCTGGCGGCGGGCCGAGGCGGAGAAAGTCACCCGCGCCCGACGCCCGGACTTGTGGCAAAAACATCTGGCCCGCGGCGCCGCGCCGGCCACCGAACCGACGAGAAGAACGCCATGAATATCATCGAAGAGCTTGACCAAGAGCAGATCGCCAAGCTGACCGACGGAAGTCCGGTTCCCAAGTTCGGTCCCGGCGACACGTTGCGCGTCAATGTCCGTGTCGTCGAGGGCACGCGCAAACGCGTGCAGGCCTTCGAGGGGGTATGCATCGCGCGCTCGAACAAGGGCATCAATTCCTCGTTCACCGTGCGCAAGATCAGTTACGGGGAAGGGGTCGAACGCGTGTTCCCGCTCTATTCGCCGTTGATCGAAGACATCACGGTGATGCGCCGGGGCGCTGTCAGGCGCGCTAAACTTTATTACCTGCGCGGGCGCACCGGCAAGGCGGCGCGGATCCCGGAAAAGCGCGACGACCGCGCCGCCAAGGAAGCGCGCGCCGCCAAGGCCGTCGCCAAAGCCGCGGCAAAGGCCGCCGCCAAGGCCGCCAAGGCCGCGGCCAAAGAGTAATCCCACCGCCGGCGCCGCGCGCGGCGCCGGAGGAGCCTAGGAACCCCCCGACCATGTCCGAGCCCCGCACCTTGTTCGACAAGATCTGGGACAGCCACCTCGTCGATCGCCAGGACGACGGCACCTGCCTGCTTTATATCGACCGGCACCTGATCCACGAAGTCACCAGCCCGCAAGCCTTCGAGGGCCTGCGCGTGGCCGGTCGCAAGCCGCGCCGTCCCGAGGCCGCGCTTGCCGTGGCCGACCACAACATCCCGACCACGAACCGCGCCGCCGGCATCGCCGACGAGACCTCGCGCATCCAGGTCGAGACCTTGATCGCCAACTGCGCCGAATTCAGCGTGCCGTATCTCGAGATCGAGGACGTCCGCCAGGGTATCGTTCATATTATCGGCCCGGAACAGGGCTTCACCCTGCCCGGCGTGACCCTGGTGTGCGGCGACAGCCACACCTCGACTCACGGCGCCCTGGGCGCGCTGGCGTTCGGTATCGGCACCAGCGAGGTCGAACACGTGCTGGCCACGCAGACGCTGATCCAGAAGCGTCCCCAAAACATGCGCGTCATGGTGGACGGCGCGCTGCCAACCGGGGTGACCGCCAAGGACCTGATCCTTTCCATCATCGGCCGCATCGGCACCGCCGGCGGAACGGGAAGCGTCATCGAATATGCCGGCCCCGCGATCCGGGATTTGTCGATGGAAGGGCGCATGACGGTGTGCAACATGTCGATCGAGGCGGGCGCCCGCGCCGGGCTGATCGCGCCCGACGACACCACGTTCGACTACGTCAAGGGCCGGCCGATGGCGCCCAAGGCCGGCGCCTGGGAGTTGGCGGAGTCCTATTGGCGCACGCTGCCGTCCGACCCCGGCGCGGCTTACGATACCGAGGTCCGCATGGACGCCGGCGACCTGGCGCCGCATGTCACCTGGGGCACCAGTCCGCAGGACGTATTGCCGATCACCGGCCGCGTCCCCGATCCGGCCGACGAGGCCGACGAAGGGCGCCGCGCCGCGATGGAACGGGCGCTCGAATACATGGCGTTGGAAGCCGGCACGGCGCTGGTCGAAATCCCCGTCGACCGGGTGTTCATCGGCTCGTGCACCAACGGCCGCATCGAAGACTTGCGCGCGGCGGCCGCGGTGGCCGAGGGCCGCCACGTCGCCGACACCGTCAACGCCATGGTGGTGCCGGGATCGGGGCTGGTGAAACATCAGGCGGAGGAAGAGGGGCTGGACCGGATTTTCACCGACGCGGGCTTCGAATGGCGCGATCCCGGTTGCTCCATGTGTCTGGCGATGAACGCCGATCGGCTGGAGCCCGGCGAACGCTGCGCGTCCACGTCGAACCGCAATTTCGAGGGCCGCCAGGGACGCGGCGGGCGCACCCATCTGGTCAGCCCCGCCATGGCCGTCGCCGCCGCCGTCACCGGCCACCTGGCCGACGTGCGCGACCTGTTGTAGGGAGGGAAGCGCCATGGAATCGTTTCGCGTGCTCACCGGTGTTGCCGCGCCATTGCGCATGATCAATGTCGACACCGACCGCATCATTCCCAAGCTGTTCCTCAAGACCATCAAGCGCACCGGCCTGGGGCAATATTTGTTCAACGACTTGCGCTTCACCCCCGACGGCGCGGAGGTGCCCGATTTCGTGCTCAACAAGCCGGCCTATCGCAAGGCGGAGATTCTCATCGCCGGCGAGAACTTCGGCTGCGGCTCAAGCCGCGAGCACGCGCCCTGGGCGCTGCTGGATTTCGGCATTCGCTGCGTGATCGCGCCCAGCTTCGCCGACATCTTCTACAACAACTGTTTCAAGAATGGCGTGCTGCCGCTGGTGCTGCCGGCGGATCAGGTCGAAAAACTGATGGACCAGGCGGACAAGGGCGCCAACGCCACTCTCACGGCCGATTTGGAGAACCAGCGGGTCACCGGCCCCGACGGCGAGATATTTCCCTTCGAGATCGACCCGTTCCGCAAGCATTGCCTGCTGAACGGCCTCGACGACATCGGGTTGACTTTTAAAAAAACCAAAATAATAGACACCTTCGAGGCGCGCCACCGCGCCGAGCAACCCTGGTTGTCCGGCTGAACCGAACGAGGGGATAGACCAATGGCCAGCAACAAGAGACTGCTGATCCTGCCTGGCGACGGCATCGGGCCGGAAGTGATGGCGGAGGTCCGCCGCTTGATGGATTGGTTCGACAGGCGCCGGGCGATCAGCTTCGACGTCACCGAGGGCCTGGTCGGCGGCGTATCCTATGAAAAGCACGGCACCCCGGTCACGGACGAGACCGTGGAGCAGGCCATGGCGGCCGACGCGGTGCTGTTCGGCGCGGTCGGCGGCCCGCAATGGGATAACCTCGACTTTTCGGTCAAGCCCGAACGCGGCCTGCTGCGTCTGCGCAAGGACATGGACCTGTTCGCCAACCTGCGCCCCGCCGTGGTGTTCGACGGCCTTGTCGACGCGTCCAGCCTGAAGGCGGACCTGGTGCGCGGCCTCGACATCATGATCCTGCGCGAGTTGACCGGCGGCATTTATTTCGGCGAGCCGCGCGGCATCGAGACCTTGCCGGACGGCACGCGGCGCGGCGTCAACACCGAGGTCTACACCACGCCCGAGGTCGAGCGCGTCGGCCGGGTTGCTTTTGAGTTGGCCCGGAAGCGGAACGGTTTCGTCCATTCGTTGGATAAGGCCAACGTGATGGAAAGCGGCGTGATGTGGCGCGAGGACATGCAGGCGCTACACGACCGCGAATTTCCCGACATCGCGCTGCATCACATGTATGCCGACAACGCGGCCATGCAGTTGGTGCGCCAGCCCAAGCAGTTCGACGTGATGGTCACCACCAACCTGTTCGGCGACATCCTGTCCGATATCGCGGCCATGCTGACCGGCTCGCTGGGCATGCTGCCCTCGGCCTCGCTGGGCGTCAAGGACGCCACGGGGCGGCGCATGGCGCTCTATGAGCCGGTGCATGGCAGCGCGCCGGACATCGCGCGCCAAGGCAAGGCCAACCCGATCGCCATGATGATGTCCTACGCCATGATGCTGCGCTATTCGTTCGACATGGCCGAGGACGCCGCGCTGATCGAGAAGGCCATCGCCAATGTCCTGGCCGGCGGTCTTCGCACTGGCGACGTCATGCAGCCCGGCATGGCCCGGGTCTCTACCACGGTGATGGGCGAGGCGATCACGCGCGAGCTCGACACCTTGGCCGCATAGCGCGGTTCAGCCGGTGACGCCGGCGCCGCTCAATACACGATGCAAAGTACGGCTTAACAAAGGCCGGCCGTAAGGCTGGAAGGGAAAGATGGGATACAGGGTGGCCGTGGTCGGCGCGACCGGCAACGTCGGGCGCGAAATGCTGAAGGCATTGGCCGAGCGCGAGTTCCCGGTCGACGAAGTGATCGCGCTGGCGTCGCGGCAATCGATCGGCAAGGAAGTCTCGTTCGGCGAGACCGATGTGCTCACGGTCCGCGCGCTGAGCGAATTCGATTTCGCCGGCGTCGATATCGGCCTGTTTTCGCCCGGCGCCAAGGTTTCCGCCGAGTACGCGCCGCGCGCCGCCGAGGCGGGCTGCGTGGTGATCGACAACTCCTCGCATTTTCGCATGGACCCCGACGTGCCGCTGGTGGTGCCCGAGGTCAACCGCGACGCCCTGGGCGGCTACCGTGAGCGTTACATCGTCGCCAATCCCAACTGCTCGACCATCCAGATGGTGGTGGCGCTGAAGCCGCTGCAGGATCTGGCGCCGATCAAGCGGGTGGTGGTGGCGACCTACCAAGCCGTGTCGGGCGCCGGACGCAAGGCGATGGATGAACTGTTCCAACAGACCCGCAAGGTGTTCTTCAACGAACACGCCACCTCGGAACAATTCACGCGCCAGATCGCGTTCAACGTGATCCCGCATATCGACAGCTTCCAGCCCGACGGCGCGACCCGCGAAGAGCTTAAGATGGCGCGCGAAACCCAGAAGATTCTCTCGCCCGACATCGCGGTCAGCGCGACCTGCGTGCGCGTGCCGGTCTTCATCGGCCACGCCGAGGCGGTGAATGTCGAGTTCGACGCCCCCGTCACCGTGCAGGAGGCGCGCGTGGCCCTCGCCGCCGCGCCGGGAATTACGGTAACCGACGATCGCGACAACAAAGATTACACCACGCCACTGGAAGCGGCCGGCGAGGACACGGTGTTCGTCAGCCGCATCCGCCAGGACGACACCGTGCCGTTCGGCCTCAATCTGTGGGTCGTCGCCGACAACCTACGCAAGGGCGCCGCGCTCAACTCGGTCCAGATCGCCGAAGCCCTGGCCGAGGACTATCTGTAGGCACACGCCGACGAGCTTTCTGGCACTCGAAAATAACGCCCTCCCCCCTTGCGGGGGAGGGATGGGGTGGGGGGTGCCGCGCGAAGCGTGGCCAAGCAAATCCGACCTTTTCTTCGCGGAAATCCTATCCCAATGTGTTGCGATGGGCTGTTTCGATCGAACCATGCCTTTGGCCCGGTAGTCACCCCCCACGACTCTTCGTGTGACCACCCCCACCCCAACCCTCCCCCGTCGAGGGGGAGGGGGTAGATTGATAGCCGACTGAGCGCCCGCGGCTACTTGGTGAAGTTGCGCCGGTACCAGTCGCCGACGGCGCGGCCGATGGCGTAGGGGTGATCCTCGGGCAGGTAGTGGAGGCCCATGCCGACATAGGCGGTCTCCATGTTCCTGGCGCGCGCGGCCAGCCAGTCGACGTCTTCCGGCGGGTTCAGCGCGCCGGGGCGACCGTAGAGGAACAGCAGCGGCTTCTCGGTGGTGTAGATCCAATCGACATATTTCTCGACGATCGCCGTCACGTCGGCCGGCTCGCCGCCGATCGGCACTTCGTTGGGCCACTGGTTGATCTGCTTGCGCTGCGACATGTCGAGGAACGGCTCGCGGTAGCGCGTCATCGCCTCGGCGTCGAGCGTGCGGTTGGTGAAGCCGGGCAGCACGCCCTCGATGAAGTAGTTCTGCTCGATCATCATCTTCGGCCCGATGTCGGGGTTGCGCATGGTGCGGAAGAAATCGCCCAAGAGCGGGCGCATGGCGTCGTAGCTGGCGGCCGGGAACACCGGCGGCACGATCGATTCCATGAAGGCGATGCCCTTGACGTTGTCCGGGTTCTCGGACGCATAGTGGAAGCCGAAGGCCGAGCCCCAGTCATGGATCACGAACGTGATGTTCTTGAGGTCCAGCGCCTTGATGAAGCCCTCGATATAGCGGTAGTGGGTCGGATAGCGGTAATCGAGGTCAGGCTGGTCGGAGCGGCCGAAGCCGATATTGTCCGGCGCGATGACACGGCCGTATTTCTCCAGATGCGGCATCACGTTGCGCCACAGATAGGACGACGTGGGCTGACCGTGCAGGAACACGATCGGGTCGCCCTCGCCCTTGTCGACGTAATACATTTTCGAGCCCAGCACGTCCACGTAATGGGCCTGATAGGGGGACGCGGGCGAGGGATCGGGCTTGGGGTATTTGTCAGCCGCGGCCGCCGTGCCCGCGGCAAGCCCCGCCACCATCAGCGCGACCGCGCCGAGGGCGATGGATTTGGGCCAATGTCTGTCTCGGGTCATCTGTTGCCTCCCTTGCGAGGGCGCCCGCCGCCAATGCGAAAAGCGCCGATTGCGACATGCCACGGTTACCGCCGGGCCCCGGACCCGGCAAAAAACTCTCTCCCGTCTCAGGCTCGACGCCAGCCTTCGATCTCGTCGATGACGAAGCGCGCCGCGCCATGCACCGCTTCCCTGTCGTCCAAACCCTTGGCCATGGCGATCAGGCCCTGGCTGAGAGCGAAAAGATAATGCGCCCGGTCGCGCAAATCGTCGCGCGCGCCGAGGGCGCGCAACAAGGCATCGTGCAAGGCGTCCGCGACCGCGCCGTTCGCGGCCCGCGTCCGCGCGGCGACTTCGGCGTCATGCGGCGCCACCTCGAGGGTCGCGTTCTGCACCAGGCAGCCGACGCGGCCCAAGGGCGAACTCATCGCCTCCGCCAGCGCGCGAAAATGGTTCTGGATGGCGCTCAGCCCGTCGCCCTCGCCCAGGATCGCCAGCAACTGTCCCGTCATCTGCTTGTGGTAGCGCGCGATGGCCGCCAGATAAAGCGCATGCTTGTCGCCGAAAGTGTCGTAAATGCTGAACCGGTTGATGCCCATGTGGTCCACCAGGTCCTGGATCGAGGTGCCCGCGTAGCCCTTCTCCCAGAACAAGTGCATGGCCTTGTCCAGCGCGGCGTCGGGTTCGAATTCCTTGGGTCGGGACATGCTTATGTGGCCGGCGGTATTTCAGAACGATCGTTCAGATAATGCCCACGCCACGCATCCCGGGTCAAGTCCGAAACCTCATAAAAAAACAGTGGCGGTGGGGCATCCATCGGTCTAGTGGTCGGTCTAGCCGGATCCACCGACAACACGGAGGACAGGTTCCATGTTTCTCAAACCGTTCGGACTGATCGTGATCGCGGCGTGCCTGTGCGTCCATGCCCCCGGCGCGGCGCAGGCGCAAGACTTCCTGAAAAAGGCGCTCGGTGTTCTCAAATCGATCGATGAGATCGCACCCGGCGCGAGCGAACTGACACGCCGCGAGATCGCCGACGGGCTGCGCGAGGCCTTGCGGGTCGGCACCGAGCGCGTGGTCGCGAGCGTCGGGCGGCGCGACGGATACAATTTCGACCATGACATCCACATCCCGCTTCCCGATGTGTTGCGCGACGTTCAATCGGCCCTGGCCATGGTCGGCATGGGCGGTCTTGGCGACGATCTGGAGCTCAAGCTCAATCGCGCCGCCGAGACCGCCGCGCCGATGGCGCGCGACGTGTTCTGGGAGTCCGTGTCGAACATGACCATGGACGATGTCATGGCGATCTACGAGGGGCCCGACGACGCCGCGACGCGGTATTTCCAGCGCACCATGACGCCGTCGCTGATCGCGCGCATGCGGCCGATTATAAACGATAGCCTGTCCCAGGTTGGCGCGGTCCGCGCCTATGACGATATGATGGGCCCCTACAAGCGGATGCCGCTGGTGCCCGACGTCAAGGCCGACCTCACCGACTACGCGGTGGAAAAGGCGCTTGACGGGCTGTTCTTCAAACTGGCCGAGGAAGAGGCGGCGATCCGCCGCAACCCGGCCAAGCGAACCACCGAGCTTCTGCGACGGGTGTTCGGCCCCGCGTGACCTCGATCCAGGCGCGTCCATTTTCGGCGAACCGAGACGGAACCGATTGATGAAAAAACTTCTGCTCGCGATCGTCACCATTCTGATCCTGCTCGTGCTCGCGGCGTTCTTCGGGCCGGCGGCCTATGACTGGAACAGTCACAAAAGCGACATCGCCGACGCGGTGCGCGACGCCACCGGGCGCGAACTCGTCATCGACGGCGATATTTCCGTTTCCTTGTTGCCGGAAGTGACCGTGGAGCTGAGCGGCGTGCGCCTGTCCAACGCGCCCGGCGCCGAAGCGGCCGACATGGTCACGGTGGCCGCGGTATCGCTGCGTCTCGATCCGTTCGCCCTGATCACGCGCACCGTGGTGATCAAAAGCCTGGTCATCACCGAACCCACGGTGAACCTCTCGGTCGACGCGGCGGGCCGGCCCAACTGGGCTTTCGAGCCGGCGGCGGGGGCGACCGAGACGACGACGGAGGCCGGCGGTGGCGAACCGGCGGACGTGCCGGATATCGTCATCGAGAACTTCCGCCTCGAACGCGGCGCCGTGACCTTCACCAACGCCTTGACCGGCCAGACGGTGACGGTGGAATCGATCAACGCGTCGCTGGTCTTGCCGGAGTTCGACTCGCCGCTCGCCTTCACCGGCGATCTGGTGCTCAACGGCGAGGCGGTGAGCGTCAGGCTCGACGTCGACAACCCGGCCAAGGCGGTGGCGGGCGTGCGGTTCGCCGTGGCGGCGAAACTCGACTCGCGGCTGATCCGTCTCGACTACGACGGCGGCGCCCAGCGACAGCCCACGCCGGGCCTCGACGGCGTGTTCTTTTTCGACATCGAATCGGTCGGCGAGCTCGCCGCCTGGCTCGACCGCCCGCTGGCCGAGGGCCAGCCCGACCCCGGCCCGCTCAGGGTCACCGCCCGGTTTAGCGCCGACGGCGCCAAGGCCTCGCTCGATGAAATGACCATCGACGGCCACGGCCTCAGCGCCACCGCGCTGGGCAGTTTCGACGCCACCGGCGACGTCGCCAAGATCCAGCTGGTGCTGGAAAGCGAATTCCTCGACATCGACCGTTACCTGCCGCCACCGGCGCCGGCGGGCGCGGCGGGCGAACCCATGGCCGAGCGCCACCAGCGTCACCAGGCCGACGGCCCGCATGACATGATGGCGGGCCTGCCCGAGGCGCCGTTCGATCTGTCGCCGCTGCGCGACACGGAAGCCGACGTGCTGATCATCCTCGGCGGCGTCCGCGCCATGGGCTACGAAATCGGTCCCTTTTCGCTCAATCTCGGCCTCAAGGACGGCGTGTTGATCGCCGATGTCCCCGCGCTCGCCCTCTACGGCGGCTCGGTGTCGGCGCATGTGGTCCTGGACGCATCGGCGGACGCGCTCGACGTCAAGACCAAGATCGTGATCGACAAGGTTCGCCTCGGCGAACTGGCGCGCGCGGTCACCGGCGAGACGCCGGTCGCCGGGATCGCGTCGGGGACGCTCGACGTGGCCGCGCGCGGCGCCAGTCCGCGCGCGTTGGCGCAAAGCCTGAGCGGCGGCCTGTCTTTCGAGATGGGCGGCGTTGACGTGGCGGACGCGCCGGGCGTGCTGTCGGAAATCAAGCTCAACGCCACGCTGCCGGGCCTCGACAGCCCGCCGGCGGTCACCGGCAGCGTGGTCTACAACGGCCAGCGGGTCGCCTTCGACCTTACCACCGCGCCGCTGAAAGAGGTTTTGTCGGGCGAGCGGTTCACGGCCAAGGTGGCGATCGATTCCAAGCTGATCACGCTGTCCTATGACGGCGCCGTGCAACCGCCGCCCATGCCGGGCCTGGACGGCACCTTCGATCTCGACGTGCCCTCGGTCGGCAAGCTCGCCGCCTGGGCCGGTCGGCCTCTGCCCAAGGCGCAGCCCGACCCCGGCCCGTTGACCGTCCACGCGGTGTTCAGCGCCGCCGGCATGGCCGCCGCCATCGACGAGATGACCATCGTGGGCGAGGCCCTGAACGCCACGCTCACCGGCCGTTTCGATCGAAGCGGCGATATTCCCAAGCTCGTGCTCGACGTGAAAAGCGGCGTGCTCGACATCGACCGCTACTTGCCCAGATCGGCGGATGCGCCAGCGCAAGTGGCGGCGACAAGCGAAACGGCGCCGGAAACGCCCTCGGGCGATCCATTGGCGATGATACCGGACGAGCCCTTCGATCTGGCCCCGTTGCGCCGCATCGACGCCGAGGTGACGGTGGCCCTCGAAGGGGTCAAGGCGGCCGGCTTCGAAGTGGGGCCCGTGGCCGCCGCGATCACTCTGACAGGCGGCGTGCTGTCGCTCGACGTCACGCGACTGGGTCTTTACGGCGGCACCGTGGCCGGCACGGTCGGCCTGGACGGGTCCGGCGACGCGCTGGCCGTGACGGCGGCGCTGACCATCGATTCGGTGGCGGTGCACGAGCTCGCCCGCGCCGCCACCGGCGAGGCGCCGCTCAGCGGCATCGCGTCGGGCGCGGTGAACCTCACGGGCGCGGGCGCCAATCCGCGCGCGTTGGTGGAAAATCTCAGCGGTGGCCTGAAGCTCGCCATCGCCGGCATCGAGTTGGAAGATGCCCCGGGCGGGCTGACCGAACTCGATATGGCGCTCGATCTGCCGGGCCTCGACGCCGGACCGAGACTGGCCGGTTTCGTGGTCTACAACGGCGAAAAAATCGATGTCGATCTCAAGACCGGCCCCTTGAACGCGGTGCTGGCCGGCGACACCACGACCCTGGCCGCCACGGTCGCGTCGCGCCTGGTAACGCTGAGATACGACGGCGACGTGCAGCAGCGGCCGGTGCCCGGCCTGGACGGCGTCATCGACCTCGACATCGCCTCGGTCGGCGAGTTGGCCACCTGGGCCGGCCAGCCGCTTCCCGCCGGCCAGCCCGATCCGGGTCCGTTGAAGCTGCGCGCCACCTTGGCCGCCGACGGCGCCAAGGTTGCCTTGAAGTCCGCCACCATCGAGGGCCGGGCGGTGAGCGCGACCGCCACCGGCAGCTTCGATTCGAGCCCGGCGGTGCCCGAATTCGACATCGACGTGACGATCGCAAATCTCGACCTCAACGCCTATCTGCCGGCGCCGCGCGAACAACCCGGCACCGCCTCCGGCGTGGACGGCGGCGCGGCCGCCCCCGCCGCCCAGCCGACCGGCTGGAGCGACGAGCCCATCGACCTCGGCGCGCTGTCCATGGCGAACGGCCGGGCCACCATCAAGACCGGCCCGGTGCTTTACAAGACCCTGACCATCGAGCGTAGCCGCATCGACGTGACCCTGCGCGACGGGCTGCTCACCGCCACCATCGGGGAACTTCTGCTGGCCGGCGGCAACGTCACCGCCGAGGTGCGCGTCGATGCC
>SMVB01249503.1_pt1 | contig 16998 bp, 9 predicted proteins | sample 2456461 | NCBI WGS metagenome assembly SMVB01 (sample SAMN11095934, study PRJNA526329) | marine sediment metagenome | biome: Marine sediment; feature: Surficial sediment; material: Deep marine sediment; isolation source: Hadal surficial sediment | place: Pacific Ocean | collected 2014-05 | depth 0-1...
ATGGAACCGGTACTCGCCACCGATCGCGATGTGGGCGCGGATCAGGTACTGCAGCCCGAGTCCGGCCTGCGGCGAGAAATTGCGCGTCGTCTCGCCGGGCGGCACCTGCTCGTTGGTATACAAGACGCCGGCACCACCGAGGAACATCGGGCGCCAGCGATCCGCGTCCCAGGTGTAGCGGAACAAGAGGTTCAGGCCCGCCCCCGATGCGCTCGGATCCTGATCGATCCACGCCCCGACGCCTTCGACCGCGAAGGAGACGTTTCCTCGTAGCCACCCGGTTCCGGTGGGGCCGAGGTGCACCGCGACGCGGCCGATCACCTGCGCGATCGACGTCGGCGTGCGTGCCGGGTCGAAGACTGTGCCCTTGCCCCAGCCGGACAACGCGCCGATCTCGAGGGTGCCGAGCGTCCACGCAGTGTCGCTCGGGGGCGCCGTCGGCGTGGTCTGCGCGGGCTCCGCGGGCCCCGATGGGTAGGCGCGCGGTGGTGCGATCGTCGCCTGCAAGGCGCCGTAGGCGGCCAACGTGATCAGGGCGGAGGCAAGCATGTCAGGATCCGATGCGGGCAACTACCGCGGCCGGCGCGCGGCTATACTGCATGAGTGAACGTGTCAGGGGCGGACGATACAGGGCAGCATCAGTCAACGAGCACCGATCCCGAGGACGAAACCGCGGCCAAGCTTATCGTATCGAAAGCCGGCTCGCCGTTCGCCCACGTCGAGTTGCCGATCCCACGCGACCGATTGCTCCACCTCGGGGTCGGTTGCACGCTGCTGTTCTTCGGTTTCGCCGCGACGTTGTCGCACGCGGTTGCCGCGGCCCGTCAATCACCCGCGCTGGGGTCGCTGGCGTTGCTGCCCCTTGGCTACAGCATCGTCGCCGCTTCGACCAGCTTCGTGCTGGCGCTTGGCCGCCGGCCGAATCGTTGGGCCTACCGCGCCCACGGCATCGCCATGGCTGCCGGCTGGATCATGGGGCTCGTCGGGGCGTTGGTACACGCCGCCGCGGCGGGTCGCGACGGGCTGCCGCTCTCGGCGCTCTTCGGATCGGTGGCCCTGGCGCCGCTCGCCTTTGTTGCGGCGGCGGTTGTCGGCTGGATTGCGGCGTGGAGCGACGAGGCGCTCGGCGTGGGGCGCGTTCCGGACGCCGTCGCCATGGGGTTGGCGCCCGCGGTCCCCGGCCGGCGCGCCTTGCTACTGGTTACCGCGGCCGGTTTCGCCGTGCTGGCGGTGACCTCGACGGTTGATCACCGGGCGGGGGCTTGGGGCTGGACGGAGGCCATTGCTTTGGTCGCCGCGGTTACCGGCCTCGGCGTCGTGGTCATCATGCTGCCGGGGCGCGGCAGCGAGCGCATCAAGATCGCCTACGTCGGCGTCATGCTCGGTACCGTCCTGGTCGGCTTCGTGGGCCTGGCGCTGCACCTCTCGGCAAACATGGATGGGCCGCCGCCGCAGCTCGTCGCGCGGATGGTCCTGCATGCGCCCTTGATGGCGCCGCTACTGTTCGGCCTGCTCGGTATGCTCGGCTTGCTGGCCGTTGCCGAACCCGCTGTCGACCGGGACACCCTCGAGGCGGCGTGGCCGCCCCGCCGGCCGCGGCGTTTCCGTCGCTCGCAGGTAGGTGAAGAAGATGACCGCGAACGTGGCGCTTGAAGCGGCCAGAATCAGCCACACGTAGCGAGCGTAGAGGGCTTCGTCGAAAATCAACGGTGTGCCGAACAAGGCGATGCCGTTGTTCAGCCCGTGTGCCAGGATGGCCGGGTACAGCGAGCCTGAGCGCCACACCAGCGCGGCGAGGTAGGCACCGACGAGCCCGACCGGCAGCAAGACGATCGGGTTGAGATGGAACACGGCGAACAGGGCTGCGCTGACGATGATCGCCGAGCTCCAGCCGCTGCGGCGCCGTAGTAGTTGCAGGAGTAGGCCGCGGAAGAGAAACTCTTCACAGATCGCCGCGGTAACGACCGCCGCGAGAACGAGCATCAGCACATCGAAGCCGGTCTCGGCGGCGACGAATTGCTGCACCGTCTCTTCCATCATGCGCCGCCACGGCGAGTCTTCCGCCAGCCGGTTGACGACGGCGAACTGGATCGCGCCGCCGGCCGCTTGCAGTGGAATCGCGGCGGCCAGCGCCATGTACCAGTGCACCGGAGCGGCGGGACGGAGGGCGAACGCCTCGCGGATCGGGATCTTCATCAGCCGGGCGAGCCCCAGCGAGAGTCCGAGCAGGCCGGCAAACTGGGCCACCACGATGGTGGTGCGAAGATCGAGGCCGGCCGCGACCAGCAGCCCCGAAAGCATGATGTAGACCAACAGTGCCAGGCCGTAAATGACCAGGGCGACACGGCGGGACGACATCGCGGGGGGCCAGGGCATCGGTGCTCCGCTGCAGGAATTCGGGTTGGCGCGCTATCGTAGCATCGCTCGGCCTCGACTTTGTACGCATCTTCCCTCGAGCAGGGTGTTGAAGAGCTCTCGCCGGGCGGCTGTCAACACGTTGCGAGCCCCGGTAGATGACGATGAGCACGGAACGGACGCCGATCTCCCCGACGCCCTTTGGGACGCACCTCGGCATCGAGATCATCGAAGCCGGCGCCGGCGCCGCGTCGCTGCGGTTGCCGCTGGCGGCACACGTGTGCAACCGGCGCGGCGTCGCCCACGGCGGGGCGGTCGCGTCGCTGCTCGACTCGGCGCTGGGTGCGGCGGTGATCTCGTCGATCGCCCCGGAGGCGTGGTGTGGAACGCTGCAGCTTTCGATTCAATACAGCGACCCGGCGCGCCATGGTCCTCTGGTCGCCACCGGTCGCGTCGTGCGGCGTGGCCGCCACGTTGCCTTCGCCGAAGGTGAGGTGACCGACGCCCGCGGCCGGGTCGTGGCGCGAGCCCACGGTACCTGGACGATCTGGCCCGGGCACCCGGACGGCAAATCAGGTTCCGACTAGCGGGGAATGGTGAGCCCCTTTATTTTACGCGAGCGTTCGACAAATAATCCCATTGGCCGTCTAAAGAGATGAGGCCCGTTGTGTCCCGTTCCGAGGCAATCCGACCTTGCACAAGCTGATCGCCCTGTCCGCACGACGCCCGGTGGCGGTGTCGATGATCTACGTCGCGTTCGCGCTGATGGCGGTGGCGGCGTGGATCAACCTGCCGATGGAGGTCGAGATCACGGGCAACTACCCGCGCATATCCGTCGAAACACGATGGGGTATGACGGCGCCCGAGGCGGTTCAGGCGCTGATCACCAGCCCCATCGAGGCGCTGGTGGTCACCATCCCGGGCGTCAACCACGTCTACTCCGAATCGTCCCGCGGCAGCTCATCGATCGACATCGAGCTGCACGAGGACGCCAACGTCGACCTCGTCGTCTTCGAGCTCACCGACCGGATCTCTTTGATCCGCGACGACTTCCCGCCGGGATCGGACTCGCCGCGGGTGAGTCGGGACGCGCCGCGCCAATTCGCCCAGGAGCAGAGGCCGTTGATCCAGTACCTGTTGCTGTCGCCGCGGCCGTTGTCGGACCTGCGCCGCTGGGCCCTCGACGAGCTCCAGGTTCGCTTCGAGTCCATCGACGGCGTCGGCCGCGCCGACATCGTCGGCGGTACCGATCCGTTCCTGCGGATCACGGTCAACGCCGCGATGGCGGAGCTGTACAACATTGGTCCCGGCACCGTCTGGAACGCGGTGCAGAGCGTCAACCAAACGCTGCCGCTCGGCCAGGTCGAGGTGATGGGGACCGCCTACGCCGTTCGGGTGCAGCACACGATCGAGGACCTCGAGCGCTTGCGGGCGCTTCCGGTCACCAAGGTCGGGGCCACGATCGGCAGGGTCGGCGACGTCGCCAAGGTCGAGACTGTGTACGAGCCGGCGCCTTCGTTCGTCCGTGTCAACGGCGAGCAACGGGTCCTGCTCTCGGTCTACCGGCGGCCGGGAACCGACACTCTCGACGTCGCCAAGGCCGTGCGGGCCCGCATGGTGGAGGTCGTGGCGACCCTGCCGCCTGACATCGCGGTCGAACCGTACAGCGATCAGGCCGAGGAGCTCGAAGCGGAGCTGGCGCTGCTGACCCGGCGCCTGCTGTTCATCCTGGCGATCGTCGGGGTCCTGCTGTTCGCCATGCTCCGCGACCTGAGGACGCCGCTGTTTCTCGGTGCTTCGCTGGCGGCGGCGCTGTCGCTGACGATCATCGCGCTGTACCACTTCGAGGTGCCGGTGAACCTGCTGACGCTCACCGGCCTGGCGCTGGCGTTCGGCATGATGGTCGACAACGCGGTCGTCGTGCTCGAGAACATCGTCCGTTACCGTGAACAGGGGATGGCGCCGCTGGAAGCGGCCGAGCGCGGTACTTCGGAGGTGCTTGTGCCGGTGCTCGCCGCCACCCTCACGACCGTCGCCGTGTTCGGGCCGTTCGTCATCTTCCAGGGCCGGCTGCGCGATTACTACCTGCCGCTCGCTCTGGCGGTGACGTTCTCGCTGGCATCGTCGTTTTTCGTCGCCATGACGCTGATGCCGGCCGCCGCCGCCCGCGGCTGGGTGTTGAGCGCGCCGCGCTTCGGGCGGGAGCCGGGGAAGGGATACCGTAGGGGTCTGGCCTTCGGGCTCCGGCACCCATGGGTGATCCTGGTCGTGGTCGGTATGGTCGGCTACTACTCGTGGTACCTGTTCGACCAGAACGTGCCGAGCGGTGGGTTTCGCTTCTCGACCTATCGCGATCGCCTGTCGGTCCGGCTGACTCTGCCCAAAGGCACGGAGGCGGCTCGCATCGAGGAAGAGATGCGGCCGTTCGAGGAGTACGCGTTGAGTATTCCCGATACCGAACGGGTCGAGCTCGGCGTGTCCACAACCAACAACAACGCCACCCTGACGGTGTGGTTCCCCCCCGAGCTCGAGACCACCGCATACCCGTTGCTGGTGAAGGACGAGATGATCGGCATGGCGACGCGCTACGCCGGCGTCAGCATCAGCGTCAACGGCTTCGACACCGACCCCTACTACAATAGCGGCCTGAGCTACGGGCCGAGCTACAACTCCGGCATCCATGTCTTCGGCTACAACTACGACGAGCTCGGCAACATCGGCGACGTCATCGTCGAGATGGCGCAGCAGCACCCGCGCGTCGAGGACGCCACCGTCACGGCCGGGGGCCGGGGATACCGCTCGGTCGGCTCGGAGCTCATCCTGACCATCAACCGGCAGGCGCTGACCTCGCACGGCATCAACATCGACCAAGTCATCGCCCAGGCGAACGGCTTGATGCGGGGGCAGACGATCCGTTTCAATGGCTTCAAGGTCGGCTCCGAGGAATGGACGTTGCGTATCAAGGCGGAGGGTGTCGATACGCGGACGTTGCAGGAGCTGCTCGACGAGCCACTGCGCGGCGGCGCCGGGCGTGGCGTGCGGCTTCGTGACGTGTTGAGCGTCGAATCCCGCGAGTTGCCGGGAGTGATCACCCGCGACGACCAGCGCTACGACCGCTGGGTACGGTGGGAATACCGCGGATCGAGCCGCGCCCGCGCCAACTACGAGGAAGCGATCTTCGCGGCGTTGGAGCTGCCGCCGGGCTATTCGGCCGAGAAATCGAGCAGCCAGTTCTTTCTCACCCAGGAAGAGGAAGTACAGATCCGCATGGTCGCCTACACGGCGTTGATCGTCATCTTCTTGATCCTGGCGTCGCTCTACGAGTCGCTGGTACAGCCGTTCATCGTCTTGCTGACGGTGCCGGCGGCGTGGATCGGCGTCTTCCTGATCTATTACTTCACCGAGAAGGCGTTCGATCCCTCGGCCCGGATCGGGGTGGTTCTGCTGTCGGGGATCGTGGTCAACAACGCGATCATCCTGGTCGATCACATCAACCTGCGGCGCCGCCAGGGCCTGGAGTTGTTCGATGCCATTGTCACCGGTGCGGCCGAGCGCGTACGGCCGATCCTCGTCACCTCGATCACGACGATCGGGGGTCTGTTGCCGCTCGTCGTCGTGCAGGGATCCGAGCGTACCTCCGGGAACCAGGACATGTGGACGAACCTGGCTTTGTCGACCATCGGCGGTTTGACGGTGGCGACGATCCTCACGCTTTCGGTGACCCCGATCCTCTATCTACTGGCCGAGCGCGGTCGCGCCAAGGCACGCACGTTCAGCCGCTGGGTAGGGAAGATCTGGAGGGAGTTGCCAGCCTGAAGATGAACGACGATATCGACAACAGGAAGGGGGCGCGATGAGTCGCGCAGGAATGTTAATAGCCAGCGTCATCTCGGTGGCGTTGATCGGCCTCGGTGTCTGGCAGTTCATGCCGCACGACGACGAGGCGGCCGGTCCCGGCGAGGAGACGACCACGGCCACCGAGACGGCGTCGTTCCAGCCGCCGGCTGCGGCCCCGGTGACGGTGACCGCCGCCGAGGCGTTTCGCGGCGAGCTGGTCGAACGCATCACGGCGAACGGCGTCGCGGAGGCGGAGAAGCTGTTGCGCGTCACCGCCGAGGTCGGCGGCAAGATCGAAAGCGTCGCGGTGGTCGAGGGGCAGTGGGTGGAGGCGGGCGACCTCCTGGTCGAGCTCGATGACACCGAGCTGCTCATGACACGCGACCGCGCCGAGGAGACGTATAACAAACGAATCATGGACTTCGCCAACAACCAGATCGATATCCCGGGCGCTCAGTCGGCCAGCACATCGCGTTCTGGTGACGGTGAGAACGCCCTCGAGTTCTTGCGTCGATACATCAACGAAGGCGCGTACCGCACGATGCTCCGGCAGCCTGATCTCCAAGAGCGCCTCTCGGCGATCACCCGGGAGGATCTGTTCGCCGCGCTGGCGCAGCTGACCGACCAGCGGGTGGCCCTCGAGCAAGCCGAGCTCGCCCTGGAGCGTACCCGGATCACGGCCCCGTTCGCCGGCCAGGTTACCGGCCTGGAAGCGACCAGCGGGCCGAACCGCAAGAGCTGGCCGGTGGCCGGCCAGCGGGTCAACGCCGGCACCGACCTGGTGATGCTCGTCGATCCCAACCCGATCCGTGTTCGGGTCGAGGTGATCGAGTCGGAAATCTCCTTCGTGCACATCGGGCGGCGGGCCGAGGTCACCTTCCAGGCGTTCCCCGGCGACGTCTTCTACGGCAGCGTCGATGCGATCGATGCGCTCGTCGATCCCGTGCGCAAGACCCTCTCGATCACCGTGCGTCTGGCGAACGCCGACCGGCGGCTGAAGCCGGGCATGTTCGCCCAGGTCTCGTTGGATGCCGAGATCCACGCGGATCGGCTGCTGGTGCCGCTCGAGGCAGTACTGCTGCGCGACAACCGGGAGCTGGTTTTCGTCGTTCGCAACGGTCGCGCCCAGTGGGAGTACGTCACTACCGGCGACGAGAACGAGCAGTGGATCGAGATCCTCGGCGACAACATCCACGAGGGCGACATTGTCGTCACCGGCGGGCACTTCACGCTCGCCCACGACATACCCGTCAACATCGCCGAGTCCGGAGACACCGAGAGCGGCAGTAGTTAGCCCTATGTCGATTTCAGCCGCCGCCATCCGCAGACCGGTCGCCACCACGATGGTGTGTATCGCCGTCCTGCTGCTCGGGGTCGTCTCGTTGGGTGGTCTCACCGTTGACCTGCTGCCCGACATCGGTACGCCACGCATCACCTTGATCACCAGCGCCGTCGGCCTCGCCCCGACGGAGATCGAGAGCGAGGTGACCCGTCCCATCGAGAACGCGGTGAGCGCGGTGCAGGGACAGGTGCGTGTCAGCTCGGTGTCGCGTGAGGGCGTGTCGGTGGTGACGACGACGTTTCCGTGGGGCGTCGACCTTGACCTCGCCGCCCTACACGTCCGCGAGGCGGTTGATGGCATCATCGACCAGTTGCCCGAGACCGCCGAACGGCCCACGGTTCTGCGCTGGGATCCGGGGAGCGAGCCGATCATGGGCGTCGCGATCGCCGGGCCGGCGAGCCTCGCCGCCCTCCGCGAGATCGTCGAGGCGGTGGTTGTTTCGCGGCTCGAGCAGGTAGAAGGAATCGCCGGCGCCCAGGTTACGGGTGGCGCCGAGCGCGAGATCCAGGTCGATCTCGACCCCGATCGGCTCGAGCTGTTCGGGCTCACCGTCAGTGCCGTTCGCTCGGCGCTCGAGACCGCGAATGCCAGCTCATCGAGCGGCAATGTCCTGCAAGGAAACTTCGCCTACGCTGTGCGCGTCATCGGCGAGTTCCTCGAGGTCGCGGATATCGCCGACGTGCCGGTGGGGCAAACGGCACAGGGAGCCCCGCTCACGGTGGGCGACCTCGGCACGGTGACCGACGGCGCCCGCGAGCGCAAAGCCGGCGCCCTGCTCAACGGCGTGCCCGCCGTCGGTGTGCTTCTGTACAAGGAGTCGGGCGTCAACACGATCGACGCGGTGACGGCCGGGGTCGTTGCCCTCGACGAGCTTCGGGCCCAGTACCCGGAGCTCACCATCGCGCTGGCGTTCGAAAACGCTTCCTTTATTCGCGATGCGATCGACAGCGTCGTGCAGAACATCACCGTCGGCGGCTTGTTCGCCCTCGCGATCCTGTTCCTTTTCCTGAAGGACCCGCGCAACCCGATCCTGCTCGGCGTATCGATTCCGGTGTCGTTGATCGCTACGTTCGTTCTCTGCTACTTCACCGGGATCACGCTCAACATCATGACGCTCGGCGGCCTGGCGCTCGGCGTCGGCATGCTGGTCGACAACTCGATCGTCGTGCTCGAAAACATCTTCCGCCACCGGCAGCTCGGCCTGCCGGCGGATGAAGCGGCTGACGCGGGCGCCAGCGAAGTTGCCATGGCGATCACCGCCGCGACCCTCACGACCGTGGCCGTCTTCCTGCCGATCGCTTACGTGCAGGGGGTTGCCGGCGAGCTGTTTTCTCCGCAGGCGTGGACGGTGACGTTCTCGCTGCTCGCATCGCTGGTGGTGTCGCTGACCGTCTTGCCGATGCTCGCGGCGCGCTTCATGCGGCTCGCCGAGGGCGAGGTGTTCCGCGACCCCTTCGCCGAATATGTCGCCGAGCCCACCGAACCCGGGGTTGCGGCCGCGGCGACTGCGCGGGGCTCCACCGAGGACGCGCCCGAAGCGGGCGCGCCCGTTGGAGCCACCCCTGAGCAAGACCAGCCCCCGGCGGCGGCGACGCCCGTTGCCCCACGGCGGCGACCGACGGCGATGATCGGCGCCCTCTTCGCGCCCCTGCTGTCCTTCGCGGGTGTCATCGGGAGGTTTCTCGTCACCCTGGTGCTGTTCTGGATCCACGGGTTGTTGGGGCTGTTGACGGCGATCCTGCGGCCGTTGAGCGGCGGTTTCTCGGCGCTGTACGACGGTTTTGCGCACCTCTACCACCGGGCTCTCGAGTGGTGCCTGGCGCATCGCGCGGTGACGGTGCTCGGCGCCCTCGGCCTGATCGTGTGGGGCGGATTCATCGCCTACAGCCTGCCGTTCGAGCTCATGCCGCCGGTCAATACGGGTCGTTTCGAGGTGCGGCTCGATGCGCCGCCGGGGACGCCCTTCGATCGGCTCGAGCAGATGGTGCGCGATATCGACGCCGCGGTCCGGGCGGTGGAAGGAGTCGACACCACGTTCGCGACGCTCGGCCTGGAGACCGCCACGGCGCCGGGCGCCGCCGCCGGCGCCCTCGATCTGTCACCGACGCGGGCGTTGATCACCGTGGTGATGGCCGGCGAGGGCTCGCGGACCCGCTCTCGAGAACAAGATGCGGCCATGCAGGCGGTGCGGCAAGTTGCCGAGGGTTTTCGAGGATCAACGGTTCTGATCGATCCCGAGCGCACACCGCTGCAGATGCTTCTCGGCGCCGAGTCGGTTGGATTTCGGATTGCGTTGCGGGGTGACGATCTCGATCTCCTCGATGAGCTCGCCGCCGAGGCCGTCGAGCTGTTGGCTGGCATCGACGGGCTCGACGACGTGATCGCCAACAGCGCCCGCGGCAATCCGGAGATCCGGCTGACCATCGACCGCGACGCGGTGGCCCGCTACGGGCTCTCGATGCGGCAGGTAACCGACGCCCTCGAGGCCGCCCTGGAAGGGTCGCTCGCCGATACCCAGTTCGCCGAATTCGACCGTCGCATCAACATTCGGATCTCCTCGCGCCGTGACGGCGAGAGCCTCAACGAAGTGCTCGACCGCACGTTCCCGACGCCCAACGGCGCCATCCCCATGCGGATCCTCGTCGACCAGACCATCAGCGCCGGGCCCGCCGAGATCAACCGGACGGATCGCATGCGCGAGATCGCGATCACCGCCACCCTCACCGGCATTCGACTTTCAGAGGCGATCGAACGGTCGGAAGCCGTTCTCGCTCGCCTTGACTTCCCACCCGGCTATCGCTACGTGGTGGCGGGTGAGCGCGAAGCGGTCGAGAGCTCGTTCCGGAGCCTCGGGTACGCGCTCGTCCTCGCCGCCCTGCTCGTGTACATGGTCATGGCGGCCCAGTTCGAGTCGCTCAAGCATCCCTTCATCATCCTGTTGACGCTGCCGCTCGGTTGGGTGGGCGTCGTCACCGCGCTGGCCCTGACCGGCCAGTCGATCAACGTCGTCGCCTTGATCGGTACGGTCGTGCTGACCGGCATCATCGTCAACGACGCCATCGTCAAGGTCGATACGATCAACCGCCTGCGGCGCGAGGGATCCCCGCTCCGCCAGGCCATCCTCGAGGGCTCGGCGATACGCCTGCGTCCGATCGTCATGACCTCGGTGACCACGACGGTCGCACTGATCCCGATGGCTCTCGGCCTCGGCGCCGGCGCGGAGCTACAACGACCGCTGGCGATCGCCATCATCGGCGGGGAGTCGACGGGGACGATACTGACGCTGTTGCTGATACCGGTGATTTACGACCTGCTTCACCGCGAGTAAGGCGAGGGCGCAGCGAACGCGTCTGCGGCGTTGCGCTTGTTCGGGCGCCCTTCGACGTACTTTCAGTACGCCTTCGGGCGCCCTCTCGGCGCGCGCCTTGCATACGCGTCCGCTGCGCCCTCGCCGGTTTGGTTGCCGTCGGCGGCAGCTTGGAGCTTCTCCCATTTTCTTGATTTCCCGCCGCCCGCCCCCTCCAATCGGCGCCTGCGGCGCCTTCGTTGCCCGATAGGCGCGTAGGTGGGGGGTGGGGGCTGTTGGGGACGGGCGTTGTCGGAACCAATGGCGGCCGCTTGAAACGTCGCCCATCCGTCAGAGGGACGCCGGCCGGGTCGACGCCCATCCGACACCTGTGCGCCAAGCGGGCCGGGAGGTGCCGCAGGCAGCGACAGGGCGGGGGTGGGTGGCGGGAAATCAAGAGAATTGAATCCGGCTTCGCCCACCGCCCGCAGTAGCCGGGCACCTCCTGTTTCCAGTTGTTTCCCGCCACTCGCTTGTGAGCTTATTCGTACAGCAAGTAACGCTGGCGGATTTCTAGAAAAGCGGCCAATTCGGGTTCCCAACTGTCGGCGATTTCGGTGGGGGAGAGGCCGGAGCGTAGTTGATCGACGACCTCGGGGCGGCCCCACAGTCTCGGGAAGCGTTCGATCTCCCAGGCTTCGCCGTGCAGCTCGTGGAGCGCGGCGGCCAACGTGATCGCGGTCAGTCCGGCGGCGAAGGCGTCGCGGTCGGTGAGGATCAGGTCGACGCCATGGCACAGCTCACCGGCGTGGATGCTGGCTTCGGGTGTGCGGTCGCGGGGCACGAAGCGAAGTCCCGGCAAGCCGGCGTCGTTGAGCTTCTTCGCCAGCCGGAGCGCGTCGATCCACGGGGCGCCGAACCATTCGAAAGGCTCGTCGGTACCGCGGCCTACGGACACGTTGGTGGTCTCGAGGGGCCCGACGGCGGGGTAGAGCGTCGCCTGGGCCAGATTGCGCATGTTCGGCGACGGGTTTACCCACTGCAGGCCGGTGGCATCGTACCAATCGGCGCGCCGCCAGCCGGTTGTCTCGACGACGGTCAGATCGGCGCCGATGCCGCGCTCTTCGTTGAAGTAGCGGGCCAGCTCGCCCATCGTCATCCCGTGGCGCAACGGAATCGGCGCGTAGCCGACGAACGACAGCTCGCCCTCGTCGAGCACCGGGCCCTGCACGTGGATGCCGGCGATCGGGTTGGGTCGATCGAGCACGACGATCGGCAGGCCGTGGGCGGCGGCTTCCTCCATCGCGTACGCCAGCGTCGTGGCGTAGGTGTAGAAACGCGTGCCGATGTCTTGGATGTCGAAGACCAGGCCTTCGAGCCCGGCGAGCATCTCGCCGGTCGGGCGCCGCGTCTCGCCGTACAGGCTGTGGATCGGCAGACCGGTGACCGCGTCGCTGCCGCTGTCCACACGGCCTTCCTCGACCCCTCGGAAGCCGTGCTCGGGGGAGAAAATGGCGACCAGCTCCACCGCCGGTTCGGCGCCGAGCACCTGAGCGGTGAGCTGCCCGCGGCTATCGCGCCCGGTGAGGTTGCTGATCAAACCGATGCGCTTGCCGGCGAGCGGGGCAAAGCCACGGTCGCGCCAGACGTCGATCCCGACCCGTGTTCCGGAAGATTGCTCGACCGCCGCGCGGGAGGCTGGTTCGAGCCGCGCGCCGTAGGTGTGCGCACCCTGCACCCGGAAGGCTTGCTGGTTCCGCCGGTTGACGGACAGCCGGGAGGGACCGCGAGCGGCGGCAGGCGGCGCCGCGATCGAAAGGAAGAGCAGTGTCGCAAGCGCCGAGACGGCCACGACACGAATGCCCGGCGGGCTCTTGCGTGTCCGTGTCTGCGCCATCAGCCGGTTCTCACACTTTCACCATGGTCTGCTAGACTGCCTTTCCTCGGGGCGGAGGTGTTCACGGGGGCTCAGATATCCCCGCGCACCAGGTGGGTGGGCACATGAACCAATCCAGCACGCCGAATCATACCAGGGTCCTGAATAGCTCCCTTGCCGGCCCGCAGGTCTCAACGCCCGCACCAGGAGGGCGTTGAGATATGCGGGCTGACCGACGTGGCCGCCGCCTTGGCGGCGGTTTGGCGCTGTTGTTGGGTGTGCTGGTGCTGCTACCCGGAGAAACGCGGCCACCGACCGCCGAGCCGGTCGGCGAGGGTGCGACCGAGGCGCTGCAGACGCCCGCTCTGGTGGCCTCCCTCGATCCCCGCGAACCCCTGCCTCCGGAAGCGTCCGCCTGGGTCGAGTCGACGCTCGCGTCCATGACCCTCGAGCAGCGCGCCGGCCAGGTCATCATGGTGCGCGCCTTCGGCGAGTACTACGCCGCCGATGCCGCCCAACGCCGCGTTTTGATCGACATGGTGGAGTCTCTCGAGCTCGGCGGCGTGGTCTTGTTTCGTTCCCAGGCCTACGAGGCCGCCGCCTTGATCGCCGACCTGCAGCGAACGGCCGCGAGCTTCGGTCAACCGCCCCTGTTGGTGGCCGCGGACTTCGAGTGGGGGGCCGAGTTCCGGGTTGGTGGCGCGGTGCCGTATCCGACCGCGATGGCGGTCGGCGCCACCGGCGACGTCGAGGCGGCGGAGTGGATGGGTCGTGCCAGCGGCCGCGACGCCCGCGCTCTCGGTGTCCACTGGATCTTCGCCCCGGTCGCCGACGTCAACAGCAACCCGCGCAACCCGGTGATCAACGTGCGCTCGTTCGGGGAGAACCCGGACCAGGTTGGTCGTCTCGCCGCCGCCTTCGTCACCGGGGCGCAGTCCTCCGGCGCGATGGCGACCGCCAAGCACTTTCCGGGGCACGGCGACACCAGCGTCGATTCACACATCGACATGCCGGTCCTGCGCGTCGATAGCCAGCGTTTACAGGCCGTCGAGCTCGCCCCGTTTCGCGATGCGATTGAAGCCGGTGTGGCGTCGATCATGACCGCGCACCTGTCGGTGCCCGCCATCACCGCCGACGAGCAGCTACCGGCGACGTTGTCCCATGCGGTGCTCACCGACCTGTTGCGCAACCAGCTCGACTTCAAGGGCCTGGTGGTGACCGACGCGATGGAAATGGGCGGCATCAACCGGCATTGGTGGAGCGGTCAGGCGGCGGTACAGGCGCTGGCCGCCGGCGCCGACATGGTGTTGTTGCCGCCGTTTCCGGACGCGGTGCGCGGCGCCATCGTTCGTGGCGTCGAGAGCGGTGCGCTGCCCGCCGAACGCCTCGAGGCGGCGGTTCGGATGGTTCTCCAGTACAAGGCCCGGCTCGGCCTCCACCTGGGCCCCGATGCCACGTCGCTCGCCGACTTGCCCCATCGATTCGCGCCGGCGTCGGACGCGTTGCGTGCCGAGGAGGTCGCGGCCGCGGCGGTCACCCTGCTGCGGGACCGGCGCGGCATCTTGCCGCTCGACGCCCGCGATCGGCACCGTGTCTTGGTGGTTGGCATTTCCGACACCGACACCGCGGTCGACGTTACGACGCTGTCGAGCGCCCTGCGAGCGAGCCTCGGCGACGTCACGACGCGCAGCATCGACGGACGTACCAGCGGCGACGACGCCGCCGCGCTGATGGCCGAGGCGTCGCGCGCCGGCGTCGTGGTGATGGCGGTGCGCGCCCGGGTGCGCTCGAACCAGGAACAGATCGCGCTGCCCGACAAACAGCAGCGCTACGGCCAGATGTTGTCGAGCCTCGACGTCCCGGTGATCCTGGTGGCGCTCGGCAGCCCCTACGTGGTGAGCGCATTTCCCGACGCCGGCGCGGCGGTGGCCGCGTATGGATGGTCGCAGCCGCTACAACGCGCCCTGGCGGCGGCACTAACCGGTACGAGGGGTTGGAGCGGCCACTTGCCGGTGACCGTGCCGGGCGTCTATCCGCTCGGGTTCGGGATCGAGAAACCCGCCCTGGACGCGGCCCTGCAAGCGCCCGGCAGCGCCGCAGGCGCCGAGTCGCGGCGACCGGGCGCGACGCTCGCGCCTGACGATCTGGCGGCGGCGCGGGCTACGCTGCAGCGGTTCGTGGATTCACGGGGATTCCCCGGCGCCGTCTATGCCGTCGGGCACCGCAACGTTCTGGTCGAAGTGGGCGCGGTCGGCGCCATGAGCTACGACGCCGGCGCGGTACCGATGCCCACGGATGCAGTGTTCGACCTGGCGTCGTTGACCAAGGTCATCGCCACGACGACGGTGGCGATGAAGGCGGTGGAAGCCGGCCGCGTGCGGCTCGACTATCCGGTGCAGGCCTATGTCCCCGAGTTCAGTGGCGCCGGCAAGGAAGCGGTGACCGTTCGAGATCTGCTGCTGCACGTCTCCGGTCTGCCCGCCTACATCCGCTTTTTCCTCGACTACGACCCCGGAGAATCGGGGCCGCAGACCCGCGCCGACATCCTGCGTCGCATCGAGGCCACCGATCTCGAAGCGGCGCTCGGTGAACGCTATGCCTACTCCGACCTCGGCATCATCCTGCTCGGCGAGATCCTCGATCGCGCCCTCGGCGAAAGCTACGAGTCCTACGCGATGCGGGAGATCTTCGCGCCACTCGGTATGACGCAGACGCTGTGGAACCCGCCGGGCGAGTGGCTCGGCAGGATTCCGCCGACCGAGCAGGATCCGTGGCGCGGACGCATGGTTCACGGTGAGGTTCACGACGAGAACGCCGCCGCGATGGGTGGGGTCTCGTCGCACGCCGGGTTGTTCTCCACCGCCGGCGACTTGGCGGTCTTCGCCCAGATGATGCTCAACGGTGGTACCTACGACCACGTTCGGGTGCTGCAGCGAGCGACCATCCGCCGCTGGACCCGCAGGCAGAACGAGCCCGAGGGCAGCAGCCGCGCCATCGGCTGGGATACCGCCCATCCGAGCCAGAGTTGGACGATGTTCTCCGAGGTCGCCTACGGGCACACCGGGTTCACCGGCACCTCGGTGTGGATCGACCCGGAGCGCGAGCTGTTCGTGATTCTGTTGACCAACCGTGTGCACCCGACGCGCGAGAACACGCAGATTCGGGAGGCCCGGATCGCGTTCCACGGTGCCGTCGTCAAGGCCGTCGATCGGCTCAGGTGAGCGGCAGCGGCCGGCTCTTGCACGAGCTGTCCACCGCCGAGCTTCTGGCGGTCTTGGAGGCTGCCGACGACGACGCCCTGCAGGCGGCGCATGCCGCCGCCGCGCCGACCGCGCGGGTGGTCGATGCGGTGGTGCGCTGCTGGCCTCGAGGTGGCCGCCTGATCTACGTCGGCGCCGGTACCAGCGGCCGTATCGGGGCGCTCGACGCGGCCGAATGCGCCCCGACGTTCGGCGTCGATGAAGCCCGGGTGCGGGCGGTGATCGCCGGCGGCGCCCGCGCCCTGACGCACGCCGTCGAGGGCGCCGAGGATTCCGAGGAGGCGGGCAGGGAAGCGATCGAAGAGCTCGATGTCGGCGCGGCGGACGTTGTCGTAGCCCTGTCGGCGAGCGGCGCAACGCCGTTTACCTGCGCCGCGCTCGAAGAGGCGATGCGGCGCGGCGCTACCGGCGCGGCGATCACCTGCTCGGCCGGTAGCCGGCTTGCCGCGGCGGCGCGGATCGCGGTCGTCGTCGCCGTCGGACGCGAGGTCATCGACGGCAGCACGCGAATGAAGGCGGGAACGGCGCAAAAGCTGGTGTGCAACGCGATCTCGACGGCAGCCTTCATCCGCCTCGGAAGGGTCTGGGGGGAGCACATGGTGGCGGTCCGTACGAGCAGCGACAAGCTGCGGCTGCGGGCCACGGCGATCCTGCAGAAACTTGCCGATTGCGACGACGAAGAGGCCGCCGGCGCGTTGCTTGCGGAGGCTGGAAACGATCTGCCCACCGCCCTCCTCATGGCGCGCAGCGGTGTGGCGCGGCCGGCGGCGCAGCGCTACCTCGAGCGCGCCCACGGCGACGTACACCGTGCCCTGGCCCTGGCGCTGGCCGGCGACGGCTTGGCGTCGTGACCACGCCGGCGGCTGTCAACGCGCTGATCGTGGTGGCCTACTTTGCCCTGACGTTGTGGATCGGACGTCGATTCGCCGGCCCGCAAGGCACGCTCGATGACTACATGCTCGCCGGCCGCAACATTCCGTGGTGGGCGGCGGCGTTCTCGATCGTCGCCACGGAGACCTCGACGCTGACGTTCATCGGGCTC
>SMVB01168399.1_pt1 | contig 16996 bp, 13 predicted proteins | sample 2456461 | NCBI WGS metagenome assembly SMVB01 (sample SAMN11095934, study PRJNA526329) | marine sediment metagenome | biome: Marine sediment; feature: Surficial sediment; material: Deep marine sediment; isolation source: Hadal surficial sediment | place: Pacific Ocean | collected 2014-05 | depth...
CGGGTCCAATGTGGGGCTACGCCGAGAACGATTGGAAGTGGTGTTTCGAGGTCAACCTGTGGGGCGTTGTCCGCACCATCAACGCCTTCATGCCGAGGCTCACCGAGCAGGATGAGGACGCGCATTTCATCATCACCGGTTCGGGCAACGGCGCGTTCATCATTTACCCGGACCAGCCGGTCTACTCGGCCACTAAGGCGGCGGTACAGGCGGTCACCGAGGCCCTGTACCTTCAAACCGCTGCACAGCAGAGCCTGGTGAAGATCCACGCCCTGTTTCCGGGACCGTACATCGTCGACACCGGCATCTTCGATTCGGACCGCGTGCGGCCCGAACGATTCGAAAAGGCCGCGGATGCGCCCGATTCTGGTATTCATTCCGCCGAGGACCTGCGCAAGATGATGGAAGATCTCGGCGTGGAGCTGAAGACCACGCATCCGGACGAGGTGGCGCAGACGGCGCTCGAGGGCATTCGCGCCGACCAGTTCTGGATCCTGCCGTTGAACCCCGACAGTGAGTCGAGGATCAAGGCGCGCATGGATTCCATCCTCAGCCGAACCAATCCACCCATCGCTTCACTGGGGTAAGGAGCAGATCATGGAGTTACCCATTCCCTTCGGCTGGTATGCCGTCGCGTACACCGACGACCTCGCAACGGGCGACGTGCAGCCGCTGAGTTTCTTCGATGAGCACATGGTGCTGTTTCGTACCGAGGACGGCGAAGCCCACGTCATGGAAGCGTTCTGTCCGCATCTCGGCGCCCACCTCGGTCACGGCGGCAAGGTGAACGGCAATGCCATCTCCTGCCCGTTTCACGGCTGGACGTTCAACGGCGCCGGCGAATGCGTGAACGTCCCTTACGCGACAGAGATTCCGAAACGCGCGCGCGATACCCAGTGCATCTACACCTACCCGGTCCAGGAGTGCAATCGAATGGTCTGGGCGTGGTACCACCCGCGTCGGCTGGCACCGCTTTTCGAACTCGACGAAATTCCGGAATTCAGCGACCCCAACTGGAGCGATTTGGACTGCTATGAATGGGATATCGACGCACCCCTCCAGGAAACCGGCGAGAACGGTGTCGACATCGCCCATTTCGTGTACGTGCACAACGTCGGCGAGATGCCCCAGGCCAACATCACTCTCAAGGGGCACCGGCGCGAGACCGATATGATTACGCGCACCCCGACCATCGACGAGGACGGCAATATCGACCTCGACACCCTCGAAGACAGCCATCTCACCAGCACGAACTGCGGCCCCGGCATGACGACCCAGATCTTCAGCCGCGCATTCAAGACGGTGATGCTGGGCGCCGTGACGCCCATCACCGCCAACCGGCTGAAACTGCGCTTCGCATTCACGAAGCCGCTGGACATCTCGGATCTGTTCAATGTGTACACCGATGCGCTGATCGCGGAGATCGTCCGCCAGGTGCAGTACGACATACCGATCTGGGAAAACAAGATCTACCGCGAATCACCGATCCTGTGCGACGGCGACGGACCGATCGCCAAGTACCGGACGTGGTTCGGCCAGTTCTACGACGATCCGGAAGCCGATGACACACCTGTGCGTCTGATTTCGTAGGGGAAAGCAGCTATGGAACGATTTATTGTCATTTCGTCGGACTGCCACGCGGGGTTGCCCCCGGGCCAGTACCGCGACTACCTGGACCCGCAGTACCGCGAGACCTTCGATATGGCTCTGCCCATCCAGAAGGACCTGACCGAGAAGGCCGAGCAGGTGTTTCTGCTGAAGGACATCAACGACCAGTGGCGTGCCGGCAACGAAGCCCAACTCAGCGGGGCCTGGGACTACGAGCGACGCCTCGAGGTACTGGATGGCGACGGCATCGCCGGTGAAATCATCTTTCCCGACGGCATCACGGAGCAGAATGCGGCGCCCTTCGGCGCGGGACTGGCATTGCCGACCAAGAACATCGTGCCGGAATTGCAGTGGGCCGGCGCGCGCGCTCACAACCGCTGGCTGGCGGAGTTTTGCGCGCGCAATCCGGTGCGCCACTTCGGCGTGGCCGTGTGTCCGCTGTTGTGGGATATCGACGAAGCCATCGCGGAGGTTCGCTATGCGGCCGAGAACGGACTGGGCGGTATGTTGATCCCCCTGCTCACACGCGAATTCGCTCCCTACCACCACCCCCGCTACCACCCGTTCTGGGAAGCCTGCGAAGATCTCGGCATGGTCGTCTGCTTTCATTCCGGAGCGGCGCCCATGGAGGAATTCTTCGGCGAGGGGTTCCCTGAAAGCGATCAAAGCGAGCACCCGGGGGCGGTCGGCATCTACATCTCGGAAGTGTTCTTCTGGACCTACCGGCCGCTGATCTTCATGTTGTGGGGCGGGGTTTTCGAGCGCTACCCGAAACTGAAGGCCAGCATCACGGAAACCGGTCAGGGCTGGCTGCTGCCACCGCTGCTCCGGATGCTCGATCATCACTACTACGACACGCAGTTCTCGGCAAAGCTCGGCGACTATCGCAGCCATCTGTCCATGTCGCCAACAGATTACTTCCGTCGCAACTGTGCGGTCGGTGCGTCCTGCATGCCCAGGGCCGACGCCGAGATACGCCACGAGATGGGCATGGACCAGATCATGTGGGGCAGCGACTTTCCCCATCCGGAAGGCACCTGGCCGAACACGGGTCCCACGATGATCGCAACGTTCAAGGGTCTGCCCGAAGAAGACATTGCCGCCATGCTCGGCGGCAATGCGATGGCGTTCTACGGTTTCGAGGAAGCCGGACTCACCGAGATCGCCAATCGCGTGGGGCCGCGTCGAGCCGATTTCGTCGGGTAAGACCGAGTTCGAGCGGTATGGTGTCCGGCCCCGTATTTGCTGAAGCCAAACCCCTCTGGGAAACCGACGTCCTGGTGGTCGGTTCAGGCGCCGGCGCCCTGACCGCGGCGCTGGTGGCCGCCGAGCGCGGCACCGAGGCCCTGGTCATCGAAAAAGCCCATCTCTGGGGTGGCACGTCCGCCACATCGGGCGGAACACTGTGGATTCCCTGCAGCCGGCACATGCGCGAAGCCGGCAGCGACGACACGCCCGAAGAAGCGTTCGAGTACATTACCGCACTCGTCGGCGACGAGGTTCCGGAACGCAAGATCCGCGCGTACATCGACAACGCCGGCAAGATGCTCGACTTCCTCGAGCAACATGGCGGACCGGTGTTCCACTGCGTCACCTACGCCGACTACCACATGGACCTGCCGGGCGCCAAAGAGCACCGTTCCCACGAGCCGCTGCCGATCACGGCCGGCAAGCTCGGCCGCGACTACGCTAGCCTGCAACCCATGCATCAGGCCGCCCAGGCGTTTGGGCGGGTCAACTGGACCATCGGCGAGGCCCGGCCCATGATCACCCGCCGGCCAGGGTGGTTGTGGACAACGTTCAAGGTCATGGCCCGCTACTACCTCGACCTGCCACAACGCTACCGTACCCCAAGAGACCGACGTCTCACCGCCGGCAATGCATTGCTCGGTCAGCTTCGCCGGGCGTTGAACGCTCGCAGCATACCGGTAAAGCTCGGCGTGTCGCTGCAGGAACTCATCGTCGAGAACGGCCGGGTCGTCGGCGCCAGCGTCGACGTTTCAGGGGAAAGGCGTACTATCCGCGCGCGCCGCGGCGTGATCCTTGGCGCCGGCGGCTTCGAGCGGAACGCCGAGATGCGGCGCGCCAACTTCGGTACCGAATCGTCCACCGACTGGTCCGGTTCGCAGCCGAACAACACCGGGGACGCCATTCGAGCCGCCCAACGGATCGGAGCCGCGCTCGACTTAATGGACGCGGCCTGGTGGGCCCCGGCGATCCGCCTCAGCGACGAAGACCGGGCCCGGCCGATGTTCGTGGAGCGGGCCCTGCCCGGATGCATGATCGTCAACCAGCTTGGCAAGCGCTACATGAACGAATCTGCGTCCTACCACGTCACCGGCGGAGAGATGATGCGGCTCAACTCACCGGAATGTCCTACGTCGCCTTCGTGGTTCCTCTTTGATCGGAAGTACCACGCGCAGTATCCGGTGGGTCCCTTCATGCCGGGGCCGCCCGGCCTCGACCGGGCCGTAAAACCGAGCTTTAAGGAAATCCTGTGCAAGGCTGAGACCATCGCCGACCTGGCGGCACAGATCGGGGTGGATGCAAACGTTCTCGAAACCACGTTTGCCCGCTTCAACGAACATGCCGCCAACGGCGAGGACCCCGACTTCAACCGCGGCGTGAACGGTTACGATCGGTACTACGGCGACCCGCGCAACGAACCTAACCCCTGCATCAGACCGTTGGAGCACACGCCGTTCTACGCGGTGAAGATTTTCCCCGGCGACATAGGCACGAAGGGCGGCGTCGTCACCGACGAGCACGGCCGCGCGCTGAGCCCGAGTGGCGAGCCGATCGCCGGTCTGTACGCAATCGGCAACACCAGCGCTTCGGTGATGGGGCGGGCCTACCCGGGCGCCGGTTCCACGCTGGGGCCGGCCATGACGTTTGGCTATCTTGCCGCACATCATGTGACGCAGATGGACATCGCGCACTAACCGTAGAGGCGAGCACCATGTCGAATCCCTTCCTGCTTACCGACCGTGTTGCGATCGTCACGGGTGCGGCGCGCGGCATCGGTAAGGCGATCGTCGAGACGTTCATCGACGCCGACGTCCGTCACGTGGTCGCGGCGGACGTTCTGGAAGAGGAACTCGACGCGCTCGCGGCAGCGCACGACCGGGTAACTGGCAAACCCCTGGACATTACCGACGAAGCCGGTTGGCGGACGCTGGTGGCACAGACCATCGATACTCACGGCAGCGTTGACATACTCGTCAACAACGCAGGAGTTCTGGTGTTCGGCCTGCTCGAGGAGACGCCGCCCGAGGAGTTCCGGCGCCTGCTGGAGGTCAACGTCTTCGGTACGTTTCTCGGCATGCAAGCAGTGACACCGCACATGAAGAGTCAAGGTCGCGGCGTCATCATCAACACCTCGTCGGTCTCGGGTATTGCACCGAACAACGCCACGGGCGCCTATGGCGCAAGTAAGTTCGCGGTGCGCGGTCTGACCCGCAGCGCAGCGTTGGAGCTCGGCCCGCACGGCATCCGCGTAAACAGCGTGCATCCCGGTGGGGTCAATACGCCCATGACGAATCCATTGGGTCAACCGAAAGACGAGGTCGATGCAAGGTACACGTTCGTGCCCATGCAACGCGGTTCCGAGCCCGACGAGATCGCCAACGGTGTTCTGTACCTCGCCTCCGACGCCGCGAGCTACTGCAACGGCACCGAACTGGTGATCGACGGCGGCATGATCGCAGGCCAGTACCTCCCCGGCATGCCTGGGTCGCCTGTTTAATTACAGGTCGTCTCTGGACACACCCGCAGCGTGGCGAGCGGCGCGCCGCCCGGAAAATATGCAATCGGCAATCGAAAGCCCGCTCATATACAGGTGCGAGGGAAGTCCCACCGCGGTGCGACCCGCCGCGTAGAGCCCCGGAATCTCTGCGCCACTGTCACGCCGTACCTCACCGGTGGCTTCGTTCACGACCAGGCCACCCATGGTGAGAACGGGGCACGGCAGAAGCCTCGCGCCGAGCGAGACATCGATGACATGGAACGGCGGGACCAGACTGCAGGTGTCCTCGACGGGTTTGCGGAACGCATCCTCGATTTCACCGCGCGCCGCGCGGCCGTACTCGGCGAGGGTAGAGCGCAGCGTCGTCTCATCGAACCCGAACTGCCGGCACAACCCTTCGATGCTGCTCGCCTTCCGTTTCCCCAACAGCATGTTCAAGGCGGCCAGTTGTTGCTGGAACGGTAGTACCTTGCCCGGAGCGATCTGCCGCCACGCCTCGCGCACCAGGCGCGAATCCAGAATGAGCCACGCCCTGCCGTCGGCAAGTTCCACCATGGCGTCTCCGATGGTCGCGCCATACGTCGACTCGTTGACGAATCGCGCGCCGCGCGAATCGACAATGATTCCACGCGACCACGCGGCGGGCGGATTAATGAATCGCCAGGCCGTCGCCCGTTCCATGCGGTCCACGGCACCCCCGGCGCTCTGTCCGAGGCGAATGCCGCTGCCATCGTCCGTCGGCGTGCCAAGTGGCATGCCGGATGCAAAGCGGGAGCAATGGTGTCTGACCATCGGCCGATTGAAGATGAAGCCGCCGCTGCTCAAACAAACGCCGCGCCGCGCACGATACGTTCGCGAGGCGCGCGCCGTGTTCTCGATCTCGGCGGCGCGCGCGGAGTAGCGGTCTGCCAGCTGGTGAACGACACGGGCGCCCGGCAGAAAAAACGGGTAGAGGCGGGTCACCAGGTTCGCGCGGGCCAGGCACTTCGCGTGTTCGAGATAGGGGTCGGACCCCGCCTTCAAATGCAAGGCACGAATGCCAACCACCGCCCCATCTGCATCGACGATGAGCTGGCGCGCTTCTGTCTTACACTCCAGCACCACGCCCGAAGCCAAGGCGGATCGCTTCAATGGCTGATAGATCGAACCACCCAGGTCGACCGCGCTCTTGCCCTTTCTGATCACGCCCCGATGGCCACGCGCCGCGGGTTCGGCATGCTCGGCATATGCCGGCAGCAGCGAATTGTCCGCGTGGTACAGGAAGTAGTCGACGTTCGGATAGGAGGTCTTTTCCTTCCACACCGGCCCACCGAACTTGACTCCATGACTCATCAACCAATCGACGTCACCGGCACTCCCCCGACAGAACCGCATGAGTGTGTCATCGCTCACCACCCCCTGGGTCTCGAGCGCGAGGTAGGCGAACATGTTCTCCGGCGTGTCCTCCTCGCCAAGCTCCTGCTGAATGCGGGTGCCACCCCCCGCATAGAAGACGCCCCCGCTCGCCTCGGTGGCGCCGCCGCCCTCGGCGCGATCAACCGCCACCACCTCCAATCCCAGCTCGCGCGCTTGCACCGCGGCAGCGGCGCCGGCACCGCCGAACCCGACGACCACGAAGTCGGTTTCGACATCCCAGGCGATGTCGTCGGCATCCGCGATCCGCATCACCTCCTGGACCGCCGAATGCCAGCTGTCGTCACCGGGTCGCATATCGATCGGCAAGATCGTCTACTTCGCCCGCATCAGGGAGGAAACCATGACCCTAGTATCTGCCCGCGGCGATCACGGCCTCGGGGGCGGACTTGAGCCACTTGACCGTGTAGGTGCCATCGACCTTGGCGTGCCGCTCGCTCGCCCCGGCGCGGGGGTTGTAGAACTGCTGATACCAGGCACGCGCTTTGTGATACGGCCCATCGCTGCGGATTTGAAGCACCTGCGTGCACGGCCTCTTGGCAGCCCAGACTTCGAGATCCTGGGCGAACGCGAGTAACGCCGATTCCTGGTACTCGCGAGCCACGGCAACGTCTGCTTCGGTCGCGATCGTGTTTTCGGATTTGACCATCAAGCCATGCCAGGCCTTGATCGACCCATCCTCCACCGGCGTGTGCGCGATGTACATGATGGCATCGTACAGACCCGTTAGACGCGACAGCAGGATGCCCGGTCCCGTGTACCAGGTGTCGGTTTCGAGCATCGCGTTGCCCTCGACCAGAGTCTTGTGGCCACCACCTTGCCGTTGAATCGCGACGTGGCCGCGAAATTCGTTCTCGTAGTATTCGAGCGTAGAGCCGTGGATCGGTCCGAGATGGGCGGGATCCGCGATGTTGTCGATGACCTCCTGTGGATGCCACGCAAGCTCGCCCAGGTGATCGATCTTCCAATGGACCCACGCAGGATCGTTCCATTCCTCAAGCACAGGGACGTCGTAATCCGGCTCACCTTCCTCCGGATCGTGCCAGACGAAGATGCTCCCCAACGATTCGACCACCGGCCATGACTTCAGGCACGCGGCTGCGGGGATCGGGCCATCGTGATAGGGAATGTCGTCGCATCTCCCATCCGGACCAAAACGCCATGCGTGATAGGGGCAGCGAATCGAATCGCCTTCGATCTGGCCTTCAATGACGACATAGGACGTCGTGTTTCTTGCGATGTGCGTTCCCATGTGTGGACAGTACGCGTCCAGCAGCACGATCCGCCCGCTCTCGCCGCGGTACAGGGCGAACTCGCGGCCGAAGAATCGCAGCGGCACTGGCGTATCGCCAACGTCTGCGACATCCGCGATCATGAACCAGCCACGCGGGAACGTGAACTCACCCAATCCGTATTCTGCGGTCGTTGCCATGCTGCCTCCTCACGTTCGGCGAACTTGCGGTCATTGAAAACTCACGGCTCAGACAACCCGATCTTTGTGCAGCGACTCGATCTCCGCATCGTCGAAACCGAGATCGCTCAGGATTTCGTCGGTGTGCTCGCCGAGCAGCGGCGGCCGGCTCGGCGCTACCAGAACGTCTGCGGCCGAAAATTCAATTGGCGTTCGCGGCAACGGGTAAGGCTCGGTAAGTCCAGGGAATTCAATGTCCACCAGATATTTCATGGCGCTCACCTGTTCATGCACCAGTGCTTCCGCGGGACTCAAGACCTCGCCGCACGGGATCCGCGCGCTATCGAGTTCCTGCATCGCTTCGGCCGTCGTGCGCGTCTGAATCCAGTCGATCATGACCTCCGTGATGGCATCGCAATGTTTACCGCGGGTCGTGTCCGTTGCAAACCTGGGATCGTCGAGCCACGCTTCTTTGCCCAGCAGCCTGGCCCAACGGGCGAACAACGGGTTGCCGACTACACTCACCAATACCCAACCGTCTTTGGTCTGATACACATCCGAGGGCGCAGCCGTCTGGCCGCGATTGCCCGACGCGATTCGATTGACGTTGGTCAGCGCCTGCTCGATCAGCGTCCCGCCGGCAATGGTCAGCGCCGAGGCAAGCAGAGCACCCTCTACGTGTTGCCCCTCGCCAGTTTTGTCGCGGTGCATGAACGCGGACAGCGCACCAATGGTGTTCAGCGCACCTGTCATGAAGTCGACGTAGGGAAAGAAGTTCCTGCTGGGCGCGTCGGGCGAGCCGCTCAGGTGTAGATTACCGGACATGGCCTGCGCCACGCCGTCAAATCCGACGCGGTCGCCATACGGCCCGTGGGAACCGTACGCCGTGCTGGTCACCAGTATGATGTCGGGCTTGATGCGGCAAAGGTTCGCATAGTCCAAGCCGATGTCGGTGACCCCCGAAGGCGTCAGATTGGCCAGCACGAGGTCTGCGCTTTCCACCAGCCGTTGCAGTACAGGACCTGCGCCGGGCTTTTTCGGGTTGAACGTAAAGCCACGTTTGTTTCGGTTCAAATGCAGGAACAGCGAGCCGATCTCCCGCCCATCGACCTCCGCAACCGGAGCGGTGTACCGGTCTTCGCTGCCGTCGACCTTCTCGATGCGAATCACATCGGCCCCCAGGTCCGCCAGCATCGCTCCGCAAAACGGTCCGGCGATATAGCGCCCAAAGTCCAGTACACGTTTGCCTGCCAACACTCCCATTTGCGACCCCATCGATGTCGTGAAGAGGTGATTCTAGTGTGTCGTGCAATTTTCCTGTAGCTGCTGATTCAGCTTGGCTATCTGGGCGGCGATTTCCTCGTCGCTGAGTGCGTTTCTGTTTGGATCGTCCTCGTGATACAAAAAACCGCCTCGCACCAGCGTGGTCCTGTATTCCAGGAGTTTTTCGCATTGCTCCTGGTGGTGTTGGAGCTCGGCGATGGCCTGATCCCGTTCTCGCTCGGATTTCTCGCGGCGCGCTCTCGAGTCGGTGACGATCCGCAATGCTTCGTTCACCTCCTGGATGGGGTCGATCGCCGGCGCTGAGTCGGCCGGCGGAGCAACTTTGATGTCCACAGTCTCCGCGGCCTGGTCAGGCCGCCGGTCGCCGTAGTGCACGACGCCGTTGTCGTCCACCCACTTGTAGACCTCAGCGGCACTCAGAGCGATGGCCATCAGCCAGAGCGCCAGGACAATGATCAGGCGCATGGACCTAGCTCGTCATCGTATCTCAAAGCCCTCGTAGCCGTTGTCCGCCACCTCGGCGAGACGTTCGCGGAACTTCGGCGCACCGCCCAGGTAGATCATGTAGCGAAGCTTGTCGTGGCCGTCGACGTTGGAGTTGTAGCCGGTGAACCACGATTCAGCCGTGGCCAGCAACGAGCCATCGAAAAGGTCTTTGATGTGCGCGGTCCATTCGTCCTCGGCTTCCTGGGTGGCTTCTATTCGCGTGTGGTCGTGCTTGCGAAGGTACGTCAGCAGCGTGGTCGTCCAATCGACCGCTTCCTCGATACCTCGCGGAAAGTTGGTGGTAACCGATCCGCTCTGCGGGCCGGCAAGGGTAATCAGGTTCGGAAACCCCGTGGTCTGCAGTCCGAGATAGGTAACTGGCCCGTCTCGCCATTTGTCCCGCAAGGTCTGACCGCCCACCCCGGTGATGTCGATCCGATCGAACGCCCCGGTGATGGCATCAAACCCGGTGGCATAGACGATCACGTCGAATTCGTATTCGCGCTCCGAGGTCTCGATGCCGGCTGGCGTGATCCGCTCGATCGGCGTGTCGTTGACGTCCACCAGATGGACATTGGAGCGGTTGTAGGCTTCGTAGTAGTCCGTCTCCATCGGCACCCGACGACTACCGAACCCGTGGTCCTTCGGGATCAGCTTCTCGGCAATGGCCGGGTCGTCCACGCGTGCGCGAATCTTGGCGGCGATGAACTTCGAGTACTCCGCATTGGCATCCGGCTCCACCAGTACATCGCGGAAGTTACCCAGCCAGACGCCGAACCCGGGCGAGGCGTACAACTCCTCCCAGAAGGCGAGCCGTTCCGCTTCAGGAACCTCGAGAAATTCGCGACGGTCCGGGCCGTGGATGAATCCGCCCGGGGTTTCCCGGCACCGTTCGAAGATCTCGTCGTAGGATGCCTTGATTCTCGCCTGGGTTTCGTCGTCGATGGGCCCATTGTGCAGCGGCGCGCACCAGTTCGGGCGGCGCTGAAACACCGTCAGCTCCGCGACTTTGTCGGCGATCTCACCGATGACCTGCACCGCGGTCGCTCCGGTGCCGATGATGCCCACGCGTTTGCCTTCGAGGGTCACCCGCTCCTGAGGCCAGTAGTACGTATGGAACGACTCTCCCTCGAACGTCTCAACTCCTTGGATGCGCGGCATCGTCGCAGCGGAGAGCATGCCGATCGCTGTCAGCAGGAACCGCGTGGTGATCGTGCGACCATTCTGCAGCGTCAACACCCAGCAGTTCGCCCCGTCGTCGAAAACGGCCGCCTCGAGGGCGCAACCGAACTGCATGTGGCGCGAGAGGTCGAACTTGTCGACCACAAAGTTCAGGTAGCGCAACGTCTCGGGCTGCGCCGCGAAGTGCTCACTCCAGTTCCACTCGTCGAGAATTTCTTTCGAGAAGGAGTATCCATAGGTGTAGCTCTCCGAGTCGAACCTCGCACCGGGATAGCGATTCCAGTACCAGGTCCCTCCCGGGCCATCGCCCTTCTCCAGGACCGTGACGTCAACCCCCAGTTCGAGCATTCGATACAACATATAGATGCCGCAAACGCCGGCGCCGATGATGACCACTTCGTGGTCCGGGGTCTGTTCAGTTCCTGCTTGAGTCATCGAACCACTTCACTTGTTGCCGCCGCGTGGACACGCTCTATCCTACACACTGTAGCGCCTCGTATTATCCCAATCAGCCTTTGTTCGCGGGGACATCAGGCAGGTGCTCGTCGAGCACCAGCCACTCGATGGCGGAACCGCGATAGTCGTGAAAGCCCGCGGGATAGGAATCGGGGTCATCGAAAATCCCGAGCGTGATGTAAATCCGCTCCGGCCGCGGCAGGTAACCAAAACAGACGCTGCTACCGCAGGTGGCGCAGAAGCCCCTCCAGCCGACCTCGCTGGAATCGTACCGGGTGAGCTCTCCAGACCAGCGTACGGCCTTGCTTTCGAAAGCCGCGAAGGTAGCGACTACTGCGCCAAGCGCGCGCCGACAGGTGTCGCAATGGCAATGCGTAACCCGTCGCGGGGGTGTATCGGATTCGAACCGCACTGCTCCGCACAGGCAACGTCCTTTCACGGAAGCCATTACGAGAACATGCTCGCGTCATCCACGATCCGGACCGTACCCGCGTTGCCATCCACTTCCACCGTCTGTCCGTCGCAAAGCCGTGTCGTAATATCCGCAATTCCCGCCACACAGGGCTTTCCGTACTCACGCGCCACCAGCGCGCCGTGCTGGAGCTCACCACCGATCTCGAGCACTACCGCGGCAGCGTTGATGAACAACGGCGTCCACCCAGGATCGGTCGTAACCGCCACCAGCACCTCGCCTGGCAGAACTTCTTTCTCGAACGGATCGTTCAGGACTTTCACGAGCCCGCGCGCGACCCCCGGCGAGACCCCCGATCCGGAAAGCACGCCATCGTCACGTTTTCGTTCCGGGCGCAGGATGCGGCCGCGCGAGTCGATGGCCATGGGAAAGTGTCGAACCTGTGCCCTTAGCTTCCGGTACGGAACCCCGCGTGCGCGCGCCGCCGCGCGCAGATCGAACGCCGGGTCTTCAGCGCCTTGATCGATCTCGCTCATGGTCAAATCGAAAATCTGATCCTGAGCGTCGAGTCGACCGGCCGCAACGAACTCGGACGCAAAGCGTAACAGCCGTTGTCGTATACGCTCGTTCACCTGCATCACGTGGTGTTTGATCAGCTCCCGGGAACCAGAGAAGCGGAGGATGTTATCGTAGGCTCGGGTCAGGCGCCGGCGTTTGCGGCGCGGCAGAAGGCCGAGCAATTCTTCGTACGCGCGCTCACGCGCCTCGATCAGCTGGCGTTGCATATCGTGAGGATTGAAACGCCCGCCTCCACGGGCGATCATCGCAATCTGCTGCAAGGCCAACTCAGGCGCTTCGGCGTACCCTGGGTTCGCGAGTTCCATCTCCAGCGGTCCGCGGCAACCAAATCGCTCGATGAACGTCTCCCACACCGACAGGAATTCATCCGGCAGCTCGCGGTTGTTGATTTTCTCCAACAGCGCATCGAGGTCTTCGAACTCTGATTCGGGCAACAACATCGAGAGATCGAACATCAACAAACCCATCTGCACGATCTGGTCGTCCGGGTATCCACGACACATCGCATCGGCCAGTGCGGCTTGTTCTGACGAGCTGGCGTCGATCAGGTTTTTGACACGCTCTGTGCCCATGTATATGAAGTAGAGTATCCCAGGCCCGGTTGAAATCATGGTGGTGAGGCCTACCTGGATGTACCAGTCGCGCATGGCCTTGCCCAGTGGTTCCGTATAGTCGATCGGTTGGCTGACCCACGCGTCGAACCACGCCAACGCCTTATCGTATTCTTGCTGGAAACGTTTACGTTGCAGCGCGGGTTTCAGCGCCCACTTGAGCACAGAGCGCATCCGCCAGAGGATGAGCGGCGTATAGCGGATCAGGGTCCAGATGCGAAACTGGGGCGGTGGCCTAGCCGGCCGATACTGGGCGAAATCGCAGGAGAGCAAAATCTCGGCCATCAGGGTGTTCGTCAATTCGGATCGTTTCGCAATTCTGTGGCCTTTGCCGAACAGATGCAGGAACATCGAGACGTTCATGTACAGACGGGAGCCGCGACTGGTAAACCCGGTGTCCTCAAAATCGAGTGCGTCCGCGGGAATGCCGACCATGTACTCCACCAGAAGCCTGTATATCCACTCGAAGGTGTCGAGCGTGATCGGCGAGATCGCCCCACTGATCGTCAATCCATCGGTCAGCGCAGCATCCATGTACAGCGACCGCGCCGCGCCCGGTTCAGTCTGCAGCTCTTTGGCGAGCGGAACATAGCCGGTGATCGGTCGGGCCTGCAGAACATGAAGCTCGCCATCGCAGATCGCCCATTCCACGTCCACGGGCTCGTCGTAAAGGGCTTCAATGCGCTTCACGGTTTCGATCACTTCATCGATCTGCGCGGCGCTTAGACAGGTTTCGTCCGGCCGGTCGCCCCCTTTGTTACCCGGACGATTCTCGATCACCGCTCCCGAGACTTTGTTCACCACCACGGTGTCCGGCGTGATCTTTCCCGAGACGAGCGCCTCGCCAAGTCCCCAGCTTGCGTTGATCAGCGCCTCATCAAAGTCGTTCGTGAGCGGGTTCAGCGAGAAGACGACCCCCGAAATCGCACTCTCCAGCTGACGCTGTATGACCACCGCGATGGCCGGTGAGAGGTTGTCGAAGTCCATCTCGCGCTTGTAGAGCAGCACGCGGGCATCGAGGCAGGATTGGAAACAGGTGCGTACCGCGTCGTCGATGCCGTCGGGCGGAACGTTCAGCACCGTCTCATACAAGCCGGCAAATGATGCCCCCGCCAGGTCTTCCTCCGGCGAAGAGGAGCGAATGGCGAACGTGCCCTCGTCGAGCTCGGTGCGCAGTTCATCGAGCACTGTCCGCTGTGCGGCATCGAACGACAGCCCGGCTGCGAACCGCTTGACCTTCTCACACGCCCACTCGAGACGTTCCCGTTGTTCAAGATTCGGCAGCCGCGCCCGACTCTGATGAATCGTCGCGAGGACCGTGCCCCAGGTCTCGCTCGCTTCGATCTGCTGGATCCACGGAGCAAAGAACGCCGTCGTCAACACGACGCCATCGGGAACCTTGAAGCCACCCTGGCGAAGGCGGATCAGCGAGGCGGCTTTGCCTCCAACTTCTGAGAGGGGTGGCATCTCCTGCGTTGAAAGACGGGCCTGCATGCTCGAGTTTTCCATCAGGGAAGTACCACAAACGAATCGAGACGGGCAACGTCACAGGGTTCCACGTCGAGTTCGTCGACGCGCGCAAACGCCGGGCCGGATCGGCTCCAGCTGAGCAGCGCATCCACGGCATCCCTCGGCCCCTCGGCGTGAAACCCGACGGAGCGATCAGGTAGGTTCCTCACCCAGCCGGCAACGCCCAGAGCGGTTGCGGTCTGTTGCATCGAATATCTGAAACTGACGCCCTGCACGCGACCCCGGACGCATCCCGTAACCGCCACCGGTTCAGTATCTGTACTCAAGATTTCCTGGAGCCCCGCCAGATGAAATCGTCAGTCCGATCACGGTTCAAACCTGACTTCCCGGATGCTGACTACTCAAGCGGATAACGCCAGGCACTCTGGGGTTGCGTGGCCTGTTCGTCGATCGTCCACAGCGGCATGGCAATGCCTGGACCGATGTCCTTGAACACCACTCTCACACGGGTGCCGATACCGACCTGACGGACGAGATCCGGGGACGCCAACTCCGCCTCCGCCGTTGCAAGATTGCCTTGCACCCTCAAAGCGTCGAACTCGTGGGGTTCGTTGCGTTGCTCATCAAGCTCGACCAACAGCAACAGGTAAGGCGTGTGCGACGCGAAGGCGGGTTGAATGGCATGATGCACCTCGCCATAGGAATACACCGTTCCGCGTCCACTGAGACATTCCCACGTCGACTCGGGTTGTGAGCAGAATGGACAGGCGGTGGTGGGCGGAAAACGCTTCAGGTCACAGCTCGTGCACTGCTGCACACGCAACTCGCGCTGGCCGCAGTAGCCGAAAAAGCTGAAATTCTCTTGATCGATTGCATCGACGCGAACCGACATCCCCAGGTATTCGCCTTGCAACGCCATGCTCAGGCCCCCCGCGCCATGACCATGGCAGAGCCCATCCCCGGCGTACCCCAGCCCAGGTTCGCCGTGAGTTCCACGTCTCGGACCTGACGACAGCCGCCTTCGGCGTAGTCGTAGGTATGTTGGCGATTGCCGTCCGGGTCAACCGGACAGTAGTCGTCCACATCGTGGCGCAACTGCCGCACGTTCTCGATTACCATGTTGATCCCGTGGGTGTAACCCTCGCACAAGTGGCCACCGCTGGTGTTGTTCGGACGTTCTCCGCCGAGTCGCATCAAACCGGAACTCACGTAGTCTCCACCCTCGCCCTTCTTGCAGAAGCCGTAGTCTTCGAGCTGCAACAGGGTCGTAAACGTAAACGCGTCATACGACCCGGTCACCTGGATATCTTCCGGTCCGACCCCGGCGTTCGGCCAGAGGATGTTCTTGGCGTAGTGTCCAGCCACCGTCGATATGGGGCCCGACTGATAGTGCATGTCACTGCGCGGTTTTAGACAGCGGCCCACCACCGACTGGATCACCGCAGGGGTATGGCGACAGTCTTTCGCGCGGTCGAGGCGGGTCACCACGATGGCCGTGCCGTTGTCCGTCTCGACGCAGCAATCCAGGAGGTGCAGCGGTTTTACGATCATCCGGCTGGACAGCACATCGTCGACCGTAACGCGCTGTTGGTAGTACGCCTTGGGGTTGTTGGCGGCATGCTCAGAGTGAATGACCTTCACGTGCGCCACCTGCTCCGGGGTCGTCCCATAGTCGTACATGTGCCGCATGAACGTCTGGCAGAACATCTGCCCGGCGCTCATGATGCCGCCGCCACGGGTGAAGAGACCGTTGGCCGAAAGCGCTGAGCGCCCCCCTCGACCCGTACCACCGATCCGCACCTGGCTGAAGCCGTTCATGGCCCGATAGATCGCAACGGTGCTGCACATGCCGGCTTCGATGACGCCCATCGCAATCCCAACGAGCGCTTCGATGCTGGAGCCGCCGCCGTACACGTCCATGTGAAAGTCGAGGCGAATCCCGAGGTCACCGGCAATGGTGGGTGACGGTGTCGAGTCGTTGTAGCTGTATGAGAGCATGCCGTCCACGTCCGCCGCGATGAGACCCGCGTCTTCGATCGCGGCGCGCACCGCCCGGGTGCCCAAGGCGCGCGTCGTGCACCCCGAGCCCCTCAGGTACTCTGTTTCCCCCACGCCGACGATTGCGTACTTGCCTCGCAGATGTTTCGGCGAGCTGGCGTCCTGGTCCCGATTCATTGGCTTTGCGACAGTCCGTGTTCTATGGGGCAGACATGCTTAAGCGGACACTTCGATGCCCGCGTCGCCCAGCCATACCCCTTGGGCGTCGACGCTCTCGATGTTCAGTTGACCGGCAAGCCCTGCGGCACGGTGTACCCCGATTTCCTGCATCTTCGGAGAGC
>SMVB01270273.1_pt1 | contig 16983 bp, 13 predicted proteins | sample 2456461 | NCBI WGS metagenome assembly SMVB01 (sample SAMN11095934, study PRJNA526329) | marine sediment metagenome | biome: Marine sediment; feature: Surficial sediment; material: Deep marine sediment; isolation source: Hadal surficial sediment | place: Pacific Ocean | collected 2014-05 | depth...
CGAGCAGAACGTACGCAGGGTCCCCCGCGAGCGCACGGGCGATCTCCACGCGCCGGCGCTCGCCCCCGGAGAGCGACTTTCCGCGGCTGCCGGCGAGGTGCGCGACCTGGAATTCGTCGAGTAGGCGCTCGAGTTCCCTGGCGCGGCCGTCCGCGTCGAGATCCCGGCGCAGCTCGAGCACGCAGGCGACGTTGTCCGCGACGCTCATGTCCCGGAACACGGAAGGTTCCTGCGGGAGGTAGCCGAGCCCGAGGCGGGCGCGCGCGTGCATGGGCAGCTCGGTCACGTCGACGCCTTCGATGATGATCGAGCCTGCGTCACACTTGACCAGACCGCAGATCATCTGGAAGCACGTGGTCTTGCCCGCGCCGTTCGGCCCGAGAAGTCCCACGACCTCGCCGCGTCTCACCTCGATCGAGGCATCCTCGACGACGGCGCGACCGCGGTACTTCTTGGACAGGCCAACGGCCCTCAGCATCGCGCTCCCCCCGGTCATCCTCTAGCTTTGCGGTGCTCGGGGTCGAGGGAATCTGCCATGGGGTGTCTCGGTGGCCCTGCGAGGGGTGTTCGACCCGGCATGTTCCTCTCCCCCGCGCGCCGAAGCAAGGGATGCTTGCCCGGCACGGTCGTCCTACCATGGTCGCGATCTTCGAGTGTCCGAGAGGAATCCCAGTGGCAAGCAAGCGCGGTCCCGTTCTCCGAGTCCTGTTCACGACGCTGGTCGTGCTGTGGTCGATCAACTTCGTGGCCTCGCTCTGCATCGATGGACGCGTCTTGCAGCGCCGCTGGATGCCCAAGGTCAGCGCCAAGGCGAAGCGCGCGAGCCTCGAGGATGGGGAGCTGGCGTACAGGGTCTACCGCGAGTTCGGCCAGCTCGAGACGGTCTACCAACCCTACGTCGCCTGGACGCGGGCGCCCTTCGCGGGCGAGGTCATCACGGTGAACGACGCCGGCGACCGCGTCCACCCGACCCATCGGGACCCGGGCGACTCCGCCGCCCGCCACGTGCGCTTCTTCGGCGGCTCGACCATGTGGGGCTCGGGCGTCGACGACCAGAATACGATCCCGGCGCACTTCAACGCGCTCCACCCCGAGTACGTCGTCGACAATCACGGAGAGTCGGGCTACGTCAGCCGCCAGGCCCTGGCGCGCCTGATCGATCTCGTCACGCAGAGCGAGCCGATGGACCTCGTGATCTTCTACGACGGCTGCAACGACCTCTACTCGCTCTGCCGCGAGGACGTGTCGCTGACCGGGCACCGTGAGCAGGGCAAGATCGCGCGCCGTATGGAGCGGGGCAGCGCCGTGGCCGATGGGCTCGTCGGCAGCACGCTCGAGGTGGCGCGGGCGATCGGGCAGGAGCTCGGGATCGTGGGTGACGAGCCGGAGGTGCTCTGCCCGGACGACCCGGAGTTCGCGCAGAGGGTCGCGGACACGATGGTGAACAACTGGCGGATCGCGCGCCGCGTGGCAGCGCTCGCCGGTGCGGAGTTCCACGCTTTCCTGCAGCCGACCGCGGTCCTCGGCGAGCCGAACGTCGAGTACCTCGCCGACCGCACGCGCGGACGCCGCGCGGCGTGCTACATGACCGTCTACCCGCTCGTGCAGAAGATCATCCGCGAGGAGGGCGAGGACTGGATGCACGACCTGACGGACGCCTTCGACGTCGACGAGTACATCTACATCGACACCTGTCACGTGAACGGGCGCGGGAACCAGATCGTCGCCGAGCGCATGGACGCGCTGGTCGGCCACGTGCTCGCGCCGAAGGGTGACTGACCCTTCACGCGTAGCGGTAGAACGGGTCGAGCCGCGCGACCGCCCGGTCGACGTACGCCAGGTCAGCCCCCTGGAAGTAGTCGCGGTAGCCCTGCACCTTGCCCTTGCGCACCTTGAAGGAGTCGGGGTCCGCGGCATCGCCCGGACGCAGCTTGTCGGTCCCGAAAGCGTCCCGGGCCTCGCCTTGCTTCATCTTGTCGAAGCTGGCGAAGGCGACGGCGCCGGCGACGTGCTCGGGCGTCGCCTCGACCCCGAGGAATGCCAGCACCCGCCCGAGCTCCCGCGCCGGGTCCGCCCGCATGTCCTCGTACCGCAGCCAGAGAGACGCGGGGTGGCCGTGGAAGCGCGCGCGCCACCGGTTCAGGATCCAGACGATGCCGTCGATGCCGTAGCGGGGGTGGCGGATGAACTCGGCGAGCGTGCAGTCGATGCGCTTCGAGCGCCTGGTCTTGTGGAAGAAGCTGGAGACGATCACGTCGCGCGGGTCGCGCGCCAGGTGCACGAGCTGCTTGCGGTTCGCGATGCTCGCCGGCACCAGCGAGCGGCCCAGCAGACGCCTCCCGAGCGGATCGTCGCGCATGTACGAGGCCAGCTCGTGCGTGTAGACCAGGTACGGGATGTCCTCCCTGTCGCGTCCCATGCGCTCCGCGTCGAACGGCACGTCGAAGTGGAGCGCGAGGGCCCGGTGGACCAGAACGCGCAGCCAGGTGCGCCCGCTCTTGCCCGTCGAGATCACCAGCACATCGGCGCGCTGCCACTGCCGGCGCTTCCTCGTCAGGTTCCAGCGAACGACCATCGGCCCCATGGGCAGAAATCCTACGATATGGTCAGCCCATGACCGCTCCCCGCGTGACCGTGTTCATCCCCACCTACGACCGCGAGGATTTCGTGGGTGCCGCGATCGCGAGCGTGCTCGCCCAGACCCATCTGGACCTCGAGTGCCTGGTGATCGATGACGGCTCGCGGGATCGGACGCGCGAGGTGGTCCGGGCCTTCACCGATCCACGGGTGCGCCTGGTCGACAACCGGGAGAACCGCGGCATCCCGCGCACCCGCAACCGCGGGATCGACGAGGCGCGGGGCGAGTACCTGGCCGTGCTCGACAGCGACGACCTCGCGCGGCCACGGCGCATCGAGCGCCAGGTCGGGTTCCTCGACGCGCACCGGGACGTGGCCGGCGTCGGTTCCTGGGCGCGGGTGATCGACACCGCAGGACGTCCCCTGCGGCTTCAGAAATGCCCGACGACCTCTCCGGGCCTGGCCTTCACGAACATGTTCCGGTGCGCGCCGCGGCAGTCGACCATGATGTTTCGCCGGGCCGTGATGGCGCGGCAGCGGTACCGCGAGGACTGCCCGGTGTCCCAGGACCTCGAGCTCTTCGGGCGCCTGGCGCGACACGAAGGGCTGGCGGCGATCCCCGAGGACCTGGTGCAGCTCCGCCAGCACGACGCGCGCATCACCGTCCAGGGCCACGAGCGGAAGAACAGCGTGCGCCGCGGGATCTTCGCCACGCGGCTCTCCGAGCTCGGGCTCGAGCCCACGCCCGAGGAGCTCGACCGCCATCTCCTGCTCGGGACCGCGAAGGTCGAGCAGCTCGAGGGCCGGATCGACGAGGGCACGTTGCGCTGGGCGCAGGACTGGCTCGAAGAGCTCGTGCGGCGCGAGGTCGCGTTCCACGGCGGAGACGCCCCGGAGGTCTCACGCGCCGCGGCGACCGTGTGGTACCGGTTCCTGAAGAAGGCTGCCGTCGTGCTCGGGACCGACGCCGTGTTGCCGTTCGCCGACTCGGACCTGCTCGGTCAGCACCGGAACAAGCTCCAGCGCTGGAGACTCGCCTGGCGCCGGCTGAAGGACGGCGCCCGCCGCGCTCAGACAGGGAAGCGCCTCGGAACGTAGTCGCGGTCGACGACGGAGATCGCGAGGCCGACCAGGTAGAAGAGGAAGTAGTTCACCGCCAGCACCGCGGCGCCAGCCGTGCCGACCAAGCCGAGGCCCACCTCCTTGCGGTGCAGCACGATCCGCTTTGCTGCGCGGCGGACGCGCTTCTGGAAGCGCCAGAGCGCGTTGCTGAACGCCGAGCGGAACTTGTGCGGCTCACGCAGGTTGCCCAGCACGAGGTCGTCGTGTCCCTGGCACATCGCGCGATACAGGACGTGACGCACACCGTTGGGCGGCGGGTGGCAGACACGCGACGACTCGTTGATGAAGATCTTGTGCCCCTTGGCCATCAGCTCCTGGGCGAGGATCGAGCACGCGCCGCGGAGGCTCGGGAGCTTCGGGAACGGGTTCTGTGCGATCACCTCCCGGCGGAAGGCGACGTTGTTCGCAAAGAAGTGCCGCGACTCGCGCAAGCCCTCGCGACCTTGCTCGAGCGGGAAGAACCAGAACAGGGCGAAGGCGCGCGACGAGAAGCGGTTCAGGTCGAGGAAGGTCGTGCCGCCGACGACATCGTAGGACGGATCGCGGAACGTCGTGAGGAGCCCCGCGAGCCATCCGGGCTCGGGGATCACGTCGCTGTCGAGGAAGACGACCAGCTCGGTGTCGACGAGGGAGACACCGATGTTCTTCTGTTGATAGTAGTCCGCGCCGTCCGTCGCCACGAAGGTGAGCTTCGCGACGTCCGGGTCTGTGAAGGCTTCCGCCACGGCGGCCTTGACGGCCTCGAGGTCGATCGCCTCGCGGTCGTGCAGAAAGATCACCTCGGGCCGGGCCGCGAACTGGGGGCGGAGCTCCGCGAGCTGTGTCGCGAGCGCCTTCAGCATGCGGCGCGCGCGATCGAAGTCGGAGAGCTTCACGTTCTCCCACTCAGTCACCACGGAGAAGGTGGGGAACGGAGTTTCGAGTGCCTTGGTCATCGCGACAATCTACCGGATCGGGAACGCTCAGGGCAGCCCGGCCGGCAGGGCGCGCCTGATCGACGTGGAGAGGTGTCGACACAGGCTCGCGCCGACGGCGCCGCGCAGGGGCGAGCGCAGGGTGCGATTCCAGCTCCCGCGCCCGAGGTCGGCGCCACGCGCGGCCCAGCAGGCGCGCAGCCATTTCTCGCCCAGGGCGCGCTGGAGCACGCGCTCGTCGTAGCGCCCGGTGCGCCGATTCGCCTCGCCGATCCGAACCAGCCAGTCCTCGGCCCAGTCGAGGTACTCGGCATCTGGCGTGAACTGGAGCTTCCGCATGCGTGACAGGGTCAGGTGCGGATCGAGGTCCTGTGCTTCGAATTCGACGCCCAGGCGCTCGAGCTGCCCGGCGACGATGGCGCGCTTCCGCGCGTCGCCGAGCTCGCTCGTCTGCACGGTGATCTGCCCCTCGTGAATGCGGCCGAGCACGAGGACGCGTGGCAGATTGCCCATCGAGTGCTGCTCGGACAGGCGCACGTGCAGATCGTAGTCCTGGCAGCGCGGGTAGTCGTTGCGGTAGCCCAGCTCCAGGAGCAGCGCCGTGCGCCCGAGGATCGTGCGGTTGCTCAGGCAGCAGCGGAAGAGCAGCTGCACGCGGCAGTCCTCCGCCGAGACGGGCTGGCGCTTGATCCGCCGCAAGGGTCGGCCGCCCTCGTCCATCATCCGACACCAGGCCCCCACCTGGGCGAAGTCCGCGTGCTGGTCGAGGAAGGCCACCTGCCGCTCGAGCCGCCGGGGCAGCATCCGATCGTCGCTGTCGAGCAGCGCGATGTACTCACCGCGCGCCAACTCGAGCCCGCGGTTGCGGGTGCGCGGAATGCCCAGGTTCACGCCGTTTTCGACGATCCGGATACGGGGGTCCGCGTAGGCGCGCATGACCTCGACGCTGCGGTCGGTCGAACCGTCGTCGACGAGCAGGAGCTCGAAGTCCGAGTAGGTCTGGGCCAGGACGCTCTCGATCGCGTCCCCGACGTACCGCTCGCGGTCGTAGACCGGGACGAAGACCGTGACGCGCGGGGCGCGGGCGCCGTTCGAGGCTCGGGGTGTCACAGCCATGCGGGAGCGTGCGGGCCCGTTCGGGACCCGGTGGACTTCGCGAAGGTCGGAAGGCCGGGCCCTCCGGGCGGGTGCGGACCGGAACGGGTCCTCGTTCCACGGAACGCGGTACCCATCATCCCCGAGCGGATCGGGGTGCGCAAGGCCAGCCAGGATTGGCATCCCGACCAGGATTGGCATCCACAGGACGACCCACTACGCTCCCTGCCGACGATGAAGCAGCGACGGCTCGAACCTCTCCGCCAGCGGCTCCGGCGCGCGGCGACCACGCTCCTGACCGATCGCTACGTGAAGCGCCAGCGCGTCTACCTGGTCACGATCGGCGACCGACGCTACAAGCGGACCCGCTTCGGCGACGCGGCGAAGGCCCTGCGCGTGGCGGAGACGCTCCAGGCGTTCTCGCTGCCGGGCATCCTGCCCCCATTCGTGTCGCAATACGACGACGAGGTCTGGGTCGAGTTCGTCGACGGCGACCTCGTCACGGCGGAGGAGACCGCGCTGCCGGACGAACTGGCGCCCGTCCTCGCCAGGCTCTACGCGCACGAGGCGCGCAAGGTCCCCCAGGCGGAACGCGCGGCCGACATCGAGATCCTCGCGAACCTCGCCTTCCTGCACGACGTCGGCGTGCTGGACACGAAACTGCACGCACGCCTGGTCGAGCACGCGCAGGCATCGACGCCGGAGGAAGTCTGGCTCGGATGGGACTACGGCGACCTCCTGCCCAAGAACCTCATCCGCGACCGCGGCGGCGCCCTGCGCTTCGTCGACATCGAGAGCATCCACCGCGACTACCTGCTCGGCCTGGGCCTGGCCAAGGCCAGCCTGCGCTGGCTGGGCGATCGACGGAGCGCCTTCCTCACCGCACTGGCGAAGGCGGGCGCCCCGCCTGTCGCCGAGTACCTGCCCTTTCTGGAACTGCACGTCCTGTCCCGCCTGACGAAACGCTCGGTCCTGCAGGGCAAGCCGCAGCACGTCGACTCCAGCGCCTTCCTGCGGCTCGTACGCTAGCGGTAGCGCTCGAGCAGGCGCGCGCACGCGGCGAAGCAGGTGCGGGTTTCGAAGACTTCCTCGACACGCTTGCGGCCCGCCCGGCCGAATCGCTCGGATTCCTCCGGGTCGGCGACCAGGCGATTCAGGGCAGTGGCGAATGCGGCTGGGTCGTTCGCTTCGACGAGCAGGCCCGTGACTCCGTCCTCGACGAGCTCTGGGATCCCCGACACGCGCGTCGCGATGACCGGCAGCGCGACCGCCATCGCCTCGGCGACCGTGTTCGGGATGCCATCCCGGTTGCCGTCCTCGGTCTCGCGCGAGCCGCAGAGGTAGACAGCGCTCGCACGCAGCGCCGGAACGAGCTCCTCCTGCAGCACCGCTCCGTGGAGCCGGACCTGACCCTCGAGCCCCAGCTCCCGCACGAGGGCTTCCAGCTCGCCGCGCAGCGGCCCCTCGCCGTAGATGTCGAAGCGGAAGTCACAGGCCAGCTTCGCCAACGCCCGCAGCACGTCGTCCAGTCCCTTCTTCGGCACCAGCCGTCCCACGGTGACGAAGCGCGGCGCGTCCTCGGTTCCGGCAACGCCTGGCACGGGCGCCGCGCGCGGTTGGAAGCGCGTCGTGTCGACCCCGTGGAAGACGAGGTGCACCTTGGCTGGATCGAGGCCGATCGCCTGCACCAGGTGGCGCACGTTGGCGGCGGTGCAGGTCAGAACGGCGTCCGCGGCCGCACCCAGCCTGCGCACGACGGCGGGCGGCTGGGTGTAGATGTCGTAGGCGTGGGCCGAGACCGTGAAGCGCACTCCGGCGATTCGCGCCGCCTGCTCCGCGACGCGCGTCGTCCGCTGGAAGAAGTGCGCGTGCAGGTGGGTGACGCCGTCCCGGCCGATCCGCCGCGTGCCGACGAGCCAGCCGGCCTCGAAGAAACGCCACAGCGTTCCGTCCCTGAGCTGGACCGACCGACCGAGAGCGGCGCCCAGCGCGCCGAGGTAGCGCAGCGGCTGGCGCGTGAAGGCGCGGAGGTTGCCGGAGGCAAAGGCGCGGATTCCGCCCGGCAAGCGCGGCAGGTAGACGACCGGCGCCACGATCTCGTCGACGATCGACTGCGTCCGCGTCTCGCCGGACGCGTGCCGCACGAAGACTTCCACCGGAAACCCGTACTCCTCGAGCAGCCGGATCTCCTGCGCGATGAAGGTCTCGCTCAGCTTGGGATAGCTCGTGACGAGGACGCCGATGCCAGCCATGGCCGCGCATCCTGCCGCCGCTCCGATGCGAGGGCAAGGCATCGATCGGTCGCTCGGGTCCCCCTGCGGCGCGAGCTTGCCTCGGCTTCCAACCCTCGGCCGAGGTCTTCGACGCCGAACGACTCCGGCGAGTCGTCCGGGTTCGCGCTACTCCGTGCCCCGGGCAGGCGGCGCGCGGAGGTCTTCCCGGTCCGCACGGTGCCGATCATGTTTTTCGTGGGCCTCGACGGGCGGGCCGAGGACCCGATCGGGGGCTACGTCCAGCCCGCGGCCTTCCTCGGCGACTTGCGCCGGATCCACTCGGGATCGGCGACGCGGAGTGACCTCGAGCGCAAGCTGGCGGCCGCGCCCGACGACGTCCTCGCGCGGCTCGTCCTCACGGACGAGCTCCTGGAGCTTGGCGACGACCCGGCCCGCGGCACGCGCTTGGCGGCCGCCCGACGCATCGACGTCCATGGGAGCTCGGTCCCCTGGCGCCGACACGAGAGGCAGCGTGTCCAGAACGGGTTGTTCGGGAAGTATCCGGGCTAGCTTTCTGCGCCTTCCAGAAAAGCGTCGAGCACCGCGTCCTCGCCCAGCTCCCCGTCCCGGCGTTCCAGCAGACGGGCGGTGGCCAGGCGCTCGCCGAGCGACTCTCCGCGGCCCCCGCGGACGCTGCCCGTAACGACGCGGAGCTGGTCGATGAAGCCCTCGTCGAAGTAGCTCCCGATCAGCGCCGGCCCTGCCTCGAGCAACACGCGCCGCACGCCGTGCTCCCAGAGCCATGTCTGAACCGCGCGCAGGTCCAGGCGCTTGTCCTTGCCGCCGGGGAGACCGTGCACCTCCGCACCGGCATTCCGGAGGGCGCGCTCGCGCGGCAGAGAGACGCCGACGATCCCGAGCACTCGCACGACCCCGCCCGCTTCGCCCGGACCGGGCGCGGTGAACAGCCTGGATTCCGGGGGCGTCTTCAGGAGCGAGTCGAGCACGACACGCATCGGGGGCGCGTCCGTGTTTCCGGGCGGTCGCACGGTGAACCGCGGATCGTCCGCGAGTACCGTGCCGATCCCCGTGACGATCGCATCGACGTGGCTGCGCATGATCTGCACTTCGGCGCGGGCTTCCGGACCCGAGATCCACCGCCCGTCGCCCACGTCCTGGGGCGGGGAGAGCTGACCCGTGAGCGTCTGCGCCCACTTGACGAGGGTCCAAGGGCGCGCCCGCCGGAGGCGATCGCGTGAGGTCCAGCGCAGGAAGTGCGGGCTGACGATGTCGAGCGGTGCGGCGTTATGCAGCAACTCGACCTCGATCCCGGCCTGGCGCAGGACCTCGAGGCCCTGCCCGCGGTGACGCGGGTCCGGGTCGAGCGCGCCGACGATTACGGTCTTGATCCCGCTCGCGATGATGGCGTCGACGCACGGCGGCGTCTTCCCGCGCGAGCTGCAAGGCTCCAGCGTGACGACGAGCATGTCCCACTCGTTCCGCGGCACGTCCGAAGCGGCGGCGGCCCGCAGCGCTCGGAGCTCCGCGTGGTCTTCGCCCCACGCCTCGTGGAAGCCGCGCGCCACGACCTCGCTGCCTGCGACCACGGCGGCGCCCACACAGGGGTTGGGCGCGACGTCGAACCGGAATGCACGCGCACTCTCACCGAGCTCCTCCAGGAGCGTTCGCCGAGCGGCTTCGTCCAGGGTTTCGAGTACGCCACGCATTCGTAGGATCTCCGGGCCGCGAGCGCGGCCGCCGGGACGGCTCTAGATAGTGGAACCGACATCCTAAAGGTACCGCTGTTATCGGAACTTCGTAGGCCCCGACCCGCCGCGCGATGCTCTTTCTGCATCAGGGGGGCCGAGGCGCGTGGGTCAGGAAAAGAAGGCTGGAGGGTGCCCTCGCCGTGCCGGCCCGGCAGACTGGTGCACTCATCCCCCCCGGGCCCCTCCAGAACGCCCCCCCAGCCCTCCCCGAGCCCATGACGAAGACACCCCTGCGAGTCACAGTGACCGGCGCCGCCGGGCAGATCGGCTACGCCCTCCTGCCCCGCATCGCGAGCGGCCAGATGTTCGGCCCCGACCAGCCGGTCGTGCTCCAGATGCTCGAGATCCCGCACGAGAAAGCCATGCAGGCCCTCTCCGGGGTAGCGATGGAGCTCGAGGACTGCGCGTTCCCGCTGCTCCATGACATGGTCCTCACCAGCGACCCGGCGGTCGCGTTCAAGGATGCGAGCTGGGCGCTGCTGATCGGCTCGAAGCCACGTGGGCCCGGCATGGAGCGCAAGGACCTCATCAGCGAGAACGGCAAGATCTTCACGGGCCAGGGGCGCGCCATCAATGACCACGCCGCCTCCGACGTGCGCGTGGCGGTCGTGGGCAATCCGTGCAACACGAACTGCCTGATCGCGATGCACTCCGCGCCGGACGTGCCGGACGAGCGGTTCTCCGCGATGACGCGGCTCGACCAGAATCGCGCCCAGAACCAGCTCGCGCGGAAGGCCGGGGTGGCGACGACCGCGGTGAGCAACACGCTCATCTGGGGCAACCACTCCTCGACCCAGGTCCCGGACGTCTACAACACGACGATCGACGGGAGGCCCGCGGCGGAGGTGATCGGTGACGAGGACTGGCTCCAGGGCGAGTTCCTGAGCACGGTGCAGAAGCGCGGGGCAGCGATCATCGCGGCACGCGGCTCCTCGAGCGCAGCCTCCGCGGCGAATGCGCTGATCGATCACGTCAAGGACCTCGCCCTTGCGACACCGGCGGGTGAATGGCGCTCGGTCTGCGTGAAGAGCGATGGCAGCTACGGCGTCCCCGAGGGACTGATCAGCTCGTTCCCTGTGCGCTCCGACGGCGCCGGCGGCCGGGAGATCGTGCAAGGACTCACCATGAACGCATTCCTCACGGAGAAGCTCGCGGCCACCGTCGCCGAGCTGGAGGAAGAGCGGGAGACGATCAAGGATCTGCTCGGGTGACGCCTCCGAGGCGGACGCCTCGAGCCGCACGGAGAATCACACGGTGAACGCCCCGGGCCGGAGCCTCCTCTGCATCGCGATCAGCGTCGCGAGCTTCCTGCTGGTCGCTCGCGCAATCCGCGCACTCCGCCCCTGGCCGTCGGAATACGGCCAGCGCGCCAAGTTCGAGTACTTCGCGGATCACAAGGACGAGTTCGAGGCGATCTTCGTCGGGACGAGTGTCACGGCGTACGGAGTGGTCCCGCACGTGTTCGACGAGGTGCTGCGCGAGCGCGGCCGGCCGATGCGCTCCTTCAACTTCGGCGTGGGTGCGATGAGCACGCTCGAGGCCGACCATCTCCTGCGGCGCGTCCTGGAGCTCGAGCCCGCCTCACTCGCGTGGGTGTTCGTCGAGTCGGCCGGTTGGGACCCGCGCCTCTACTACGTGAGCAACCTCTTCGCGGCGCGCACGGTGCGCTGGCACGACGTCCTCCATACGCGCTACGCCATCGAGTGCCTGCCCAGGATCGTGGGCGCGCCCTCCGCGAAGGACGGCCCGTACTGGAAGTGGTGGACCGCCTGGACGCACCTCCTCCTCATGGGCGTGAACCTCGCGAACGTGAGCCAGGGAACGGCTATCGTGCGCTCCCTGCTGTCCCTCGACGCGGACGAGGTGCTGCCGACCCGCGAGGACCTCGAGCGGCTCGCGGGCTACGTCGACCTGGACGTGATCGAAGGCGACGAGTGGCGGAAGCGACGGGAGCGGTTCCTGGCCGAGCAGCGCCGGTACTACGCCCGCGTCGCGGCGATCGATGGTGCGAACGCGAGCTTCCCGCCCGTGCAGCGCCACGCGAACCTCGGCGCGCTCGCTGATCAGCTCGCGGCGATCACCGCCGCCGGAGCTCGCGCCGTCTACTACAGCGGCCCGCGCACCGCCCCGACACCCATGAGCTTCTCGCTCGAGCGCGCCGGACTCATCCCGAACTTCCTCGCCTTCAACCAGCCCGCCAAGTATCCGGAGCTCTATGAGCCCGCCGCCCATTTCGACCCGAACCACCTGACCCGCGCCGGCGCGGAGGCCTTCACACGCCTGCTCGCCACGGAGTTCGCCGACACCATCGACCGCTAGCTCGGCTTCTTCATGAATAACCCAGGCTCGCGCTAAATGCTGTTCGTCGAGTCGCGGTTCTTCGTTTTCTTCCTGGTCGTCTTCCTCGTCCACTGGGCCCTGCCGTGGCACCGGGCGCGCAAAGTGTGGCTGCTCGCGGCGAGCTACACGTTCTACGCGGCGTGGGACTGGCGCTTCCTCGGCCTGATCCTGGCCTCGACGTTCCTCGACTGGTTCGCGGGGCGCGGCGTGTTCCACGCCGCCGAGCACACCTTCCGTCGCCGCGCGTGGCTCTTCGCAAGCATCGCCGGCAACCTGGGGCTGCTCGGCTTCTTCAAGTACTACAACTTCTTCGTCGAGTCGGGCGCGGCGCTACTCAGCACGATCGGGTTCGAGGTCTCCGCGCCGATCCTATCGATCATCCTGCCCGTCGGGATCAGCTTCTACACTTTCCAGACACTCTCCTACACGCTCGACATCCACTTCGGACGACTGAAGCCCACCCGCAGCCTGCTCGACCTGGCACTGTTCGTCGGGTTCTTCCCCCAGCTCGTCGCGGGGCCGATCGTCCGCGCCATCCAGTTCCTGCCGCAGCTCGAGACGAAGAAGCGCTTCGCCGACGTGCCCGTCCGCGCGGCGCTCGCGCTCTTCTTCTTCGGCTTCGTGAAGAAGACGTGCTTCTCGGACCACCTCGCCCCCGTCGTGGACCAGATGTTCGCCGATCCCGCCGCCTTCGATGCCGCCAGCGCCTGGCTGGGGACGGTGCTCTTCTACCTGCAGCTCTACTGCGACTTCTCCGCATACTCCGACATGGCCATCGCGCTGGCGCTCCTCCTGGGCTACCAGCTCCCGCTGAACTTCGACTTTCCGTACTTCACACGCTCGATCGGCGAGTTCTGGCAGCACTGGCACATCACGCTCGGGAGTTGGTTTCGCGCGTACGTCTACATCCCGCTCGGCGGGAACCGGCGCGGCGTCGGACGCACCTACATCAACCTGCTCGTCGTGTTCCTGCTCTCGGGTCTGTGGCACGGCGCGCACTGGAACTTCGTGATCTGGGGCTTCATCCACGGCGCGTTCCTCGTCCTGGAGGGGATCGGGCTCGGGGCATGGCTCGAGCGACGGACCGTGTGGACGCGACGGCTCTACGTCAACCTCGTCTGGATCCTCTCGCTGACGTTCTTCCGATCGGCTGACGTCGACGGCGCGCTCGCCTGCCTGACGCGAATGTTGTGGCCCTTCGGCGCGCAGGACCCCGCTCTCGCCACCCTCCCCTCCGTGTGGTGGCTGGCCGTGGCCGGCTTCCTCCTCGTGCACTGGACGATGAAGCTCGGGCTCATCGAGCGCGCCCTCGCGCGCCTCCCCGACTGGGCCTTCGCCACCACGCTCGGCGCCGCGACCGCGCTCGCCATGCCGTGGATAGCGGCGACCGACACGCCGTTCATCTACTTCCAGTTCTGAGTCCAGGCGGCACACGCGAGCCGCGAGCAGGCGCATCCGAAGCCGAGCCCCCGGAACAGCGGACCCTCGCTACACTGGCGCGCCATCCCTGACAGTCCCGGAGTCACCATGTTCTTCATCAAGCTCACCCACTGCGTGGCGCTCGCCGCCGCGATAACGCTCACTCCCGGCGATCTCGATCCATGCGGCGCCGGTGTCCTGACGGCGGCCGCACCCTCATGGAACGCACAGTTCGGCTACTCCGCCGACATCGATGGCGACTTTGCCGTCGTGGGCGCGGTCAAGGACTCGAGCGTAGCGCCGTTGGCCGGCGCGGCCTACGTGTTCCAGCGCATCGGCTCCGTGTGGACCCAGGTCGCCGAGCTGACCGCGAGCGACGCCGAGGCGGTGGATCGGCTCGGACGCACGGTCTCGATCTCGGGCGGGCGCGTGCTCGTGGGCACGAGCTTCAAGGACAACCTTGCCGGCGCCGCCTACGTGTTCGAGAACATCGGCGGGTCGTGGGTCGAGACGGCGAAGCTCGTCGCGAGTGACGGCGCGCCGAACGAGGAGTTCGGGTACACGGTGTCGATCGATGGGGACACCGCCGTCGTCGGCGCGTACCGTCACCCGGAAGCCGGCTTCCAGTCCGGCGCCGTCTACGTCTTCGACTGGGACGGCACGGCCTGGAACGAGACCGCCCAGCTCATCGGCCACGACACGGCTCCGCTCGACGAGTTCGGGTGGGCGCTGCACCTCGACGGCGACCGCCTGGCCGTGGGCTCCGCCCACCAGGATCTCAAGCGCGGCGCCGTGTACATGTTCGAGCGGTCTGGGGGGTCGTGGAACGAGACCCACAAGCTCACTCACTTCGACGCCGTGGAAGGCGACCACCTCGGCGTCAGCGTGAACTTCGTCGGCGACACGGTCGTCGCCGGTGTCGACGAGGACGACACGGCGGGACACCGCTCCGGCTCCGCGCGCGTGTTCGAGCTGTCGGGCACGGCGTGGGTCGAGACGACGACGCTCGTCGCGGACGACATCGAGGCGGGTGACCTGTTCGGCTGGTCCGTCGCCATGTCCGAGGACCACATCCTCGTCGGCGCCCCCGAGCCCGTGGTCGTCGGCGGCGCCGGCTCCGCCTATCTCTTCGAGCGCAGCGGCACGACGTGGAGGCAGGCCGCGCGGCTCGCCCCGCCCGTGGGACGGGAGAACGACCGGTTCGGGTGGTCGGTCGCCCTGAAGGGGAACACGGCCCTCATCGGGGCGCCGCTCGTCGAGCTCGGCAGCGCGACCGACGCCGGCACGGTCCACGCATTCCTCGTCGCGCCCGGCGTGGGCACGACCTACTGCACCTGCGCGGCTGCGGGACCGTGCGGCAACGACGCGGGGTTCGGATGCGCGAACTCGACCGGCGTCGGGGCGCGCTTGACCGGCTCCGGTTCCCCCAGCGTCTCGGCCGACGACCTCGTGATCACGGTCTCGGGCCTGCCCGGGAACCAGCCCGGGCTCGTGTTCATGGGAGCGGGGCGGACGTCCGCGCCGTTCGGCGACGGGCAACTGTGCGTGAGCGGCGCCCTGTTTCGTTTCCCGACGCACGATCCCGGCGGATCGGGCACGATCACGGAGGGACCCGGCATCGTCGCCACGAGCCGCCGGACCTTCGATGTCTCCGGTGCGATCACCGCCGGGAGCACGTGGCATTTCCAGGGCTTCTACCGCGACGCCGGCAGCCCGTGCGGCACGGCGTTCAACACGTCGAATGCGCTCGAGGTGAGCTTTGCGCCCTGAGCGGCGCGGGTCACTTCAGTCGTGCTCGTGCCCGCGATGGCTCGCGGCCGCGAGCTGAACGGCACGCGCGGTGTCGACGAGCACGGGACGCGGCATCGGGCCTGGAGGTGCCCGCTGCTCCACCGCGTGCCACGAGCCCGCCCGCGATTCCCCCAGGGCGACCGGAACCAGGGCGGGGAGCCGGCGCTCGCTCAGCGCCCGGCCAGCTCCGGTGCCCGACCCGCCAGCCCGTAGGCGGTCGTCTCGTCGATCGCGAGCTGGATCGTCGTGCCGACGAGCTCCTGCGCTCCCCGGAAGGAGACGGGGACGCCGTGGATCGTGCGCCCCAGGAGGACCCGCGGGTCGCGCTCCGAGGTGGACTCGACGAACGCGCGCACGGAGGTGCCCGCATAGCGTGCGAGCCGCGTCCGCTGCACCCGTTCCGCGACCGCGAGCAAGCGGCGATTGCGAGCCTTCTTCACGCTCACGTCGAGGTCGTCGTCCAGCCGCTCGGCGGCGTGCGTCGCCGGCCGGGGGTCGTACTTGAAGATGTAGTTGACCGCGAACTCGAGCTCCTCGAGCAGCGCCTCGCTGCCCGCGAAGTCCGCTTCGGTCTCGCCGCAGAAGCCGACGATCCAGTCGCTGCCGAGCTCGATGTCGGGCACGAATTCGCGCAGGATCGCCACGCGCTTCCGGTAGAGGTCGAGGTTGTAGCCACGCTTCATCCGCTTCAGCACGGCGTCCGAACCGGACTGGGCGGGGAGCGGCAGAAAACGGTCGACCTTGTCGCAGTCCCGGATCGCCCGGGCGAAAGGTCGCGTCACGTAGGAGGGGTGCAGGGTCACGAGCCGGATGCGGACGAGACCTTCGAGCTCCTGGAGCCGGTAGAGCAGGTCGGCGAGGCTCGGTCGGCCTTGCCGGCCGAGCATGCGAGCCTCGCCCGGACCGGGCACGGAAAAATCCTCGCCATAGCTGTTCACGGTCTGGCCGAGCAGCGTGATCACCTGCGCGCCCTGGGCGACCATCCACTCGGCTTCGCGCACGAGATCGTCGATCGGTCGCGAGCGGACGCGCCCGCGCGTCGTGGGCACGATGCAGTACGTGCAGTTGAGATCGCACCCGCGCATGACCGCGAGGTAGCCGTGGCGGCCGCCCGTGTACTCCTCGCCCTCGCGCTCGACGGCGACGTCCTCCGTCATGTCCGTGGCGAGCAGACGCATGTCCCGCGCCCGGAACGCGTCGGGCCGCGCCCGCCGGGCGCGCACTTCGGCCACCATGCCCGGCAGGTGCTGAAACTGCCGCGTGCCCACCACGAGGTCGACGTGGCCCGCGCGTTTGAACACTTCGCCCTCGACGCGCTGGGCCATGCAGCCCATGACGCCGATCACGAGATCGGGTCGCTCCGCCTTCACCTGCTTGAGCTCCCCGACCCACGACCACGTGCGCTCCTCGGCGTGGTCGCGCACCGAGCAGGTGTTGAACAGCACCACGTCGGCGTCGTCGATCGAGCCGGTCGTCACGTAGCCGGCGCGCTTGAACCGGCCCTCGACGAGGAGCGAGTCGTACTTGTTCATCTGGCAGCCGAATGTCACGACGTGGAGCTTGGGCTTGTCGCCGGCATCGGGCGCGCGCGGGTCGGTCTGCGACTGGAAGCGGGTGATGGACATTGAGCCGGGCATTGTGCCAGGGCCGTGTGCGGGCGGGCAATCCTGGTCGCGGCCGGACGCGGATTCGAGTCCCGGGCCAGCGTAGCTCGAGGCGACCCCAGCGCGCGCGATGCGGTTC
>SMVB01338297.1_pt1 | contig 16983 bp, 16 predicted proteins | sample 2456461 | NCBI WGS metagenome assembly SMVB01 (sample SAMN11095934, study PRJNA526329) | marine sediment metagenome | biome: Marine sediment; feature: Surficial sediment; material: Deep marine sediment; isolation source: Hadal surficial sediment | place: Pacific Ocean | collected 2014-05 | depth...
ACAGACCCTAGAGCGTTTCCAGGAAAAGCATGTCCCGGCGAAGGCCGGGGTGGACCCGGTTTTCCGTCCGGAAACGCGACCAAACTGGGAATCTAGAGCATTTTCATGAGTCAATTAATCTCGGAAATGCTCTAGTCAAATATCAAAACTGTTGCTACTCGAAGGTTCTTTAGGTGCACAAGCTGCCAGGCCAATTAGCAGAACGAACCAGAAGGATTTCATTTTGTTGTCCTTTTTGGGCAGCATCAGATTTAGCTCAGTTGACCAGCCGGCGTCGCCGGTAAATGCCGTCTTTCAACTCATCAAATAACTGGTCAAGTGCAGGGTTGTTTATAGGCTTGCCGGTCAGATCGGGCTTCAGATTGCGTTCTGCAACATAGGTGGTGTGCTCGGCTTCGTGGACAAGCACATGGTACCAAGGCTCGTCTTTTGGCGGTCTAGACCGAGCCACCGTCTCGTACCATTCATCGCTACTTTGAAAAGTGGCATCCACATCGAACACGACACCACGGTAATCGAAGATCTTGTGGTATACCAACTGTCCGACCTGAAAGCGGGCTCGTGACGTGCTCATCGCTTACTGACCTCAGCAATTGACCCTACTCGCGCTTAGCGTACCATAATTAGCTATGAGCCCGACAAGCGACGAAGACATCTGGCGCAGCGCCAACCTTCTCATCCAACAGCATGGCGAGGATGCCAGGATCCATGCCGCACAGATGGCGGATAAATTCTTGGAAGAGGGTGATATTGACGGCCAAAGAACCTGACTGCGTATCCTGAAAGCTATCGAGTCGTTTGAAGATAAGACCCCAAGCGGCATGGTACACTAATGATCGACGCTGAGATCATCTTAGGCGTCGGGTTGTTGTCTCTTATCCTCGGTGTGTTTGGGTTTGCCTTGCGGTCCATGCCGTGGGAAGTAGCGCACCGCATCGATCTGCGACAATTATCTATGCAGGGCACCGTGAGACGAGAGGGCGCTTCGGTGTTAATACACCGAAAGAACACCGAAAGGGGCGATACAATGGTGAAGTTTTTCTTTTTGCGTGCGTGCAGCTCAGCAGGATTCTTGCTATGTGGGGAGACTGCCTATGCGGAACCCCAAAATTGAGTATTTGCGCTACAAGATCACACATGATGAAACTGTCAAATACGATGTGGAGGGCGAAACCCGCTTTGAAGTTAAGGATTGGCAGATTCGCATTAAAGATGGGGAGGTGTTCCTAGAACCCGAAGAATATTTTCGGAGCGAGCGTGAAGCGCTGGAAGCCGTCGAGCCTCTTGTTCGCCATTGGGAAATCTCAGTACAACTTGGTGCTCAACCTCGAGTTTTCAAACTGGAATATCTTGATTGTCAGATAATTGATCTCGAGCCGGAGCCTGGCGGGATAGTAATGTATGCGCAGCCCGGCAGAATGAAAATCGTTTGGGGACAGCCAAGCATTCTTATTACTAGAATCCAGTATCCAGCACCTCCTTTTCGTTACGCCACCTCGCCCGAGCTTGAAGCGATGTTTGCTCGATACGTTGATGCCTGCGACAACCCACGACTTATCGCTCCTTGCGCTTTCTTTTGCCTCACCTTCCTGGAGCGAGACTTTGAAGGTAAGAAAAACAAGCGCAGGAAAACCGGAGAAAAATACGCAATCCACCTAGACGTCCTCAGTCAAATGGGTCAACTCACAAGCACGAAAGGTGCAGATATCGCTCGCAAAGCGGAAGGATGGGACGAGCCGTACACAATACGGGAGCAGCAGTGGTTATTTGCAGCGATGAAAAAGATGATTGAACGGAAGGCTACACTTGACGCTGAACCCGAGAATACCCCCAACATGATCACCATGGACGATCTGCCTGTTTTGGACTGACAACTCCAACGCAAGCCTTTCTTCGCTCATACCCCCTTGCTCGATAGATGCCGAAACCCCACCCACCCCGTAAATGAGCCCTGCTCGCATATCCGCAAGAGCGGCCCGGGTCTCGGGCAAAATATGGGGTAGAATGTGGGGTTGGTAAAACATCCATCATTTTTATTCTTAAATATCAACAAGTTAGAGAGTTTTGCGGCGGACGAGTTATCCCTGCGACTTTTCGGCTTGGGCATTATCCATCTTGCCGTCGGACAATTCCGTGGTTGCGGATTTCTCGTCGTCTCGCGTTATGGGATAGACGTTTGAATCCGTCTCTTCCATTGTGTCCTGGCCCGCCCCGCTCGCGGCGGCTGTTGCTTTCTCTGCTTTGGTGCTTGGGCTTTGGACAAGGTGGTCAAGGCCGATGTCGGCATCTCGATCTCCATCGAGCTCATCATCGAACTCGTTAAGGCCAGTGCCGCCGCCCAGGGCGTCAGGGGGCTCTGGCTTCTGCGTGTCCGTGTCGTCATGGGCCGATTGGGATACGAGCTCGGAACCATCGAAATCCTTCGTCGAATCCAAAATCTGAATCATCGTGTTTACGCGCTTCTCAAGATATTGCAGTGTGATGGCTAATTTGGTTGTGTGTTGGTCGCTGACCCCTTGGATCGTGCACGACGTGATGATGTCGGATGACAGCTTATCCAACTTGGCGGTGAGTTCTTCATCGGTCTTATTGCGCCTCATATGGTCGACCATCACCCGCAACTGATCGGCGGAGGCCAGCATTTCGGACGTCGCCCGCTGTTTGGAAATTTCTATGATATCAGGGTCTCCGGTCGGCCGACCCGTCTCTTTGGATCGAGATCGGGCGGGTTCGACCGAGGGGATCGGTTGCTGCGCAGCCTGGATGACGTTGCGCATTTCTTCCAGCTCCTTGAGAAGGATCATCAACCGATCATCTATTGGCGCATCCAGCAGCCCTTTCTTGAGGGTGGCAATTTCCATTAACACCTGTTCCGTATCGGAGGTTCGATTGCGCTTTGCCAACTCGTCCAGAAACCAACGGCCTCGTGCCGTTTCCGAGACGGCTTGGTAGATGGATTCGAAAGTGACTGGCGATGGATCGAATTGGTTCTCGGTCATACCTGAATCTCCGCAGCATCTTCCGAAAAATGCCAAAAACAACAAGGAAAACGGCCGTTAGAGCATTTTCGAGCGAAGTGGACACCGGTTCGCGTTAAGAAAATGCGACCAAACAAGAACTTAGAGCGTTTTCGCGATTCTGTTGAGTTCGGAAACGCTCTAGCGTTCCAATGTGGGCCGCAATGCTTTCAGTTTGGTTGACAAACGGCCAGTCAGGGATCGCCGGTACCAATTTCGTCAAGAAAAGGTAAACGGTCTGGGCAAGAGTCTTAAAGATATGTTTAATTTCCAATGCGGTGCCTAGAGTCCTTCCGGTTTTGATAGAATCAAAACCGGACCCTAAGTTATTGTTTTGTCGTGTTTCCGGACGGAAAACCGGTATCCACTTTTCCTGGAAACACGATAAGACCGACCGCTGGACCATGAAAGAATTCGGCTCGATCCTGATGCAGCTGCCACTTGATATCGACTCGGTTAAGGGATTTTTGGATCCGGAAGAAGGCGCCGCTCTTTATCGAGCCGCGCGCTCCTGCACTCAATTGGGTGTTTGCCTGGAGATAGGAAGTTATTGCGGAAAATCGGCGGTTTATATTGGTGCGGCTTGTAAAGAACAACAGAGCCTACTTTTCACCATAGATCACCATAGAGGCTCTGAGGAAAATCAGCCCGGTTGGGACTATCACGATGCGGACCTATGGCAAGAATCAATCGGTGCGATCGACACATTGCCCTATTTAAGACGGACCTTGTACCGGGCGAAGCTTGAAGACACGGTTATTCCTATTGTCGGGCGCTCGGAGATTGTCGCTCGGCATTGGGCTACCCCGCTCGGCTTTTTGTTCATTGATGGCGGGCATACCAGGGAGGCGGCCCTAACGGATTATGGTCTATGGCATCCCCATCTCGTCAAAGGAGGGTTGCTCGCCATCCACGATGTCTTTCCGGATCCTGCCGATGGCGGTCGGGCACCCTACGACATATATAAATTGGCTCTGAACTCCGGTCTGTTCGAAGAGCGGCAGGCAGTCAAGAGTTTGCGACTTTTGCAGCGTATTGATTGAGTCAGCTCAAACAAACGCCACAAATTGTTGCGGGCTTCTATGATCCGGATCCTTAAACAAACCGTTCGCTCGTGAAATATCAAACAAGGCATCTGCTGACAGCACAACGGCAGCGGACGTCCATGTTGGCTTTTCCTCAGGCCACACGATGCGTTCCTCACATTGGTAGCCCATCCAAAATGCACCATCTTCGTCGCGCAAGTTCATTTGCCAGCTAAATAAGGCTTCGGCAGCGGCTCGCTGATCCTGCAACAATAAGGTTATGGCGAGCTCGCAAGATTCGGCCACGGTCACCCAAGGCTCATCCACGACGCACAGGCAACCCATTTCTTTGACGACAAATCGCGACCAATTTCTTGCCAATCGTTCATTAGCGGGTGCCCCGGAAAGACTGCCGCTTAGCACGGGATAATACCAATCCATCGAAAATCGTGATTTGAGTATCCATGGTGACCCTGGGGCGTGCGGGCAATGAGCCAGCGCGTGACCCAAACGGTCGCGCGCAATTTTCCAGAATTGCACCTCGATGGCCAACGTATCGGCAATGCGGATGGCACTGTTAAGGCTTTTGTAGATCGAACTTGAGCCGGCAACCAACGCCTCGTTGATCGGCAGGTCCGAGCCATCTGCACACCAAGCAATAGATCCGTTGGGCAGTTGCATGGCCAAAATAAAATGAACGGCACGGTCGACCATGGGCCAATGAGCCGATAGGAATTTCGTGTCGCCGGTCGCCAGAAAATGGTGCCAGATGCCGGTAGCGACATAGGCGGTGAAATTGGTATCTTTGATTGTCGGCGCCTTGGTGCGGCTCAAATGAGTGCGATCTTCCATCGGAACCGCATTGCCATATTCACTCCACCATGATCCGTCCGGGAGCTGAGTCTCCCTCAGGAAGGAATAGGCCCGCTCAGCCTCACGCAAGTGATTGCCCACGGCAAGCGCCATGGCTGCTTCCACATGATTCCAAGAATCCCATGGGCCCTCTTCGAACCAGGGGATCGCACCATTGGCAAGTTGGACTTCCATTATCCGTCGACACGCCCCTTGGATGAGGGCATGCAATGTTATGTTCTGCACGCGCGGTAAAAAATTCAATTTGGCAGCCTTTTTCGAAAATAGAGAACCACGCTCTTGCCTAAGACCGGGTTGGCCATTCTTTCAATAATTCTGGTTGTCATCGGCTTCGACATCAAATCCCAAACAAGCAACCGGTGATAGAGAGCGATCAATCGAACGTCATCCTGCCGATTCCAAAACAGACACTTCAACCACCAGAAAGGCGTATGAAGAGCGTGCGCCCAGTGTTGGTGCAGAAAGGTGAATCCTTCAACTTCTATTCGCCGGCGCAATCGCCTGGCATTGAAAATACGTACATGCCCTCCCGGTGCCGTGTGATACGCCTCGCTCAAGGCCCAACAAATTTTCTCGGGCCACATTCGAGGAACGCTAATGGCCAGTGCGCCGCCGGGTTTCAGTATGCGTTTTATCTCCAGCACGGCCTCTTCATAATCGTCGAGGTGTTCCAATACTTCCGAACAAATCACCACGTCGAAGGCGTTGTTGGCGAAAGGCAGCCTCAGGGCGTCGCCCTGAACCAAGCTCAGTTCTTGCTTGGTCTGCCCGCCGGCTATGCCGACCAGGCCGGCTCGGGTTTTTTCCAGATCGTTGAAGCAAAGGTCAATCCCAACCAGCCTGATATTCTCAATGGAGCACAGGCCGTGTAGATGCCGGCCTTCGCCGCAACCAAGGTCCAGAACCCGGTCTCCCGCGCTCACATCCAAATCATCCATATGTACGGTGAGCATCACGGATCACCCGACGATAAAGCGCAACATAAGATTTGGCGGCCGAGGTCCAGCTAAATAGCGATATCACACGGTTGCGACCGCGCGTGCCGAGTTCGGCGCACAGCTTAGGATTATGAAGAAGTTGTTCGATGGCATCGGCCAAGGCATCGCTATCTCTTGGTGGTACCAATAATCCGGCATCGCCGACCACCTCGGGCAGGGCCCCACCGGTTGTCGATACCACCGGAACGCCACATGCCATGGCCTCGGCGGCGGGAAAGCCGAATCCCTCATACAAGGATGGACATACGGCCATGGTGGCTTTGGCATAAGCTTGGACCAGAGCATCCGTACTTATGTTGTGCATGAAACGAATGCGCGGGCCCAAACCCCATTGGGCAATCAGTTCGGATGTTTGCTTTTTGTGCGGTTTGCCGATGATCAGCAATTCCAGTTCCGGATTCGATGCCGCTAGTTTTCTAAAGGCCTGCAATAGATATGACAGTCCTTTGAGTGGCACATCGGCACTGGCTGTTGTGATAATTAGATGTTGGCTACGTTTCACCCCAGGCAACGGTCTGAAATGCTGTGTGTCGACCCCATTGTGAATGATTGCCATCCGGTGCGACTCGACGCCGAAATCCTGTTCGACATCCCGTTTGGTATTCTCCGAAACCGCAATCAGTGCCGGCAGCCGCACGGCAACTTTTTTTTGCATGTCGAGAAAAGAATACCAACGGCCAATTAGAAAACGGGTGGCTGTATCCTTCGCTGCCAGAAATGCGATGTCGCGATCCTTGGTAATGGGGTGATGAATCGTGGCGACCACCGGGACGCCTATAATGTGAAGCCTCAAAATCCCCCAAGATAGGGATTGGTTGTCATGGACCACGTCATATTGATGGCGTGTCGTCCGAAAATATTTTACCAGCCGGCGGCCGAATGTATAGGGCTCGCCGAATTTGCCCGTGTTATGTGCAAACCACTCGTATAAATTGGCGAATGATAAGAAATGCCTCCAACGAAAAGCGCGAAAGGCATTTTCCACCGAGTAAAGATCAAGAGAAGGCAGCTTGATTAGTTTGACGCGATCGTCGAGCCGGGGGTAGGGCGGACCCGATACCACATGCACATCGTGCCCCAGCTCCACCAAAGCTTTTGATAAATAATGAATATAAATCCCCTGGCCGCCGGTGTATGGAGCGGATCGATAAGACGGCATAAGCACGCGCAATGGCTTGCCGCCCGTATCCGGTGCATGTTTGGCTGTTTCTTTTGATTGCGGCGTGTACGCGGCAACGTCGAGCCGGTGAATCTCGGTCAACTTTTGCAATCTCACTCAATAAAAGATGGAACAGATTGGTGTTCCGTTGCGCAAGAACGGCAAGCACGATCTGCCATAGATACGCTTGCCAAAGGATAGTGGTGGTGGCGATGAACAGCCAAAACGATTAAGGCCGCATCATAACGAGCAAAGGCCTGCCGGACAAGGTGTGTCGACAAGAACGCCAATCTAAATCTTGCAGGACGGTCTTCACTCCTGAATGCGCTCTCAGTCCTTGTTTGGTCGCATTTTCTTAACGCGAACCGGTGTCCACTTCGCTCGAAAATGCTCTAGTTTATTGATACCGGATCCGATTCCTCCGGATCAAGCGGCAAACTGCTCGCTGGTCCTGCGTGATGGTGCACCATCTGCCAGGTAGAACCGCCGCGGACAAAAATATTGGTTGCAACCAATACCTCACCACCGATTGCCTCGTAACAAATCACAATTCCCGTATCGCCATGTATTGTTGCTTTGGGCGCGTGACATTCGATTTGAGGTGGCGCGGGACCGCCAATGATCTGTGCGAAAGACTGCATGATGTCCTCGCGGTCATCCAGCGCGTTCCAGCCCGGGTGGATGCATGAGACGGATTTATCCTCGGCCCAAATCGCATTCAGACCGGGAATATCTTTGTCAGCAAAAGCTCGGTAAAAAGCTTCATTGGCGAAGATCAGCGCGTCTATTTCGCTCATGCCGTTGCCCTCCGCTTAGGGTCTTTCCGGTTTTGATGGAATCAAAACCTGACCCTAAGTTGTTGTTTTATCGTGTTTCCGGACGGAAAACCGGGCCCACTTTTCCTGGAAACACTCTAGCCGCGAGATTGTCTCTTGCGCCGCTGGGGAAAAAAGAGATGGGGAGTTGGAATGTCCATAAAGGCTGGTCTATCAGGCACGTCGCGATTTCGCAATATTGGCGAGGATATTTCCGTCTGAATGTGCTCTAGCCGGCCGGAGGATTTGCGCGCCATGCGACGGGGATGGATGAAATCATCAGGGAGATTATTTTAGGGGCCTGGGTGACCACCCCGCCAATCATCCGCAGGCGGATGCACTTGGTTAAATAGAATTCGGCGCTCGTAAATATCATAAAGTGACGGCATGGCACCGCTCATAAGGCGAGTTTGATTGACCAATGATTTTGCTTTTTCCCAGTCGCGTTGCCTAAACGCTGAGAAAATAGCCTCGTGCGCTTCTTCGAGAGCTCGGAATTTGGGATTGGCCTTCATAACCGGATTGCCTACCAGCGCGAAGACGCGCGTGGGATCTTCCTCTTCCAGCATTTCAATATGGTCGATTTCTAAAAGTGCATAGGCGTGATGAACGGCCATATAGGTCTGTTCGCCAAGAATGATCGCAGGGCCATATCGTTCTGAAAAATGATTAAGTCGGTTCGCCAATCGTACGGGTTCGCCGAGAACGGAATAGTCATCGCGAAGTTTGGATCCAGTAATTCCGGTAAAACACGTGCCCGTATTAATGCCGATGCCAAGGTGAATAATATGCACCGGCACTTTTTTGCGTCTTGCTTCGTCCTCCAACCGATCATTGAGGCGGTCCAGTGCGGACAGCATCAACAATGCGCATTCGCAGGCATGACTGGCGTGATCCGGATCGTCGATGGGGGCGTTCCACACCGCCATGATCCGATCGCCGACATACCGGTTGACCGCCCCCTTGGTATCGTGAATGCGCTTCGTCATAATGGTGAGAAAATCACTGACCAGCTTGACAATCTCGCGCGGATGTTCGGCAAAAGTGCGCTCCATCGCGCCCAGTCCACGAATATCACAGAACATCACCGTTGCTTTTCGCGTTTCGCCGGCAAAATTAGGATTTGTCGAACTTCTGGCTATGCGTGAAACGGAGGTGGGTGCCAGATAATTTCCGAATGCGGTGCGTACGAAATCCTTTTCGCGTTCCATGCGTGTGGAGGAGATGAGGCCGGCGCTCAAACATGCCATCAGGAGACCAATTGAAGGGATCGATGGATCCAAAAGCAATCCGCGATCGCCAAACAGCGACCATGTGCCATAAACCGCTCCGCCCAGCGCGACCAAGGTAAACGCCGCCGCGCCGTAAAGCGGTAAGCGATAAGCCAGTGCGACAATAATGAGCCCGACAATAATCAGATAAGCTAATTCAGCCCACAACGCCCAACCCGGACGATACGGAAAATGGCCGCTCAAGATTTGTCGGATCGCCTCGGCGCTAACTTGCGTTGTGGTCACGCGCTCGCCATAGGATGTCAGTGTTGTCGCGGCCTGGCGATCGGCGCTCGCACCAATCACCACGATGGCGTTTCTCAGCGCCGTCGCATCAAAGTCGCGCTGCAAAACGTGCCAGGCGGAATAAGACGGCTGTTCTGAGGCGCGCGAATAATAAAGCGATAAGGATCCGTCCTTATTGGTCGGCACGGTCATGTCGCCGATCCTAATGCCGGTCACTTGCGACACGTCGCCGGTGCGACGCGTTAGCAGGTCGAATTGCGATACTCCCTGACTGATTCGCACGGTTTCCAGAATCTGGTTGGGATAGATCGTGCCGTTGACCATCGCCACCAGCGGAATGAATCGGGTCACGCCGTCTGCGCTTTCCAGAAAGTGTTGGCTGCCAATTCCGCTGCCGGCGGCCGAAAGGGACGGAATCGTCGTCACCGTGCCTGCAAGATTAGGAATTGTAAGCGTGCGCCCATCATCCGAATCTTGAAACCCCGCTTTTCGAGGCGGGGTTTGATCGCTCGGCTCCGACGTATAGGCAAAGCTGGTAACCACGTTTCCTCTGGCCAAGGATTGGGCCAATTGGGCGTCGTGGTCGGGTAGGCGGCTCAGGGGCACCACAAGGGCACCCATTCCCGGCTGGTTCCACCAGGTTTCAATCAACTGATCCGGCGACGTGGGATCTCGTTCCGACAGCACCAGATCGAGAAGAATCGTCTGGGCACCCAGATCGTGAACCCGGTCGATCAGGTCGGCCAATAAGGTGCGCGGCCACGGCCACCGGCCCAGCCGCCGCGTCGTCGCCAGGTCGATATCCACGTGAACCACTCGAAACGATTGTGACTCGATAGTCGGACGGGGGTTCAATCTCTGATAGAGATCAGATGTCCGCATGTGCGTTAAGCTTGAAATCCCGCCGGGATCTAAAACCAGAAGCAAGGCGACAAACGCAATTAAACAAAAAGGCACCTGATAAAGCCATTTCACAAGGCCCTTATCTTGGCGCTGTACCACCTTCCCCACGACGCACCCTACTTGTTACGACTATACTCAACCTGCGTCAGAGTCGAACGGACAATCTGACGCCCTTTACTTGTCCATCTTGCTCAATAAACGCCGAATGGGCGAATCGATGCAAGAATAGCGCCGCCCTTTTAGAGTGTTTCCAGGAAAAGTGGCCACCGGTTTTCCGTCCGGAAACACGAGAAAACAACAACTTAGGGTCAGGTTTTAATTCCATCAAAACCGGAAGGACCCTAGGGGGAAATTAGGTATATGTTCCAAGCGGCGTTTCCCACGGCGTTAAGGTATCAGGCGAGCCCGCTCTTGGGATAGGGGAATTTCAATTGGATGCCATGACGACCGGAGCCGCCACCTTCGACCTTGAACAGACTTCTCGGGGATTGCGGTTCGTGGCAAAGGGCCAGTGGATTGTCGCCAATCTGAAATCCCTCGACGGCCCTCTACGCAAACTGGCGGGCCAAAATCGGCGTGAGCGGGAGTTCATCGTCGATCTTGGCGGTGTCACCCGGCTCGATACGGCGGGCGCATTTGTTCTCTACCGAACCATCAAGGAATTTGGCGAACAGGGTGTGCGGTCCAGTATCGTCGAGATATCAGACGATTTTCAAATTCTGTTTGATGAAGTGGCGGCCAATGACCGGCCGTACGAATTGCCATCGCCTTCGGTCGATCCTTTGGTGTTCGCACTCGATCGTATCGGTGCGGCTATCGTCGATGCCTTCGCCCAAGCGCGTTCAATTATGGGCCTTTTGGGTGTCACGCTTGTAACATTTGGTCGTGCGCTGAAAAACCCCAAACGGTTTCGGATCACGTCACTGGTTTTTCACATGGAACAGGCGGGGCTCGACGCGGTTCCCATTGTCAGTCTCCTGACATTTCTGATTGGTGCGGTGATGGCCTTTTTGGGCGCCAAGATTTTGAAGTTGTTTGGTGCCGAGATCTTCACGGTTGAGCTGGTGGCCTTCGCTGTGCTTCGAGAACTTAGCGTTATTTTGACGGCCATCATTGTCGCCGGCAGATCAGGCAGTGCCTTTACGGCTCAGATCGGGACCATGGTGGTGAATGAAGAAATCGACGCCATGCGCACAATTGGGATTGACCCAATCGAAGTATTGGTGCTGCCCAGAGTATTGGCTTTCATCCTGATGTTGCCCCTATTGACTTTTGTTGCCGATATAATGGGATTGTTCGGCGGGATTGTTGTGTCTTGGGCATTATTGGATATCTCGCCCGTGATGTTCCTGGTGCGCATGAATGAGACGATTCCGATCAACAATTTTTGGGCCGGGATGATAAAGGCGCCCTTTTTTGCCTTTGTCATAGCCTTGATCGGCTGTCATGAAGGCTTGAACGTAGTCGGCACCGCCGAATCGGTGGGCCAGCGCACCACACAGTCGGTGGTGCAATCCATTTTCATGGTTATCGTTATCGACGCCCTCTTTGCCATGTTTTATTTGGAAGTGGATTTCTGAAAATGGCGCGCTCGGGTGATAGCGATGTTGTCGTTTCGGTTCGGGGCTTGAAGACTCAGTTCGGACGGAATGTCATCTACGAGCATTTAGATCTCGATGTATATCGAGGCGAAATCATCGGTGTCGTTGGCGCGTCGGGCTCTGGAAAATCCGTATTATTGCGTTCGATTGTCGGCCTATTAAAACCGGCCGCGGGCCGCATTCAGTTGTTTGGGCGCGATATGAGTTCTATGACCTTTGAGGAAAGAACCCGACTGGAGCAGCGTTGGGGTGTGCTTTTTCAAGATGGCGCCTTGTTTTCATCGCTTACCGTTGCGCAGAACGTTGAAACGCCCATGAAGGAACATTATGGCCTGCCGGAGCCTCTTATGGCGGAGCTCGCCGCGCTCAAAATCAGCATGGTCGGGTTGCAACCCGAGGCCGGTTCTAAATACCCCTACGAACTATCGGGTGGCATGCGCAAACGGGCAGGTCTTGCCCGGGCGCTGGCGCTGGACCCGGAAATTGTTTTTTTGGATGAGCCGACGGCGGGGCTCGATCCGATCGGCGCCGCTGCATACGACAAATTGATCAAGCGATTGCAGCAGACGCTGGGTCTAACGGTCTTCATGGTGACACACGATCTCGATAGTCTCTATGCGGTGTGTGACCGCATCGCCGTCTTGGCGGATAAGCGTGTTATAGTGACGGGAACGCTGGAGGACATGCTGAGGCAGACCCATCCGTGGATCCGGGATTATTTCCACGGGCCCCGGGCACGGGGCATGAAATAGAGCGCATTCACAAAAAGTGTGCGCGGTTTTTGGGTTCGAATGCGCGACAAAACAAAGACTTAGAGTACGTTAGGGATGCCATCTTTTGTCAACGTACTCTAAATATAGGTTCCGGCAAATCGGATAGGGGGAAGTCGGATTTCCCCAGGAGAGGCTCTAATGGAAACGCGCGCGAGCTTTGTTGTGATTGGCACATTCGCCATTTCGGTGATTGTCGGTGTTTTCTTATTCGTGCTGTGGCTTGCTCAGGTCGAAATCGATCGGGAGATTGCCGAATATGACGTGATTTTCGAAACGGCAGTCACCGGCTTGAGTAAGGCCGGCGAAGTTCAGTACAGCGGAATCAAAGTGGGCGAGGTTGCGCGATTGAACTTGGACCGGGACAATCCGAGCAATGTGGTGGCGCGCATCAAGATCGATGCCTTGACACCTGTTTCCGTTGATACGATGGCATCGCTCGAATATTGGGGGCTCACGGGGGTTTCTTATATTCAATTATTCGGCGGCGGGCCGCAGAGTAAACCGTTGGAGGCTAAAGAAGGGGAAGAGGTGCCGGTCATTATTGCGACACCGTCAGCCTTTCAGGAACTCTACGCGCGCGCGCCGGATGTTCTGTCTGGGGCAAGTGGGGTCATGGCCGGATTGCAGAATCTCTTGAGTCAGGAGAACCAAACCAAAGTAACCAATATTTTGACGAATATTGAAACGGCCACAGCAAGTATTGGCGACCGAGGGGAACAAATCGGTCAATTTATTGACAATGCGGCCGCAGCGTCATCGGATCTCGCGTCTTCCACGGGTCAAATCAAGCGCATATCGGACTCTCTGGCAACCTTTGCAGATGACGGCACGGCGCTCATTCAAGATGCCCGAGATACCACCGCATCAATCAAAACTTTAGCCGACAACGCAAATGATGTACTGCTTGCAAGCAGTCCGTCCATAAGGTCATTTACAGAGGGGGGTCTTGCGGAATTTGGTGCATTTGTATCGGAGTCGAGGCGGCTGATCCGGACCCTGGATCGCGTTCTGCAAAAATTAGAGAGCGATCCGGCAAGTTATATATCCGGAAATTTTGCCGCGGAATATGAGGCCGATTAGTTCGAACCCCGACAATTGAAGGCATTCTCCATGCGGAGTCGATTGGTTCACTTTAGTGCTTGTTGTCTTGTTGCAAGCCTTGTTTCTGCATGCGGGTCTCTCCTTGGGCTGCCCGGGCAAGGGCCCGCGCCTCAATTGTACAATTTGTCCGCTTTGGAAAGTGTGGCTGCCGATCAACAGATGGGAACATTGAGATTGGTCGTGGAAGAGCCCGACGCGCCACGCGCCATCGATAGTGACCGCATCGCCCTTCATCCCTCGCAGGTGGAGATCAAATATTACAAGGGTGCCAAATGGAGTGATCGTGCCCCTAGATTGGTGCAGACACTACTCGTTGAATCCTTCGATAATACCGGATCGTTTGAATTTGTCGGTCGCGATGCTGCGGGTTTAACGACGCCATATTTATTGAAGAGTAGTCTGTCGGATTTCCATACCATTTATGACGGTCGTCGGCCGACGGCGGTCGTCAAATTGAAATTGAGTATTATCGATCGCGGCAAAGGCCAGATTCTCGCCGCCCGAATATTTGAAAGCCGGTCGAACGCTCAAGCAGATTCTATCAGGCCGGTGGTGCTCGCCTTCGATGCGGCCGTCAACCAAATTCTCAAGGATGCCGTTCCTTGGACCTTGGGCGTGCTCAACATTGAACAGGCAGAGTCGGATGATGAAGCGGATCCGGTCGAACCCGAAGAACTGCCTGATCGTTAGAGCGCATTCAGGAAAAGTGGGCACCGGTTTTCCGTCCGAATGCGCGACAAAACAAAGACTTAGAGCACGTTAGGGATTCCATCTTTTGTCAACGTGCTCTAGACGGCACATCAAAAAACGCGACCGGCGGCCTCTCTCAGCATGAGATAAACTTGACCCGTATTGGAACGAAGGCAAGTCTCGGCATCGGTTTTGCCCGATTTGTCCTTTGAATATTGGGCAAGAAGCTCATCGAAACGAGTAATGAATTGATCCGCATAACTCTTGAAATCCGGGTCTTCGTCATATTTTAACGTCATCTGAGAGGTTAGTTTGCCCTTTTCGGATTCTGCCAACCGTCGAGCAAACAATTCTTTGTCGCCCTTGAGGTAACTTCTAACCAGATCTACAGACGTACCTTCTTCAAGAGAGCGGGTCAGGTCCACGCACAAAGCTTGCAAGGTTTCAATGAGCTGATGATCGGGCCGCTTCGTTTTCGTTGCCGAGTCATCGATGCCTGTTGCGTCTTGAGGTGTTTCCTCTTCACTCGAATCGGCGGCGGCCAGAACATCGCTCCACTTCCAGGTGCGTGCGTTGGTCGTGACGGGTGCTTGAGATTTTCCTGGTCCGCCATTGAGGTTGTTGCTTGATGAGTCCGGTGCTTGTTGTGTGTCGGCGGTCTTTTGCGACGGCAAGTCGCCGCCTACCGCTTGGCGCAAAATCCGAGCGAAGGCAGGATTGGCCGGCTTCTCACGCGCGCGCGGACTTGTTTTCAGATTGGGTTTTTCGGGCGCTTCCTGCGAAACGTCGCCGCTCGCCGCCACGGCCGGATTTGCTGCAGCTGGCTTGGCGACGGCTGACGGGCGTCGCAAACGGTCCGCCAGACGACGTGCGAGGCCTAAACTATCCCCTGAATTGCCCGATTGCGAAGGTGTGATGGACGAAGTCGCGGGTTCGCTTTGGGCGGCACCCTTGGCATCTTGCTCATGGGAAATATCGCGCCCGACATTCTTTGTCTTGTTGGCCGTCTTGGTCGTTTTAGAAGACGTCGTTGGGGCGGCCGAGGTGGCTTTGAAGGAGAGATCTTTGCCCCCACTGATATCGCGCCTCCGTTTTGCATTGGGTACGGCCAAGCGTGCCGTCGAACGAATAAAGGGCACAAGATCGGGCCGGCTTTTCCATTGTTCAGCGAGGGCGTTTTTATCATTTTCGGTTTGCTCGTCCGCCTCGGTTTTTGCCGATTTTTCCGAACCATTGGCCTTCGCTGGGTCGCCCGGCTTTTCCGAAGGGCGAGGGGTCGTTTGATCTGTTGACGCGCCTCTATGGTCGGCCGGTTGGGCAAATTCGCTAAGATCGGACCCGGAAAGAAAATTGCCCAATGTTTCATAGTGGAGTTTCAGCTTGGTCCGCAGAGCGTCGTCCATGCTCTGGGCTCGCTTGGCAGCTTGCGCTGCAACGTCGCTAAAAGTGGCGATTTGCCTTTCACAGACTTCCCGAATTTTCTGCGTGCTTTCTTGAGTCTGATCCGGAAATTCGGATAAGCGTGACTCGAGATCGAGCATGGCCACTTCGAGTTGTTCGGACGCCTGGGTCGCCGCATCGGTCACCTGCTCGACCGTAGCAGCGAGTTTTTCTGCGATGTCGTCCACATTGTCGGCAGATTGCAACAAGTGCTCCTGCATTTCCGAAAGATGCGTGTCGAGGCTTTGCTTCGCCGCTTTTGCGGTGTCCCGCGCTACCAAGCCGGATTTCTCAAGACTGGTTTGAAGGTTTGCCGCATGTTGTTCGAGATTGCGACGAACTTCATCCAATACGCTATCGGCCGCTTGACCCGCCTGTTCAATCTTTTCGACAATGGCGCGGGCGCGCTCATCAAATACCGCTCCCGCCTCTTCGGCAGTCCGTTTTGCCGCCTCTGAGGCGGTTGTCAACGCATCGGTCACCTGTTTGCCGGTATCACGAATGCTCCTGGCGCGGGCGACAAAGGTGTCGCTTGCAATTGTCGAATCGGCGACTGCGCTCTCGATTGCGGATCGTAGGCCGGCGGCCGATTGAACCAGACTTGTTTCAATGCGTTGACCTTCTGATGTGGCGAACTCGCCGATTTCGCTAAAAAGGCGTTTTTGCTCTCGAAGCATTTCGTCAAGTCGTGTGTTTTCACTCGACAATTCTGCGGTGGCGGTTTGCAGTGACGTTCGCTGCCTATCGTAGCGATCGGTCACCAGGCCTGCTTGTTCCAGGGCCCTGTCCGACGCCGCTTCCAGCCTTGAGACCTGTTCGGCCAGCTTTTCGCTGGCATGTTGTGAAGTCTCAACGGCGGTTCGCGCCGTGCCCTCCAGCGACGTGGTTTGACTTTCGAGCAAAGTCGAAGTTTGCCTGAGCTGTTGTTCGGTCTTTTCCAAACCCTCGAGCTTTTGCGCCAGCGCCTGCCCGATTTCCAACTTCTTGGCGTCCAATAAAGCTGAAATATCCTCACCTACTTGCTTGATCGAATGGGCCGTGAGGGCGCCTCTTTCACTCAGGCGGTGGGTA
>SMVB01079772.1_pt1 | contig 16981 bp, 13 predicted proteins | sample 2456461 | NCBI WGS metagenome assembly SMVB01 (sample SAMN11095934, study PRJNA526329) | marine sediment metagenome | biome: Marine sediment; feature: Surficial sediment; material: Deep marine sediment; isolation source: Hadal surficial sediment | place: Pacific Ocean | collected 2014-05 | depth...
AATTGCGGCAGCTCGCCGTCGATGGACGAGAAATTGACGACGCCGTTGAGGATGACGAAGAGGTGTTCTTCGTCGATATGGGCGTGGAGGCCGTGGACCTCGCCCTGGTTGGGCGAATAGCAATGGATGCGGAAGGTGGAATGGTCGCCCTGGGCGAGCAGGTCGCGGGTCATGCCCTTTTCCACCAGGGGAATCTTGAGGTCGATCATCTCCGGCTTGATGTCGCGGAACTTATCGAGGTCGTCTTGGGTTACCCTTGCATCATCCATGATTGACTCTCCGATTTTGAGGGGCTGGGCCGATGTCGAGGGGCCGGGCGTGCTCAGTCGCAATAGTCGGGCGCGACCCGTTCCACCAGGCGCATGAGCGAGATCCAATCCTTGCCGCCGTTCTTGCGCCGCCCGTCGTTGGCGCGGTCCTGTTCGGCGATGTGTTCGAGCACTTCGGGCGCGATCATCACCAACTCTGATCCGCCGCTCATGGCCGCCACCTGATTGCGGCAGGCGAATTCCAGGTTGTGGTGGGCCACGTAAACGTCACCGACGCTGTCGCCGCAGACCAGCGACCCGTGATTGCGCAGCAATGCCACGCGCTTGTCGCCGAGGCTTTCGATTAGCGGCGCGCGCATGGCCATCTCGAATTCATAGCCGCCGAAATCGTGGTAGGCGATCTTGCCATGGAACCGCGCGCCATGCTGGCTGATCGGCAGAAGCCCGTGTTTTTGGGTCGCCACGCCGATGATTGAAGGCGTATGGGTGTGGAAGATGACGTTGACATCCTCCAACTCCGCGAATAGGCCGGCATGGATGATCAAACCGCCGCCGCGCAATTGCGGTGGGCCGTCCTGGCGCGGTTTCCCTTGGAAATCATATTTCTCCAGGGTCGAGGCTGTGACCTCGTCGAACAGGAAATCAGCGGGCTTGATCAGGAAGGCATCGGCTTCGCCGGGCACCCGTGCGGTCAAGTGATTGTGGGTGGTGTCGGTAACCCCGAAATGGTTCAGCAGGCGGTAGGCGGCGGCCAGCTGTATGCGGGTCTCGCGTTCGGCGTCGCTGACGCTATTGAGCAGGGAATCGCTTGCTACGGCTTGGATGCTCATCTGGCTTATCCTTCTGCTGGATGGTCGCTTGAGCGCCTCTCTCTGGGACCGGGCCCTGGGACCGGGCTCTGGGACAGAGCGCATTTTCTAATTATAGTGAAATGATATCACCAAAGGCGCCGCCCGTCACCGGGCGGGGCGGGGAGAGGCGACATGATCGAGCCCAAGGGAATCCTGCATTTCACCATCGGCGTCACCGACCTCGACCGGGCGACGGCGTTCTACCAAGATATCGTCGTCGCCACCCTGGTGCGCCAGAATCGGCGCCGCACCATGTCCTTCATGGACGCCGGCGGCGGCGACCTGTTCGTGCTCACCGCCACCGGCCGCCACGTCGCTCCCAACGGGCCCGGGGATACCGAATTCCACCATGCCTTCGTGGTCGCGCCCGAGGCGTACGACGCGGCGGTGGCGCATCTCGAGGCCAAGGGGATCGCGCTTTTGTGGCCCCAGGCCAAGGCCGAGGAAGGCCCCGACACCCGGCACAACACCTTTCCCGGCCGCCACGTCTATTTCCACGACCCCGACGGCAACGGGGTGGAGATCACCGATTGCGCCGCCGTCGCCGATAATCTTTGAGGCGCAAGGATAACCGCATCCGATACCAGTAGCGTCATGCCCGGGCTCGTCCGGGGCATCCAACAGGCGAGGGATCGGCAAGCCCGCTTGACCCCCCGGACAAGCCGGGGGGTGACGAGTTAAAGAGAAAAAGGACCCGGCGCTGGCCGGGCCCCGTCATTTTCCCAAACGCCGCGCTACTTGCAGGCGATCTTCTTGGCCCGGCTGTTGGGGCCGAGATGGGTGATCTTGCAGGTCATGCCGACCTTGATGGCCGACCGCTTGGCCTTCTTGCCGCCGATGGTGACCTTGGTGCGGCTTTTGGAGACCTTGATGGTCACGCTCTTGCCCTTGAGGTTGAACAGCACCCGGCGGCCCTTGCGCTTGACCGCCGTTACCTTGACGGTGTCGGTGAAGACCGGGTTGAGCTTGGACAGCATGGCCTCGGTCTTGCGAATAATGTCGGGATCGGTGGCGGCCAACGCCTTGACCCGCCGCTCCTGTTCCTCACCGGTCAGCGGCGTGACATCCAGCCCCTGTTTCTTGGCGCCCTTGATGAAGGCCTTGTCCTTCATGGTCGCGTTGAACGCCGTGCGCAGGGTGGCCAGGCGGCGCTCGGAAATGCCCGGGGGCGCCACCGTGGGCCGGCCGATCTCGATGTTGGAGGAATAGAAGCTGAGGATCTTGCGTTGTTCCTCGGTCTTCACGAACTTGAAGACCGATGGAATGTTGGTGCCGGGGATGGGGTTGGGCTCGAGGTTGAACAGCACGATGGCCTTGCCCGATTTGATCCAGCCGGGATGCCCGACCTTGAACGCGCCATAGGTCTGGCAGATGCCCTCGACCTCGCCGCGTTCCATGGCCAGGGCAACGTCGGTGGCGCCGGCGTAACCCTCGATCAGCTTCATCTTCATGCCGAGAAGCAAGCGCAGCACGTTGGGCGTGGTGGAGACCGCGGTGCCGGCCCCGGCGCCGCCCATCAGGACCTGGTGCTTGAACAGGTCTTCGGCCTTTTGCACCTTGGCGCCCTTCATGACGATGCACACGCGGTTGGACATTTCCGGGCTGCCGATCCAGCGGAACTTCACCGGGTCGAACCGCACCGCGGGATGATTGAGCAGCGCCCGGGTCGGCATGTTGCGGCTGATGGTGCCGATCACGGTGCCGTCCTTGGGGGCGATGTTATAGAGATAGTTCGACGCCTTGATATGGCCGCCGCCGGGCATGTTCTGGGCGATGAATTTCGGCTTGCCGGGGACATAGTCGCTCATGTGGCGGCCCACCAGCCGTGCCCAGGTGTCGTAATTGCCGCCCGGTGCGCTGCCGATGATGAACCTGATGATCTTGCCTTTGTAGAATTCCGCCTCGGTCTCGGCCATCGCCGGCGCGATCAAGCCCGCCGCGGCGATGGCGGCGATGATGATTGCTGAGTAAAAAGGCCTTCTCATGACTGCCTCCTTAAATGCGTGGGTTGCGCCGCGACGCGGCGAATAATGGGTGGGGCCGCGGCGATCGCGGGCTCAGCCCTCCACCTCTTCCAACTTGGGGGCGCTTTTTTTCTTTTCCCTGTGCGCCTTGTATTCAACGTCCTGAAAACCGTGGACCGACAGGTCGATGTTGTTGCCGTCGGGATCGGTGGTGCGGGTTTCCGCGTACGGCCTGTTTTTCGGGCGCTGCACCGGCGGGCCGATATTCCAGTCGGCCAGGCGGCCGGTGATCTCGTCCGCGTCCTCGATATGGAAGCCGAAATGATTGATGCCGCTGGGCTTGCCTTCGGCCTTGTTGAGAAGCAGCGCCATGTTGATGGTGCCGTCGGTCAGGTAGACGCCGCCGCCGCTCTTGGAGCGGTGGATGATCTCCATCTCGAACACGTCCACGTTAGAACTTGGCGAGCTCGCTTGGATTGGTGGTGATGATTGCGATATGCCTGAGTTTGGCCATGTCATCCTCCCCTGTGGCCTGTCCGGTCTGCGCCGGTTTTCCGATGATTCGGATTATTTGAGAAATGCCGCCACGAGCTTATCATCCCCCCTAGGGGTTGGCAAAGGACCTTGGCCCCGCAACCAGGGCCCACAAGGGCCGGTGTTTAGAGCATTTTCCAGTCAAATTGGTTCAATTTGATGGGCCCCACCGCGGGCCGGGTGCTTTTCCCCCAAGGCGTCGTTGCGTATCTTTGCCGATGCCCCGCATCGTCGTGCGGATGCACGCTTCGCATGTCGTGCGGATGCACGCTTCGCATGACATGCGACACGCGCCTAGCTTTGGGGGAAAATCATCCCGGTCAAATGGTTCAATTTGACTGGAAAATGCTCTAAGGGAGGAACCATGGCCGAGACCACCACCGTCACCGCGCTGGCCGCCGCCGTCGCTGCCTTCGATCCGGAATCCCTGTCCGATGCCGTCATCGAACAGACCACGCTGTTGGTGCTCGACACCCTGGGCTGCGCCATCGCCGGCGGCGGCGTGGATACCGTGGAACAGGTCCGCCGCATGGCTGGGAAGGTGGGCGGCGCGCCCCAGGCGACGTTGATCGGCGGCAATTCCAAGAGCTCGGTGCTCAACGCGATCCTGGTCAACGGCGCCATGGTGCGGGTGCTCGACCTCAACGATTACAGCATCTTTGAGGGCAAGGACGGCGCACCGGTGATGGGCGGCCACCCATCGGACAACATTCCCGTCGCCCTGGCGCTCGGCGAATGGCGGCGGGCGACCGGCCGCGAGGTGATCGGTGCGGTGGTGCTGGGCTATGAGATCTTCGCCCGCTTGAAGGACCTGATCACCCACCGGGGCCAGTTCGACGGCACCAGCGTATCCGGCATCGCCGTTCCCGCCATGGCGGGGGTCCTGATGGGCCTGGGTCCGGGTCCCCTGGCCCATGCCATCGCCTTCGGCGCCGCCCGCTGCATGGCGCCGCCGCTCATGCGCCGGGGCCAGATTTCGTCGGGCAAGTCGCTGGCCAACGCCTTGATCGCCCAGTCGGGCGTGCTTGCCGCGCTGCTCGCCGCCGAAGGGGCGACCGGTCCGCTGGAGGTTCTCGATCACCAGCTCGGCGTGCGCGCCATGTTCATCGACGATGCCGACCTTTCGGTCCTTAGCGCCCCCTTCGACGGCGCCCAGGCGATCCTCGCCAACCACGTCAAGGCGTACCCTTGCGTCGCCACCGGACAGGCCGCGGTGGCCGCCGCCCTGCAACTCCACCACCAGGTCAAGGGAAGGACGCAATCGATTGCCAAGATCGACATCATCATGGCCGACTACGCTTACGTCCGGGGCCAGCAGACCGACCCGGGGCGCAGCAATCCCCAGTCCCATGCCGCCGCCGATCATTGTTTCCCCTTTACCGTGGCGGTGGCCCTGACCGACGGCGAAATGACGCCGCGCCAGTATGACAACCAACGTTGGTTCGACCCTGAGATTTGCGCCCTGATGGAGCGCACGAATATGGGCAACGACGCGGCGCTGAATCAAAAGGCGCCCTATGCGTTCCCCTGCCGGGTCGAGGTCACCATGCGCGACGGCGCGCGCCACGCCGCCGAGGTGCCTTATCCGCCGGGGTTTTCAAAGGGCCGGCTTTCGCGCGCCGAGGTCATCGATAAGTTCGAGGCCGTCACCGCGCCGATGATCGGCGATGCCCGCATCGAGGCCATCAAGGCGCTCGCCCTCAGGCTGGATGAGTTGGCAAATGTGGACGAACTGATGGCGGCGCTGTCCGACAGGTTCGCCTAAATTCCGGCATGGACATAAAGTGCCCTAGCGTCCGCCATGGACACGTGGCCGCCTTTGTCCCATTATTTTGCCGCCAACCATAATAGGAAAAAAGTCGGGGAGGGCATGAATGGCGGAAAAAGAGACTTGTGACGTCATCGTCATCGGCGGCGGCAGCGCCGCCTTCGAGGCGGCGGTGTCGGCGCGCCAATCGGGCGCCGAAAAGGTGGTCATGGTCGAAAAAGCGCCCGAGGCCGAATATGGCGGCAACGCCCGGTTTTCGCATACCGGGTTTCGCTTCTGCCACGACGGCAAGGATGAGATCCGCGCCTTCATTCCCGATGTGGACGCCGAACTTTTCGCGGCCATGGAGATCAAGCCCTATACCGAGGAGGAATTCCTCGGCGACCTCAACCGGGTGACCGAGGGGTTGATCGACGAGGACCTGGCGGCGGCTTTGACCGCGGAGTCCAATGCCGCCGCCCATTGGGCGCTGGCGACCGGCATCAAGTGGATCCCCGAGAAATACGCCACCGTCGATGGCCGCCACCACTTCGAGCCGGGGCGGGCGATCCAGACCCTGGGCGGCGGCAAGGGGCAGCTCGGCCAATGGCGCGAGATCGCCGCCGGGCTCGGCATCGATCTCCGCTTCGATTCCAGGGTCGGCGCGGTCTACGGCACCGACCGGCGCATGGAGGGCGTCCGCGTTTCGTCGGAAGCCGGCGAATACGACCTCATGGCCAACGCCACCATCGCCTGCGCCGGCGGGTTCCAGGCGAACCCGGAGATGCGCGCCCGCTATTTGGGGGAAAACGCCGACCTTTTGAAGGTGCGCGGTTCCAAGCACGACACCGGCGAGGTCCTGGCCATGATCATGGGCCTAGGCGCCAAGGCCACCGGCCACTGGCAAGGCGCCCACCAGACGCCCATCGACGCCGGCGCGCCACGGTTCGAGACCCCGGTGCGCGAAGACGGGCGCGGCAACGCCATGAACCGCTACGATTATTGCCACGGCATCACCGTGAATTCCCTGGGCCGGCGGTTTTTCGACGAGGGGGAAAGCTTCCATTCCTACACTTATGCCAAGACCGGGCGCGCGGTGCGCTCCCAGCCCGGCAACATCGCCTATCAAATTTTCGACCAGAAGGGCATCGCCATGTTCCGCCATGGCCCCGATTTCCCCGCCACCTTCGAGCAAGCGGGCACCATCGAGGAACTGGCGGCCAAAGCCGGCCTGAACCCCGAAATCGTCGCCCATACGGTCACCGAGTATAACCACGCGGTGGCCGACGACGTGCCTTTCGATCCCTCCAAACTGGACGGCAAGTGCACCACAGGCATCACCCCGCCCAAGTCCAATTGGGCCCAGAAGATCGACGCGCCGCCGTACCGCGCCTATCCGGTGTCGGGCGGTATCACCTTTACCTTCGGCGGCCTCGCCGTCAACACCGAGGCCGAGGTCTTGAACACGTCCAACCAGCCGATCCGCGGGCTCTATGCTTCGGGCGACATCATCGGCCTGTTCTATCACAACTACCCGTCGTGCACCGGCCAGACCCGGAACCTGGTGTTCAGCCTCAAGGCCGGCGCCAACGCGGCGGCCCTGGGGAACTGAGGGCCGATCACCGGCTGCCCGCAGGGGAAAATTGGAAAGAGAGGGCCCATGGCCGATGTGATCGAGAAGGTCGAGACCTATTGCCTGGAACTGCCCTACGCCCAGGTGGTGCATTTCCATTCGGTGACCGAGGATAGGGGCCGCTACCTGATCATCCGCCTGGTCACCGCCAACGGCGCCGAAGGAATCGCCGAGAGCATCTGCCGCCCGGCACAGACCGGCGACACCCCGCAAGAGTTGGCGGCGGACGTCATCAAGCACCTGGAGCCCATGATTCTCGGCGCCGATGCTACCGATGACGGCGTATTCGCGGCCGTGGCGGAATCCCAGGCACCGATCGCCGCGCGGGCCATCGTTGACGTGGCGCTGTGGGACCTCAAGGGCAAGATCCTGGGTCAGCCGGCCTGGCGGCTGCTGGGGCCGGGCCCCGCGGCGCCGGTGCCGGTGGCCTGGATCGTCCACGGCAACACCGTCGCCGAACAGGTCGCCGAGGCGGTGAAAGCCATCGATGTGCGCGGCTTTTCCGCGCTCAAGCTGAAGACCTGGAAGAAATCCATGGATGACGTGGACATGGTCCGTGCGGTTCGCGAGGCGGTGGGCCCCGACCGCGTGATCTGGGTCGATGCCAACGGGTCCTACACCCTGGACGAGGCCCGGGCGGTGTTCCCCCACATGGCGGAACTGGGGATCGCCTTTATCGAGGACCCGTGCGTGTACGATGATTACGCGGCCATTGCGGCGCTCGCCCGCGACCTGCCCATCCCGGTGCTCGGCGACAAGCCCTGCCAGCGGTTCTCCGACGCCCAGGCGCTGATCGAATCGGGCGCCGCCGGGGCTCTCAGCGTCAAGCCCAGGCGCACCGGGATCACCGAGGCCCTGGCGATCATAAACCTCGCCGAGGAGGCGGGCGTGCCGGTGGTGATCGGCACGGATTCCGAATCGCGCATCGGTTCCCTGGCGCGCATCCATCTGCGCGCGGCGATGCCTTCCCTGGCGCCCTGGCCGACGGAAACCCACTTCTTCGGCAAGCTGGCCGATGACGTGTTCGCGGGCGAATTCATCTTCGAAAACGGCTGCATCACGGTGACCGACGCGCCCGGTTTCGGCGCCGGCCTGGATTTGGCGAAACTGATGAAAATGGCGGCCTAATCGATACCGGCCTAATCGACACAAGCCCAATCGACACAAGCCCAATCGACACAAGCCCAATCGACACAAGCCCAATCGACACAAGCCCAATCGACACAAGGGAGTACGCGCAAATCATGCTCTACGATTCCGAGGCCGGTGATTTCACCATCACCTTCGGCGGTGACACCATGCTGACCCGGCGCTTGGCAGTGTATTCCGAGCCGCGCTTCACCGCCCTGGCGAAACTATTCCGCGATGCCGATGTCGGCTTCGTGAATCTCGAGGGCAGCACGCGGAACTGGGACGAAGGCGTCCCCGGCATCATGCGCGGCACTTACATGACGACGCCGCCGAGCTTGCTGGAGGATCTCAAGTGGTTCGGCATCGACATGGTTTCATGCGCCAACAATCATGCCTTCGACTACGGCGCCGAGGGCATGATGGCGACCAGGAGGCATCTCGATCACACCGGAATCGTGCATTCCGGAAGCGGCGCCAACCTGGCCGAATCACGCTCGCCGGGTTATCTGGAGACGCCCAACGGGCGCGTCGGACTGGTTTCGGCGACCGCCACCTACCGTGAATGGAACGCCGCCGGCGCCCAGCGCCGCGACATGCCGGGGCGTCCCGGGATCAACCCCCTGGCCAACACCAAGACCCACCGCGTCGATGAGAAGGCCTTTGCCGAATTGCGCCGCATGAGCAAGCGTTTGGGGTTCGATCTAGAGAAAACCCGGGCCCGGGGACATTTTTATTCCGACAAGGAAGTGCCGCCCGACGCGGCGGACAGCCTGGAAATATTCGGCGCGCGAATCGAGAAAGGCAAAAGTTTCGCGACCCTATACCATGCCGACGCCGACGATCTCGCGGAAAACCTGCGCTGGGTGCGCGAAGCCCGGCGCCAGGCCGATTGGGTCATTTTTTCCCTGCATTTTCACGAATTCGGCGGCAAAAGCCTGGCCCAGGCCAAGACCCGGACGGAACTCCAGGAACCGGCCGATTTTGTCATCGGCGTCGCCCACGCCGCCATTGATGCCGGGGCCGATATTTTCGTCGGCCACGGGTCCCATATCCCGTTGGGCGTCGAAATTTACCAGGGCAAGCCGATCCTCTACAGCGCCGGCAACATGATCTTCCAGAACGAGACCGTGCAGTTCTTCCCCGATGAGGCCTATCGCCGTTTCGACCTCGGCCCCGACGCGACGCCTTCGGACTTCCTCGATGCGCGGACCAATGGGGGAACCAAGGGGCACGTCGCCCATGAAGGATTCTGGGAAAACGTCGTCATCAATTGCTCGTTTCGCAAGGGCCGGCTTGCGGAAATCCGCGTCTATCCCATCGATCAGGGTTTCGGGCGCCCCTTGCCCCAGCGCGGCCGCCCCATGCTGGCCCAAGGCGCCGTCGCCAAACGGGTGCTCGCCCGCATGGCCAAGATATCGAAATTCTACGGCACCGATATGCGGATCGCCAACAACACCGGAATCATCAAAGTCGGCGGTCAGCGCCGCAAGCGAAAATCGCCCGCCCGCAAATCAGGTTTATAGCCAAGGAGGAACCATGATCCGCGTTGCCTATTGTATCGGTGAATATCCCGAGGTGGAGCGCAAGCGCCGCGCCGACGTGGCGCTGTCCTATGCCTCCCAAGAGGTCGAGGTGGGCATCATCCCGGTCGGCGCCAGTCCCTATCTCGGGCTTGGCCCGGCCGAGATCCAGGGCGTCCATCCCATCGTTCACAAGGCCTACGTCCAGGCCGAAAACGAGGGTTATGACGCGGTGGTGCCCCTCGGCATGCTGGACCTCGGCGTCGATGGCGGGCGCTCCTTGGTGGATATCCCGGTGGTCGGGCCGGCCTTGGCGTGTCTTCACGTGGCGGCGTTGGTGGGCGAACGGTTCGGCCTGATCTGTTACCAGGCCACGGCGATTCCCAGGCACCGCGCCCAGATTCGCGCCTACGGCATGGAAAACTGGATCGCCGGTTACCGCACCGTATCCATGGCGATCCGCGACATGACCGGCAACCGCGACGAGATGACCGAAACCTTCGTTGCCCAGGCGCGCGAACTGATCGACCAAGAGGGCGCCGACGTCATCATCCCCCACGGCATCAGCCAATGCCCGGTCCACATCAAGCCCGATTGGCTGTCCAAGGAATTGGGCGTTCCGGTGGTCGAAGGCATCGGCGCGCCGATCCGGGTGGCGGCCATGCTGGCCGGGCTCGGCCTCAGCCAAAGCCGGGTGCGGTGGCCCAAATCGAGCCTCCCCGAAGGGGCCTGAACGCTACTTTACTCCCCGGCGCCTGCCCCCTGGGCCTGGGCGCTGAAATCCTCGTAGGACAGGTCGGCGCGCGGGTAGGTGAGGGGGCTGTGGGCGAGGCCCAGGCCGACGCAGGTTTCGGCGAAACGGATGGTGATCGACTTGGTGTTGAGCACCGGCACGCCGGCGCCGGCCTGAAGATCGGCGGGATCGACGATATAGGGAATGATGGCGCCGCCCAGCGGGATGATGCATTCGGCGCCGGTCTCCGTGACCAGGCCCTTCATGACGCCGATGGCGGTCTCGGTGATCTCGTCCCGCCGGTCGGCGATGTCGGTGCCGTAAATCCCCACCGGCCGGATATCGGTGATCATGCGGTCCATGCCGTAGCTCCGCGCCAGCCGCCAAGTATAGGGCACGTGGGAGGCGAGGGGCACGGTGAGGCCGATGCGGTCGGCGAGGGTGGCGGCGGCGTGAAGGGTGGTGCGGAACGGCCCCAGTACCGGGATGCCGACCACCAGCCGGCCGCCGTCGACCCCGGGGTCGAAGGTGTTGGACTGGATCACCGCGTCATAACCAGCTTCCGCCGCCCACATGATTTTGCGGATAAGCGCGGGCAGGTCCATCATGTGATCGAGCCCGTTGAGCTTGTTTTGCCCGCCGATCACCTCTTCGATCCTGGATCCGGGGAAATCGTCGGGAAAACAGATCTCGATCTTGGTGCCCGGCGAGGCGTACCCGTTGAGCAGCTTTTCGATGCGGGAAACGTCGTAAATGGCGGCGTTGCGCGGTGCCTTGTTGAGAAACATGATCTTCATGGCCGGCCTCTCCCTTGTTCGGCGGCCCGGGAAAACCCAGTCTTTGCACCGCCCATTTTATGTGATTATTTCCTGTCCAAGCCCAAACGGGACTTAAGCTGGTGATTTATGCCCGCACTGGGCGGTCCTTGTCCAGCCACGGCGGTGATCGGGCGGGCGTCAAATAACGAGAAAAGTCGAGGGAGGAACCATGGCCGACAAGAATAGGGAAACCAAAGCGCTCTCCAGCATCGAGCAGGTCGCGGCTTTGCTGGACCCACGCAATGTGGTGCTGGTGGGGGCATCGGATCGGCCGGGAAGCTGGACCACGCGGGTATGGCGCAACCTCAAGCGCTACAATTACGGGAAACCGGTGTATCCGCTCAATCCAGGGCGCGACCAGATCTGGGACGTCAAGTGTTACAAATCCATGGCCGGCCTTCCCGAGGCGCCGGACCATTTGGTGATCCTGGTGCCCGCCAAGGCGGTGGCTGGCGTGCTGCGTGACGGCGCCGCGGCGGGGGCGCGCAGCGCCACCGTGTTCTCTTCCGGGTTCGATGAAATCGGCAGCGACGAAGGCCGCGCCTTCGGCGACCAATTGCGCGCCGCCATCATCGATACTGGCTTGGCCGTGTCCGGCCCCAATTGTCTCGGCAACATGGCGGCGGCGGGTTCGCTGGTGACCATGCCCGACGACCGGCCCCAGGTCTTGGAACGCGGCCCGGTGGCCATCGTCGGCCAGTCGGGCGGTCTCGCCATGGCCATCAAGCGCACCCTGGAGGAACGCGGCATCAACACCGGCTACATGGTGACCAGCGGTAACGAGGCGGGGCTGACCACCGCCGACTACATCCGGTTTTTCACCGCCGATGAAGACACCAGGGTGATCATCTCCTACCTGGAGGCGATCCACGACCGCGAGGGCTTCCTCGACGCTTGCCGGGCCGCGCGTGGGGCTGGCAAACCGGTGGTGGTGATGAAGCTCGGCACGTCCGAAGAAGGCCGCAGCGCGGCTCTCGCCCATACCGGCGGCCTGGCCGGGTCCATCGCCGCCTTCGATGCGGTGGCGGGCGCCGCGGGCGCGATCCGCGTCGGCACCCTCGACGACGTGGTGGAGGTGACCGAATACCTGCTTCATGCGCCGCTCCCCGACGGCCCCGCGCTCGGCGCCATCACCTTCTCCGGCGGGCTCCGCGGCCTGATGCTGGACGCCGCGGAAAGGCACGGGCTTCGATTTCCGCCCCTGTCCGATAAATCGCAGACCACCTTGGAGGGCATGCTGGGCGCCGGAAGCGCGGTGGGCAATCCCCTCGATGGCGGCTTCGGCGTGCTGACCAGCGCCGAGACCTATCGCCGCGCCATCGAAGTGGTCCTGGACGACCCCAATATCGATATCCTGCTGCTTCAGGAAGAGCTGATGCGCGAACCGGGTAGCACCCGCAAGGAGGAATATCTGCGCATGGTCGAGGGGATGGCGGCCGAGGCCAAGAAGCCCATCGCCTATGTCTCGATGATTTCCTACGGTCTTACCGAGTTCAGCCGCGGCCTGCGGGCCGAGCTTCCCCACCTTGCCTTCCTGCAGGAGACCGACAAGTCGCTGAGGACGTTCAAATCGGTGGCGGATTACGCGGCGATCCGCCGGCTGGGTGAAGTTTGCATGGGTGCCCCCAGCGCCGAGGAGTCGGCCGCGGCGGCGCGGGTGCGCGAAGCCGCCGCCGGGGCGGTGCCCGGCGACCCCCATGCCCTGAGCGAGCCCGATTCCAAGGCCCTGCTGGCCGCCTACGGCATCGAAGTGCCCACCGAGGCAGTGGTGGGCAGCGCCGGCGAAGCGGTAAAAGCGGCGCGCGATTTGGGGCTTCCGGTGGTCCTGAAGGCGGTCTCCGCGGCGCTTCCCCACAAGACCGAGGCCGGCGCCGTGCTGCTTGGCCTGGCAGACGAGGACGCGGTTCGCACCGGCTACCATTCGATCATCGACAACGTCGCCAAGGCGGTGCCCGGGCTGACCCTGGACGGCGTGCTGGTGGCCCCCCAGGTCTCGGGCGGTCTCGAACTGGTGCTGGGCATCAACAACGATTCCGAAGTCGGGCCGGTGGTGATGTTCGGCCAGGGCGGGGTGGGCCTTGAACTGTACGGCGACGTCGCCTTGGCAGACCCCAATCTCGACTTGGCGCGGGCGGCGGCATTGGTCGCCAAGACCAAGGCGGCGACGCTGTTGGATGGTTTCAGGGGCGGGCCCGCCTATGATCGCGACGCGGTCCTGGCCGCCATCGTGGCCATGGGGAGAATCGCCCGCGACCTGGGCGACGTGATCGAGGCGCTCGACGTCAATCCCTTCGTCGCCCTTCCGGGCAATGGCGGCGGTTTGGCGTTGGACGGCCTGGTGGTGGTGCGCGGGGGATAGCCGGGCCATGGGCGGGGCCAACCACCTGGTCGACCAGATCCGGGCGGCGATACCGTCGCCCGCCAAGACATTCGCGGAAACGCCGGCGGGGACGCGTTTCAGTTACGGCGATCTGTTCGGCCTTTCGGCGCGCTATGCCCATGTCCTGGTGGATCTTGGATTGCGGCCCGGCGACCGGGTCGCCATGCAGGTTCAAAAGTCGATCCCGGCGCTGGTGCTTTATCTGGCGACATTGCGCGCCGGCGGGGTGTTCCTGCCGCTCAATCCCGCCTACACGGCGCAGGAGATGGGCTATTTCCTGGGCGACGCGGCGCCCCATGTGCTGGTCTGCGACCCGGGCGCCGCGACGGACTTGGCCGAGGCGGCGGCGGCGGCGGGCATCGGCCATGTGGAGACCCTGGACCAGGAGGGGAGGGGCACCATGGCCGATCGGGCGGCGGCGGCGGAAACGGAATTCATCGATCTGCCCCGATCGGGCGACGACCTGGCGGCCCTCCTCTATACCTCGGGCACCACCGGGCGTTCCAAGGGGGCGATGCTGAGCCATGAAAACCTCGCGTCCAACGCCCGCGCCCTGGTCGAGGCCTGGCGGTTTGGCGCTGACGACGTGCTGCTCCACGCGCTCCCCATCTTCCACACCCACGGGCTGTTCGTCGCCACCAACGTGGCCCTGTTCTGCGGCGCGTCCCTGCTTTACCTGCCGCGGTTCGATGTTGATGCCGTCATCGGTGGCCTTGCCCGGGCGACGGTGATGATGGGGGTCCCCACCTTCTACGTCCGGCTTTTGGCATCGGCCGCCCTGACACGGAAAAGCACCGCCCACATGCGCTTGTTCATATCCGGCTCGGCGCCCCTGCCGGCAGCGGTCCACCGCGAATTCGAGGCGCGGACCGGCCATGCCATCCTCGAGCGCTACGGCATGACCGAGACCAGCATGAACACCTCCAATCCCTATGACGGGGAACGCCGGCCGGGGACCGTGGGGCCGCCCTTGCCCGGGGTGGATATCCGCATCACCGAGCTCGGCAGCGGTGCAACCCTGGCCCGCGGTGCGGTGGGGATGATCGAGATCAAGGGCCCCAACGTGTTCGCCGGGTACTGGCGCATGGCGGAAAAGACCGCCCAGGAGTTTCGCGGCGACGGCTATTTCATCACCGGGGACATGGGGCGGATCGACCCCGACGGCTATGTTTCCATCGTCGGCCGGGAAAAGGATTTGATCATCACCGGCGGACTCAACGTCTATCCCGCCGAGGTGGAGCGCGAAATCGACAAGATCGGAGGGGTCGGCGAATGCGCGGTGATCGGCGTGCCCCATGCCGATTTGGGCGAAGCGGTGGTGGCCGTGCTGGTCTTGAGCCCGGGCGCGGAACTGGCGGCCGACGATATCGGCGGCGCGCTGGCCGGGTCGCTAGCCGGATTCAAGCGGCCCAAGGCGGTCTTTTTCGTCGACGCGCTGCCCCGCAACGCCATGGGAAAGATCGAAAAGGCGCGGCTCCGGGAAATCCATCGCCGGGCCTTCGGCGGGGGAACCGGCAAGCGGGCCACCTTTAAAGGGCCGCCCACGCCGTAAATCGAATTGCTAAAGCCCTATTTCCACCAGAAACTGCGCCTCGGCCGCAACTTGGCGGTGGGCGATTTTGGCACCCAGTATAAATTGATGAACTGATATTTTTTTAAAGCATATTTTTTTCCATCAGCCGTCGTTAACTCCACCATTAAGGCTTCGTATGCCGTTGGAACGTCGACGATAATTTCCCCCGTCCAACCAATACGCAAAGGCGTCTTCGTGATGAGAACGCGCTCTTCATGTCGGGCGAGACATTTCTGCTTGCCCCACACCTTGCCCAAAACACGGGCTTTGACACCCCTCAAAAGCGGTCTGCTTATGAGAACCACGCATGCTTTTTTCGCCGTCCACTTGGCCTTGTCGACTTCCATCCGGCTGGCTTCACAGCTTTGGGTTCGCCTTGGCCTAAATCCCTCCGGCGTTCTAATAAGCGGGCACGTGCCCTTGGTATTTCCCTCGGGCCGGTTGTAAGGGTATGGTTGCCGGCAGAGGACATCACAATATTCGGTTTGGTAGTAGGCGTTCCAATTGACTATTTTATATTCAATAGACCGCTTATCGATTTCGCAGTCTCTATCCGCCCTCAGGCAAATTTGTTTTTTCCCGTTTTCACTTACCGACGTCATCGAATCCTCGACCGGCTTGAGATCCCTGACATCTGAATAGTTATTGGTCCAACGGACGCCAAAAACCCGAGCGTAACCCATATGGTTCGGCAGCAACGACAACGCCACCGGATAGGTACGTTTCTCTGAATCCTTACTAAAAAGTTTCTTTAGTCTATTTTCCGAGTCTTTATCGAATAATTTTTCGACTCTTTTCAATATGGAAATTTCCTCTTCAATAATTAGAGTCACGGTTATATAATTTATTTCTTTAGACGCTTTTGGCAGGTCGGTTCGTGGAATATTAAATTCAACCCATCCTTCCGCGCTACGAGAAGGTGACAGGGGAACGCCATCTTCTGTTACCTTGAGAGCAAGAGTGACGCTGTCCAGTTGGTTGCCAGAAACCCTAATACGTATTTGTCCATCCGCATAACTGGGTTCGACAACACGTGGAAAGAACTTGATGGGCGATGGGGGGGCGGCAACGAACAAGGAACTGTTTAATGCGGCAGATATTCTTTTAATATCCTTATTATTAGTCTCAATAAGTATTGCTAATTCAGATCGTAGCTCTTTTAATTTTGAGTCGACTCGTTTAAGCAGGGCTATCTTTTCAGGACTTAAGTTCTTGACGGTCTCTTTCATTGATCCCCGGAGTTCTTTCCGCAACAACCAAATGTCGCCCTGGAGAACCGCATCTGCGAAAAGAAACTTTCGACCGAGCGCTTTCTCCATGCCTCCTAGAACTCTTTTGAAAGAAGAAGCGGTGGATTCGATGACATCCCCGACCTTAGACAAGGGGCTAACATCTGCTGAGGGTTGTGTTGGCCATAGGAGGAAAAAAAGACCGACGCATAAGGAAATGCGGCTCAGAGAGTGAAGAGGTCCTCTCGCGGATAACGCCATATTCATTTCTTTACCAGCCCTTTTCCTGGACAATCAATAGATCTTTGGTTTCAAATTCAGGACAATTCAACATCTTATGATGGGTTCGCACAACTCCTTTGAAGGAGTGACCGAAGCATCGTCGAAGACCGTAATGGTGGACGCGCCACCAACGTTGAACCGCCGCTCGGATTCCGTCGACAGGGTGGCCATGACGGGTGCATCGGGTGTGGAGGCCCAGCGGACAAGGCGAGGGGGAGAACCATGAAAGCGATCCAGATCAAGGAATACGGCGAACCGGAGGTATTGGTCCTGCGCGAGGTGGCGGACCCGGTGGCGGCGGAGGGGGAAATCGTCGT
>SMVB01340233.1_pt1 | contig 16980 bp, 16 predicted proteins | sample 2456461 | NCBI WGS metagenome assembly SMVB01 (sample SAMN11095934, study PRJNA526329) | marine sediment metagenome | biome: Marine sediment; feature: Surficial sediment; material: Deep marine sediment; isolation source: Hadal surficial sediment | place: Pacific Ocean | collected 2014-05 | depth...
GTCCGGGTGGAACAGGCCGGCCTCACCATCGGCACGCATACCGTTGCTGAAAACGTCGAGCAGTCCGAGACGCACATTACTGCGGAAGTAATCCGCATTGACACAAATCAGCAGGTCGATTTCAAGCGAGACCTGCGCTGGATTGTTAACCCGTAAATCGTGACCGGCCATGCGGTAGCGATCCAGATGTTCGATCACGGCACTGCCGAATTCAGCGTCGACCGGTTCGCCGCCATCGCGATCAACGGTGGTAAACACGGTGTGCCAGCTACCGGTCCAGCGCAATCCTGCCGCGGCGCGCTGTACGCCATCGAGCCGTTCGGTGACTTCGGCGTAATCCTCGGGGGTGACCGCGCGCTCCTGGGTTCGAAACGCCTGGGGCGCGTGGCGGCGCACTTCGGCAGCGGTCTCGCCAATGACGCCGCCGCTGGCGGGAAGCGGATTGCGCAGCGACAGGATACGGCCCTCGGTGGTAATCGCGTGCGCGATGCTGTCGGCGCCGACGTTACCCTCGACGCCGTTACCGATGCGATAGTTGGCGCTGAAAGCGGTGCCGCTGTCGGGTCGACGACCGTGTACATCGTCGCCGAAACGCACCCGGGTACTACCCTCGTCTTCGATTTCGACAACAAAATCGGTGTCGCTGGCGCGGCTGGAAAGCAATTCACGCCGCGCGCTCCAGCTATCTTCACCGTCACTGAGGACAATCGCGGGTACGGCGTCGGAAATAGCCCACTGCAAAGCGGCGCCAGCGGATGCATCAGGGTCGAACAACACGCGCTCGCTACGGCGGATACCGTTTTCGAGCCGTGTTTTCGTCACCGTGCCCTGTTGCGTCAGCGGACCTTTGGCCAGCCGCGGTAGATAACGCGGCGGCAGTGGCTCGGGTGAATCAGGTTGGCAGGGATCGGCTAGTTTGGCGGGATACTGCAACTTCGCCGCGGGCACCTTGCCCAGGGACTCGTCTTCTATACTGAGGCCGTGATCAACCAGTATATTGTTGCCTAGCGCGATACTGACATTTTCGATCAGAACACTGCCGTGTGTCGCATCGGTTTCCGACGACAGGCACAACGGAAACGGCAGCGCGTCGTCCGCATGCCAGTGTATTTCGGTGATTTCGGTCTCATCGAGCGGGTCGACCAGCGGATTGCCGCCGTCGAAAGCGCGCACCCCAATGAGCCGCACCGCGTGGCGATGGGCCGGGTCGGCATCCTCGGTGGCGCCGCTCAGAGGCCCGATTTTTTCCTCGAAAATCAATAGGTCGCCGAGCGCAAGCTCCGGCCAGTGACCACCCAGGGTCGCCTCGGTCGCGCCGCCCGGCAAACAGCAACGCTCGTCACCCCAGGTGTAAAATTCAAAATCATTGTGCTCGATACGCAGGGTAGTGCCGTGCATGGGTTCAAACACCAGAGGCGCGGCCCGTTGCAAGGCGCGCTGATCGGACGAAGCCGGTGTTACGTTCGACGGCACACCCGGCACGCGGGTGTAAAAACGCAGATCGGCGGGCAGGTTAAAAGCCCCGCCGCTGACTTCGATATGCAGCCAGGCGCGCGCGTTACTGCCTTCGTGCATTTTGTAATCCACCAGCAATGCATGGCGGCGCAGACTGGTGCGCCGCCGCGCGGTGTGCAGATAAGCCTCGGTCGCAATGCCATCGAGTTGATAATGTTGCAGGTCACCAACATAGGCGATTAATTCGGCCAGTGTGGTGACCAGGTCGGCGGGACTGCGGTCTTGCCAACCGGGCATTTGCCGGGTTAGCCGGTCGATAACCAGTCGCCGCAGGCTGTTGTAATCGCGCGCAAGATAATTGATCTCCGGCGTGCTGCTAATTTCTTCCGGGCAATCGTTGATAGGCGCGCAGTCAAAATCGCTCGGACATTCGACCTTGAATGCAAAGGCGACCGCGGACAGGCGCGGATCGAAGTCCGCTAATGGCGCATCGCTGGCGCTACCCTGCACCAGGCGCAACTGGTAGCTCGAGAAATCACCGCGCGTGTCGGTACGCACCAGCAGCACCTGATCGGCATCGTCCAGCGAGGTGAAAAAGGTCTGCTCTGCGGGAATCGCCTGCGCCGGCGGTGCGCTCGCAACACCGACCCATTCGATACCCACATTGCGGATACGTTCACCGCCTTCGATGCGCACATTGTCGGTGCTAATCCCCGCCGGCACGGGCTTGAGCAGGCGTACCATCAGGGTTTGCTGGCGCGGACTGCCGAGCGGTGCGTCGAGATCCAGAACTTCGAGCCAGTCGATACCGTTGAGCGTTGCGTGGACTTCGACCGCAGCGCGGCGGTTTTCTTCGCAACAGGTATAAATCATGTATCGACTCCCTGTGCAAAGCTGTCGCGCATCCGGGTTTCACTACGCCGAATCAGGTATTGCACGGTCACCGTCAGGCTCGACTCGACGGCCTCGACCTCGACCGATTCAACCGTAATCAGATCGGCCAGCCACTGTTGTAACGCGCCCTGCACCAGAAATTGCGCGGTCGCCGCCAACTCCGGACTGTTAGGCGCAAACACCAGCTCGCGTAGCCCGCTGCCGAAATCGGGGCGCATGACGCGCTCGCCCGGAGCAGTGAACAGGACTTGTTCGATGAGTCCGCGAATCCAGGTTACTTCGTCCACGTCGCTACTACGGCCACGGCCATCGAACTGATAGGGGAACTGGGCACGTTGACTCATCGCTAACTCCCTGTAACCCGCGTTTGCGTGGCGACCGGCAGTAGCGGCGTGCCGTTGGGCGCACACACTGCCTGACTGTCCATCAACACCAGCGGCTGTCCATTGGAGGTGAGCCGCGTCGCCGCGACCGTCCACTGCCCGGTGACGCAGGGCATCGGGCTGCCGGACAGGTTGAACGGGCAACCCGCGATCACCCAGGGCGCGCTCATCAGCACGCTGGGTTGACCGTCGAGCAGTACGCGAGGATTTGGCGCGGTTGCTGAAGCCGTGCCGCCATGTGCGCACAGGACTGTTGAAGTGACGGTGAGTAATGGTCCAGGCATATCAAATCACCGAGAGTGCACCGTTATTGATCGTCACCGCCGGACCCACCAGTGTAATCGCCGCGCCCTTGCCATTTTGAATGTAGATGCCGGTGTCGTTGACGATCAGCGTCGCCCCGGTGGCGCTTTTCAACATAATGCCGCCCGTCGGTCCGGGCAGATCGGAGATCGTCAGGCCATTTTGCAGCGGGGTCTGAAAGGTAATTGCGGAAACCCCGGGCGGCGTCGCCAGCGCCAGCGCAGGTACTTCCGCCGCACTGCCCCAGAAGCAACCGACCCAGATCGGGTGATCCGGATTACCCTGCTCGAATTCCACCCATACCCCGGAACCAACCAGGGGCGGCGCGACCATGCCATTTTGTACCCCGGCGATCGGCATGCAGGGCATTGCCCAGCTGAGAGGAATCACCCCGGCCACATCGGGTACCTGTACCTGCAGGCGCCCCTGCTGCATCGGATCGATGTTGTTCAACACCACGCCGCGGTATTTTCCGTAGTAACGTTCAGTCATGCGGGCACCGTTGGAGTAATCGAAATCAGACCGTTGCGGGTTAAATTAAAGCTTTGCTTGAACTCCCCGCGCTTGATCGTGCTGGTTACGCTATCGACGTAATACAGACCGTCGTAGGCGATACCCACACCGCGTACGCCGACTAGTTTGCGCGGTTTGAGCATGCGCCCATACCGGAGTACATCGAGACTGCCGTTGCCGCTAACGGCATCCTGTGATTTTTTGGCCTCGTTCAAACCTTTCAAAATCGCCTGCATCGGATTCATCTTGGCCGTGTCTTTCAGCATTTTGATGTTGGCGATTGGCGCCGGCAGCGCACCTAGCGGCGGTTGCAAGGGATTCAGATTCGGAATCGGGATCGGTATCGGCACCCGCGTTAACTGGTTTTGAATAAAGACGATCGGCAATACGCCCTTAGTCGGGTCGAAACTGAAATTGAGCGACTCGACGTTGGTGTGCGCGTCCATATCGACATTCAGGGCCGGTTGCGGCGGGCCGATTTTTATCTCCGGGCCGAAGTAGGCGATGTTGGTCAGCGGCGCTTCACCGGGTTCGATATAAAATACATGGCCGACTTCTTCGGCCAACTGGCGTATGTATGCGAGATCGGTACCCTGCTGCGCCGGTATCTTCTCGATCGGTATCGGCACATCGGGAAACAGCGCCGGGATCGGCAACGGAATAATTCCGAAAGCGGCATACTTCGCGCAGATCAGCGCCACTCGGGCCGCGATCGGCATTGCCGGGTAAGGCAAGCCACTGAAGTCGATCAAATCCATGACTTTGGTTAAATCCTCGCCGGTAACGGTAATGCTGCCCGGCTGACCATTTTGCCCGGCCTGCACTTCCACATTGGTGGCGACACCGTCAAACAACGGCTGCGGCCGGCCATTGAGGGTAACGATCAGCACCACTCGCAGCGGCGGTGTGCCCAGCGACGTATTCTGGCCGGCGGCGATCAGAAAAATGGTATTGAGCTCCGATTTGCTGTTGATCTTGAAGCGCAACTGAAAACCGCTGGCGGCGCCCGCAGCCGTCGTCGCGGTAACCGATTCGAGCGCATTGATCATCAGCGCTGGCACCGGTATCGGGATAATCGGGCCGATCAGTAAACTGAGATGAATCGCGCCAGCCATCAGACCTCCGTGCCGCCGGGTACGCCTTCCGGCAGCGTGATGCGCAAGATTTTACCGATAGTGTCGGTCAACTCGTCGGGTCGAATCACGCCATTGCCGTCGCACAGGCGCCAGTATTGTTGCGCATCGGACAGGTACCTGGCGGCGAGGTTGTCGAGCCGATCGCCCTCGGCCACGCGGTGCTCGCGCAAGCTGGCGAAGTTTTCCGGCGGCGGCACGAAACGGCGCCGCACATAGGTGATGGCTACGCCGTCGGCTCGCGTCCACTGCGTCGTGTCGAGCCCGTGGTAACGGCTGTCCGGCGAAAATGCAGGTGAGCTGAGCGCATTCGCCTGCATAAAGGCCTTTAAAGGATCGGTCACGGGATACCTCCTATTCCGAGCGCGTCGAAGCCAACGGTTGCCGCCTTCGAAGCGAGTTTTTCACGCGATTGCAAATACGCCATAAACAGGCTGCCGCCCTTGTGATCGAAGCCAAGATCATCGACAGACAATACCCGCAGACCGAGATTAACCTTGGCGCGGATAGGATTCAGCGAGGTATCGAAGGCTTCCTCGGTAATCGAAAACTCGGTTATCAGCACCGGCACTATCCGGTTCGCACCCCAGACAAACAGCGTCAAGGCTGACTCCATCGGCGCGATTTCCAATGTGCCCGCATTGGCCAGCGCCTTGTTGGCGAGTAGATCGGCGGCGCTGGGATTCACGATCGCTTCGAGCACCGCCAGTTGCGGTGCAATGCCAAACTCGACGGCAGTCGGATTCTGATTCGGAAATTCCAACTGGTCGACGGCGTCGATCTCCGCTTCAAGTTTAATCGTTTCCAGCGCCGGGCCATTCAGCCGTAACGCCTCGGACTGATCGGCGCCCTCGCCCATTTGCTGCGGTTGCAGAGTACGCGTGAGTGTGTCCGGGTTGTACTGCAACGAGATCACGCGCCGCACCCGGGCCGAGTCCGGGTCGATCAGCACCAGACCGCCTTTGATGATTCGTGGGGAATTACTGAAACCAGTCATCGCAGTCCGCGCCTCATTTAAAAGCGCAGGCGAAACGAGCCGCCGATAAAGGTTGGAGCCCCGCGATCTTCCGGATCATCGGGGGTGGTGAGTTGGCCCTGCACGCCGAAGTTGAACGAGGCTACCGGCACTTCGCGGCAGGGCGCCTGAATGCGTTCGATTTCGGAGTGTAGATGAGCAACCGCGGCGACGACTTCCGCGTAGCGTGCGTGCGGCGCGAAGCTGCGCGAAATTTCACTGGCATCGGAATCGGGAGCCGGTGGCGTCTGCACCGCCTGAATCGCGTCGCGCAACCGGGTCCCGGCCGATTGCAGTGCCGAACGGGCGGCCGCGGGACTGACGGCCTGACAGGTGGTTCGGGTGGTTTGCACGGTTAGCCCCGCCGATCCGACGCCTGCTGTTGTAATGCCCGCATTGGCGATTATGCGCACATGTTGCGTCGCATTAATGGTCGCCCGGAACGAGAATGCGTCGGTGCTCGCATTGAGCGAGAAAACGACGCGTTCGGCGCCGCGAAACGGCACCGGCAGGCGAATCGCCAACGAGGCCGGCAAATCCACCGTGACTGCGGCAGCTCCGAGATTAAAACGGATCGTGGTCGAAGGCAGCGACAATCCACCGCCGCTGGCGGACCCGGGTGAGCTTGCGGGCGCCGCTAGCGGACCCGGCGCACGGCGGGGTCCCGGGGCGGGCGGCAAAGCCGGTAGACCAAAGTTAGGCGTCAGGCACGGATTGCCGGCGACCAGACTGACGGCAGATACGCCCGGGTGGCACTGCGAAAAAACACGCATAAGGCGATCATGGGTTACCACCGTTGGTGCGCTACGGCTCAAACGACACAAGGCGCCGATATCGCAACTGGCTTCGGCCAGAGTAGCCTCGAACGATGCGTCGTCTTCGCTGCCTGGCTCGGGGTCGCGCGAAATCGCGGGGCTGGCCGCGGAAATTCTCGGCAGCGCGCCGCCGCGTGAAATTGCCGTGCCGGCCAGCCTCGCCTCGCCTTCGCGTTGTGCACTACTCAAGTTTGAACCGCCCGGCTGGCGTTGCTGAATCACATGGGTTAACTCGTGCGCCAGGCGTTGCCGTGACTCACCCGCATGCACCGAGTAACCACCGGGACCAAAGACGATGTGCCGACCAAAAGTATAGGCACGCGCCGATAGCGATCTGGCGGATTGAGCCGCCGCCGAATCCGTGTGTAAACGAACATCGCTGAAATCCTGCCCGAAGCGTTCCTCCATGAATTCACGCGTCGCGGCGTCGATCGGTTGGCCAGGTCTACGCAGCACGGCATCTGCAGTCCTGGGAAGTCTTTGTGCTATGTCAGACGTCGAGCCCATTCGCAACCTCCTGCAATGGCCTGTCTATCATCGCTTGATGCGGCAATTTAAAAGCACCTGCCCTGTCTGATTTAGATTCCATCGATTGTCGCCCGATTGATAATCTGCCGGCTCACAATTGCAACGTCCCGCCATACAGGCAGCGACTTTTGCAGATTCCGGCGGCATATTCGCGTTTCATGGTGAAATCTCCTCGCATTCAATTTGGTACATTAAATGGCTACCGTTTTACGGATCCAGACTCGACAAATGACCGGTGTCGATTTCACTTTCCCGAGTATTAATCGACCAGCGACCAGCGCTTCTTTCAAGCAGTAAATGAGTATGCCATCGCTGAGTATTTGTCGAATCGTAGGTTGATCCGTCTGGTCGAGTTACTCTTACAGATTCGATGAAGTTTATTTTCTGCAGGTAAGCGTTATAAGTGCTACTCGTCATCGATTTGAATCCCGGCCGATCTACGGCGTAAATCTTATGCAGACTGCCGCTCGCAATGGGTGTGAGACATTCATCTGAATTATGCCTGTCGTCATCGCTACCAGCGGGCTTGTTCAAACCGGCAACTGTTTCCCAGTTGCCGCTAAGGCCTAGCGGAAGAGCCCGAGTCCGATGGTACTTAGTTTCCTTGGTGCGTTTAATATCATAGGTAAACGATGGATCGTGATCACGAATATGAACCGCAAGCTCGATTCCATTCGTGAATTTCGAGGGATCGCAATCGACTCCAAAGTTACCAGGAGCCAGAGGAGCACAATTGTCGGGGCTTGCGGCACCCGAATTACGTGGTACCCAGTGATGTACGCTCGGCTCGCGCGACGTTGGCAAGGCCATTCCGGGCGCGTGAATTGCAGCCACACGGTTACCCGCAAGGCTGGTCGAAAATCGCTCGGTTTCACCATTGGCAAAATACTCAATCGAGGCTGTCGGAATACCGGGTCGGCCACCAACCGACGGCGCATGCAGTTCGGCCGCAACCGCCAGCGCCCGGTCGCACGAGAGCGGCCAGTTTTGCTCAGGATCGCCATCGATGCTGGCAAAACCGTCAACCCGAACGGTTGTTTGTACGGGTGATAAATTCCACTCGTTTGCAAATCCCGCCAGCACGTCTTTGTCATTTGTCGACAAGGTACTGCCACCTACCGAAAAGTTAATCGAAAACTGGTGACCAGCTACCGATGTATTCGCTAGAGGACAGGTCATCGCGGGAGCCGTACCGGGATCATTTTCCAATAGGTCACGTTGTACCAGGTTCCCCGTCAATGAGTTTTGCTGCACCACGTGGGTTAGTTCGTGTGCCAACAATAGTCTTCCGGCATCTGTCTCCGATGAATACTGGCCTCTGCCAAATACGACGTTCTGTCCGACTGTATAGGCTTTCGCGTTAACCGAATTTGCCGACTCTGCGGCCGCGCGATCACTGTGAATTCTGACCTTGCTGAAATCGTGACCAAAACGGGGTTCCATAAAATCACGCAGGGTTTTATCCAAAGGTCGTCCGGGCGAGCGTAAAACCACGTGGACACTCGGCGGCGCTGCACTCACTCCACCATGCTGATCGGCTACCCGTCTTTGAATCAGGGGCTTCGCACGAAGGTATTTATCTGAGGCATTACCTAATGGCTCAGGCATTCGCATAACACTTTCCGCCACGCTATCCGCCTCACGTTCGTATTGGTCATTCGCATCCCCTACTTGCAACTTTGTTTGCAACCCAAGCATGTTTTTGCCTTGACACTCCGCGCATTCGCCACTCAGGGTTGATGCCTTGTTACCGCAATCGCATTTACGTTGCAGCAAACCGATACTTGATTCGCCGACAGCCTGCGTCGCGGTTCGCGCCACGGCTACACGACTCACGATGTCACCCCCCTGGCAATTCGCATACCGGCTTTACGGCCCAGTTGTTGCGCACCGCCAGTTCTATCAAATTCAACCACGCCTGCCTTGATCCGATAACGATCGCCAGCACCGGCCAGACTTGCAGCCATTCCCGGTGCGACAAGCATCTGCTGCAGCTGTGCTTCGATTCCAGCCGATATCGCGGGCGCATCGGCGCGGTCAATCCCGCGCAATACCAGCTTATCGATGTGCACCACGATGCGGGTCATACCCACCCCCTGATTTCAGCATCGGAGGGTGATTTTTCAGTCTTCGACGCTTCCAGTTGCGCGGCGCGGCGCAACTGCGCCATGGTTACCGGCGTCTCCGCTTCGACGGCGAGAAATGCGGCGGTCAGCGCAATATTACGAATATTGCCACCGGCGACATTGAGGCGGGCAAGCTTGCCAAAATCGAGATCATCCAGCGGTGTAGCGGGTGGAAAAACGCAGCGCCAGATGGCCTCGCGAAGCACCGCATCCGGGAATGGAAAGTGCACAACAAACCGCAAACGACGCTGGAACGCGGTGTCCAACGCGGTCTTGTGATTGGTGGTGAGAATGGCCAGCCCGCGATAAGCCTCCATCCGCTGCAACAGGTAACTGACTTCGATATTGGCGTAGCGATCATGGCTGTCTTTGACGTCGCTGCGCTTGCCGAACAATGCGTCGGCTTCGTCGAACAATAAAATCGCCCCGATCTCTTCCGCGGCATCGAACAACCTGCGCAGATTCTTTTCCGTCTCGCCGATGTATTTACTCACCACCGCGGACAAGTCGATGCGGTACAGCGCCAGGCCCAGGGTATTGGCCAGCACTTCCGCGGCCAGGGTTTTACCGGTGCCGCTCTCACCGCTAAACAGCGTGGCTATGCCTAAACCGCGCGTGCTTTTGTCGGCAAATCCCCAATCGTGATGCACGGTAATCCGGTGGCGCGTGTGCACGGCGAGTTGCTGCAGCGTGGCGCGTTGACTTTCAGGCAGGATCAGATCATTCCAGTCGGCGCTTGCGTCGACACACTGTGCAAGTTCGCTCATCGCATTGCCGTCGCCTCGACAGAGCTTGTGCAAGGTGGCGCTATCGCGCTCGCTATCGTTACCCTCGATTTGCTCGGCACAACGCTCGATGCGGCGCGCATCGAGACTGTATTGGCCGGCAATTCCATCGAGTACCCTGAGCAAAGGCTGAGCCTTGTCGCCTAACGCAGTCAACCACATTTGTCGTTGTCCGGGAGCGTCCGGTTTGTCAACGGTAAAACGCAGGCTGCGGGCCTCGAGTTGCGGCGCCACCTGGCCACTAATAACCACAAACCCATCCAGGCGCTCGACGAAACGAGGCAGGTTTGCGTTATCTTCAGCGTCATGACTGATCAGTAATCCGCTACCGAGCAATGCGGCTTCGCGCTGCCACAGGCTCGCCAGCGCTTCCTGCTCATGTGCGGACGTCGGGATGTCGGCCGTACGCAGTTGAAACAAACTGACGCCCAGTGACTGCGCCACCGTGGCAGCGACATCACGCTGACCTTCGCGGTCATTGCCCGCCAGCAAAATCAACGGCCATCGCTCGCCCTGGCCCCGTAACCGGTCACCGATCCGACGCGCGATATCGCGCTGCGGTTCAGCCATCAGACCGGCGTTGGGAACTGCTGAAAACTGTACCCGCAAGCGATGATCGAGGTAGTTTATTCCGCTGATAAAATGCAGCACGCGCTCGTCCAGCTTTAACCGCCCCGTGGTAAGTCCCTTATTTTCATCAATGTCGAGCAAGCGCCAGCGGCGCAACGCTTGTGGCGGGGTGATGGCGCTCCAATGGGGATCCGGCAACATCGCGAGAGCGAGACCAAAACTGGCCCAGGGGCGTTGCGGGTGGCCGCTGGCTTCGGCACACAGGCCGGCGAGGCGGGAATCCAGTTCGACACCCACGGCCAGAAGCAGCAGATCACGTTCGAAATCGCTGAGTGCAAATAGCCGGGTGAGTGTATCGATGGCTGACGCTGTGGGCATACGCTGTCGAACCGCGTCGATTTGTGCCTGTGCCTCCGCCAGGTCACCTTCGCCGAGCAGCGCGCGCAGGCGGGTAAATTCGGCTACCAGCAGTTGCTGGTTATCGGCCGTCCAGTCGATATCCAGTTGCGCGTTCATGTGATTGTAATCCGGTGGTCGAAGAAGACCGGCGGTTCGCTGCTGCGATCCGCGACGGGACTATCGATGCCGTCGATGCGCAGTCGCGCCAACAGCGCACCTGCGTCAACATCTTCGACGACAAAATCGAGGCTGACGGCAGGTGTGGAAATTGTCTGTGGCGCGATTTCAGTTTGTCCAAGCAGTAGCGATACTGTCTGCCCCGCCTGCAGTGCCGGGTTAAAAGTAAGGTTGATTGCGGCGTCGCCACTAACGCGCGCCACCGTTTGCGGCAAGTTGGTGATGTTGGGCGCGATGATGCAGGCCATACGGTTGGTTTCGCGGGCATCGGTTTCGCCGGGCGGCACCAGTAGCGCGGTGACATCGTAGACGCCGACCGGGAAGTCGTTGGCGCGCGCGACCTGAATACTGAACAGCATGTTATCGGCGGCGCTCGAACCGCTGGCCGGGAGCAGTTCGTCGATGCCAAAGCGATCGTTGCGCAGCCGTATCTGTCGCGAACTGCCGTCGAGATGGTGACCCTGCAAAGTTACCGGTTCATCGAGCCGCACCACGGGCTGGTTGCCGTCCGGCACCACTGCCTCGATCGTCGGCAGCGGCGGGATCAGGCTCGGCGTAACCACCACGCCGCGCTCGCGACCCGATACCAGGTCGACCGGACCACGCGTCAGCACCGGCGTCGTCGGGCGGGTTGTTTCGGTGGCTTCGATCAATACGACGGAAACATGATATGCCGCCGACGGCCGGTAATTCGCCTGCGTGGCGGTCCACAGCCTGGACATTTCCTCGCCGTTCAGGAATTGGGGGGTAATGCGTAACAGCTCGACCTGGTCGGCGAGTCCGCAATCGGCCAGGGCCCGCAGCGCGGGCGGTAAATCCAGGCCTACGTCGGGAGACGGATTCAACGCGGTACGGATCATATCTCTCGTGATAACGGGAAATTCATGCATCAATTGCATCGCGTAGCCGAGCAGAATTTCGGCATGCAGGTCGGCGGCACTGTAGGCCGAAATCAGAAAATGCAGGTCCAGCGCCAGCGGCGGATTGCTCAGGCGCTGCCTGCCCGAGCTATCCAGCGAAGCCAAACCTTCATTACGCCACCCCAGATTCGGCGTAACCTGGTATAAAAAAAGATTGAGCTGGCTCGCCTCGCCACTGTCGGCGGGCACCACTCTATCCGGTGGATCTACGCTCACTGTTACGGTGCTGCCGAGTACCCCGGTGACATTGTGATTGACCAGGCCATCGTTGAGACGGTCGCGAAGCACGGCGGTAACACCGGCGATGGCAAGTGCGTTACTCATCGTCAGCTCCGCTGCCGGTCGGCAAGATAATCATCCAGTGACAGGGGTTGCCGCGCGGCTCCCGGTTTGCGTTTGGGTGGATCCGGCGACTGCACCGCGGTCACTTCGATGCGACCGATATGCACCTGTACTTCGTTGGGCGATTCCACGGCTGCGTGTGTTCGCGATGCTGCTGCCCGCTGTGGAGCCGGTGCGCTTGCGACCGCTGGCAACAACGGAACGAGAGCGCCCGGTGCTATCGGCGGGTAGCCAGTGGCTATACGATTATCCGAACCCGCCAACGGCAGCGACTCATCGATCAAGTTTACCGGGAAAGGATCGGGCGCCACCGACTTTGATGGTGAAGCCAGCTCATGGTGACGCTCTTGCCGAGCAGTTGCCCGGCTGTTGTTGCCGTCGGTTACCGGCGAAACCACATCCTTTGAACCCGATAACGATACATCGTGACGCAATTTCGAGGCCGATACCTCAGCCCTGACCGCCTCTGACGGCGGCGTGGGCGTTCCCGTTTCAGCATCCTCGATGCCATGCCTGCCCGAGCGGTCGCCGCTTCGCTGGTCAATGCTTCGCGCCCCGGAATCGGGGTTCTTCGTCGTCCCGGGTCGAGATGCCAGCGTTGATGCCCGGAGCCGATCGCCCGTTCGCTGCTGGTCGCCGGCAATGGCATCCGACGTAAGCTCCGAATGCGGATAAACAGGTTCTGTCGGTATTAAATCCACCCCCTGCTGATACGGTGACTGCACTGCGGCTCGCACCAGGTTGCGCGGCTGACCGAGCGCATGCTGAACCAGGCGCGCAAATAACCCGCTCACGACTGCACCTTCGTCACGTAAGCGGCGCGGCGTGTCTCGCTCAGCGTGAGAATGTCAGTTTCGGTCCAACCGTAGGATTGCGCCAGCAGGTGGATATCGTCCAGCAGGTACTGCGCGCGATGCTCGATTTTATTCCACAGGTAGCTGGCGATATCAAAATCCGCCTCGTCTTCCTGCCCGCAGGCCGGGCAACAAACGTCGAGTGCGATATTGGCCCAGGGGTCGGCGTCTTCGATAACCGTTTCGACAGCGTGCAGTAATTCTGTCAGCGCTTGCCTGTCGTCGGGCAGCGAGGCCGCGGACTCGGCACAATCATGAAGCAACTGTCGCGCGGCCGCTTCGGGATCATCAGAGCTATTCACCAGCCGCGCCAGATGACGACTGGTCGGAGGTTCAAAACGATGTCCATCGACCTCGATCACGCCGACAGTTTGAGCCTGGGCCGGCGGCAATTGTGTGGCGTCCAGCTCAAACTCCATGCGTTCGCCACAGGCGCGGCAATCGAGCCACGCCAGTAACCGATTACCAAAACAGTCTCGATGCAACTGCATCAGCGCCGCGTTGCGCACACCCAGCGGCACATCGGCCAGTTGCCCGGGTGGCAAGTCCGAATTGGTCAGGGAAAACATCAGCAATGCGCGATCGATGGGGTGTCGCCGTGCACCCTGCTCCCAGGCCGACAAAAGACATTCCGCTGTCATTGCAGCCACGCCGATCAGGCCGGTTCAGTGAAACTTGGTTCGCTCGGTTCGGCGACATCGTAGTCCCGCTCCCAGCCTTCGTTCTCCAGTTTGATTGTCTGAATCGCAATGGCGTTGGCGTTGGCATCCATATCCGGCAGGGACTGGTATTCCGACACCCAACAGCGAAACACTTTATATGCCAGTGCGAGCTGTCCCGCTTCGTTATAAACCTCGATGATGAGATCTTTGCGAAAATCTTTCAGTGAGACTTCGGCACCGAGTCCCGAACCAAAATTCCACACCTTGTTCGCCCATTGCTCGAACTCGGTGTCATGGGTGACGCCGCGCTCCAGCGTGATCGCTTCAAACTTGCTGCGACCGGGCGATTTGCGTGAGGTCGACGGATCGCCGCCTTCGCGATGTTCGACCATTTCCGTACTGCGTTTCAGGGCGCCGACTTTGCTGATGCCGGCAACGTAACGACCGTCCCATTTCACCCGAAACTTGAAGTTTTTATAGGGATCGAACCTCTCTGCATTGACGCTGAACTGTGCCATGACTATATCTCCTTATGCCTCGACCTGACCGGCCATTTGCTGGAATTTGATGACGACAAATTCGGCGGGCTTGAGCGGCGCGAAGCCGACAAGAATATTCACAATGCCGAGGTCAATGTCGTTCTGTGTAGTTGTTTCGTTATCGCATTTAACGAAGTAGGCATCGCGTGGAGTGCTACCCTGAAAAGCGCCCTGACGAAACAGGTTCTGCAGGAATGCGCCGATGTTGAGGCGAATCTGCGCCCACAATGGCTCGTCGTTGGGTTCGAAAACCACCCACTGGGTACCGCGAAACAAACTCTCTTCAAGGAATAACGCCAGTCGCCGCACCGGAATGTATTTCCACTCCGAAGCCAACAGGTCGGCGCCGGCCAGGGTACGCGCGCCCCACACCAGATGCCCGGCAACGGGAAAGCTGCGCAGGCAATTCAATCCAACAGGATTCAACACGCCATTTTGCTGGTCCGTCATCGTGTAAGTGAAGCCCTGGGCGCCGGAAAAAGACGCGGCCAGGCCAGCCGGCGCTTTCCACACGCCGCGCTGTACATCGGTGCGCGCCATAATGCCGGCGACCGCGCCGCAGGGGGCAAAGTCGGCGAGGCGGTTTTCGCTGAGCGGATCGGGCATGCGCAAACGCGGGAAGAAAACCGACGCATTGATTGCATCGTCGTTACCGATAGTGCCGCGCAGGGTATTGACACCCGCTTCGGCGGTGCTGATCGCGGTGCTCGGAGTGGCGGTCCAGGCCGCTGGCGCATCGACGATCAGCATCGCGCGACGCTCCTGGCAGTAGCCGGCGGCGATGGCCCAGGTAGCGTTGGGCACGTCGGCATCCCGTTCCAGCGGCGGGATGCACAGCAGGTTGAAAATGTCAGCCGATTCGAGCGCGAAGATGCCGGTGCGCGCGTTGCGATTGCCGTCGACCTGGGTACTGGTGATCGGGCTGCCATTATCGCCCAGCGTACCATCGGCAGGGCTACCGTCGGGATTCGCCACCGCCACGGTAGCGTCGATTGGACTCTCGCCCGGCGGAGCTGAACTGGCCACGTCGACCAATGCCGATTGTTCATTGAGCACCGTGTCGACGAAGCGCGTGCTGGCCGGGTCGACCGATACATTGCGAAACTGCTCTGAACTCACCACCGTCGAACCACCAGGCTGGTCCATTTTCTGGACCAGCAGGTTGAATAACAGTGTGTCACTCGTGTCTTTCGTCAGATGATCCACCGTGGCGCTCAACCGGCTGCCCCATTCACCGGGACTGGCAGCTTCGAGCACCAGGGTGCCGCCCGCAGTGTCCAGCGTCAATGTCGCGGTGCCGGCGCTATTGGTGACGCGCACGATCAACGCATCGCCGCCGCCGTGCTGAAAAAACTGACTGACCGCGTAACTCATCGTGCTCGCCTCCCAGAGCCCACCGAATATTCGGCTGAACTCAGCGAAGCTTTGCACGCGAATGGGCGTGTCATCCGAACCGCGCAACGCGCGGCCAACAAAAGCAGTGATCGAGGTTGCAACACCAGTGATGGTTCTGACGCCACTGGGTACTTCCTCAACGTATACTCCCGGGTAACTCAATACAGACGGCATATCGGACGCTCCTTATGTCAAATTGTTAGTCATATTGCTCAAATATATTGCTTAATAAGTAGGCTTGAATGAACTCGAAAGAGAAGGAAGAACGAGTGCCTTCGTAGCCGATAAACATCCATACATTTCCCACCTGAACCCTTTACCGTTCCAGTTGAAAGATCATAACTGTTGAAAATAAAAGTTAATCTCCCTGCTTCACCTTGTGTCTCGGACCCAGGCTGTAAATCGCTTCGGCGTTGCCACTCGTTTTCCTTACAACCCTGCCTTCATCGGCCAACTGGTCGAGCGCCTGTTCCACCAGGACCTTGTTTTTCACTATTGCTTGCTGAACAAGCCACCAATGAGTAATCCCATCGAGTGAATCCGATGCCATTGGACGTCGACGCAAATACGACATAATTTCCGCGGCAATTGAATCGATGTCGTCTTCCTTACTCAAAAAAAGACCTCCCCAAGGTTTGTCTTGCATCATTCATGCCATTCATCCGACGATGACCAAGTTATTGAAATAAAAGAGAATCCGAAAATCAGCTTAAACATCGGTTAGGGTATTATTGCCCTAATGAAAATGGATGAATAACTAAATATCGTTAAAAATCAATTTGTTAAGAATATCGCCGGCAGATACAAACTGGGGCCAGCTAGCCCGTTTTTGTCATCACCGTTCGTAGCGATATACACATGGATGTGCGACGGTCCGACGTATCGGAGCACACACCGAGAAGAGTGGTGAGAGATGCGGGCCAGATACAATCAAAATTCATGTCCGAAGTTGCGCGTCACGTTATTGAAGCCTTTTCGATGTCCACTACTGCAAAGGCTTTAACATCGGGTGGTTACATGTTCTTAGTGGCTGACTTTGGGGGAAGTACTGTTGAGATGGTATTTTTCCAGCAAGCGGGTGAATGACCTGCGCTCTTTACCTGCCAGTCGAGCCGCCTCGGAAATGTTTCCATTGGCCCGTTCCAGGGCTGCGCAAAGGTAGCGCTGTTCAA
>SMVB01187199.1_pt1 | contig 16978 bp, 17 predicted proteins | sample 2456461 | NCBI WGS metagenome assembly SMVB01 (sample SAMN11095934, study PRJNA526329) | marine sediment metagenome | biome: Marine sediment; feature: Surficial sediment; material: Deep marine sediment; isolation source: Hadal surficial sediment | place: Pacific Ocean | collected 2014-05 | depth...
AAGATGAGTAAAAACCCACGCCAAACTGACCAATAATCTGTGCATCCGCCTTTTGGTCGCCGGAAAGCCCGTCCAGGAAGGCCCGCGTGCCGGATTTTGCAATGGTGCCGATATTTTCCATCACCTCTTCCCGGTTCATGCCGATTCCATTATCACGGATGGTCAGGGTGCCGGCATCTGCATCAATTTCGATCTCGATTGACAACTCACTGTCGCCCTCGTAGACCGAATCGTCCTGAATGGCCACAAAGCGAAGCCGGTCCAGTGCGTCTGAAGCATTGGAAATCAGTTCACGAAGAAAAATTTCCTTATTGGAATAAAGGGAATGGATCATCAACTGCAACACCTGGCGGGTTTCCGCCTGGAATGCATGTGTTTCCGTGGTAGTGGTCTGGCTCATAAACTTACTGTTCCTTGATGCGACATAGCGTTGCACCCCTTCGGGGTGAATTTGATCGTAATAACCATCACTAGATATGGGTTGAGCGGCAGGATTCAAGTCAAAAAAAAGCCCGCTGTGCAGCGGGCTTCAGCTTGCTTTGTTTTTTTATTTCAGTTTTTCCTTAATCCTGGCTGCCTTGCCTTCCAGGCCACGCAGATAATAGAGCTTGGCGCGCCGGACATCACCGCGACGTTTGACCTTGACCGAATCGATCATAGGGCTGTAAGTCTGAAAGACACGTTCCACGCCGGTGCCGTGGGAAATCTTGCGCACGGTAAAGGCAGAGTTCAGTCCACGGTTACGGATGGCGATGCACACACCTTCAAAAGCCTGCACCCGCTCGCGGTTGCCTTCCTTCACTTTAACGTTGACGATGATGGTATCACCCGGTGCAAACTCGGGGAATTCGTTGTTCATCTGTTCCGCATTAATTTCATCAATGATGTTAGTCATTTTCCTGATCCTTAATTACAAATTCCAAATTACATACATTTATTTGCAAGCTTTTTTACTAAACGCCTTACGCTCGGCATTTTCCTGCTTGTACTCCGCCAGTAGCGCTTGCGATTCGGTATGCAGTTCCAGCTTTTTCAACATATCCGGCCTTCTCAGCCAGGTCCGGCCCAGTGCCTGTTTTTTTCTCCACCGCCTGATCGCTCCGTGATCACCGGATAACAACACCGGCGGCACTTCCAGGCCGTCAACTTCCTCCGGGCGGGTATAGTGCTGGCAATCCAGCAAACCGTCCGTGAATGAATCCTGTTGTGCCGATTCCTCGTCTCCAAGTACGCCCGGCACAAGGCGTGTAATGGCGTCAATAATCACGGCAGCCGCCAATTCGCCACCACTGAGGACGTAATCGCCAAGCGACCATTCCTCGTCAACTTCCATTTCGATCAAGCGCTCGTCAATTCCTTCGTAACGGCCGCAAACCAGGATCAGATGCTCACGCTGAGCCATTTCCCGCACGGCGGCCTGATCGAGCCGCTTGCCTTGCGGACTGAGCAGGCTCACCTGCACGTCTCCTGCGGCTGCATTTCGTGCCGCTTGAATGGCGCTGCGCAAGGGCTCAACCGCCATCACCATTCCCGGCCCGCCACCGTACGGTCTATCGTCCACGGTGCGATGCCTGTCGGTGGCAAAATCCCTTGGGTTCAGTAATTCCAGTTGGACTTTACCCTCTCGAATCCCGCGTCCCGTCACACCCAGATCCACCAACGGTGTGAATTCCTCCGGGAACAGTGTAATAACCTGAATTTTCATCCGCCTTCGTGCACTATGCGGGCTAGAAATCCGGATCCCAGTCAACCACAACCATCCCGGTATCGAGGTCTACGCTTTTGATGTACTGCCCCATTACAAAAGGAATCAGGCGTTCGCGTTCGCTCTGCAATTGATCCCGTACTACCATCACGTCATTGGCCCCTGTGGCCAACATGCTTTGAATGGTGCCGAGCTTTCTGCCATTTTCAAGCTGTACTTTCAGACCAACCAGGTCTGTCCAGTAAAACTGTTCTTCGCCCAGTTTGGGCAGTTGATCACGATAAACAGCAATTTTACGGCTAACCAGGCCTTCTGCCTGTTCGCGATCATTTATGTTTTCCAGCATGGCAATCAAGTGTTTGCCGTGTCTCTTTCCCTGTTTGAGCCGGACCGCTTCAAGCTGCTCGCCCAAAAGCCAGGGCTGATGTTCAAATATGGCTTCACGAGGATCGGTCAGTGAAAATATTTTCAACCACCCACTGATTCCATGAACACCGGAAACATGGCCCATGGGCACAATTTCCCGCTTTTCAGCATCTCCCGTGTTCATTGCAGCGCATCCGGTTTGCTCAGGAAGCCTGCGTGCGTGCCTCGGAAACCAATGTTTTTACACGGTCGCTGAGTTGAGCACCTACACCCGTCCAGTAATCCACACGATCGAGATCCAGGCGCAAACGCTCTTCCTGGCCACGAGCCATGGGATTGAAAAACCCGACCCGTTCAATTCTGCGGCCTTCGCGCGCCTTACGGCTATCAGTTACCACAATGTGATAAAACGGAACTTTTTTCGCGCCACCTCGTGACAATCTGATTTTTACCATTTTACAAAACCCACCATTTTTCCCATCAATATTTAATGTCTAATAAATTAATACGGCCAAATACGACCGATGCAGCAAACCCGTTATTCTACCGCTTTTTTAATCGAAAGAACACACTTAAAGAATACGGAATTAAATTAATCCTTGCTGCCAGGGCCCTGTGATCGCCACGGTAACCCCGGGGTTGTAGATATTTACAAAGAGCCACTGGCCGTCGCCGGAGAAAGTTGCACCCGCCCACTCACTGTGAAGTGCGGTTGTTGCCAGATCATGGCCACCATAAGTTCCGCTTAAATTGGGGTTTATCTGACAGAAACGGAACAAGTCACCCGCCCGGGTCAAGCCGGCAATAATCTGTCCCCGCGTATTCAGACTGACTCGATCTTCGCACAGGACCAGGCTACCGCGCGGGCTCATGATGATATTGTCCGGGGCCGAAATAACCGAATGTCCAGGGGATTGATAAACCAGCCACATGACTTCCCGGTCGATATCGTATTGATAGACATAACCGGACCTGGCGCTACCTCCGTATTTGCTGGTGAAATAGACATGGCCGTTAATGCAGGTGCAGCCTTCAAGCGAAATAAAACCAGATCCGCCAGCCGCCAGGCCTTGCGTCACGACGCCGTCTCCTTCCCTGCTATTGGGCGTGAGCCCCTTTTGTGGCTCGGGAATATCTACCCATTCAACCGGTAACTCTTCACCCAGAACCAGTTTGTCGTGCATATCGCGACCGCCGTCAACCCGCATCATCTGCAGTTGACCACCTTGTAACAATTCGCCGGGAACATTGGAAATGAACCGGTACATCCCGGCCTTCGGTTTCAGGTCCTCGGTAAGGTACGCGATGCCACTGCGGTCGTCGAAGGTAACTGCCTCATGATAGAACTGCCCCATATCTACTATGGGTTCGGGTCGGGCAACACCCTGGGCAGGCACTTCAAACACGAAGCCGTGGGAACGCCGGGCGTTGTCTATTCCCCATAATGCCTGCCGTTCCGATACCGGCAAATGAAATCCTTCAGGAGAGAAGGGGGCTTCTTCGCAGGACAGCCAGGTACCCCAGGGTGTTACGCCGCCCGCGCAATTTACAATGGTGCCACCAAGGCTGACCCATGAGTCTTTCAGGATTTCATCGGAAGTATCGAACACCATCGTGGTGGTGCCGCCCCCGGTCACGTCATAGGCATATTCCGGGTCACCAATGGGCCCGCTTGAACCAACCAGCTCGTGATTTCTGATCAGCGTCACCAGGCTGCCCTCGTTTCGAACCACACCCATACCATCTGCCATGCCTGGCACCATATGACCGTCGTGCAATTTTGAGCCTGCCCAGGAAAATGTCTTATAGCGAAACCCCCTGGGCAACATTAATAGCGGCAGCCCTGTGGTTTCATCAGGCACAAGAGCCAGTGGCCCCATGGCGTCACGTAGGGTTACTTCCGCCTTTGCCGACACGTATTTTGACAGGGCAACAAGGCCCAGGGAGACCACTCCCGCTCCCAGCAGGCTACCGCTTATAAAATTACGCCGTGATGTGTTCACCATACGAATTCGGGCCCATTTAAAACGGCACCTTGCCGCCCGGTGGTAATTGACCCTGCATTTTGCCTATTTTTCTCATCATTCCCGACATGCCGCCTTTGCCCATTTTTTTCATCATTTTTTGCATCCGGCCGTGTTGCTTCAACAATTGATTAACGGCCTGAATCTGGGTGCCGGAACCCAGGGCGATGCGTTTTTTGCGCGAGCCCCGGATCACGTCCGGAAAGCAACGTTCCTTTACTGTCATGGAATTGATAATGGCAATCATCCGGCGGGTTTGAAGGTCATCGACCTGGGCCTTTACCTGGTCGGGTAAATTGCTCATTCCGGGCAGTTTATCCATCAGGCTCCCCAACCCGCCCATGTTTTGCATCTGTTCCAACTGCGATCGAAAATCATCCAGGTCAAACCCCCTGCCCCGGCGCATTTTCCGGACCAGTTTTTCAGCCTTTTTCTGGTCCACCTTGCGGTGAACTTCCTCCACCAGCGATAAAACATCCCCCATTCCCAGTATCCGCGAAGCCACACGTTCTGGATGAAAGGGCTGGAGTGCATCCGTTTTTTCACCGGAACCGAGAAATTTAATCGGTTTGCCGGTTATTTGCCGTACCGACAACGCAGCGCCGCCTCGTGCATCACCGTCCGTTTTTGTCAACACGATACCGGTCAGATCAAGCGCCTGGTTAAATGCGGCGGCTGTGTTTGCCGCATCCTGACCTGTCATCGCGTCAACCACAAACAAAGTTTCATGTGGCGCTATTGCGGCATGAATCCGGCGGATCTCAGTCATCATTTCTTCATCGACATGCAAACGACCCGCGGTGTCCACCAGCAATACGTCACACATTTGCTTGCGTGCAGCAACCATTGCCTCTTTTGCGATGTTCTCCGGCTTCTGATCTGTGTTCGATGGCTGAAATACGGCGCCAACCTCATCTGCGAGGGTCTTGAGTTGCTCAATGGCTGCCGGGCGGTAGACATCGCAGGAAACGACCATCACCCGCTTTTTTTCCTGTTCGATCAGCAAGCGGGCCAGTTTCGCGGTGGTGGTGGTTTTTCCCGACCCCTGCAGGCCTGCAAGTAAAACCGCAACCGGTGGCTGGGCCTTGAGGTCCAGTGCCTCATTCTCCTCACCCATAATAAACACCAGTTCATCATGAACCAGTTTCACCATGGCCTGACCAGGTGTGAGGCTCTTCAGGAAATCCTGGCCGAGTGCTTTTTCACCCACAGCCTTGATAAAAGATTGCACTACCGGCAAGGCAACATCGGCTTCCAACAAGGCTATCCGTATCTCGCGAAGGGTATCTTTTACGCCATCTTCGGTGAGACGACCTTTACCGCGCAATTGTTGAACTGTGCGCGACAGTCGCTCGGTTAAACTTTCAAACATGATTCACTTCCGAAAATAAGGTATGGGTTATTATAGCTGCTGAACTCGGCGTACATCGGACTGAAATGACCCACGATTTATCTTTGATTCTCGCAGCAATATGCTACGTTGTGGCAGCAGCCTTGCTGTACAAATCTCTGGGAACGCCTGATTCAGCCTCAAGACGTATCTCTTTCACTTTTGCGCTGGTGGGCGTTTTATTTCATTCAGTCGCACAAACCAGTCACTGGTTTGGTTCCGTTGCCCCGGATGTCAGCCTTCCTCACCTGGGATCCCTTTGCGCTTTGGTTATCATATTGCTGCTGATCGGTTCCGCATTCACGCGCAATACGTTTTATGACGCGGGGCTGGTCGCCTTGCCGATAGCCGCCGGGGTGCTCATGCTTGAATGGGTTTTGCCCCAGGATGCGATTCCCTTGACCGACCTTTCATCCGGTGTTGCGCTGCACCTGATAAGCTCGGTCCTTGCTTTTGGTGTGCTCAGTATTGCGGGTGTTTATGCCCTTTTCGCGGCCATTATTGATCATTTCCTGAGACACCATCACCTGAATCCTTTTGTCCGGACCCTGCCTGCACTGGAAGTGCTGGAAAGCCTTCTATTCAAGCTGATTGCAGCGGGGTTTCTTCTCCTTTCAGTATCGCTGCTTTCGGGGCTGCTGTTCATCAACGACATCTTTGCCCAGCACCTCTTGCATAAAACGGTGTTGTCCCTGATGGCATGGATGGTGTTTGGCATGCTGTTGTGGGGGCGTTGGCGTTACGGCTGGCGCGGTAGCCTGGCGGTGAGAATGACATTGGCCGGTATCGTATTGCTGTTGCTGGCCTATTTTGGCAGTAAACTGGTATTGGAAGTTTTTCTCGGTCGCGGTTGGCAGTCTTAAATCATGGAAGAAATCCCCTTAAGCACTTTATACATCATCCTGGTTATCCTGATTATGCTTTCAGGATTTTTTTCCAGTTCCGAAACCGGACTGATGGCAATGAACAAGTATCGCCTGCGTCACCTGGCCAACGAAGGGCATCGGGGCGCACAGACTGCACAGAAATTATTGGAAAAACCAGATAGATTGATCGGCCTGATCCTGCTGGGAAACAACCTGGTCAACATCCTGGCGGCATCCATTGCAACGGTGGTGGGCATTCGGCTGTTTGGCTCCAACGGCATCTGGATCGCCTCGATGGTCATGACGGTGGTTGTGCTGATCTTTGCCGAGGTGGCGCCCAAAACCGTGGCCGCAGTGCATCCGGAACGCATTGCATTTCCTGCGTCTTACGTATTGACTATTTTGTTGAAAGTTCTTTATCCCTTGGTGTGGCTGGTCAATGTGCTGGCCAATTTTGTTTTGAAGCCTTTTAATGTCCGCACAAACGCCGACATGATTGAGCGGTTAAACCGCGAAGAGTTGCGAACCCTTCTCAAGGAAGGGGGGATGATTCGGGATGACCATCAGCGGATGCTGATCAATATTCTCAACCTGGAAGAGGCGACGGTGGAGGACGTGATGATTCCCCGCCAGGATATCGTTGGTCTCGATTTGAACGATGACTGGGATGAAATCCTGATCCAGCTAACCCAGACATTATTTACGCGCCTGCCGGTTTACAGAGAAACGATCGACCAGGTGGAAGGCTTACTGCACATCCGCGCCGTTATTGCGCAACTGGCTCACGGCGCCCTGACTTTCGAAAACCTGAAGCTTTCCGTACGAAAGCCTTATTTCATCCCCGAAGGAACCGGGTTGACCCAGCAGTTACTGGAATTTCAGTCAAGAGAACGACGGATGGGACTGGTGGTGGATGAGTATGGCGATATTCAGGGCTTGGTCACACTGGATGACATCCTTGAAGAAATTGTCGGCGAATACACCTCGGACAGCCGGGCCAGGTCCCGCCACATTCGTGAACTTGACGATGGAACCTTCCTGGTGGATGGCATCGTTACCATTCGAGCATTGAACCGCAAAACCGGCTGGGACCTGCCCGAAGAAGAAGCCAGCACCCTCAACGGATTGCTATTGGAACAACTGTCTGATATTCCCTCGGGTAAAACCAGCATCCGAATCGGCCGGCACATCATGACAATCGTAGAGATCCGGGATAACGTAATCGGAAAAGTTATCGTGATGCCCAATCAGGATACCTGAGCCAGGGCTTCAGAGACACTTCGCACCGCCATGACAGACAAGCCTTTGATCGGCTTGCGCGGGGCGTTGGCAGCCGGAATCAACGCGCAATCAAATCCATGGCTAACCGCTTCGCGCAAACGCTGTTCACCATCATGGACGGGGCGAATCTCACCTGACAAACCCACTTCACCAAAGCTGATCATTTTTTGCGGAATGGGCCGGTCGCGGAAACTTGAAAATAATGCCAACAACATGGGGAGATCTGCTCCGGTTTCGGTGATTTTCATGCCGCCGACAACATTTATAAAAACGTCGTAGTCTGCCAGGGCCACCCCGCCCTGGCGGTGCAGAACAGCCAGCATCATGGCCAGTCGATTGTGATCCAGCCCTAATACCACGCGGCGCGGGTTATTCAGATGGCTTTGATCGACCAGGGCCTGAACCTCCAGCAGTATGGGTCTTGTCCCTTCGCGGACCACTGTTATAACACCGCCCGGAACCGGATCTGTATGCCCTGAAAGAAACATGGCAGAAGGGTTCTTTACTTCCTTCAGCCCCTTGCCCGTCATGACAAACATGCCCAGTTCGTTAACCGCGCCAAATCGGTTCTTGATGGCGCGAATGACTCGATACCGGCTTCCACCGTCACTCTCGAAATATAAGACCGTGTCCACCATGTGTTCCAGCACCCTGGGGCCTGCCAGCACGCCTTCCTTGGTTACGTGGCCGACCAGGATGACACAACACCGGTTCTGTTTGGCCCATCGCACCAGGCAGGCAGCGGTTTCCCGTATCTGTGCTACAGAACCCGGCGCTGATGAAAGAGCTTCTGAATAAACGGTTTGAATCGAATCCACAATCATCAAGCGGGGCTTTTCTTTCGCTGCGTGAGCGATAATCTGATCAACCGATGTTTCAGTCAGACAGCGGATTTTTTCCAACGACAGGCCCAGCCGCCGCCCGCGCATGCCCAACTGCTCCAATGATTCCTCACCCGTGATGTACAGGCTGGAATATCGATCGGCAAGTGCTGCAGTCAACTGCAGCAACAAAGTCGATTTACCGATTCCCGGATCCCCACCCAGCAGAATGACCGACCCTGGGACAACCCCTCCACCAAGCACCCGATCCAACTCACCAACACCGGTAGACATGCGACTGACACCGGATTGGCCTACGGCATCGAGATCTTTGATTTCATTGATCAACTGGCCGGAATAGCCACTAAAACGCCCTCCCGTGCGTGACTCCGGCAGAGTTTCGATGATACAATTCCACTCCCTGCACTCGGGGCATTGACCGGCCCATTTTCCCAGCCGGGTTCCACAGCTTTCACATTGGTAGTTATTTTTAGGTTTGGCCATAATCAGATTGTCTTTGTATCAGATCAGGCCCGTGACCACCAGCCCATATCGCAATCGCCTCGTTTTTCTTACAATAGTGCTTAACCCAGCATGGTATGAGAAATATGGAACGAAAACAGGAACAAACACTCATTGGGGAATCCCCGGTTTTTCTCGAGGTGCTGGAACATGCATCCCGGGTCGCGCAATTGAACCGGCCGGTCCTGGTTGTCGGAGAACGTGGCACCGGCAAGGAACTTATCGCGGCTCGCATCCATTACCTGTCGCCCCGATGGGATCGCCCTTTTATCAAACTGAATTGCGCCGCCCTGGCTGAGTCACTGCTTGAAACAGAATTGTTTGGGCACGAGGCCGGATCATTCACCGGTGCGACCCGTCGGCGCCTTGGCCGCTTTGAGCTGGCCAACGAAGGCAGCCTGTTTATGGACGAGTTGGCGAACACCTCAGACCAGGTGCAGGAAAAGGTACTGCGGGTGATTGAATACGGCGAACTCGAAAGAGTCGGTGGAAGTGAAACCATCTACACCGACGTCCGCATCATAGGAGCCACCAACGAAGACCTGCCGGCCCTGGCCAGAGAAGGAAAGTTCAGACCAGACCTTCTGGACCGCCTGGCATTTGAAGTTATCACACTCCCGCCCTTGCGAGACCGGCAGGAAGATATCATGCCCCTGGCCGAACACTTTGCCGTCAAAATGTCCGGCGAACTGGGACTTAAACTCTTTCAGGGCTTCAATGAATCCGCCATTGAACAGATGATGGAATACCGCTGGCCCGGGAACGTTCGTGAACTGAAGAATGTGGTCGAAAGAGCCGTTTACACATCATTCAGCAATGACGAAGCCATTTCGTGGATTTCATTCGACCCATTTGATTCACCGTGGCGACTGGGGAAAGAAAGCGGTGATGGCAATGCGGATATTTCCGTACCGGATGAGGCATATGACTTCAAACAGCACATACAACAATTTGAGGTGACTTTGATAAAATCAGCGCTACAAAAGAGTCGATTTAACCAGAAAAAAACAGCGGATTTTCTTGGTATGACCTATCACCAGCTACGCGGTTATTTGCGCAAGTATGAGTTGACGGACCAGGAAGACTGATCAAGAAATATGCTTCGTTTTGTATGAGTTGCAGGGATTGCCGGCAAATGAAGGGACTGAAAAGGTGCTGGCCAGGGCGAAATTCAGGCTAATCGCTGGCCGTGGGGTAAGCGTGATCCGGAGCGTAATTGACGAAACGCAACCATTGCCCCTGGAAAGTCAGGACAACCGTATCCGTTGGTCCGTTTCTATGTTTTCCGATGATGATTTCAGCTTTACCTTTCTCCGGCGTTTCCTGGTTATAAACTTCATCACGATAGATAAAAACAATCAGGTCGGCATCCTGCTCGATCGAGCCTGACTCCCTGAGATCAGCCATAACCGGACGTTTGTTGGGCCTTTGTTCCAGGGCACGGTTGAGTTGGGACAATGCCACCACCGGCACATTGAGTTCCTTGGCAATTGCTTTAAGCGACCGGGAAATTTCAGCAATTTCAGTCGCCCGATTCTCTGTGGTGCCGGGAACAGCCATCAACTGGATGTAGTCCACCACAATCAGACCGATGTCGTGCTCCCGCTTCAGTCGTCTCGCCCTGGCCCTGAGTTCAGAGGGGGACAAGGAAGGTGTATCATCAATAAAAATTTTGCTCTTGTGCAGCAAGTTCATTGCGGAAGTCAGTTTTGGCCAGTCCAGGTCGTCCAGATTTCCGGTCCTCAGTTTTGTTTGGTCAATCTGACCCAAAGATGAAAACAAGCGCATCACCAACTGAAGAGATGACATTTCCATGCTGAAAATAGCGACCGGCACATCGTGCTTGATGGCGGCGTGCTCCGCGATATTCATCGCAAGCGTTGTTTTGCCCATAGCCGGGCGGCCTGCAATAATGATCAGGTCTGAAGGCTGCAAGCCCGCAGTGAGTTTGTCGAACGCCTTGAAGCCGGTAGGTATCCCAGTGATTTCTCCTTCAAATTCATGTAGTTCCTGAATTTTCTCAATCGCTACTTTAATCGTGTCCTGAACAGAGACAAAATCCTTCCCGGCGCGCATGCCCTGCTCTGCAATCGCAAATACTTTTCGTTCGGCCGCTTCGAGCAATTCCTGGCTGCTGCGCCCATCTAGAGAAAAAACACCGGTGGTGATTTCTGATCCCACATCAATCAACTGCCGCAGGATTGACTTTTCACGGACGATCTCAGCGTAGGCTTTAACGTTTGCCGCACTGGGTGTGCTTGAAGTCAGTTGGTTGATGTACGTACCACCATCAATCTGGTCCACATTTCCGTGCGCTTCAAACCATTCTGTAACCGTTACGGCATCGCAGGGTTTGCTACGTTCATTCAACTGATGGATTGCGCGAAAAATCAGACGGTGATCTTCACGATAAAAATCAGATTCAGTGACTACATCGGCCACCTGCTCCCAGGCGCGAGAGGACAAAAGCAGCCCACCCAACACCGCCTGTTCACCTTCAATTGAATGAGGTGGAACCTTCAGGTTCTCAATCGAAGCGAGTTTGGGTTCGGCCATACTTTTGCAATTCAGGAATACATGAAAAAACTGCAACCCGCAATTTGCCGGGTTGCAGTGAAAGCATAGAGGCTCCGGATGATGACCGCAAGGTCATCATGATTTCAGCGGGTCACCTGAAGGCGACCAGAGAGATTATTCCGGGTTTATAATTACTTTAATTTGGCTTTCAACGTCCGCGTGCAGATGCAACACCACTTCGTGCTCACCCGTAAAGCGGATGGGGCCCTCGCCCATGATCACTTCGGCCTTGGACACTTCATGCCCCATGGAAGCAAGCGCATCAGCAATTTCACGTGGGCCAATCGAGCCGTACAGCTTGCCTTCTTCGCTGGCGTTCGCGGACAGGGTAACCTCCAGTTCAGCAAAGGACTTGCCACGGCCTTCTGCCGAACTGAGCTTGTCCTTTTCCGCCGCTTCCAACTCGGTGCGACGGGTTTCGAACTCGGTAATATTCGCTTTTGTTGCCGGAATAGCCTTACCGAGCGGCACCAGGTAATTGCGGCCATAACCTGGTTTGACTGTAACCTGATCACCCAGGTCACCCAGATTCAGTACTTTTTCAAGCAAAATCAGTTCCATTTTATTTCTCCTGTTTGATCAGCAGATCAATGGTTGTCGGTATAGGGAAGCAGCGACAGGTAACGTGCATGCTTGATTGCCCGTGACAGCTGACGCTGGTAACGAGCCTTGGTACCGGTAATCCGGCTGGGTACGATTTTGCCTGACTCACCAATGTACAACTTCAGCATGTTGAGATCTTTGTAATCAATTTCGGTAATGCCTTCTGCGGTGAAGCGGCAAAATTTTCTGCGTCTGAATTGACGTGCCATGTGGATTCTCCTGTTACTTGTCAGGCGTCAACGCTTTTAGCGTCTGCCGTCTGTTTATCTGATTCTTCGGAAACCTGCTCTTGCTCTGTTTCCGGCTCGGATGCTTCATTGGCGGCCTCGGTTGATTCCTCGACAACTTCAGTTGCTTCCTCGGCTACAGGCTCAGTTGCTTCCTCGGCTACAGGCTCGGCTGCTTCCTCAACTACAGGCTCAGCTGCTTCCTCGGCTACAGGCTCGGCTGCTTCCTCGGCTACAGGCTCAGCTGCTTCCTCGACTACAGGCTCAGCTTTTTCCTCGACTACAGGCTCAGCTGCTTCCTCGACTACAGGCTCAGCTTTTTCCTCGACTACAGGCTCAGCTGCTTCCTCGACTACAGGCTTAGCTACTTCCTTGGTTTTGGTCACAACCTCTACCGCTTTACTGGTTTTGTTTTCCGTTGCAGCACGTTTGCGCTCTTCGTAGCTGCGACTTGAGCGGTCTTTTTCTTCTTTCGCTTTCATCATCAGTGACTGTTCGACAATCGCCGACTGGCGCCGAATGGTAAGGTGACGCAAAACAGCGTCGTTAAACCGGAAGATCCCTTCGAGCTCAGACAAAGTATCGTTATCACACTCAATATTCATCAAGATGTAATGGGCCTTGTGAAGCTTTGCTATCGGAAAAGCCAGTTGACGTCGGCCCCAGTCTTCAAGACGGTGAATGGTACCGTTCTTGCTCTCGATCAGGGTCCGGTAGCGTTCCAACATGGCAGGAACTTGTTCGCTCTGGTCCGGGTGGACCATAAAGCATATTTCAAAGTGTCTCATTGTGACTCCTTATGGGTTTGTCGGTGCGAAAAAAACAACACCATCAAAGCTCCCCCCATCATTACGTGAAGTGAAGCAAGGATATTCGCCTTTCAGCGAAGGCGGCGGATTATAGCAGTATGACTCTTGGCTGTATAGCCCGAAAAGGGTTAATTTTCACAACTTGAAACAACAACGGCGCTGGTTAAACGGGGGCTTCCAAGGAGCCGCTATCCAATCGTGAAACTTTCCCCACAACCACATTCTTCAGTTGCGTTTGGATTATTGAATTTGAAAGTCATGCCGAGGCCCTCGGAGACGAAATCAATCTCTGAGCCATCAAGGAAACTCAGGCTTTCCGGGTCTACGACAACCTTTACGCCCTCATTTTCGAAAATGATGTCATCCGCTCGAATGTCTTCTGCAAGGTTTACCGTGTAAGCCCAACCGGAACAACCCATTTTCTTGACCCCCAGGCGCAAACCCATCCCCCCGTCTTTATCAAGAAAAGCCTGGACCCGTTCCGCAGCGGTTTTTGTTAACATGATTGCCATATTCAGCCTGTTTTCATTCCTTTAAGTTACCGAATCCATCAACAAGGGTGTCCATGCCATGGAAGGTGCCCTATTATTTGGGGTTCACAGAGCAAAGATCAACTAAAAATTATGTCATTCATCAAGATAAAAAAAGCACTTTCCGGTGAAACGCCAATTAATACGCCAGTTACAGTCAAGGGCTGGGTGCGCACGCGAAGAGATTCCAAGGCCGGTTTTTCATTCATAAACGTCCACGACGGCTCGAGTTTCGACGCAATTCAGGTGGTGGCCCCGGCGGATCTCCACAACTACAACAATGAAATAAAAAAACTGACTTCCGGTTGTGCTGTCGAATGTGAGGGCATTCTTGTTGAATCCGGTGGAAGAGGTCAGCAGTACGAGATACAGGCAACGGCTGTAAATGTTGTCGGTTGGGTTGAAGACCCGGATACCTACCCTATTCAGCCCAAGCGCCATACCTTTGAATTTCTGCGTGAAGTAGCTCATCTCCGGCCCCGCACCAATACATTCAGTGCGATAACACGCGTCAGGCACGTTGCCGCCCAGGCCATTCATCGGTTTTTTCATGAGCGGGGATATTTCTGGATCAACACGCCCATCGTTACTTCCCTGGATGCCGAGGGCGCGGGTGATATGTTTCGCGTCAGCACGCTGGACCTTGGCAACCTGCCACAGCTAAAAGACGGTGGTATCGATTTTAGCCAGGATTTTTTTGGGCGAGAGACTTTTCTCACCGTATCGGGTCAACTCAATATCGAAGGCTACTGCCTTTCCATGAGCAATGTTTATACATTTGGTCCGACTTTTCGTGCAGAAAACTCCAACACGTCACGTCATTTGGCAGAGTTCTGGATGGTTGAACCCGAAATCGCATTTGCGAATCTTGACGATCTGGCGGATTTGGCCGAAGAGTTCCTGAAATATATTTTCGCAGCAGTATTAGAGGAATGCCCTGATGACATGGCTTTTTTTGAAAAGCGAATCGATCCGGAAGCCATCAACAGACTCGTTAAGTTTGCAGAAGCGCCATTTGTTCGTCTGGACTACAAAGAAGCGATAGAGATTTTGAAAGTCGCGGACCAGAAATTTGAATACCCTGCCGAATGGGGTTTGGACTTGCAGACTGAGCACGAAAGATACCTGACCGAACAACATTTCAATGCGCCGGTGGTGGTGATGAACTACCCCACCGAGATCAAAGCTTTTTACATGCGTTTAAGTGATGACGGCAAAACAGTTGCGGCCCTTGATGTTCTGGCCCCCGGAATCGGTGAAATAATTGGTGGGGCACAGCGCGAAGAAAGGCTTGATGTGCTGGAACAACGAATGGATGAGCTCGGCCTGGATAAGAAAAACTACCAGTGGTACCTGGATTTGAGAAAATACGGCACGGTGCCACATGCCGGGTTCGGTCTTGGATTTGAACGCCTGGTAAGTTACATCACCGGAATGGCCAATATTCGAGACGTAATCCCCTACCCCCGCGTGCCTGGAAAAGTCGATTTCTGAAGTGTACAGCTTCCACTTGGCTGTTTGGGGTAATACAAATTACTTTATTGAATCAGTCACTTCTTTTATCGCTACTCAGATTAATAGCGCGAAGTTTTCGCTAAAGGATACAAAAAGGGTTCACGCATAAAAAACGGCCAGGAACATCATCCATGTTGTTCCTGGCCGTCATGCGGACGTCTCGCCACCCGCAAAGTGCATCCATGCCTCACAAAGTATCGCAGTTCCTTCTGCTGTGGAGCGGGCTATCCATGCCTTTTCCAACTTTGTGAACTACAGTATAGCCAATTATGTCTATAGACGCAAGTGTCTATTTACAAATAAGTCTAAATGCATATATGGCTATAGACAACCAAGGCTATTTTTGCTATCTTATGATTCATGCACTACAGTCGCCATCGCTCAATCAGATCTTCATTGCCGTCAATGGATGACAGCCGGCAAACGCCACAACAGAGCTCAGAGCAGCTTTTCAATCACGCCAGTACCTCCAACGTTACTAAATCAGATATTGATAATGTTGAAAACCTGGTCGAAAGATCCGGTTCGGGTATTGTTTTCATAGCCATGGATGGCTGATAGAGACACGGACGTCTCTGATTTTACGGGGGATAAGCTCCAACTCCGAGGGGAAAAAGGGGCTGGAGTAAGCACGGAAGCAATCAAGTGGAGTTCGGAACCCACTAAACGAACAAGGATGTTCATGACACGTCAGAAACGGATTCTGACATTTGCACAGTCGGCGACCACAAGGATTGTGGTCAAAGTAGCTACCAGAACCGGCTGTTTCGCTTGTAGAACATTTACCAATATTCTGAATGAAATGTACTACGAGTGAAAAGTTAGAAAAACATGGCAAGTGATTAATAAAAAGGCTAGCCTGTTGCTACAGTGCGACCATTGTGCACTGATACCTGTCCAAGGGCCTGGACAGGTTTTCATGAAAAGGAATTCAATTTACTACCGTAGGGGATTTTCAGGAGACTGGAAAATGCCGAACATTGCTATGCAAGAAAATGTAACTACACGAGATGAATCGAATTCGATCACTCACCTATTGAGTGGAGTTTTTCGTCGTGTGGTGCGATTAGTGATCGGTACAGTTTCATTTCCCGCCCTAACAGATATTCTAAAAGCTATATATATTGAAGAAGCACAAAAGAAACTATCACGAGAAGGAACCAGACCAACGAAAAGTGCAATTGCATTGATTACTGGACTGGATACGCGGGTGGTTTCTTCTGTGCTAGCGCAAAATCTCGAGAGTACAATCCAGAAGCAAAGTGTAAATCCGGAGAATGCCCTGATAGACATGTGGTCTAGCGATCCATTGTTTCTTGATGAAACTTCCGGAAAACCCGCCGCCTTGCCCATCTCTGGACGCGGAAGAACTTTTCAAGGTTTAGTCCTACGATCAATTGGTAGAAACGTAACGGTAAAGACTGTAATGGATCGTCTTTTGGCTTGGGAGAGTATCCGAGTTAATCGGGGAAATATTGATACCGTTGAGCTTATTTCTAAAACTTATCTCCCTCTATCCGATGACCGTGTGAAACATACTGAAATTGCGTTTTTGGAAGCATCACGAGTTTTGAGTGCTGTAATACACAATATGAATTCTAAACCAGAATTTCAGGTCCCGCAGCAAGGGCGGTGGACATATCGTCTGGACCCAAATAAATACAATCAATTTCGTCAAAGCATCAGACAACTTTTAGAAAAACAAATTAAAGAAGGGGAGTCGCTACTCGAGGAATTCGAGG
>SMVB01438621.1_pt1 | contig 16967 bp, 13 predicted proteins | sample 2456461 | NCBI WGS metagenome assembly SMVB01 (sample SAMN11095934, study PRJNA526329) | marine sediment metagenome | biome: Marine sediment; feature: Surficial sediment; material: Deep marine sediment; isolation source: Hadal surficial sediment | place: Pacific Ocean | collected 2014-05 | depth...
AGGTCACGCTGGTGGTCGAGACAGAGGACAAGCGTCTCAACACCACCGCGGAACGGACAGTGACCCTCACGGTGCGCATTGCGCCGCGCTCCGTGTTGTTGGCCTCGTGAGCTGAGCTCGCGAGGCGGCCGCCACGGCGCGACCGTGGAGACCGCAGCTTCTGGTGTTGCGTCCGTCGGTCGTGTTTCGTTACTCTTCCTTCTTGGAGGGGTTGTTGCGCATACGGCGGTGTTGTGCTCGTTTTCGAGCCGTGGAGGTCGAACACGGCCGAGTTGTGTCCGCAGAGCAGGGAACCGTGCTGTTGATGATCCTGCTCTCGCTGCTGGCCATTGGGCTAATGTCGATGGTCATCGCCCAGGTGGCGTCGACGGAGATCGCCATCACCGCCAACATCACCGCCGCGGAGCGCTCGTTTCTTCCGGCTGATGGGGCTTCTCAGATCCTCCTGCGCGACCTGATGGAGATGGCCCGATCGTTGGGCCGCTTTCCTACAGATGCCGAGCTCGACACCATCACCGCGCCGACGTTCACCACCGTTACGCTGACGGCTTTTGACGCGCACGCCGATGGCCCGCCCGAGGCCTCGACGCTCACCGACGGTCTCTACGTCGGCCTCTCGGCCGAGATCCAGGCGTTTCATATCGTCGCCACCGCGGAATCGGCCGGCCCACCGAAGAGCACGGCCACGGTCGAGATCCGCGGCGATTTCGCCGAGATTCCGATCTTCCAGTTCGGAGTGCTGTACGAAGGTGATCTCGACGTTCACCCCGGCCCGCCGATGACGATCAGCGGGCGCGTGCACAGCAACTCCGACATCTACCTCGACCCGAATTCCGGGGGCCTGGTGTCCTTCGAATCGACGCTGACGGCGGACGGTGGGATCTACAACGCGCACGAGGCCGGGTATGTCGCCGGTGGGAGCGTCAACATCATGGATTCGACCGCCACCTACCAGGCGATGGCTGGTCTCGATTCCGACAGCCCGACGTGGAGCTCGGAGGCCATCAGCCGCTGGGACGGCCGGGTGCGCTCGAGCTCCATCGGCGGCGCCCGGATCGACCTGGTGATCGAAGATCCAACCAATCCGCGGCTGATCATCGAGGCGGGCCGCTCAACCGATAGCGCCGCCGACGAAGCCGCCAAGATCTGGTACGACGCCGGCCTTCGCATCGTCAACGGCCGCGGCTACGACGCCGAGGGCAACCTCGTGTCGTTGACCGACCCCCAAACCGGTGAAAGCGCTTTACAATATACGACGATATATGACTGGCGCGAGCAGAAGTACATGCTCACGGTGGAAGTCGATATGGCGAAGCTGAGCCGATCGCCCGCGTATCCCGGCAACGGAATCGTGTACATGGGAGCGTTCCAGCCCGACGTGGACATGGGCACTTGGCCGGGTGGGGGAGCGGGCGTCGGTCCGACGGAATGGGCTGCGTACCCGGCGCCGTGGACGAACAGCTACACCGAATTCGCCTTCAAGGCGCGCCATGGCTCGACGTTGAGCGGCGACCTCACGATCGTCACCGAGAACCCGATGTACGTGCAGGGCGATTACAACACCATCAACAAGAAGGCGGCGGCGATCATGGCGGACGCCGTCACGATCTTGAGCAATAACTGGGGCGATACCAACGCAGACGGGAACTTCGACAGCGATCTAGACTACAGCCTGCTGGATCTCAGCCTCCGAACCGCCTTGACGACGACGACGATGAACGCCGCGATTATGACGGGCAACGTCGACGCGGGCGCCAGTTACAACGGCGGCCTGGAGAACCTGCCACGCCAGCTAGAGCGATGGACCAACGTCACGCTCACCCTGCTGGGAAGCCTTGTCGCCCTGTGGGAATCCGAGTACGCTACTGGCGCGTTCGGCCAGGGCAACGTCTATAGCGCCCCGATCCGCAACTGGAACTTCGACATCGACTTCCTCGACCTCGCCAAGCTGCCGCCCGCCACCCCGCGTATCTACCAATTCACAGTCACGGGCTGGTCACGGTCCTAGCATGACAACTCGACGAACCGGCCTCTGGCTGTTGACAACGTTCTTTTTCTTTTTGCTCCTCTTTACGCTCTTCGTGTGGGGCTTGAACCGCGTGCTGGTGGGGAGCGCGCCGGGCGTCGGCCGCGGCACCGTGCTCACGATCCGGTTACAGGGCGCCATCGGCGAGATCGCCCAGCGCGGCCCGTTCGTCGGCCCGGTGACCGTCCGTGAGATCGACGAAGCACTACGCCGCGCCGCCACCGACAGCCGCGTCGCCGCGGTGTTCCTCGAGGTCGGGCCGCTCGGCGGCGGCTACGGCAAGGCGCAGGAAATCCGCGCGTCGCTGCACCACTTCAAGGAGAGCGGCAAGCCGGTGCTCGCGCTCCTGGAGCTCGGCTCCAATCTCGATCTGTACATCGCCTCGGCGGCCGACACCATCTACCAGGTGCCTTCCGGACAGTTGATTCTCGGCATGCTCGTGCAGGAGCCGTTTTATCGCGACCTCCTCGACAAGATCGGCGTGCGGTTCGAAGTCTTCGCGAGCGGGCCCTACAAAAGCGCCTTCGCGTCCTTCACCGAAACCGACATCACCGCGGCGCAGCGGGAGATGGACGACAGCCTGCTGGACAGCCTCTACGGCCAGTGGGCCGGGGACGTCGCCGCCGACCGTGGGATGACGGTCGAGGCGGTGGATGCCGCGTTCGACGAGGGCTTGCTGTCCGCCCGTCGAGCCCAGGAGCTCGGCCTGATCGACAAGCTCGGCTACCGCGACACGATCGATGATGAGCTCACCGAGCTCGCCGGCGGGTCGCCGCGGCGCCTGTCGGTTCGCAGCTACCTGAGCGCTACGGAACCGAGCGCATTCGAAGGGCTCTTCGCCGCCAACGACGTTATCGCGCTCATTCATGTCAACGGTTTGATGGTCCCGGGCGACTTCGAAGACAGCCTCTTCGGGGCCGATATCGCCGCCGGCTCGACGATCGCCGGCTACATTCGCGAGGCCAGCGACGACGCGGCGGTCAAGGCAATCGTCCTGCGCATCGACAGCGGCGGCGGCGCGGTGAGCGCCGCCGACGTCATGGGGCGCGAGATCGAGCTCGCGGCGCAGCGCAAGCCGGTGATCGTGAGCATGTCCGACGTTGCCGCCTCAGGGGGGTATTGGATCGCCAGCAAAGCGACCCGCGTGTTCGCCAACCGCGCCACATACACCGGCTCGATCGGCGTCATCATGGGTCGGCTGAACCTCAGCGGGACCTACGAACTGCTCGGCATTAACCACGTGATCATCAAGCGAGGGGACAACGCCGACCTGCTCAGCGACACTGCTTCGTTGCGCCCGGAACAGGCTGAGATCCTGGCCCGTAGCGTGGCGGAGACCTACACCACCTTCCTCGATGTCGTCGCCGCCGGCCGCAACATGGAGCGCAGCGCGGTCGACGCGGTGGCGCAGGGCAGGGTGTGGACCGGCGAGCAGGCCCTGGCGCACGGCCTCATCGACGATATCGGAGGCCTGCGGGAAGCGATGGTCGCGGCGCGAGCCGAGGCCGGCATCGAGCCCGGCGGAAACACGGTCCTCCGTATCTACCCGCCGACCCGCACGCTCTTCGAGGAGCTCTCGCGCTTGTTCACGACGATGGCCGTGGCGCGCACCGGCGCGCCGCTGTCGACCGCCTGGCTGCCGCCGGCAGTGTCGGGGGTGTGGAAACGAATCCGCGTCTTGCAGGCCGCGGGCCCGGTGTGGGCGATCATGGATACCCCCCTGCCGGCTCCGGCCTGGTAGCGCCTCCCGTGCCGACGCCCGGGCCGCGCCGCTTCGCCCTGCCGCAGAGGTCGCCCGTCAATTTCGAGATTGACTTCGAGGCGGATCTCAACGAGCAGCAACTCGCCGTCGCCACCTGCGGCGACGGACCGAAGCTCGTGATCGCCGGCGCCGGGTCGGGCAAGACCCGCACGCTGACGTATCGCGTCGCCTATCTCCTCCAGCGCGGCGTTCCCCCCGCCGGTATCCTGCTGGTGACCTTCACCAACAAGGCGGCGAGAGAGATGCTCGGCCGCGTCGGACAGCTTACCCGGCTGGAGCCCTACCGCATGTGGGGCGGTACTTTTCACTCGGTAGGGGCCCGCCTGCTGCGGCGCCATGCCGCCTTGCTCGGCTACGACGAGAACTTCTCCATCCTCGACGAGGGCGACCAGCGCGACCTGTTGCGGCTATGCATCACCGATCTTGACATTGCGGTGGAACAGCGCCGTTTTCCATCGCCCAAAGTGCTGGCCGGCCTCTTCTCGCTGCAGATCAACACGCGGCAGCCGCTCGAGGATCTTCTTGCCGAGCGCTACGCCCGCTTCGTCGAATGGTCGGAGATCATTCACGAGATCGCCGAGCGCTATGTCGCCCGCAAGCGAGCCGCCAACGCGATGGACTACGACGACCTGCTGCACCGCTGGCTTCAGCTCCTGCAGGAGAATGAAGAGGTTCGCGCCCGTTACCGCGAGCAGTTCGCCCATATCCTCGTCGACGAGTACCAGGACACCAACATCGTGCAGGCGGAGATCGTCGAGGCCATGGCCGGGGTAGGGCGGGGCGCCAACCTGATGGTGGTCGGCGATGATTCGCAGAGCATCTACGGGTTTCGGGGCGCCAACTACGAGAACATACTGCGCTTTCCGGAGCGCAACGCGACCACCGAGGTCTTCCGGCTCGAGACCAACTACCGCAGCACGCCGCAGATTCTCGACCTCACCAACGCCAGCATCCGGCACAATGAAGAGAAGTACGAAAAGACCCTGCGGGCGGAACGCGCGGATGGCATGTTACCGGCGGTCATCCCCTGCAGTTATCCGCAGCAGGAAGCAGCCTTCGTCGCCGAGCGCATCCTGCAGCTACGCGACGAAGGGGTCGACCTCGACGAGATCGCCGTTCTGTACCGCGCCCACGCCCACCGCCTTGCGGTCGAAACGACGCTGCTGCGCTACGACATTCCGTATGAGGTCCGCGGCGGCCTGCGATTTTTCGAGCAGGCCCACATCAAGGATGTGGTCGCGCACCTGAGGGTCCTGGACAATCCCCGCGACGAAGTGGCGTTCCGCCGCGTGCTCCTGTTGCAGCCGGGCATCGGCAACGTGACGGCGGATCGCATCTGGAAGGCGATCGGCGGGCGCACTGCGGACGCCGAGGCGCTGGTCGACGCCCTCGACGAGAAAAGCGTCACCGGCTTGCTGTCCGCCCGGGCACGCCCCGGCTGGAAGAGCTTCGTCGGCACGATGCGTGAGGTTCTTGCCGCCCGGACAGAGCCCGAGACCGCGATTCTCAGCGTCCTCGGGTCGTGCTACGAGGACTACGTCGTCGCCAAGTTCGACAATTCGGAGTCCCGCATCGAGGACCTGCAACAACTGGCGGTCTTCGCGACGCAGTATGACTCGCTGCACGGCCTGCTCGAGGAGCTCCTGCTGCTCGGCGAGCTCTACGGGCGGGACGTCGACGGCGGTGGCCGCGGCGGCGCGGACGACGGAGATTCGTCTGTTGTCCTGTCGACGATCCACCAAGCGAAGGGGCTCGAGTGGCACAGCGTCTTCATCATCCACCTCCTGGAGGGGTTCTTTCCGAGCCCGCGCGCCCTCGACGAGGCCGGCGGCGAGGAAGAAGAACGACGGATCTTCTACGTCGCCATGACGCGCGCCCGGGATGAGATCTACCTCAGTTATCCGATCATCCGGCCGGGCGGTTACGGGCCGGCGGTCATCCAGCAAGCGTCACGGTTTCTGCAGGAGCTGCCGGCGGCGACGTACGAGACCTGGCAACTCGAGGAAGAGGCCGTCGAGATACGTGTGGCCGCGCCGGGTTCCGACGCCGAGCAAGACGGCGACGGCGAGTCTCACGAGGATGAGGGCGAGTCTGATTTCGACCCCAACGTCGATCCTGCATGGGACGACGACGAGGCCCTGGGCGAGCCGTGGGCGGACGACTGAGCTCCTTTGAACGATGCGGCGGAGTTGCTAGCATTATGCGCACGGTGTCGCTAGCCCGGATATCTCAACGCCCTACGTCGCGAGGGCGTTGAGATATGCGGGCTAGCTAGCAGGTTCATCCCGTATCATCACCACAGGAGGTCCGTTGTGCGCCTAGTCAGCCTCGCCCTTCGCACCCTGGTAACCGTCGGCGTGCTGCTGCTGGCACCGATCTTGGTCGGCGATGCTGTCGCCCAGGGTGACGTCATCACACTTCTGAATCCGGACATGGTCTACCTCGATATCGTCGAGGATCTAGCGACGTTCGAGTGGGTCGTCGACGTGCGCAACAACACCGACGAGACGCTGCGGTTGCGCATTATCTTCGACCTTCTGGACGACGACGATCGGCCGGTGAACCGTGACGAGCAAGGCAATCCGCAAAATGCCGTGATCATCACCGTCGAAGCCCAGCAGACCGTTCCGGTGGAGCAACAGGGCGGTCTGAGCTATGACCTCGCGGCCGAGGTCGTGACCTTCCGGCACCGCTGGGAGATCATCCAGGGGCGGCGTTGATGCGCGACCGCACCGCCGCGCTGAGCTCACCTGTCCCGTGAAGTCGCTGCGCACGGCCGTCGACGTACGATCCTATGTCCTGAAGAACTGGCGAGAGCTGATGCCCGGCCTTCTCGTCGCCCAGACCCGTGTCGGCCTTGCCCCGGAGGACGAAAACCTCATCCAGGTAGGGCTCCAGGAGCCCGGGCCGGTGCGCCGACTCCTGCTCTTGCCGCTGGCTTCCGGCGAGCCGCGCCTCGTCCGCGGGCTGCTGCCGCGACTGCGCGAATTGGCACGACCGGACGACACCTGGGCCGGCCTCGTCGTTCCACACATGGGACCCAGCGGCCTCAAGGTCTGCCGGGAGGCCGGCGTCGGCTACATCGACTGCTGCGGGAACGCCTATCTGCGCTTCAATCAGATCGTCGTGCAGATCTCCGGGAATCGCAACAAGTTCACGGTCCGTAAACGACCCCGCACGGTGTTCAACGACAAGGCTACCATTCCGCTGCGCATTCTCCTGGAGAGTCCGGGAACGCTCGTGACCACGCGCCAGATCGCTGATCGTGGCGGCATGAGCCTCGGCTGGGTGTCGCAGATCCTGCAGCAGTTGCACGCCGAGGGTTACGTCGAACGCCGGCGGGGTGGTGGCACACGCATCATCGACCCGCCGCGGTTGATCGGCGATTGGCTGCGCGAGTACACGTTCGAGCACAACGCCGTGTTTCCGTTCCGCATGCGGGATGCCGGGGCGAAGGACACGCTGCAGCGTCTGCGCACGCTGAAGCCGCCGCTGTTCGAACGTTACGCGCTGACGCTCACCGCCGCGGTCGCCGCCCTCTCGGGCGAGCGGCGAGCACAACAGCTCCACCTCTACCTTCCGGACCTTGCCCACGACAAGGATCGCGCCCTGGAAATGTGGTCCGATGCCTTGCAACTGCGCCCTGCCGGCTACGACGCGAATTGCTTTCTCGTCGCCCCCGCGTATGCGCACGCCGTATTCTTCGGCATGCACCGCGCCGAGGGGCTGCGCGTCGTCTCCGACCTGCAGATCTACCTCGATCTGTTCCATTACAACGGAGCCGCCGTGCCCGATGCGCAAGCCACGGTGGCGACGCGCCTACCGTTCGCGGTGGAGTCGCCTACTGCCCACTGAACGCCCTTCGTCGCGAGGGCGCGGGCTAACACGGGCTGGGGAAGGTTGGGGCTCGAATGACACGATCCGGAAACGATGTGCGGCGGCGCGGCCTGCCGGTGCGCTTCGCCGCCGAAGGTATCGGCGCTCTGGCGCTGCTGACCGCCGGCCACTTCGTCGTCGACGCCTACTCGAGCGCCTACGCCCCGATGCTGGCGCTCTTGCGCGAACGCCTCGGGCTCACCTACGCCCAGGTCGGCGTCGGGGCGGCACTGTTCTCCTTCTCCGCTTCCTTCATGCAGCCGGTGTACGGATTTCTGTCGGATCGCATCAACTCGTCGATCATCATCGTCATGGCGCCCGCGGTCGCCGCGATCGGAATAGCCGCGGTGCCGGTTGTCGGTACCTACCCGGCGATCCTCGTGAGCCTGTTTATCGCCGGCATCGGCGTCGCCGCCTTCCACCCGCAGGGAGCATCGCAGGCCGCGGATGCGCTGTCGCACCGGCCCAGCCTGGCGATGGCATTGTTCATCGGCGGCGGCAACATCGGCTTCGCGCTCGGCCCGGCGCTGGTCACGGCGTCTTATGCCTTCTGGGGCTGGGGCGGGCTCTGGCGGATCGGGATCCCGGGGATCATCGCCTCGCTGTTGTTGGCGCCGACGGCTCCGACACCCGCACAGCAGCCACACCATGAGCGCGGCAGCGTGCGCGAGGCTCTGCGGGCGCGTTGGAAGCCCCTGTTGACGATGTACGCCTTCGTCGTTGTGCGAGGCATCGTACAGCTGATCTTCGTCACGTTCCTGCCCCTTTACTTGATCGACTCCGGCATGAGTAACATCCGTGTCGGTGTCGCCCTGAGCGCTTTTCTGGCCACCGGATCGATCGGCAGCCTCGCCGGCGGTGTGCTCGCCGAGCGGGTAGGGGAGCGCGCCATCATCCGCCTGTCGATGGCCGGCTCGCTGCCGCTTTTTCTCGGCGCTTTCATGCTCGAATCGTTGGCGGCGCGCCTGGCGGTGTTGAGCGCGGCATTTTTCGTCTTGCTGCTCTCGAACCCCTTGACGATCGTCCTGGCTCACTCCTGGGTCCCGAAGCATCGCAGCACGGTATCCGCTCTGTTGATGGGTTTTGCCTGGGGCATCGGCGGCATGCTCGCCCCACTATTCGGCAGCGTCGCCGACATCTACGGGCTCGGCCCGGCACTGGCCGCGGTCGGCTCCCTTCCCCTGATCGGCAGCGTGCTGGCCTGGATGTTGCCGGGAAGGGCTGCGTAGGATCGGCGCTCGAGGCCATCGGCGGCACTGAGATATGCGGGCTAGAAGGCGCCGCCACCACCGCCGCCGAACCCGCCGCCGGAGAAACCACCGCCCCCGGAGAAGCCGCTGCTGCCGCTCGAGCTGCGGGGCGCCGTCGCCATGGCACTACCGACGTCGCGCGACACCGCGTTCATCCGGTGCGCGAAGAGTAGCGGCGAGAAATGCGCGTGGTGCGACCCGACGTACCACTCAGGAGCTTTCTCGAGCAGCCCCTCGAACGCCTTGCCCCACTGCTCGGCGACGCCGAGCGCCATGGCGAACGGCAAGAACGTCTCGAACTTGCTCACGTCGACCTGCATCTCGGACAGCCTGGCGCCCTCGGTGCGACCGAGGAACTCTTCGAAGCCCTTGACCTCGACCCACTTGTGGCGACCCTTCCGCGTCCGCGCCGGCATGAACCAGGCAAAGCACAAGACGATCGCCCCCGACATCAGCCCCGCCGCAACCCCGGCCACGCTCTGCATGGCGACAGATAACGGTATTGACCCGGCGATGACCAGCACACCGACAACCACCCAGAACCGGCGCACGGTCTGGGGCGAGTTGCGGAAATAGCCGGCCCCTATCAGACCCTCGTAGACGTGGTCGCGGATGGTCGTGAGGCGCGCGTAGAACTCGTTCTTCAGGTCGTCGAGGGACACCCGATCGCCGCTCTCGAAAATTCCGTCAAGAGTCTCCCGCTCGTGTGGACGCAACTCCGGATCAGCCGGTCGCAGGCGCTGGAACGTCATCGTCGTCGAGTCTATGAACCAGCCTTCCACGGTCTCTTCCTCGATACGCAGGTAACCGCGCACCGCCAAGTCGACCACCGTGGCGACGATGTCACGTTGGTCGACACGCTCGTCGACCAGGGTGCCGAGCTCCGCCGGCGTCAGATCCGCCGGCGGCTGATACACCGGCATGATCGATCGACCGACGTCCGGGTCGCGTCCGTAGGCGCGCCACAAGCTGAACATCAGCAACAGGACGAAGGGGGGAATCATCAGCGGCCAGTTGTCCCGTAGCAGCCAGGCGGCGCGGTCGGCGACCCCGGGCTCGGGCACGGCGCCTTTGGCCCAGCCGACGACGACGGTCAAGCCTTCGCCGTAGGCGAGCTCCGCAGTGGTTCGGAAGGTGATTTCACGATCAGAGACCAGACGCGAGCTCCACGCGTCACCGCGGCTGCCGTAACGACCGACGAACGCTGTCGCCCGCGGTGCCTCCGTCATGCCGGCGGGCAGCAAGACGCGCACCGCCGCGGCCTGAATGGGAACGCCCCACTCGGTACCGGTCACGTTCCAGTAGAGCTCGTCATGCTCCGGGAAAAAACGTAACGCCCGTTCGACCCGGTAGCGAATCGCCACGGTACGCGCCGCATCCCGGGCGCCGGGTACCCAGGCCGTGATACGCCGGCGGCCTCCACTGGCGTTGCTGACCTCGTAGCGCAGCGCTGCTCCCTCGCCGTCCGTTACCGAGAGGACGTCGAGCCGGAGCCGGTAGTTGAAACCCATGTTGTCGTTGTAGCGTAGCGGAATGTCGCGGTAGATGCCGTTGTACTCGCCGTCGAAGTAGAACCGGATGACCTCGGTGACCTCGAGTACGCCGTCGGCGCCGACCACGATGGTGGCGTCGAAATTCTCGATCCAATAGGAGCGCCAGCCGGCGCCGGCGGCCGTCGTCGCCGTCGACAGCGTGACGGCAAGCAACACGGAGGCGAACAACAGACGGGATAGCAAGGGGCGCGGCTCGGTCACGGCAACCTCCATCGTGTGGACAGGCATGACGCCGATCAGGGGCGTCTACCTGCTCTGTGCCGCCCCTCCGGCCGGCGTGCGGATTCTACTCCCCGTCGGCCCCAATTACAGGTCGACCGCAACAGGGGCGCGTTCGAGGGGGCTCTCGAGCTCGAAGAAATCGCGGCGTTCGAAACCGAAGGTTCGGGCCACGATCAGAGCCGGGAAGCGCGCCGCGGCGGTGTTCAAGTCGCGCACGACGGCGTTGTAGTAGCGTCGGGCGTGCTGCAGGTCTTCTTCGATCGTCGCGAGCTCGTCCTGCAGCCGCGCGAAGCGATCGCTCGCCTTCAGATCCGGGTAGTCCTCGGCAAGAGCGAAGACGCCGCGTAGCGCCTGGGCGAGGAAGTTTTCGGCGACGACACGGCCGGCGGTGATGTCGGCCGTGCCTTCGAGCGCCGACGCCGCAGAGCGCCGGGCGACCACTTCCTCGAGCGTCCTCTTCTCATGACCGGCGTAGCCCTTGACCGTCTCGACGAGCGCCGGGACCAGATCGTGGCGGCGCTTCAACTGGGCGTCGATGTCGGAGAACGCCTGATGCGATCTCTGCTGCAACTTGATCAAGCCGTTGTAGACGACAATCACCCAACCGATCGCCACAGCGCCGACGATCAGCACGGGAATCATGGCTTGTGCTCGCCGCGGCCGGGCTCAAGCTCGACGCCGAGGCCATCGGCGACGCGGTTGACGAAGGCGTAGTACGACGCCACGACGACGATGTCGTGGATGGCGAGGTCGTCAAATCCGTGCGACCGTAAGGTCTCGATGTCGGTCGCCGCCATCCGTTGCGGGGTGCGCGTCAACTTGGCGATGAAATCGAGCATCGTGCGGTCGCCGGCATCGAGCTCCGCTTCCCGATAGTCGGCCGACAGCGCCGCGACCAGCGCGTCATCGGTTGTCAGTCGTCGGAGACCCTCCGCGTGGTGGGTCAGTCAGTAGTGACACTCGTTGAGCGCCGAAACAACCACCGCGATCATTTCGCGCTGCGTCCGCGATAGCGGCGAATGGCGCTTCATCGCCGTGATGTAGAGCTCGAAGTGGTCGGCGAGAAGCTTGGGGTGCAGGCCGTGGATCCGCAGGATGTGGTCGACGCTGCCGTCGGGCTCGGCAACCCGATCGTAGATTTCGGCGAGGTCACCGTCGGCGTCTTCGGGGAGGATTTCCCTGATCCAGGCCACTCGCTTACCCCTTCCTGCGTCGTGCTGTCGGCCTCGTGTTGTCTATGACCGGCCGCCTGCCCGGACCCGTCGCGGCCGACGGCCTCCTAGGAGACGCCCGTCTCGCTGAGCGTAGTGAGGAACTCCTCGTTGTCCTTCGTCTGCCCGAGGCGCTTGAGCAGCAGTTCCATGGCCTCGTCCGGCCGCACCGCGGCGAGCGCCTTGCGTAGCATCCAGACCCGTTGGAGCTCGTCCTTGCCGAGCAGAAGCTCTTCCTTCCGGGTGCCGGACCGATTGATGTCGATGGCCGGAAAGATGCGCTTGTCGGCCAGCTTGCGATCCAGAACAACCTCCGAGTTGCCCGTGCCCTTGAACTCCTCGAAGATCACCTCGTCCATGCGGCTGCCGGTTTCGACGAGCGCCGTGGCGATGATCGTCAAGCTGCCACCCTCTTCGATGTTGCGCGCCGACCCGAAGAATTTCTTCGGCTTTTCGAGCGCGTTGGCATCGACACCACCGGTCAAGACGCGGCCCGAGGAGGGGGTCACCGTGTTGTGAGCGCGGGCCAACCGGGTCAGCGAATCGAGCAGAATCACGACGTCAATGCCGTGCTCTACCAGCCGCCGGGCCTTCTCCATGACGATCTCGCCGACCGCGACGTGGCGAGTCGCCGGTTCGTCAAACGTCGAGGCGACAACCTCGCCGGCCACCGTACGCTGCATGTCGGTAACCTCCTCCGGGCGCTCGTCGATGAGCAGGACGATGACGTAGACGTCCGGGTGGTTGGCCTCCAACGAGCGGGCGATACTCTGCAACAGCAGTGTTTTGCCGGCCCGCGGCGGCGACACGATGATGGCGCGCTGGCCGAAACCGAGGGGTGTGAGCAGGTCCAGAATGCGGGCAGCGACGTCCTCCTTGCCGTGCTCCAAGCGGATCCGACGCTCCGGATGCAGAGGCGTCAGGTTTTTGAAACGGGTACGCTGCTGGGCCATGTCGGGGGGATCGAAGTTGATCGCATCCACCCGAACCATGGCGAAATATTTCTCGCCGCTCTTCGGCTTCCGGATCGTTCCCGAAAACGTGTCTCCGGTCTGTACGGCGAACTTGCGAATCTGCGACGGAGAGACGTAAACGTCCTCGGGGCCCGGCAGATAGGAGAACTCCGGCCCCCGCAGGAAGCCGTAGCCGTCGGGAAGCACTTCCAACACGCCTTCCGTGTACAGGTAGTCGTTGTCGATCGCCTCCGCCTTGAGGATTGCAAAGACCAGCTCCTGCTGGGAGAGCTCGGTGGCGGCCTCGGCGAGGCCGACCTCCTGGGCGATCTCGAGGAGCTCTGCGGGACGCAATTCGATCAGCTCGGAGACGGTGTGGAGGCTTTGGAGGGCCGCATCCGGCTCCTCGTCGACCATCATCTCCGGGCCGCGGTTCGGCTCTCGACGCTGTTGATCTTTGGGGGTGCGGCTGCCGCGGCGGCCGCGCCGGCGACGTGGACGATGCCTACGCTCGTTCATGGGAGACACGCCTGGGTCGGGTACATCGGGAGGTGCAGAGGTGCATGGGACACAGAGTTCGCCGGACTCAAGATCAGAAAGAGCGGGTCCGGCCGCGCGCGAGAATAGCGAAGAAGCGCGCTACCCGGGGACATTGTGTCCAGCCGATGCGTGGCCTGTCAAGACCCTAACGGGCCGTGGTGAACGTGTGATGGGTCTGTGGCGGGCGGGTCTTGCGGGCGAGGGCAGGGTGGGTCGACGATGGCGATGCGCGGCGCAACGCGCGAGCGCCCCCGCGTATGAGGACAACGTGCCTGCCGGATCAGTGGCTCACGCCGCCTCCCGGCACGAGCACGTTGACCACGTACGCTGCCACCGCGGCGATCTGATCTTCGGACAAGACGTCGGAAAACGGGGTCATCGCGGTGTCGTCGATGCCATGGGTGACCACAGCCGCGATCGCCTCCACCGTTCCTTCGCCGGCGTGCTCCCACTCCGCCACGGTGAAGTCGCGCGGTTTCGGGTCCAGGAAACGCGCCGCGGAGCCGTCGCCCTTGCCTTCCTGGCCGTGGCACGAGGCGCATTGCTGTGTGTACACGGTGTGGCCGCGCTCGAGTAGCTCGGCATCCTGCTCCTGCACGCCCACCAAGTCGGCGGATACGACGAACGCAAAGCCCGTCGCGATGGCGAATACTGCCAGGACTCTGGCAAATCGGGTGAGCGAAAGGGCGCTATGTCGGGGGTGCATTCGGTCCTCCCTGCGGATTGTCTGTTATGCGTGGGCGTGTCCTTCAGCGTGGTGCGCTGTCCGCGGCAGAGCGTGAGACTCCTAGCGGCGGGACGGGGCCAGAACACCGGGTGCGGCGCCAATTATACGCTCAACGACCGCCGCTTGCCGAACGCCGCAAGCGTTGCGCGAGGCGAGCCGCGGTATGCAGAAAAGCGCGATCGGCGGTGTCGACCGCACCGCCGTCCGAGCCGGGATCGGTCGATGCCGGGATCACCACCGCGAACGGCTCGAGTCGGCGGTGCGCCGGGTCGGTGGTCAGTTTCCAGAGTGTGAACCCACGCAGGGTGGGGAAGGCGCCCTGCTCCACGACGCGGTCCAGCGCCTCGAGCGCGCGGACGCGCTCGAAGGGATCCTCGGGCGCAGTCGCCCAGTGAACGCAGGTCAACGACACCCCGGCGGCGGATCCCGGGGGCGGCGCCGTCTCCAGAACCTCGACCCGATGATACGAGAACGGCCGCACCGTGCTGGCGGCTTTACGCGTCCAGCCGAGCTCGAAAAACATCACCGGCAGGACGCGCCCCGGTCCTCCTTCACGATCCGCCAGGCCGTTGAGCTCGGCGGCGATGCGCAACCAGCTCGCCGTGAGAGCTTCCTCGAGGCGCTCGCCGACCATGCCGCGCTGGCTCAAGGGGAAGTACGCGTTGGCGCCGACGACGTCGAGCGCGTCCCAAAAGCCGACCTCCTGTACCTGGTCGAAGTTGGCGGCGTAGCTCAGTGGCCCGGCGTAGACGGTGCGAACCTCGGCGATGAGGTCGCGCCAGTGACGCTCGTACACTGCCCGGCGCGCGTTGAGGCGATCGAGGTCGACGTCCGCGGCGTACGAGGCACCGGTGACGTGCTGTGTCCAGGCCCGATCGGCAGCCTCCTGGGCGAGCAGGTACTCGTCGAGGGTCTCGTAGCCGCCGCCGTCGACGAAACGGAGGTCGGGTGCGAGGTCTTCGGGGCGAATGGCGGCGGCACAGCTGACGAGCCGCGCACGTACGGCCGCCGTTTGCTCCGCATCGAGGAAATAGGCGTACAGGCCGGGCAGCTCGTCGACCGCGATGGTCGATGTCAGCGAGTTGAGCTCGCTCGCGATGGCGAGCAGGTCGACGTCCTCGGCCGCGGCCAGCGCCGCCCCCCAGAGAGCGAACTCCCGATACGTGCGGAACCAGGCCGCGATGTCGTCGTCGTCGAGCCAGATCATCCCGTGCCAGTAGTGGCGGTTGGCGGCCGAGCCTTGCTCGAGCGCGACGCGGAGGACGAGCGAAACACCCAGGCCGGCGGCCTTGGCGGTGCGGATCTCCGCGATCACGGCGTCGGCGTTGTCGGGCACGATCAGCTCGGGCGAATCCCAGTGTTGCTGGCGGGCGTACAGCGTCACCTGGACGGCATCGAGCCCCTGGGCTCCGAGGGCCTCGATCCAGGCCTGGTGGTCCGGCTCATTGACGTGAATGGCGCCGGAGAGGGCCGGGACCACCGCTTCGTCCGCCGAGACGCCACAGCCGGCAACACACAAGGCCAGGAGCGCCGCCGTAAGGCTCGAAATGTGCGCCCGGCGGCCAGCGGGGGGCAAACTAGCCGTTCGGCCTGCAGACGCCGAATTTCGACCATTCGGAAAAGTTTCCATAAGAATCATTATCCTGAATACTGCGATGATCCTGAATCCCGGCAGCCCAACGAACCCTCCGGTCGCTCCCGTCGAGCGCTGCCGCCCTCAGCGCCCCGCCGGCACCAGAAGCTGCTGCCCGACCCTGATCATCGTCCGGTTCCCCATGTTGTTGGCCCCCTGGATGGCCCGCACCGAGGTGCCGTATCGATTGGCGATGATCGTCAGGTTCTCGCCGCGCCGAACGGTGTGGGCAGTGAACTCCGGCTCCGGCGGCTCCAGGACGATGTCGATGACGGTGCCGGGGGCCGGCAGGCGCTCGTCCCACAGCCGGTTGTCCCGAATGATGCGCCAGGCCGAGGTCTCGAACATCGCGGTCAGGTCGTCGATCGATTCACCGGCGGCGACGGTGTGGCGGATGATCTCCGGCTCTTCGGGCGGCCCGTCATCGTACTGATCCTGCGCCGCGTCCCAGGCCAGCGGCAGCCGTAGCTCCATACCCGGCGGCAGCGTCTGGAGGCGCCACAATTCGTTCTCATCGCGCAACGCGTCGAGCGCCACGTCGAAGGCAAAGCCGACGCTGAAGTAGTTGTCGCCGATACGAGCGCGGTAGTAAATGACGTCGCCGTCCATCCGGTACAGGTCTTCACGAGGCTCCTGCGGGTAGGCGATCAGGTAGCCCGGCGCCAGGTCTCGAATGCCGATGTAGGGGTTGTAGAGGCGAAGCTGCACGAGCGGGATGCCGAGCCGACGTGACACCGTCCACCAGTCGTCGCCCTCGCCGGCAACCTCGAGCGACAGGCGACTGGCGTGGCGACGGATGGGCTCCTCGTAGAGTTTCAGGATCATCCTGTAGTGCCCTACCCCGATGACGTACTGGAGAGATTCCAAGCGCATCGGCCGCCGGCGTGCGACCGTCGCCGGGCCGCCGTTGTAGCCGGCCAGGGCGTAGTCCTCGCGACCGAAGCGATCGACGAGTTGGGCGAGGTACTTGACGCCGGCCTCGATGTTGTCGTCGACGCCGAGGGCACGTTGGGTCGCCGGCATCACCTGGAAGTAACCCTCCGCTCCGGCCCACGAGGTCAGTCTCGGGTTACCGCCCGACTCGTAGAGACAAACGGCACGGGCCAGATCGTAGTCGAGCCCGTAGGTGGCGGCGTGGGCGGCGATGCGATCTTCGATCTCCATCACCTTCCGATAGAGGCCGAGAAAACCCGGAGAAAGATCCTCGAGCTGCA
>SMVB01218666.1_pt1 | contig 16966 bp, 16 predicted proteins | sample 2456461 | NCBI WGS metagenome assembly SMVB01 (sample SAMN11095934, study PRJNA526329) | marine sediment metagenome | biome: Marine sediment; feature: Surficial sediment; material: Deep marine sediment; isolation source: Hadal surficial sediment | place: Pacific Ocean | collected 2014-05 | depth...
GCCGACACCGACGGGCTCGACCGCGAGATTCTCGCCCGCTTCGGGCAGATTGAGAGAGCGCTCAACCCGGCGCTTGCGAGCGACGTCATGCTGGTGGCGTTGCTTGTCGACGCCTCTGCTGGAGCGCCGGCGTTGCTGCGTTCGTACGCAACGATGGCGCCGCGCACCGACGTCCGCTGGACGTTCGCACGGGCCTCGCCACACGTTACGGCAGCGCTCGTCGCGGCCTTCGGTGTAGTGATCTGGGAAAGTCCTGATGGCGCCGTCGAGCACACCTTCAACACCGTCATCATCGATCGCAGCGGGCGTCTCGTCGATCAATTCCCCGGCCTCGACACCTGGTCCGCGATGGACGTGGTTGCCGCCGCTAGCCTGGCCGCCGGGCACTAGCCCGACGCTCACCCTTCAGGACCCCTCGGCGACCGCCACCTGAATCTTCGACGCCGCCCGGAAACCCAGGCTGACAGCGGTGCCATCGAGCGGGCGGACCTCCACGGTGTCGGCCTGCTCGTCGCGCGTCACCACCTGCAACCCGACCCCCGGCAGCAGCCCGTATCGTTCCATCAGCTGCAGGAAGTCGGCCTCCTGGTCGGTGACCCGTACGAGGGTCATCGATTCACCTACCCGGCAGGTGGTGAGGCTGGCGTGGTCGGTCGGTGCCACCATCCCGCCGACGGTCGGAATGGGATCCCCGTGCGGGTCGACTTCGGGGTGGCCGAGCATGGCATCGATGCGTTCGAGCAGGCGATTGGACACCGTGTGCTCGAGTTGCTCCGCCTCCCGGTGAACCTCGCTCCAATCCATGCCCATCACCTCGACGAGAAACAGCTCGACGAGCCGGTGGCGTCGCAGCACGTGGGTGGCGAGCTTCTCTCCAGCCTCGGTGAGCCGCACGCCACTGTAGGGTTCATGCTCAACGAGGCCGGAATCAGCCAGTGTCTTGACCATCGCCGTGGCCGTGCCGGGCGCGACGCCGAGCGAGGTCGCCACCTGCCCGGTGGGGATGAGCGCACCCTGAGCGTCCAGCTGAGCCTGGTAGATCTGCTTCAGGTAGTCTTCGACGGTACTGGTGGCCATGACGTTGCCTGCGTGCACGGGATTCTATACTAGGCGCGAGGCAGCTCCCTACTGTGGGGAAAGTAGCTCCTTGAGCGGCGCGTAGTCGTGTGCCTCGAGTTCCTGGCGCACGCCCTTGCGGATACCTGCGGGCCCGGTGTCGAGGGCGCGGATGGCGCACGCCGCGAGCCAAGGATCGCCGGGGGCGAGAAGCTCCTGCAGTGCGGCGTCGGAAAGAGGAACCGGACGCCCGAGCTCCTGCGCCGCGATGCGTCCGCGGCCGGCGCGATCGCCGGTTTCGAGGAGCCGTACCAGTGTCCTACGCTGCGGCGTTTCAATCATGCTGTCCACCAATTCGATGGCGTGGCCGCGTGCTGCGCCATCGCCGGTGATGAGGCCCCGGTAGGCGAAGAAGACCGCCTGGATGGGGTGGCGCAGGGCGAGCGCACGGAAAAGCTGCTCCTCTGCTTCCCTCAGCCGTTCGCTCACCACCGTGGCCACGAAGGCGAGGGGTGAATCCGTGCCTGGTGGTCCCAGCGCCGCGGCGAGACGGTGTAAGGAGAGGTAATCACGCCACTCGATGCCGATGGCGGCGGCTTCGCTGTCGCGGCCGATCTCGAGCTGCTCGCCGCGTCGACGCATGTAGTTGAGCGCCTTGAGCGTCGCAAGGCGCACCTTGCGGTCTTCGGCAACGAGGCCGGCGATGAGCCCGGCGGCGGCGTCGGCGCCGCCGATACGCCCCAGCGCCCGCGCCGCGAAGCGGCGCCGGGGCCGGCTGTTGCGCGGATTCGCGAGGACGCCGGTAAGGGCACCGACGGCCTGGTGGCCGAGGATCTGTAGGGCTTGCAATGCGGCACTTTCGACACTACGGCGCGTGCCGGTCTCACAGATCGCCGGCACCAGGCCGGGCACCGGGAAGCGCGCCGACGCCGCAAGCGCTCCCCGCGACACGTGGGTTGACTCGTCCTGCAGGAGCGCCGCAAGAGTGGAGCGCAGGGCCTCCTGGTCGAGCGTCATGCCCGGCCGGTCCAGGTATTCGAAGATACGCTCGCGGGCCTCGGGGTCGCGCGTGACGCACGCGTAGGCGAGCGCTTCGGCGACCGAAGCCGCGTCGGTTTCCTCGAGACTCGACAACGCCGCGTCGATCGACGACCGATCGTCCACCTCGGCCAGCAGGCGCAGCACCTGGCCCCGGAGATCCGTGTCTGCGCTGGTACGCAGCAGCTCGCGCAGCTCGTCGATGAACGCCGTGGGGTCGGTGTGCTCGGCCAGCGCCAGCGCGGCGTGGATGGTGTCGTGGTCGCCGCTGGCGAGGCCCTTACAGATGGCCTCGCTGGCGTTGGCGTCGAGGCGGGAGCGCGCCAGGCTGCTGATATCGAGGTCGCGCACGCGCAATAGGTGCTGCAATGTGTGGGTGTACTGGTGGCGAGCGCGCAGCACCAGGACACCCCACACCACCACGAGAAGCAGTGAGACGACGCTCAGGTAGCGCTTGGGATCATCGAGCCACCAGATCGCGCCCAGGATAATCACGCCGCCGAGCCCATTGGCGGCGCGGCTGGCAAACAGGTCGATGCGGGGCTTGAGGCGCTGGCGGTCGGCCGACGTAAACGGCAAGAACAACAGCTCGCGTCCCGATTGGTCGATCGAAAAACGCAGCGCGTCGTCGGCGCCGCGCGCCAGGCTCACCACCCACAGTTTGGGGTACAGCAGGATGCCGACGGCGCCCGCCGCGATCGCTGCAGGCAGTAGCGCCATGGCCAAGCCGATGCCGAAGTAGCGCAGGATGAAGCTGGTGGCGAGCACTTGGACGGCTAGGGTGACGACGTTGAGCACCATGAAGAAGCCGGCGAAAAAAACGGCGCGCTCGTCCTGCGAGCCAAAGCTATCTGCCGCCCACTTGTTGAATTGCCAATCGACAATGGTGTGCGCCGTGGTGGCAACGATGACGATCGCCGCGATGGTGATGACCAGGGCGCGGCCATGGGGCGCGGAAAGCTGTTCCTGGAACTCGTCGACCGCATCGGCCCGCTCCGCCGCCGTCTCGTCGGCCCGCGGGCTCGCGTCCCGTGGGGCGGCGGGGCGCAGGCGCCCGCGAGGAGCCTCGGCCAGGGCGAGCCAAAAGAGCGCCAATGCTCCGGCCAGCGTCAGCCCCGCCACGAAGAGCAGGTACTCGGTGCCCCAGTCCCTGGCGATGGCCACAGCGGTGGCGCTGCCGGCGATTCCCCCCAGCACGCCGCCGGCGCCCACCGGCCCGAAGAGGCGTCGGGCCTGACGCGGGTCGAGGATTTCCTCCGACAGCAGCCAGAACTGCGACGGCAGCAGGACCGCGTATACCTTTACCCAGATGTAAAAGACCCCGGGACCGACGTCCGCGGTATGAGGGAGCCAGAACCAGAAGCCCGCCAGGCACACGAGGGTGGCGGCCAGCGTTATCTGAATGGTGCGCTGCAGATTGCCGATGTCGACGAAGCGGACGTAGGCCACCACCACCCACCAGGTCACCAGGGCCGTGGCGATGTACATGTAGGGCAGGTTGTCGGCGCCGAGGTTTTCGAGAAACAGGGCGTTGCGCGCCGGCTTCATGAGGTAGAGCGCGGCGACAACGAGGAAAAAGTATCCGGCGAGAGCCGCCGTCAGACCCCGTTCGTCGTCGCGAACCGACCAGGGGAACATGGCCGGCTACCCGCGGCCTGCGGTGCCGGAGCGCCCCTCGTCGTGGATCGTCGAGCGCACCTCTCGGGCCAGGTAGCGGATCACGCCGCGCGCCAGCCGGGGGTGTTGCTCGAGGAGGTAGACGAAGTCCTCGCCGCCGATGCGCAGCACCAATGACTCCCTTGTCGTGGTGGCGGTAACGGCGCGCGGTCGCTCGTCGAGTACGGCCAACGCTCCGAGCTCCTCGCCGTCGCCGGCGCAAAACGCTTCGACGCCTGCGCGCCGGGCACTCACTTCACCCTCGATTACCAGGAAGAACGCGTCGGCAGGCTCCCCTTCGGCGAACAACACGGTGCCGGCAGGGTGGGTCTCAATGGCGCTGAGGGCAGCGAGGTCCGCCAGGACTTCGGTCGAGACCTCGGAAAGCAGAGGTACTCCGCGCAGCATCCGGGCCTTATCGACGATCGTATGTCTCACTGCTGGCTTCGCCGCTCCTGACGGTCATGGCAGGATGCGGCACGACCCATGCGCGTCACCCCTGGGAATTTTCAGCGCCCTGCTATGGTTCGCTGATCGTCGCCGCAGCATAGCGCGACCGCACGCTCCGCCCAAGGCCGCCGCTGCAGCCACCCGCAGTGGCCACTCGTTGTAGCCACCGGCGAAGAAGTTCGGGGTAGCATCAGTGCACAGATCCCGTCGAAAGGAGCGGCCATGAAACGCACACCCGAGGAACAGGCCAAGTGGCTCAGCGAGCTGCCTTCCCATCGCCTGGCCTACGAAGACGTCGACTTCCTCCACCGCGAAGAGCTGCGGCCGCTGCGCCTGCAGCTCGAGCTCCTCAAGCCCGAGTTGCTGCAGCAGGAGCAGGGCGTCGTGTCGACGATCGTGGTATTCGGGAGCGCCCGCACCGATCCCGGCGGCCGGGGCGCGCGCTACTACGAAGAGGCGCGCCGATTCGCCGCCATGGTCTCGGAGCATTGCCAGGCGCGCGGCATCCGCAAGTTCGTGATCACCACGGGTGGGGGGCCGGGCATCATGGAGGCGGCAAACCGTGGGGCGCACGAGGTCGGCGCCAAGTCGATCGGGTTGAACATCGAGATTCCCCACGAGCAGGTGCCGAACCCCTACGTGACCCCCGAGCTGTGCTTTTCGTTCCACTATTTCGCCATTCGAAAGATGCACTTCCTGCTGCGCGCCAAGGCGCTGGTCATCTTCCCGGGCGGGTTCGGCACGCTGGACGAGCTATTCGATGCGCTGACCCTCATTCAGACGGGCAAGATGGAACCGATGCCGGTGGTGCTGGTGGGCAACGAATACTGGAGCAACGTGCTGAACCTGGACTACATGGTCGAACAGGGCACGATTTCGGGGCAGGACCTCGACATCATCAGCCGCGTGGATACCGCCGAAGAAGCCTGGCAGGTGATTCGCGCGGCGTACCCGGAAGAGCTTGCCTGAGGTGGCGTACCGTTGAGCTGGAAGGACCAGTTCGAGCTCGCCGACACCGTCTATCTCAACGGCGCCAACCACGGCCCGTTCCCGCGTGTCGCCAGCGCCGCGGTCGAGGAGGCTTTGAGCTGGAAGCGGGATCCGTCCACTGTCGATGACGCAATCTATTTCGCCCTGCCGGACCGCGTGCGCCGGGCGGCGGCGCCCTTCTTTGGCTGCCGGCCGCAGGATCTCGCCATCACCACCGGAGCGTCCACCGGCGTGGCGCTGCTGGCGGCCGGCATCGACTGGCGACCCGGCGATCATGTGGTTGTTCCGGAAGGCGAGTTTCCCGCCAACTACCTGCCCTGGCGCGCCTTGCGGGCGAAGGGCGTAGAGCTCACCTTGGTGCCTGTCGAGCGGGGCGAGGGGGGAAAGCGAGGAGATCGGGGAGTAGCTGTGGAGCGGATCGCGGACGCACTGCGCCCCACCACCCGCGTCGTGGCCGTGGGCTACGTGAACTTCGCCAGCGGATTTCGCCTCGACGTAGAGGGGATTGGGGCGCTCTGCGAGGAGCGCGACATCGCCTTCCTGATCGACGCCTCGCAGGGGGCCGGCGCCGTGCCCCTCGATGTGCGCCGCAGTCGCGCCACCATCGTCACCGCGGCCGGATACAAGTGGATGCTGTCGCCCTACGGCACCGGCGTATTCTACGTCGACCCGGAGTGGGTCGAGCGGCTGCCGGTTCCGGTGGTGAATTGGACCTCGGTGGTGGGGGCCGAGGACTTCAACAACCTGACCACGCTCGAGCTCGACTACCGCCCCGGGGCGGTGCGGTGGGACGCCCCCGAGACGGCGTCCTTTCTCAATTGCATGCCCATGGCGGCGTCGTTGGAGTTCCTCGGGGACATCGGCATCGAGCGTATCTTCGCCCACGCGCTCGCCCTCATCGACCGAGTTGTCGCCGGCCTGCCCGAGGGCTTCCGCGCCGATAGTTCGTTGCAGGCGGAGCACCGCTCGACCATCTTTCGCATCGTCGGGGACGACCCGCAGCGCACCCGCGCCGCCTACCAACGCTGTGTCGCGGCGGGCATCTCGGTAAGCCTGCGGGAGGGCGGTATCCGGGTGTCGCCCGGCGTGTGGAACACGGCCGCCGACATCGACCGCCTGCTCGAGGAGCTCAGCCTAGGCCACCGTTGAGATATCCGGGGCTAGCTCGTGAACACGGGCCGGGGGCAGGTTGCCAAGGACCACCACCGACCCTGTTCCGTGTCGTTGCAGCCAACGCGATTTTTCTGCCGCCGCATCAGCCAAGCGCTGTGCCGCAGGGCCGCTGGCGAGCGCCCGGCGTAGCGCCGGAAAAAACGGGTACTCGAACAGCGTCGCGGTACCCTGCGGGACCAGGGCGCCTAGCATGGGCTGAAGAATGGCGCGTATCGTCGGCGCATCGAAGTTGTTGAGCGGCGCGCTGCACACGGCGAAGTCGAAAGGGGCGCTGTTGTCGAGCTCCTGCGCCGGGGCGTTGTGGATGGTGATGCGATCGGCGGCGACGCACAGCGTCGGGTCGCACCGCAGAGCGTTCTCCAGGATTTGCACGAACTCGGCGTTGATCTCGTAGCACACCAGCTCGTCGCTCGGCCCCATGGCAGAGACGATGGAGCGGGTCACCGCCCCGGTGCCCGGACCGATTTCCAGAATGCGGGCAGCCGTCGCCGCATCAGTCGTTTCATCCCGAGCACGCCGGCGGCGCAGAGGGGCCGTCATGGCGCGCGCCAGAAACCGAGAAGACGGCTGCACGGCGCCAGTATTCTCGAAGTTGGCCCGCATCTGGCCGAAAAAGGCGATGCGCTCGCGTAGACCCATGGCGCCGATAGCCTAGCAGCAGGTGGTGGAAGTGGGGGTCTCCGGTCTCCTGGGGAGTTGACTTGCGGTGCTTCCGGGGAGATAAGAGGGCGTGGGGTGGTCCGGTTTCTCCGGAGGGGTGCAAAACTCGATGGCAAAGCGTACGACAACGCGAAAAAAGGCTGCTAAGTCTTCCCGAAAGAAGGCAAAAACGAGCGGCGCCACGCGAAAATCAACGAAAACAACACAACAACGCACGCCGGTGGCAGGAAAGGCATCCAAGAAGCCTAGGAGGCGAAAAAGCACCGTGACCGGCAAGAAATCGAAGAAAACTGCTGCCGCCACTGCCAACAAGAAAGTCTCCCTGAAAAGGACCGTCAAGAAGGCAACCAACAAGAGGGTGCCGGCGAAGACGGCAAAGAAGAAAGTAACGGCGAAGACGGCGAAGAAGAAAGTGCCGGCGAAGACGCCAAAGAAGAAAGTAACGGCGAAGGCGGCAAAGAAGAAAGTGACGGCGCAGGCGGCGAAGAAGAAAATGACGGTGAAGGCGGTGAAGAAGAAAGTGACGGCGAAGGCGGCCAAGAAGAGGGTGCCGGCGAAGACGGCAAAGAAGAAGGTCGCCAAGAGAGCCGCCACTGGCAAGGTCAGCAAGAAGAAGACTGCCGGCACGACCTCCAAGCCCGCCGTCGAGCCTGCCGCCAAGCCTGCCGCCAAGCCGGAACCGCAGGAGCCCGGCCTGCCGCTCAAGGAGGTACGCGCCCGGCTGGGGTTGATCGGCCCGCAAATCGCCGACCTCGATTGGCTCGAAGGCCTCTATATGTATGGTCGCGCGCTCATGGAGGCACCGCGGTTGGAGCGCGTCGATTTCATCGTCGTGTACCGTGGAAGGCACGGCGCCAAGTGGATCAAGGCTGCCCAGGTTGAGCTGCGGACGCTGCTGGAGGCGGTGCTGCCGCTGGATTTCGAGCTCAACACGGGAACGCTGGGGGTCGGCCGCCTGCTGAGCGAGGGTAATCCGGCCGCCGTGGCGCACCTAGGCTACGCTGAGCCGGTGTTCACCCGCTCGGCCTGACCGTTTCGATGAGCCCGGTTCCGGTGAGCCCGCGGCGGGTATTCGGCGTCGATTTCAGTGCCGCACGCGATGCCGGCAAGCACATCTGGGTGTGCCGTGCACACCCTGGCGCCGACGGCATCCGCATCGAGAGCGTCGACCCGCTCGCCGAGCTGCCCGGCGGGGTGGTGCCGCGCGACGACGCTTTCCGCGCCTTGGTGCAGAAGGTCATCGAGTCGCCGCGATCGGCCTGGGGCTTCGACTTCAGTTTTGCTCTCCCTGTGCCTGTTCTCCAGACGGCGGCGCCCGCATTGGGGGATTATGCGGAGCAACTGGCCATGGTTACGGGGTTCGAAGACGCCGATGGATTGCGCCGATGGTGCAACGAAGCCGCGGGCGACAGAGAGCTGCGGCGCCGCGCCGACGACGAGGCCTCGACGCCATTCTCGCCCTACAACCTGCGCATCTACAAACAGACCTACCACGGCATGGTCGATGTGCTGCGCCCGCTGCGCGAGCGCCCTGAAGTCGCGGTCTTGCCGTTCGATCAACTGCCGGACACCGCGACCGACCCGGGCAACCGGCTGCCGTTCCATCACGCCGCCGGCGGACGCGCGCCGCACATCTATTTGATGGAGGTGTGTCCGGTGTCGGTGCTGGCGGCTCTCCATCTGCCGGTGCAGGGATACAAGGGCGACGACGGCCGCGCCGCGGCGAAACGCCACTCTATCTTCGGTCGCCTGGCCGGCGATGGTCTGGTGCGGCCCACCCGGCGCGCGCTGCGCAACCGTATTGTCGAGGAGCCCGAGGGAAACGCGCTCGACGCCGTGCTGGCCGCCGTGGGCGCGTGGCGCGGCTACCGCGACTACGACCACAGCGCGCTACGGGCCGATCCGAGGTACGGCGTCGAAGGATTCGTGTACACCTGACGGCGTGCAGGGAGGGTCCCAGCCAGTCTCTGCTAGCATCGCCCCATAAGCGAGACCGTAGAAAAAATTCCGTCCGAAGAGAGAATCCAGTCCGAGAGCATCAACGAAAAGCACCGGCGTTACCTCTTCGATGCCGTCATCAACTACTACGAAACGCCGTTGCCGCTGCAGCGTGGTCGCGGGGTTCATCTGTACGACTTCGACGGCAACGAATACCTCGACTTCTTCGCCGGCATCGTCACGGTGAACGTCGGTCATTGCCACCCGAAGGTGACGGCGGCGATTCAGCAGCAGGCGGAGACGCTGCAGCACGTCTCGACGCTGTATCCGACGGCGCCGATTGTCGAGCTGGCGGAAAAGCTCGCCGAGATCACCCCGGGCGAGCTCTCCAAGACCTTCTTCACCAACAGCGGTACCGAGGCCAACGAAACCGCCGTATTACTGGCGCAGCTCGCCACCGGCGCGCAAACCATCATCGCCCTGCGGCACGGGTACAGCGGCCGCTCGGCGGTGGCGCGATCGCTGTCGGGGCAGTCGCCCTGGAAGGTGCAGCCCAACCAGATCGCTTCGATCGTGCACGCGCCGGCTCCCTATTGCTATCGCTGCCCGTTCAAGCTCACCTATCCCGAGTGCGATGTGGCCTGCGCGCAGGACCTCGAAGAGCTCATCGCCACCTCGACCCCCGGTGTCATTGCCGGCTTCCTCGCCGAGCCCATTCTCGGTGCCGGTGGGTACATCGTGCCGCCGCCGGAGTATTTCCAGATCGCCGTCGACATAGTGCGGCGCCACGGCGGCCTGTTTATCGCCGACGAGGTGCAGAGCGGCTTCGGCCGTAGCGGCGACAAATGGTTCGCCATCGAGCACTGGGGCGTCGAGCCCGACATCATCACCATGGCCAAGGGCATCGCCAACGGCGCCCCCCTGGGCGCCACCACGACGCGTGCCGATCTCGCCGACGAGTTCGGCGTGGGTCTCAGCATCTCGACCTTCGGCGGCAACCCGATGTCGTCGGTGGCTTCGCTGGCGTCGATCTCGGTGATCGAGGAGGAAGGCCTGCTGGAGAACGCCGCGGCTGTCGGCGCGCACCTGCGCGGGCGCCTCGACGAGCTCGCCGAGCGCTTCGAGCTCATCGGCGACGTGCGCGGCATGGGCCTGATGCAGGGTATCGAGCTGGTGTGCGACCGCGATACCAAGGAGCCCGCCGCCGACGCCGCCATGCGTCTGATGGAAGAAACCAAGGCGCGTGGCCTGCTCATCGGCAAGGGCGGCCTCTACGGCAACGTGCTGCGCGTGGGTCCGCCGCTCAACATCACGGCAGATCAGATCGACGAGGGCATCGACGTGCTTTCACAGAGTTTCGCCGCTCTTGCCTGACGGTCCGAAGCAACACCCGTTTCCAACGCTCAGCATCTAGTCCAGGCTAACTGGGGCGCGCGAACAGGCGCACGTAGAGCCACAGCAAGAGCGTCAGCACGAACGGGCTACCGACGAGCAGCCAGATGGGGCTCACCAGGATGCCGAACAGCAGCGTGATGACGCCTCCTACCAGCACCAGCCCGACGGTCCACGGCGGATGGGGAAACGGAGAGGGCCCGAGTGGATGGTCTTCCGTCGCCAGGGTGGGGTCGTCGCCGGCGGTGGGGTGGTCGCCAGTGGTGGAGTCGCCATCAGCGGTGGAGTCGTCGCGCGAGCGGGAGCGCACGGCTATTCGTCGGCCCGCCGGGGCGGCGATTCGCCGAAGTCGGCGCACAGGTCGTCGATCATGTTGCCGACGATCTCGGTCTTGGTGGGGTGGTAGTACTCGCTCATCGACGCGGCGTGTACCGTTTCCTGGTGTTCGATGAGATACGCCGGTAGGTGAATGAGCTCCCCGGCGCTCTTGCACAACAGGCCGGCGCCCAGCAGCACCTGGCTATTGGCATCGGCGATGAGCTCACCGAAGCCGAACTTGTCGCCGGCGAGGTGCAGCTTGCCGATCAGGCGGGACTGGCGCGAAGCCGTTGCCACCTGGTGGCCGGCGGCCCGCGCCTGCTCGGCGGACAAGCCGGCGAAGGCAAACTCCGGGTCGGTGAACACCACTTCCAGGTTGGCGCGGCGCGACCAGCTCTGGCTGGTTTCGTTGACCGCGTTGTGTGCGGCAATACCGGCCTCGATGTGCGCCAGATGCACCACCATGCGTCGTCCGATCACGTCACCGGCGGCAAAGATGTGCGGATGGTCGCCGACGCGCATGTCTTCGGCCACCTCGATCCCCCCGCCCTCGTCAGTGTCGATACCGGCCGCCTCCAGCGCCAGGGACGACAGCGCCGGACGCCGGCCGGCTGCCAGCAGTACCCGGTGGCCGACCACCGGAATGGTGCGGTGCGGACCGGCGGCCTGCACCACGAAAAGCCCCTCGCCGTCACGGTAGATGCGCTGCGGCACGTGGTGGCGCAACACCTCGATGCCTTCGTACTCGTAGGCCCGGGCGAGGCGGTCGCCGAACTGCTCCGGGTACATGGAGAGAAACCCCGAGCGTGCGATCACCGTGACGGCGCAGCCCAGGCGGGCGTAGCGCTGGGCGAACTCGAGCCCCACCGCGCCGGCGCCGATCACGGTGAGCGACTCCGGCAGGGAGGTGTTGGCGAGCAATTCGCGGCTCGTCCACACCTGGTCGCGCAGCTCGGCGAGGCCTTCGATTGCCGGATAGCGCACCGAAGAGCCGGTGGCGATGATGGCGGCGTCGAAGGGATGCGTCTGCCCTTCCGCCTCGACCTCATGGGCGCTCACGAAGCTGGCTTTGGCGCGGATCACCTGAAAGTCATCGGCCTGCTTGCCGGCGATGGCGGCCTGACGAAACGCCCGGAAGCGGGCGATCTCGCGGTCTTTCCAGGCGACGATCTGCGACAGATAGGCCTCCGGGCGAACCGGCTCGACCCGCAGCCACCCGTGCCGCTTGGCATGGTGCATAGTGTCGATGGGCTCGAACATCGCCTTCGACGGCATGCACCCGAAGTTCACGCACAACGACGCGAAGTCGGCCTCGTCGCCCATGAAGAAGAGGACGCGGGCTCCGAGGCGAGCTGCGGTGCGAGCCGCGGTGAACCCGGCCGAGCCGCCGCCGATCACCACAATGGTCTTGCGTGTGGACATGGTTCCAGATTCTAGCTCACCCTCACGCGGAAGCCTTCCAACCGTGGATGCCTATTGCGCGAGGTCGCTCCCGACGCCCTTGCGGTGAAGGGCTTTCTGTCGAACAGGGGCGATCCGGAGTACGGCCGAGTTCCAGGCGTGGCTCGAGCGCGAAGCGGAAGACGTTGCGGAGCAGCGGCGGGAGCTGGAGGCGCTGGGGCCCTGGACGGTGGACGCAATTCTGCAAGGCGCCAGCCGATAGTGATTCGGCAGCGCCAACAGGTACATCTCAGCAACCTGCGGGATTCGGCGGATCGGAGAAAGTGAAGGTTCGACGCCGTAGGGGCTTGAGCTGCCCGCGGAATGTGTGTACGGTCCTCGGTGCCCGTAGAGGGAGGGTGGCGCGCCAGCCAAGCCCATGGCCGCTCCCCAGTTGTGCCATTGCACGGCTGGCGCGCCTACACGCATTCGATCCTCTGGATGAGCAAGACTCATGCCATCCAGGGGATTTTGCTGGCTGGAGTGCAAGAACGCCACATGACGCTGTCTTGCGGCCTGTCAGCGGGTTGGTAGACGACGCTGCCTTGCGTCGCCGTTCGGACGGCGCCGGTAAACTGTGATGAAGTTGGAATCGGGTGTTCCGCAACCGGACACCTGGCCCCAAAACCCTGGTCTCCCACTTTCTACGCGGCTCGCGGGGGCTCCGTAGATGCCCGAAACGGCCGAGGAGCCGATCCATGTTGGAGATCTGGCACAACCCACGGTGCTCGAAGAGTCGTCAGGCTCTGGCCCTCATCGAAGAGGCTGGAGCCGACGTGCGCGTGCACCACTACCTAAAGGAGGCGCCGACGCCGCAGCAGCTCGACCGCGTTCTCGAGGCGCTGGGAATCGAGCCCGCGGCGCTGGTACGTATGGGTGAATCCGTAGCCCAGGACCTCGACCTGAAGAGCCGCGAGCTGCGTCAGCCCCAAGAGGCGCCCGTTCCAATCCCTTTGGCAACTAGCGGGCAGGAGCGACGCCATGCGGCGCTCCTGCGGGGGTGGGTGGTGGGCATTCAAAAAAACGATCGCCGGCTACCACCCAGAGACCGGATTTCTCCACGGATCCCCCCCAAAAAAGGCTTTAATTCACTAGAAAATAGCTGCTACAATCGTGTTTTACGTCTCCACTCTGGCTTCTTCAGACACGCAACGGGGCACCGAAACGGATGCGCGACCACCGTATAAGCACACCGAAGGCTTTGGTCCGGACAGCGGCGCTGCTGCCGTGCGTCACCCTCGGTTTGCCCTCGCGGGTCATGCTGGGGATTGTTCAGCGGTCCCCAAGCGTTTTCCATCGAGTTGCCCTATTCCCCACCGCATCACCCGTAAGTGCATTGCCTACGGGCTATTCCAGCCTTGCGGGATCTTCCCCGAGCAATGCCAGAGGAGCGGATCGTCCTGCAGGACAAGTTGCGCTTGACGCAGCTCAGGTCCGCCGCCGCCCGGCCGCGACGTATATTTGTAGTGAGATGTATACGTCACGGGCACAAGGTGGCGTTTTTCGGTCGATCTAGCCGGAAATATGTGCGAAAAATCCACCTCGGAGCCCGTTCCGGACCGTTAGTGTCGCCGCTGGCCGCCTGCTACCGGGTTTCGATGGTGCAGGGGAGCGCACTTTGTTCAGGGTAGTCGAAACGTTTTGACCTGAGTTAGGTCTCCGAAAATCCTTTACTGGTAACGGATTGACGGAATATCCTCGTATATACATGAATAGTAATGTGATTCAGGTCGTGTATGGCTCCGGCGAAATGTCTCCGGGCACCTTTTGCGGACGGTGACGTACGTTTAGGATGAATGTTGTACGTCAAGGAGGTGGAGAGAGCCATGCAAACCAAGCTGACCCTGAGACTCGAGGAAAGTGTCATCGCCGGGGCCAAGTCGTTCGCCAAGCAGAGCGGGCGTTCGGTATCGCAGATCGTCGCCGACTACTTCGCTCTGCTCGATACCGAGCCTACCGACGTCGACGAGGTCACCACGCCGATCGTGGCGTCGATCCGTGGATCGTTGCGCCAGGTCGAGGCGGAGGTGCGCGCGGTGCGGCAGGAGCTGCTGGGGCGAAGCGCATGAGAGTAGTGTGGGACGCCGACGTGGTGCTCGACGTGTTGCTGGATGGTGGCGCCGATGCTGTGGCTTCGGCGCGGCTCATGAGCCGTGTAGAACGTGGGGAGCTGGTGGGCTACCTGTGCGATACCACCGTGCTGGCGCTGCACCAGGCGGCCAAGCGCAGGATCGGGGCGGAGGCGGCGGGGCGCGAGCTGCGCAAGCTCTTGTTGCTGTTCGACGTCGCACCGGTGAACCGGGTGGTGCTGGAATCGGCGCTGATGAACAAGGCGCTGGATTTCGAGGATGCGGTGCTCTACGAAGCGGCGCGGCATAGCGGCGCCGAGGCGCTGGTGACCCGCAGCTTCCCGGCGTTCAAGGGTGCCGAGGTGCCGGTGGTGACGCCGGAGAAGCTGCTCAAGGTGCTCCATCAGAAAGGTCGCTCGCACGCCGAGACGTGGAGTTGAGCAACCAGAGCAAATAGGCCGCCCAGGCCAGCGCTGCCAGGATCAGCAGCGAGCCGAGGCGGTGGGCGGCGCTGCCCAGCATCCCATCGAGCTCGAGCATGTCGAGGCGCGTCAGCAGGTTGTTCCAGTCGTGGTAGCCGGGGACATCGCGTCCGGTGACGCCGCCAAGTAGCAGCAGACGCTGGGCTCCGGCGTCGGCGATGTAGGGTGCCAGATCGATGAGGTTCTGTCCCGTCCACCACAGCATCACCGCCGCGGCAAAGGCGTTGCGCTTGTGCAGGAACGCCACCAGGAAGACCAGGGGTATGAGCACCTGGAACAGCGAGCCGCCCAACGTCGAGAGGAAGCTGCCAAGGGGAATCAAGATGATATGGCCGGCTTCGTGGAAGACCAGGTTGGCCATGCTGAGGATGTAGTCGAGCGTCGAAGTGCGCGTCTGCGAGCGGCTCACGGCGAGCGAGATGTAGTAGTTGCCGTAGTAGGCGAGGGCGAGCCAGAAGGCGGCGCGACCCCAGAAGTCGAACACCGTTTCCGACTTCGGTGGTTCCAGCGCCGCCTCGCGCAGCTCGCGATAGAGCTTGGCGATGGCTCCGGGCTCGGAGACTGTGCCGGCGCCTGTCTCTGCCCCGGTCTCGGTGCCGGCGGTCGCAGGATTGACGCCAGGGTCGACGCCAGCGTCGATGGCGCCGTCGCGGCGCATGTTCATGCGGGGGCGCGGCAGGGGCCTGCGTCTCAAGCCATGTCTCGCGGCGCCGGCTGCTCGTGCCCGTGGATGGGATGCGGCGCGTAGGGCGCCTCCAGCCGCTCGATGTCAGCGGCAGAGAGCTTTAGCGCGGTGGCCGCGCAGGCCTCCTCGAGGTGCTCCACCTTGGTCGAGCCGATGATCGGCGCAACCACACCCGGTACCGAGAGTATCCAGGCCAGAGCCAGGGCGGCCGGTGCATCGCCGCGCTCGGCGCTGAGCTCGAGCAGTGCATCGAGGACGACGAAGTCCGGCTCGCCAAAGTACATGTCGTCGGCCATCGAGTCGGAAGCGGCGCGACGCGTCGGCCCCTTGTCCTCGCGGGTGCGGGTGCCGCAGAGGAAGCCGCGCGCCAGCGGGCTCCAGGGGATCACCCCGACTCCCTCATCGATGCACAAGGGGATCATCTCGCGCTCTTCCTCGCGATAGATGAGGTTGTAGTGGTTCTGCATGGCGACAAACCGGTGCCAACCGTTCTCGCCGGCGGCGTGGAGCGCGCTGGAGAATTGCCAGGCCGCCATGCTGCTGGCGCCCAGGTAGCGCACTTTGCCGGCTCGCACCAGCGAATCGAGCGCCTCGAGCGTCTCTTCGATGGGCGTCGACGGGTCCCAACGGTGGATCTGATAGAGGTCGATGTAGTCGACGCCGAGGCGGCGCAGCGAGTCGTCGCAGGCGGCGAGGATGTGTTTGCGCGACAGGCCCCCGCGGTTGGGGCCCCCGGCCATGGGGAAGAACACCTTGCTGGCCAGCACGTAGTCGTCGCGGGCGGCCATATCCCGTAGCAGCTTTCCGGTGACCTCCTCGCTGACGCCGTTGGAATACATGTCCGCGGTGTCGAAGAAATTGATGCCGGCGTCGAAGGCGGCGTGGAAATGGGTACGCGCCTCCGCCTCGCCGAGGGTCCAGGGGCGCCAGTCGGGGTCGCCGTAGCTCATGCACCCCAGGCAAATGCGCGACACTTCCAATCCGGTGTTTCCCAGCTTCTGGTATTGCATGCCTTATTGCATCCTTCAGCTCGCTTCGTAGACCACCCGTCCGCCGACGATGGTCATCAGGATTCGCCCTTGGGAGAGCCGGTCCGGATCGGTGGAGCCGACTACCAGTGGGTCGATGCTCATCACCGTGATGTCGGCCCACAAACCTGCCTCCAGGCGGCCCGCAGTATCCTCCAGAAAGGCGGCGCGCGCCGCCCAGGAGGTGTAGCCGCGCAGCGCTTCTTCGGCCGTCATGCGCTGCTCCGGGAACCATCCGCCGGCCGGCAGCAACTGCTTGTCGCGGCGGGTGATCGCCGCTTGCAACCCGTAAAAGATGTCATGGTCCGATCCGGGCAGGTCGGAGCTGAACACCAGCGCAACGCGGATGTTGCGGAGGCTGCGCCAGGCGTAGGCGCCACGCAGTCGCTCCGGGCCGAGGCGATCGATGGCCCAGGCCTTGTCTTCCATGGCGTGCGCCGGCTGCATGGAGGCGGTGAGGCCGAGCGTGCGAAAGCGCCAGAAATCTCCTGCTTGCACGACTTGGGCGTGCTCGATGCGGTGGCGCAGGTCGCCGGCCTCGGGGTAGCGGGCCAACACCCGTTCGAAGAAATCCAGGGTCTCGCGGTTGCC
>SMVB01187899.1_pt1 | contig 16964 bp, 16 predicted proteins | sample 2456461 | NCBI WGS metagenome assembly SMVB01 (sample SAMN11095934, study PRJNA526329) | marine sediment metagenome | biome: Marine sediment; feature: Surficial sediment; material: Deep marine sediment; isolation source: Hadal surficial sediment | place: Pacific Ocean | collected 2014-05 | depth...
GCAGGCCGCGGTGACAAGGGACAGAAGTCCCGCTCCGGATATTCACGCAAGCGCGGCTTCGAGGGCGGCCAAATGCCTCTTCACCGGCGACTCCCCAAGAGAGGATTCACGAATATTTTTCGTCGGGAGTGGTGTGCTGTGAACCTTTCCCGCCTCGCGGAATTGCCGGCCGGCACAGAGGTGACCCCTGAGTTGCTGCGCAGCAGAGGCTGGGTGCCGTCGCGGGCGTTGCCCGTGAAGATCCTGGCCGTGGGTGATCTGGGTGCTGCTTTGACCATCAAGGCCCACCGCTTCAGCAAGGCCGCTATCACCAAGATCGAGGCCGCAGGTGGCAAGGTCGAGATACTGGAATTGAAACGCAGGGGACCGGGGCCCAAGGCGCTCAGCCCCAGGGCAGCCTTGAGAGCTGCCAAGGCCGCTGGCAGGAGCGGTGCCACGCCCGCAGCCAGCGACGCGGCGCCTGCGGAAGAGACCAAGGCGTGATCGAAAGTCTTCGTAATATATTCAAGATTCCGGAGTTGCGGAATCGGGTTCTGTTCACCTTCAGCATGCTGGCCGTCTACCAGGTGGGTGGTCAGATCCCGACGCCCGGGGTGAATACTGTCGCCCTGCAGGAATTTTTCCGCAACCAGGCTGGGACCGTCTTCGGATATTTCGATATGTTCGCCGGCGGCAATTTCAGCCGCTTCTCCATTTTCGCCCTGGGGATCATGCCGTATATTTCGGCGTCCATCATCCTGCAGTTGCTCACGGTGATCTGGCCTTACCTGGAAAAACTGTCCAAAGAGGGCGAGGTCGGGCGCAAGAAGATCGTCCAGTACACGCGTTACGGCACGGTGGTTCTCTCGGTGGTTCAGTCCATGGGCATCGCCCTCTGGCTGGAGAATATCTCAGGCTTCGGTGGTGGGGTGGTTCTCCACCCAGGATGGGGATTTCGCCTCATGACCGTTCTCACCCTGACCACAGGTACGGCATTCATCATGTGGCTGGGTGAACAGATCACCGACAGAGGGATTGGCAACGGCATCTCCCTGATCATTTTTTCCGGTATCATCGTGAATCTTCCCCAGGCGATATTTGATACTTTTGTGGATCTTCAGTCGGGAAGTATCAGTTTATTTGCCATCCTGGCTCTCGTGGTCGTGATGATGGCCGTCATCGCGATCATCGTCTTTGTGGAGCGGGCTCAGCGGCGCATCCCGGTGCAATACGCCAGGCGAGTCGTGGGACGTAAAGTTTACGGCGGTCAGGCTACCCATCTGCCCCTGCGGGTGAACACCAGTGGCGTGATCCCGGTGATTTTCGCCTCATCTTTGCTCACGATTCCACAGACGGTGGGTCAGATCTTTCAGGTAGGGGCGGTCCAGCGGTTTTCCAGTCTGTTCAGCTATAACGAGCCCCTCTACAATCTCGCATATTTCTGTCTCATTCTTTTCTTCTGCTATTTTTACACTTCCATCATCTTCAACCCGGTTGACACAGCGGACAACCTCAAGAAGTATGGAGGTTTCATTCCGGGGATTCGCCCGGGGAAACGAACCGCTGAATATATCGACAAGGTTTTGACACGCCTCACATTCGCCGGTGCCATCTATCTGGGCCTGGTTGCGCTTCTGCCGGTCATGCTCATCAGTGGAATGAATCCGGCGGGGTTGGACAGGATCCCCCTGCTGGGAGAGCTGGGGCTGGGAAGTTTGCTGGATAATCTGATGCCCTCGTTTCTGGCCAATGGCATGGGTGTGAAGTTCTTCTTCGGCGGCACATCGCTGCTGATCGTGGTGGGTGTGGCCATGGACACCGTTCAGCAGGTTGAATCACAGCTGATCATGCGCCACTACGAGGGGTTCCTCAAGGGATCGAGAGTACGCGGCCGGAGATGATGTACTTGGAGATCATGGGTCCGCCGGGAGCGGGAAAGGGAACTCAGGCACGCCGTCTCTCGGCGGCGCGAGGGATTCCCCATATCTCCACGGGGGAGATGTTTCGCGAAAATATACGGCAGGCCACGGACTTGGGTCGAATGGCAGATGAATATCTGCAGAACGGGGGCCTCGTTCCCGATGACCTGGTGACGGATATGGTGCGGGACCGTCTCTCACGAGCCGACTGCCGCGATGGTTACCTTCTGGATGGATATCCACGTACCCCGGCCCAGGTTCGAGATCTGGATGGGATTCTTTCTGTCCGAGGCTGGGAGCGGACAGGCGTCCTGCTCCTTGAGGTGAGCGAGGAGGACGTGCTGAGAAGGCTGGCGGGGCGACGCATCTGCACGGGCTGTGGCCATGTATCGCGTCTCCAGGCCCTCTCAGGTGGGGGAGGTTGTCCCGAATGTGGTGCCGAGATGAGCCAGCGGGATGATGACCGCGAGGATCTGGTGAGAGAACGGCTACTGGTTTATCGGCGAGAGACGGAGCCGGTGTTGGCTATTTACCAGGAGAGGGGTATCCTGCGCCGCATGGATGGGATGGGCACCGAAGACGAGGTTTTTGAACGGATGCTGAACATCCTCGAGGTGCTGGCATGATCACCCTCAAGAGCGAGAATGAGTTGGCCATTATGGACCGGTGCAACACAATTGTGTTGGGTGTGATTGCGGAAATTTCCCGGATGATTCGCCCGGGATGCCAGGTCGAAGACCTGGATGCCCATGCCGCTGAGCGCACCCGCGCCGCAGGGGCCACGGCGTCATTCAAAGGCTACCAGGGCTTCCCCTCGACCCTTTGTGTGTCGATCAACGACCAGGTGGTGCATGGCATTCCCGTGGCGCGCACTCTCGAGAAAGGCGATATCGTGAGCATCGATTTCGGCGTTCACCTTGAGGGGTTCCATGGTGATGGCGCCGAGACCTTCATCGTCGGAGAAACCACGCCTGAGGTCGCCGCCCTGGTCCAGGGTACCCGGGAAGCCTTACGCCTGGGAATCGAACAGATGCGCCCCGGAAGGCACCTGGGAGACGTGGGGTACGCGGTCCAGACCCATGCCGAGAGCCACGGCTGGGGAGTGGTTCGGGAGTACGTTGGACACGGAATCGGCCGCGAGTTGCACGAGAATCCCAGCCTTCCCAATTATGGTCGTCAGGGACAAGGAACCCGCCTGGAAGAGGGTATGGTACTGGCCATCGAGCCTATGCTCAACCTGGGGACACCGAAGGTCAGCCTGGGCTCCGATCAGTGGACCGTGACCACCGCGGATGGGCAGCCGTCTGCCCATTTTGAGCGCTCTGTGGCCATCACACCCGCGGGACCATGGGTCCTGGGCTCGGGGGCACGACCGGGAGAGATCCTTCTGGACCTCCCCATGCAGGACGAGGTGGTTGCTGCCGTCGGGGGAGGAGTCTCTTGAGCGAGAAAGAGGAAGCAATCCAGGTGGAAGCAACCGTCCTGGAGCCGCTGCCGAACGCCATGTTCAGGGTCGAAATGGACAATAAGCACAAGATATTGGCCCACATTTCAGGAAAAATGAGGAAGCATTTCATTCGTATCCTGCCCGGGGACAGGGTCCTGGTGGAGTTGTCACCTTACGACCTGACGCGGGGTCGGATCGTCTATAGATACAAATAGGGAAACGGTCGCGGATGGCGGCTGGAAGGTGCTAATATGAAAGTTCGTGCTTCAGTAAAACGGATGTGTGACAAGTGCAAAATCATCCGGCGGCGAGGTGTCGTCCGGGTGATTTGTGTAATACCCAAGCATAAACAGCGTCAGGGTTAGGAGGCTCGCGGTGGCGCGCATTGCAGGAGTGGATCTTCCCCAGGGGAAGAGGACTGAGTTCGCCCTGACGTATATCTATGGGATTGGCCGTACCAAGGCCCTTGATATCCTGGCCAAGGCCAGGGTCGAGACCGGTATCAAGGTCAAGGATCTCTCAGAGGATGAGGTGGCAAAGATCCGCCGCATCATTCAGGATGAGGGTCAGGTGGAGGGTGATCTCCGCAAGAATGTGGCCATGGATATCAAGCGACTCATGGATATCGGGTCTTATCGTGGCCTGCGCCACCGGCGGAGTCTGCCGGTTCGCGGCCAGAGAACGCACACCAACGCGCGCACCAAGAAGGGTCCGCGGCGGGCCATTGCCGGGAAGAAAAAGTCCGCAGGCAAGAAGGGATAGGGTTAGAGCTTCATGGCCAAACCGAAGGTCAAGAAAAAGAGCAGGGGAGTCAAGAAGAACGTTCCCCACGGCATCGCCAATGTGCATGCCTCATTCAACAATACGATTGTCAGTATCTGTGATCCCGAAGGCAACGTCCTCGCGTGGGCGTCGGGAGGAACCGTGGGCTTCAAGGGTTCCCGCAAGGGAACGCCATTTGCTGCGACACTGGTTTCCCAGGCTGCGGGTAATGGCGCCAAGGAACATGGTGTGCGTTCCGTGGATGTCAAGGTGAAAGGTCCAGGATCGGGTCGTGAGTCAGCCATCAGGGCGCTGCAGGTGGTCGGCATCGAGGTGAAATCCATCAAGGACATCACGCCGATTCCCCATAATGGTTGCCGTCCGCCCAAGCGGCGGCGGGTCTGAGGAGGTCTGGAAATGGCAACTACCCGCGGACCGGTCTGTCGCCTCTGCCGTAGGGAAGGGATGAAACTCTTCCTCAAGGGAGATCGCTGCTTCAAGGAAAAGTGCGCCATCGAGCGCCGAGGATATGCCCCTGGCCAGCACGGACGGCGGCGCACCAAGGTGACCGGCTATGGGACCCAGTTGCGTGAGAAGCAGAAGGTCAAGCGCATCTACGGTGTTCTGGAACGCCAGTTCCGCAATTATTTCAAGAAGGCGGCACGGCGCAAGGGCATTACAGGTGAGACGTTACTCCAGTTTCTGGAGCAGCGGCTGGACAATGTCGTCCATCGCATCGGCTTTGCGGCCAGCCGTCCGCACGCACGTCAGATGGTGGCCAATGGCAACATCACCGTCAACGGACGCAAGGTGGATATCCCGTCGTACCTGGTGAAAAAGGGTGACGAGGTCGCGGTGCGTGAGAAAAGCCGGAAAAATGAATTTATTCGCCTATCCATCGAGACGGCCAAGGGCCGGGGTGTGCCATCCTGGCTGGAGTTAAATGCCGAGGCGTTCAAGGGACGGGTTCTGAATTTGCCTACCCGGGAGGATATCATTCTTCCCATAAGCGAACAGCTCATCGTTGAGCTGTACTCCAAGTAGCGCAGTAAGGACTGAGGAGGACATTCGACTCATGTTGTGGAAAGGTTTCCAGCGGCCCAAGCGCCTGGAGTGCGATACGACGACGTTGTCGCCGACCTATGGTCTGTTCTATGCCCAGCCTTTTGAACGGGGCTTTGGTACCACGATAGGTCATGCCTTGAGGAGGGTGCTGTTGTCCTCCATCGAGGGAACGGCGGTGACTGCCGTGCGGATTGAAGGAGTTCTGCACGAGTTCAGTTCTCTGCCCGGCGTGGTGGAAGACACCACCGATATCATCCTGAACCTGAAGCAGATCCCCATGAAGTCCCATGTGGATCACCCGGAGACAATCCGAATTTCCGCCAGAGGACCATGCACTATCACCTCCAAGGACATCGAGGTGAATCAGAACGTCGAGATCCTGGACCCGGACATTCATATTGCCACGATCGGGGAGGAAGGCCGCCTGGAGATGGAGTTGCGGGTGAAGGTCGGCCGAGGCTACGTGCCGGCGGATCGCAATTTTGATGAAGACCTCTCAATCGGCTATATCCCGGTTGATTCCGCCCATTCACCGGTGCGTCGGGTCAACTACAAGGTGGAGGATGCTCGCCTCGGCCAGACCACCGATTACGACAAGCTCACCATGGAGGTGTGGACCGATGGCTCGGTGGCGCCCCAGGATGCGGTGGCGATGGCTTCCAAGCTGGTCCAGAACCACCTGTCCATCTTCATTAATTTTGAAGAATCCAGTGACGAACTGGACGACGGTCTGGGCAGCGAAGATCAGGTTCTGCACGAGAACCTGAACCGTTCCGTGGATGAAATGGAGTTGTCCGTCCGGTCGTACAATTGTTTGAAGAATGCAAACATCTCCAGCATCGCAGACCTTGTGCAGAAGAGCGAGCAGGAAATGCTCAAGACCAAGAACTTCGGTCGAAAGTCGCTCGTGGAGATCAAGGAGATTCTTTCGGAGATGGGCTTGTCCCTGGGTATGAAGCCCGAGGACCTGCGCAGATACTCGACAGCCGCCGAATAGGCCGGCAGCGTACGGCGGAGAAAGAACAATGCGACACAGGGTCAAGGGACGTAAGCTGGGAAGAACCACCGCTCACCGGGTGGCGACGTTGAGAAATCTCTCGACGGCGCTGTTCACCCACGAGCGTATAACCACGACCCTCATGAAGGCCAAGGAGATGCGTCCCTTCGCCGAGAAACTGATCACCATTTCGAGACGGGACACGCTGCATGCCCGGCGCAACGTGGCTCGGAATATCAGAGATAAATCCGCACTGAAGAAGCTCTTCGAAACCCTGGGACCGCGCTATGCTGATCGGCCAGGTGGCTACATTCGCCTCTATCACCTTGGACATCGCCCGGGAGATACGGCCGATATGGCCTTGGTGGAACTGGTGGATGCAGCTCCCGTAGAGGCGGATGCGAAGGAAAAGAAGAAGGATGACAGCGAAAAAACTGTCAAAACCGAATCCTGAGAAGTTACGACCCGAGATTGTGAAGAAAATAGAGGGAGCATCTGCTCCCTTTATTTTTGTCCCCATGACAGATTCTGTGAGCCGGGAAAGGACGGGAGATGCCCAGGCGGGATGACCTGAAATCGATTCTCATCCTCGGGTCCGGTCCCATTGTCATAGGCCAGGCCTGCGAGTTTGACTATTCGGGTGTGCAAGCGTGCAAGGTCCTCCGTCAGGAGGGTTATCGTGTCATCCTGGCCAATTCGAATCCGGCCACCATCATGACCGACCCGGAGATGGCCGATCGCACCTATATCGAGCCGCTGGTCCCGGAAGTCCTTGAGCGTATCATCGCCGTCGAGCGCCCCGATGCGCTCCTTCCCACCGTGGGGGGACAGACCGCCCTCAACCTGGCGGTGAAACTCGCCCAGGACGGAATCCTGGAACGCTACGGCGTAGAACTCATCGGTGCCAAGCTGCGTTCCATACAGGTCTGCGAGGAACGGCACCTATTCAAGGAGGCCATGCAGCGGATTGGCCTGGCGGTGCCCCACAGCGCCGCCGTTCATTCCCTGCAGGAGGCGGAAGAGTTCGCGGCGACTTCCCCCTTTCCCCTCATTCTGCGCCCCTCCTTCACCCTGGGCGGAGCCGGCGGTGGAATTGCCTATAACATCGAGGAGTTGCGGGAGATTGTCCAGCAGGGTCTGAACCTCTCCATCAGTGGTGAAGTTCTGGTGGAGGAATCTCTCATCGGCTGGAAGGAATTCGAGCTGGAGGTCATGCGGGACCAGGCCGGCAATGTGGTGATCATCTGTTCCATCGAGAACCTGGACCCCATGGGCATCCACACAGGCGATTCCATCACGGTGGCGCCGGCCCAGACTCTGACCGACCGCGAATATCAGCGGTTGCGTGATTCCGCGCTGCTCATCATGGGCGAGGTGGGTGTGGAAACCGGTGGCTCCAATATACAGTTCGCGGTCAACCCCGATGATGGGCGGGTCATGATCATCGAGATGAATCCGCGAGTGTCCCGTTCGTCGGCCCTGGCCTCCAAGGCCACCGGGTTTCCCATTGCGAAGATCGCCGCCAAACTGGCTGTGGGATACACCCTCGACGAGATTCCCAACGACATCACCCGCGAGACGCCGGCTTCCTTCGAACCGACCATGGATTATTGTGTGGTCAAGATTCCGCGCTTCGATTTCGAGAAATTTCCCAAGACCGATCGCCGCCTGGGGACCCAGATGCGTTCGGTAGGCGAAGTCATGGCCATGGGGCGAACCTTCAAAGAAGCTCTGCAGAAGGGTCTGCGCAGCCTGGAGATTGGCAGGGCAGGCCTGGGTGCTGACGGTGAGGATAATCTGACTCCCGCCGAAGTGCGGGAGGCTCTGGCCGGCGGCTTCCCCAACCGGATTTTTGCCATACGCCAGGCCATGGTGGCCGGGATGACCGTGGATGCTCTCGCGGAGATCACTCATTACGACCGCTGGTTTTTGGCCAATATCGAGGAACTCGTTCACCTGGAGGGCAACCTGCGTGCTTTTGCCCTGGCCCAGGTCCCCGACGATCTCCTGAGAAGAGCCAAGCGCTGGGGGTTCTCCGACAAGCAGCTGGCGTACCTTCTCAACTCTGGTGAAGGTGCCGTCAGGTCCGAACGCGAAAAGCGGGGCATCATCCCGGTCTATTTACGGGTGGACACCTGCGGGGCCGAGTTCGAAGCCCACACGCCTTACCTCTATTCAAGTTATGAAGAAGAGGATGAATGTCGCCCGACCAAGAAGAGAAAGATCATGATTCTGGGCGGCGGCCCGAACCGGATCGGCCAGGGGATCGAATTTGATTACTGCTGCTGCCAGGCTGCGTATGCTCTCAGCGAGCAGGGATTCGAAACCATCATGGTCAACTGTAACCCGGAGACCGTGTCCACCGACTATGACACCTCCGATAGACTTTACTTTGAGCCCCTGACCATGGAAGATGTTCTCAATATCGTCGAAAGGGAGAACCCTGAAGGTGTCATTGTCCAGTATGGCGGCCAGACGCCGCTGAAACTGGCCATGGGACTGCATCAGGCCGGTGTCCCTATCCTGGGAACTTCGCCCGAGATGATCGACCTGGCCGAAGACCGCCAGCGCTTCGAGAAGCTGCTGGAAGATCTGGATATCCCCAAGCCCGAGTCCGGCACTGCCAGATCCTATGACGAAGCAAAGGGAGTGGCCGAACGCATCGGGTACCCGGTCCTGGTACGTCCTTCCTATGTCCTGGGAGGCCGCGCCATGGCCATCGTTTATGATCCTGAGGACCTGGAGAAGTACATCCTCCTCGCGGCCAAGGCGTCTGCGGATCATCCCATTCTCATCGACCGATTTCTGGAAGACGCTTTTGAAGTGGATGTGGATGCCATCTGCGATGGCAGCGACGTTCTCATCGCCGGCATCATGCAGCACATCGAAGAGGCTGGGATTCACTCTGGAGATTCAGCCTGCGTTCTGCCGCCATATCTCATCGCGGAAGAGCACCTGCAGACTATCCGGGACCACACCCGCCGTCTGGCGCTGGCTCTTGAGGTCAAGGGTCTTCTCAATATCCAGTACGCCATCAAGGATGATGTTGTCTATGTGCTGGAGGTAAACCCCAGGGCTTCCCGGACCGTGCCGTTTGTCTCCAAGGCCACGGGATTGCAGGTGGCCCAGCTGGGCGCCCGGGTGATGGTGGGGGAGAGTCTGGCCGACCTGGGCGTGGAGCCGCGGGTTCTTGACGGCTACTTCGTCAAGGAAGCGGTGTTCCCGTTCACACGTTTCAACGGCGACGACCCGGTTCTGGGACCCGAGATGAAGTCCACCGGCGAGGTCATGGGCATCTCCGATTCGTTCGGTGGTGCCTTCGCCAAGGCCCAGATGAGCGCCGGCTCGCCTTTGCCCACCGAGGGCACGGTCTTCTTGTCGGTGAACGATAATGACAAGGACAGCGTCGTTCCCATCGCCCGCGGCCTTCTGGAACGGGGATTCAAGCTGGTGGCCACCGGCGGTACGGCGGATCATCTGCACCGGGCTGGGCTGGATGTGGAGAAGGTGTTCAAGGTCAGCGAGGGGCGCCCCAATATCGTGGACCGCATCAAGAACGGCGACATTGCCATGATGATCAACACGCCCCTGGGACGCGAATCCTATCTGGACGAGAAGACCCTGCGCCAGAGTGGCTACACCTATGGTGTCCCCGTGATCACCACCCTGTCGGGTGCCGCCGCCTCGGTGGCCGGCATCAAGGCCCTGCAGGGCGAAGAACTGGTGGTGCGGGCTCTCCAGGATTGCCACAAGCAGAAGTGGTAGGCACGTTGGTTCTCCCGCGAACGTAATTCTGAGTCTGTCAAAGAACCGGTTCTGCTTGGTCCCGGCAAGAAATTCCGCCGCAACTCACTGATGAACCTGCCCCCTCTTGTGTCCAGCCCGACGGCAAAGAACCCTGGACTCGTGCCTGCAATCCATGCTCGCCCATCCTGAATCTGAATCAGAGCCAGAAGCATGGCCAGTGCGGAACCTCATTTCGCGGGATAGGGAACGTTTGCACGCAGCCCTCTGCCGGTCCCTTTGCCATCGATTCTCCCTCATTGGCCCGTGTTCGGCGCTATTGACCCGAAGTACGAGTTGGCCGTAAAAAAAAGTGGTTGCAGTCTCCCTCCTGACCACACGGCCACGATTTTTTTGCCCACAGGCACACCGTCTATCTGGATCCGCACCCGGCCTCCCTCATCGAACCGTAACTGTGCCACAGGTGTCTGGAGGTTCAGTTCGCCAGGTAGGGGAGTCGGGCCGATGAAGCGGCTGTAAGGTTCATGGGGAACCCGGATCCGGACCTCGGCAGACGTCTGTGTGCGATGAATCGAGCGTTCCGGGGGGCCATCCAGAACATCACTGTCCTTGGCCGGGTACGAGATGTAGCAGGCGGCCCGGACCTCCACCGGCCGTTCACCGCGCAGGAAAAGGGCGGCGCGGAAATCTCCCGCAACCGAGCCACCCCTGATCTGAAAGGGCATATTGGCGACCACGATCTCCTCGGTTCCCGGTCTGCGGCTGAGTTCGGAGAGATCCTCGACGAGGCGATCACTCGCCTCCGCGGCTTGGTGCCAGTTGCTCCAGTGGATCTGGAGCATGAGCAGCCAGAACACGATCAACACGGTCAAGAAGATCGCTTTGAGACGACCTGGAAGGCTGCGGATCAGAGATGCCAGGATCAAGGCGGAGGCCGCGGATGGAAGCAGCAGGTAGCGCTCCTGGAGCCCCACCACGGAGGGGCCGACCAGGACCACGAAGGCGAGAGATGCGCCAACGACGAGTGGAGAAATGCGTCTGGCGCCGAGAAAAATGAGAAGAATCATCAAGCTGACGATCGCGGTCGCCACGGTTCCCCAGAGTGCTGCCGATGCAGTCAGGACCTCAAGGGGTGCTGGAACCAAAGCCGCCGCCGCATAGGCGAGGCCGTTCTTGGCCCAGGTCCATACCGAATCGTGAGTTAACGTCCGTCCTGCACCTCCCAACGCCCAGAAACGAAGGCAGAAGTGCAACCCGAGCTGAGTCCACAAGATGAGATAGCTGCGCATCCAGGTCCGGAGGGTGAGACCTCTTGGATATCGGAGCAGCCCCACCAGGGTCAGAAGAGCCGGCAGGGTGAGCGCGGTTTCCTTGGCGAGCAGTGCGGCCTGGAACAAGAGCATGGTGATGATGGGCAGGCCTCGGGCTCTGGTCAGCCAACGATCATGGGCCACGGCCGCTCCCAAATAGAAGACGGCGTAAAGCGTATCGCTGCGGGCACTTATCCAGGCGGTGTTCTCCACGTGGTACGGGTGCAAGGCGTAGAGGACTCCGGCCAGCCCGGCGAGTCGTGCATCGCCCGTGTATCGCCGGACCAGGATCACGACCAGGGCCCCGGTGGCGGCGATCAGAAGGATGTTCGTCAGGTGAAACAAGAACGGCGTGAGACCGAAGAGAGTGTACTCCAGCCACAGCGTGGCCATGTAGAGCGGGCGGAAATCACCGTATGGTGTGGTATACGCCAGGCCCGTGGCAACGGTCTCGATCAGTGCCCAGTCGTCCGATAGGAAGGGGAATCTCAGACCTGGCAGCGCCACGACCGCAGCGACCAGCGCAGCGACCAGCGGTGCGCGGCGAGGCCACCAGTGTTCGCGTGTGGTGGGCACGGAGCCGGGGGGCCTCAGATCCCCGTACTCAGCCGCTGCCGGGTGTCAGGAACCTGCGTCTCGTCATGGTCGGAAAGGATCTTGATCACATCGTCTCCATGGCTGGGACCAGGCGCCGGCCACCAGCGAGGTGGAGAGCAAGGGGGCGGCTTCAGCGTGTTCGGGAAGTATACGCTATGGCCTTCAGCGTCCCGGGAAGCGTTTCAGGAAGTTGCTGCTGTGGTGATCCTTGGGGTCGCCGGTGATCACCGTGCGTCCGCCGTACGCGGCCACTGTGTCGCGCTCGGGGACGGTCTCGAGGGTGTAATCGGTGCCCTTGGCGTGAATCTCCGGGTGCAGCCGGTTCAGAACGGAGGTGACGGTTTCCTCGTGGAAGAGCACGACGGCATCCACACAGCGCAGTCCGGCCAGGATTTCCGTGCGCTCATCTTCCGGCACCGCCGGACGTCCTTCACCCTTCAGGCGGCGCACGCCTGCATCGTCGTTGACCGCCACCACGAGGAAATCAGCCAGCGCCCTTGCCTCGCGTAGATAGCGCAGGTGCCCCACATGCAGCGGGTCGAAGGCGCCGTTGGCGAGCACAATGCTGCCGCCGCCTTCGCGCACCCTGGCGACGAGCTCCATGGCTGCGTCCAGGTTCACAACCGGGGCCGGGGCCGGCGAACTCACCGCAAACTCCTGATGGCCCGGCGCAGTTCCTTGCGGCTGATGGTGGCTGTGCCCTGCTTCATGACCACCAGGCCGCCGGCGAAATTGGCCAGATGCGCGGCTTCATGGGGCCGGGCCCTGGCCGCCAGGGCCAGGGCATAGACGGCCATGACGGTGTCGCCGGCGCCGGTGACATCCGCCACCTCGTCGGTGCCGTAGACCGGGATGAGCAGCGGCTTGCGGCGCTGGCGCGTGAAGACGGCCATCCCCTTGCTGCCCCGGGTGATGACCAGCGAAGCGCAGTTCAGGCGCTTGAGCAACTCGGCTCCGGCCGCGGGCAGACGGTCGTCTCCCGGCCGGTCCAGAGAGACGCCCAGAGCCGCCTGGACCTCCGGCTCGTTGGGTGTGAGCGTGGTGGCGCCACGAAATTTCAGCAGCCGCCAGCGTGAATCGACCGCCACCAGGCGCGGGCGCAGATCCCGGGCCAGGCGGCGCACGGCTGCCGGTTCCACGCTGTCATAGCCGTAGTCGCCGACCACCAGACCGGCGCAGTCACGTGCGATCTCAGAGGCAGCCGCAGCCAGCTTGCGGCGCAGGGAAGGTGGCAGGGTGTGGGGTCTGCCGCGATCGATGCGCACGATCTGCTGGCGGGTTGTATGGAGGCCGGCGCCGGAGATCCGGGTCTTGGTGGGAGTGGTCAACTCGGGTCGCACCAGGACAGCGTCGACGTCCATGCCCTGGCGGGCCATGATCTCGAGGAGAGCGTGGCCTGCGGCATCGTCGCCCACCACGCCCACGGGCACCGGTGTGGCGTCCAGGGAAGCGATGTTGGCGGCGGTATTGGCGGCGCCGCCGGGGACGCGCTGATCTTCCAGGTAATCGAGGATGAGGACAGGGGCTTCCCGCGAGATGCGGTTGACCTGTCCCAGAAGAAACTCATCGACGACAAAATCACCCCACACGGCGAGTCGCACCAGAGGAAAGCGGTCCACGATTTCAAGCAGGCGACGGCGCAGGTCCACGGTTCCACTCATGGGCGTTCTCCTGTGGCACGCCGCGGGTCGTCCACCTCCAGGACCCAGGTGACGGCATCCAGAAGATCCTCGGCCACATGGTCCGGTGTTGTGGTCCAGTCCTGGCGCTGGTGTTCCTCCTCGCCACGGCCGTAGCCGGTGCGGACGAGGATCCCCCGGGCTCCCAGATTGCGCCCCATCTGAACGTCCGAGATCTTATCGCCCACCATGATGCTGGCGGCCATGTCAATCTCGAGGTCGCGGGCGGCGGCGAGAAGCATGCCCGGGCGAGGTTTTCTGCAATCGCAATCGGAGCGGTAGGGAGGCTCGCCGGCACTGGGATGGTGAGGGCAGTAATAGATGCCGTCCAGACGGGTTTCCCGGGCCGCCAGCAGTTGGGCCAGTCTCTGGTGGACATCCGCGATCAGCGATTCGGGAAAATAGCCACGGGCGACGCCGGCCTGATTGGTGACCAGCACGCAGATGTAACCTCCTGCTCGCGCCATGCGGATGGCCTGGGCGGAACGAGGCAGCAGTTCCAGGCGGCTGGTGTGGTTGACGTAGCCGACTTCGCGGGTGACGGTTCCGTCGCGGTCCAGGAAGAATGCGGGTCTCAATTGGCCTCCATGGGTTACGAAGTCTCACCTGGTCTCGAAGCCTCACCGGGAGGACGGGAGCGCCAGCGGTTGTGCATCCATAACCAGAGGTCGGGCCGCTGGCGCACCTTCTCTTCAATAATACTCGTCACACGGGCGGTCAGGGCATGAATATCGGCGCGGCCACGGCCCCTGGGCAGGTTCTCCAGCGGGGGGTCGTAGATGATGCGATGCCTGCCATTTTCCGGGTAGTCGAACACCGGCACCAGCGGCACACCTGTCTTGAGAGCAAGGACCGCCAGGGCCGGCGTCGTGGAAGCCTGTCGTCCGAAGAACGGGACGAAGATCCCGTGGTCGCCACCCACATTCTGATCGATGACCAGGCCCACGGTGCGTCCTTCCCGGAGGCTGCGCAGCATGGGCCGGGCCGATTTGTACTTTGAGATGTCCCGGTTCCCGGTGAGAGTTCGGGTCATGTTCAGGTGGCGTGCCAGGTGGACGTCGGCGGGTGGGCGTCCCACCACGTCCATGTGAATGCCGCGGGCGCCCTGGGCGAGGGCGATCATCTCCCAGTTGCCGAAATGCCCGGTGAAGACGATGGCACCGCGGCCCGCCTGCACCGCCCCCTCAAGGTGTTCCCAGCCCTCTATCTGCACGTAGCGACCCAGCCCCTGGCGGACCATCTTCGGCAGCATGAGGGTCTCCACCAGGGTTTGACCGAACATGTGGAAGACCTGCCGCATGATCTGATGGCGCTGCGCAGAAGTCAGATTCTCTCCCAGGGCCAGTTCCAGGTTGGAGAGGACACGGCGCCTGCGGGAGCGAACCACCATGGACATGATGTCACCCATGCGGCGGCCTGCTGCCAGGGACCAGTCATGGGGGCACCTCTGGGCCACGGCCGCGAGGGCCTCCATCATGATCGCAGGCGCCGACTTCATCGGCTTGCCTGGGCAGAACGAGAACCCGGCGGGGGAGGGCCGGGGGAGGGAAGCGCCAGGATCTGCTCCACCAGGCTGTCCATCCGGTCCAAGGTCATCTCGATCTCCAGGACGGCCAGGTGGGGGTGAGGCGCGGCCGGGTCCATGCGGACGGCATCCTTGGCCGTTGTGATCACCAGACGCGCACCTGCCTGCAGGCCGGCGTCCACCAGCCCCTGAATCTCCCCGGGCCGGAACGGGTGGTGATCTGCCAGTGGCGTGAACATGACCACACGAGCGCCGAGACTGGCCAGTGTATCCCGCAGGGCGCCGGGCCGGGCCAGGCCGGCGAAGCCGGCCACGGGCATCCCTTTCAACTCGGCCAGAGAGGGTGGTGGTGCCGGGCCGGATGAAACCAGGCGCAGGCCGGTGGCCCGGTGCCGGGCCCGGTAGATGGTGACGCCGGGGGCCACGCGTTCCAGGGTCGCTGCCGCTCGCTCGTACAGAAGGTCGCCATGGGCGCGGGTGAGGATCAGGGCGTGGGCGCGGCGCAGAGCCAGGGGAGGCTCCCGCAGCAGGCCGGCTGGCAGAAGACGGCCTCCGCCCAGCGGGACGGTTGCATCAAGGGCAACCAGGTCCAGATCCCGGTGGAGGGCGCGATGTTGAAACCCATCATCCAGAAGCACCAGGTCGGCCCCGCAGGTGGTGATGGCCTGCATGCCGCCGTGATAGCGCTGCGCGCTCACCACCACCGGCACGTCGGCAAGGATTGTGGCCAGGAGCAGTGCTTCATCGCCGGCCTGGTCCACGTCGGCGAGAAGGTGTCCCGGTTTCCCCCTGGACACCAGAAGGGCCGGGCCTCCCGGGCGGCGCGCATTCCGGCCACCATATCCGCGCAGAACCACGGCCGGCCGCCGGCCGCGTGCTGCCAGCCTGCGAGCCAGGGCTGCCACCAGCGGCGTCTTCCCGGTGCCGCCCACGGTCAGGTTGCCCACCGAGACCACCGGCACCGGCAAGTGCCTGATGGCGAGCAGCCCCCGGTCATAAGCGCTGTTGCGCAGGCGCACGACGCCACCGAACAGCCATCCCAGGGGTGCCAGCACGGGCTGGCCCCTGAATCCAGTTGCGTCTGGTGCAGCCATCATCTCAGGCCAGTCGAGGGCAGAAGGGCCGTCAGGGCCTGTACCGTGCGCTCCAGGGCGCCACGCTGTTGATCCAGAAGGCGTTTCCCCGCGCGACCCCGGGCTGTCGCCTGCGCGCTGTCGCCCAGGAGTGTGGCCATCATTTGAGCTGCCTCGACGGCGTCGGCGGCGGCGAGAAGGGCTCCCTCCTTCTCCAGGCCGGCGGTGACTTCCCGGACGTTCGCGCGCTTGGGCCCGCTGATCTGAGGCACACCGGCTGCCGCGGCTTCCAGCGGGTTGTGTCCGCCCACCGGGACCAGGGTCCCGCCCAGCAGGGCCACATGCGCAACCGCGTAGAGGCCGGCCAGCTCACCGTGGGTGTCCAGCAGCACGACCTGCATGGCACCTGCCGTGGGCGGCTTGTGGCCCAGACGGCTACGCCGGCACCAGGGAACACCCTCCTTCTCCAGAAGGCGCGCCACCTCGCCGACCCGGTCCAGATGGCGCGGCGCCAGGACCACGGTGCAGGGAGTGCCGGCGGCAGCCGCGAGGCGACCGGCTTCAAGCGCCGCGTCTTCTTCACCGGCGTGGGTTGAGCCGGCCACCAGGACGCGCCGTCCGCTCAGCCAGGGGTGCCACTCAGCGGCCACGGCCGCCGCCTGTGGCGCAGGGCAGTCCATTTTCAGATCGCCGGTGACCTGGATCCGGGCGGCGGGGACCCCCAGCTCGCCGAATCTCCTCGCGTCTTCCGGAGTGCGGGCACAGACCAGGTGGACCGCTCCGAGAGCATGTCCCATGAGACCGGGAAAACGCCGGTAGCGCCGGAGGCTGCGGTCGCTGATGCGCCCATTGACCAGGGCGATGGGA
>SMVB01097181.1_pt1 | contig 16961 bp, 9 predicted proteins | sample 2456461 | NCBI WGS metagenome assembly SMVB01 (sample SAMN11095934, study PRJNA526329) | marine sediment metagenome | biome: Marine sediment; feature: Surficial sediment; material: Deep marine sediment; isolation source: Hadal surficial sediment | place: Pacific Ocean | collected 2014-05 | depth 0-1...
AAAAAGAAAATCCACTTCCTCTTTTATCTTTTTAAGGTTTGAAATGGCTCCGGGTACAAATTCCACTTTTTCCAGAGAATCTATCTGGAAATCTTCGCTGGGTTCTTTGATTATCGTACCATCCCGATCTATAAATAGAATTTTTTTCATTACATTAATATATGTAGAAACCAGACCATTCAGATTATAATCATACTTATTTGTACCTCAATTTTTTTTCCGGGCATGGTCTGTTTCATCCGCGGATTTTTTTAAGTTCCATGATTAATTTTTTATTCTCCTCTTCAGTCCCAACTGTGATCCTCAAACAATCTTCACAAAGTTCTACCCTGGATCGATCTCTGACAATCACTTTCTCCTTAATTAAATTGAGATAAATTTCATGCGCGTTTTTGATTTTTATTAGAATAAAATTTGCATCGCTTTGATAAACTTCTTTAACGGTTGGGATAGTAGGAAGAATGGTTTCCAGGTACTTTTTTTGTAGTGAAATCTCATGAATCATTGCCTTCATCTTATCCTGATTTTGCAACGCTTTCTGCACCAAACTCTGGGTTGCTCCATTAATGTTGTATGGAGGTTTGATCATGTTGAGAATGCGCACAATTTCGATGTCAGCGAAAGCCATTCCCAGCCGCAATGCTGCCAAACCCCAGGCTTTGCTAAATGTGTGCAGAATTACCAGGTTTGAATAATTTTTTAATTCATGGATCAGACTGGGTTTTGATGAAAAATCGATATATGCTTCATCCAGGATCACCAACCCATGGAATTTATTTAATATCTCCAGAATATTCTCTTTGTCAATACTATTACCGGTCGGATTATTAGGTGAGCAGAGAAAAATGATCTTTGCTTCCGGTTCAATTGCATCAATCAAATTTGGCAAGTCAAGCGTGAAGTCTACCTTTAGAGGGACTTCAATTATTTCCACATCATTGATGTTGGCGCTTACCTCATACATCCCATAGGTTGGTGGAGCAGTAATGATTTTATCTTTTCCGGGATTGCAAAATGCCCGAATCAATAAATCAATAGGTTCATCGCTTCCATTTCCCAGAAAAATATGCGCTGGATTAATCTCTTTAATTTCACCGATTTTATTTTTCAGATCATTTTGATAAGGATCCGGGTATCGTCGATATTTATCTTTTGAGGTTGAACCAAATGCATTTTCGTTGGCGTCAAGATAAACATCAGCTTTTCCTTTAAATTCATCCCTGGCTGAGGAATAAGGTTTCAAATTGAGCAAATGTGATCTCAGAAGTTTTCTAATCTCCATGTTGATTATTGAGATAATCCAATCTTACCGAAACTGCGAGTTTGTGAGCCGTGAGCCCTTCTGCTTCGGCCATTATTTCTACTGTCGGCCCGAGATTTTTCAACCCATCCGCGCTTAGTTTTTGATAGGTTATTTTTTTTACAAAACTATCAAGGGAGACACCGCTGTATGCCAAAGAAGCGCTATTCGTTGGCAAGGTGTGGTTCGTTCCGGATGCATAGTCACCAGCAGATTCTGGCGAATAATTACCAAGAAAAATAGATCCTGCATTTGTGATTTTGTCAGCAACTTCTTCTGCGTTTTTTACGGATAAGATCAAATGTTCCGGAGCATATTTATTAAGTATATCAATTGCTTGCTGTTCATTTTCCACAATAATAACTACACTGTTCTCCAGGGCTATTTTAGCAATTTTTCTCCTGGGAAGATCGTATAAATATTTCTGAATCGATTCCATCGATTCCTCTGCAACAGATTCTGTTGTAGTGACAAGAATTACCTGACTGTCTGTACCATGTTCTGCCTGGGAGAGTAAGTCCGTAGCGATGAAATCTGGTATTGCTGTTTCATCTGCAAAAATGGCAACCTCAGAAGGTCCTGCCGGCAGGTCGATTGCAATGCCTTTTTCGCCAACGATTTGCTTGGCAGCTGTAACATATTGATTCCCCGGGCCAAATATTTTATATACGTTGGGAACACTCTCCGTGCCATATGCCAGGGCGGCGATAGCCTGGGCGCCACCAACTTTTACAATTCTGTCAATTCCAATTAAATGTGCGCAATAGAGGATTGCAGGATGTATGTTCCCATCTTTATTTGGTGGAGTACAAAGCACCAACTCCTTGCACCCCGCCAGCTTTGCCGGAACAGCCAACATCAACACAGTGCTAAAAAGCGGGGCTGTGCCTCCTGGGATATATAGCCCTATTTTTTCTATTGCAATACTTTTTCTTTTGCAAACCACCCCGGGCATAGTTTCAATTTCCAGATCGGAAGTTTTTTGAGCCTTATGAAATTTCTCAATATTTTCCTTGGCAATATTGATTGATTTTTTGAGTTTTTCACTTACTTGTTTGTATGCCTCATCGATCTCTTGCTGGCTTACGATCAATTCTGAAAGTTGGGCGTTATCATATTCCAAGTTGTATTTTAATAGCGCCCTGTCTCCTTTACTTTTAACATTTTTTAAGATCGGTTTGACGATCTTTTTAATGTTCTTCAGTTTTTTCACCGGCCTTTTAAGCGCATTTTCTAGCTCTACCCCAATTGGATTTATTAACACTCTCATTTTAAAGGATCATTTTTTCGATTGGAACTACAAGAATGCCTTCGGCGCCTGCATTTCTTAGATTTTCTATTACTTCCCAAAATTCGTCTTCATTGATGACAGAATGGATCGAACTCCAATTCTTATCGGCAAGAGGTACTATGGTTGGGCTACGCATTCCCGGCAGAAGTTCAATAATCTTGTCAAGATTTTCATTGGGGGCATTCAACAAAATATACTTGCCGTTTTTCCCCTTCTGAACTGACTCTATACGAAATAAAAGCTTATCAAGAATCGATTTTTTTTCTTCTTTCAAATGCTGGTTTCCAATGATGATGGCTTCAGAATTCAGAATAGTTTCTACTTCTTTCAGCCCGTTGCTCAAGAGTGTACTGCCAGAACTCACAATGTCACATACACCACTTGCAAGACCAATACTTGGGGCGATTTCCACAGAACCGGAAATTTCATGGATATCTGCTGTGATATTTTTTTTATCAAGAAATCCCTGCAATATTTTAGGATAGGAGGTCGCAATGCTTGCATGTTGAAAATACGAAAGCCCTTTGTAATCGATTTCTTTTGGAATTGCCAGGCTTAACCGGCATTTGGAAAAACCGAGTTTCTTTACAAAATCTATTTTTTTACTTTTTTCCAAGGCAACATTTTCACCAACAATTCCTATGTCTGCAACACCGTCAGCAACATAGTCAGGTATATCGTCATCACGCAAGAAAAGAAATTCAATTGGAAAGTTTCGCGCCTTTGATTTAAGTTTTCCAGTCCTGTTACTAAATTTTATGCCACTTTCTTTTATCAAGCTGAGGGAATCTTCACTCAACCTTCCTTTTCTTTGAATTGCAAGTCTTAATATTGAATTATCTGTCATGTAAAGTAAAATTTATGGTGGGAAAATGTATTGAAAATCCATAGTTCCGGTTAGGAACATTGATGATGAATATAGAAATGTAAAAAAGAACCCACGATGTGATTGATCTAAATTGAACCGCAAAAATAATTATATATCTTGTTTAAAAAAAAAGATAATCATATATAAAACATTTCATATTTCTGATTTGTTTTGTTTAACAATTTATATTTAAATATTGTATATTTAATAACATAACTAACTGCTTTACCCATGCTTAAAAAGACTACAATCAACAAAGTCGTTAAATACAAAAGCAACAAACCTAAAGATGAATTTGCAAAAGAATTGAGGAATAGAATCAATAATTATTTTATAGAGGGGAACATAAGCCCCTATGCCGGCAGAGGTGTGATACTTAAAGGTATGTTGGGTTTTTTAAGTTGGGGTATATGTTACGCTCTTATCATTAGTGATAGTTTGAGCTATAATTTTTGGCTTTTATTTTTTGGTTTTATGCTGCTGGGATTTGTGAATATCTTTTTAGCACTTAATGTCATGCACGATGCTTGCCATGGAGCATATTCAGAAAAAAAGAATTTGAATTATATCCTGGGATATACCATGAATTTTATTGGTGGCAACAGTTATTTATTTACAAAAATGCATAACGCCCATCACGCATTTGTAAACATTGCAGGTATTGATGTCACGCTGGAAACCCATGGAATGTTTAGGTTTACACCACATGAACTATGGCTTCCCAAGCACAGGTGGCAACATTATTACACGCCGGTTTTATATGCGTTGGCCATGATTCATTGGATTCTTATAAAAGATTTTAAATGGATGTTTGGAGAGTTAAATATTGGAAACAAGAAGAATATAAAGCATGCTAAGAAGGAGTATTTCATATTATTTATCTCAAAAGCGTTTTATTATTCTATCACGCTGGTGTTGCCATTAATTTTATTGAGCGCTCCCTGGTATTGGATTGTATTGTGGTGGATAAATATTCACATTTTACCATCCTTATGTTTTATATTATTATTCCAAGTGACACATGTGTATGATGGAACACACTATCCGTTGCCAGACGAGGAGGGAAACATTGAAAATAATTATTTTATCCATGTGTTGGAGACTACTGCAGAATTCAGCCGTGAAAATAAATTCACCGCCTGGCTGATCGGGGGAATAAATATCCACATAGTTCATCACTTATTTCCAAAAATAAATCACACACATTATATACCACTTACAAGGATAATCAAACAAACAGCGGAAGATTTTGGAATACAATATCAGGAGAATGAAAATTTCTGGAAAGCGTTGAAACTTCATCTACGCATGTTGCAAAAATTGAGTAAAAAAGATGCCGTAGTTCCTCAATATGGGGCAAGCGCAGCAATTGTGTAACAACCTAAATGATTGTTTTCTTATAATTAATTCAATTAAATATTTATTTTTGAATATAAATCACCAGTGAATTTTAACACAAAGTTCAAATTACCAATTATGAAACATCAGTTTGTAAACTGGCAAACGAAAAATGCCAAAATTGCATCCGGAAAACCAATCATGAAAATTAAATGTTAGGTTGATCTAATAGTGATTATAGATATATCATCTGTATCCCCTGATTTTTTGATCGGTTATTATCTCATGTATTATTTCCAGTTTAACTCACAGCCAATTTATATATATCTTCCCGGGAAGATATATTATAGAATACATAATGATTGAAGTTTATAACAATATATTACTTTTAATTTTCATTATCTGGAGGTTCGGTTAACATTTGCACATAAAATTTTAAATATAAGATGCTTCCAAAAAAAATAATTCAAGGATTGAAAATATTTAAGTGCAATTTCATTTTCAAAATGGTTCTTAAGGCTGTATCAATTTTTTTCCTGTTATTTTCTATTCAACTGACCGGTTTTTCACAACAAGATCCTTATGAGCTAAAAACAGGTCATCCAAGAATCATTTTGACTAAATATGGTGAATTGGCTTTGCGATTTATAATAACTGATGATTTGCTGGCGACTAGCTTGCAAAATGAACTTAAAAAAGATGCAGATAAATTGTTGAATGCTAAAGAGATAAAATACGCATTAGATGAAAAAAATACCATGCTTGAAATAAGCAGAGAGTATTTAAAAAGGATTATTACGCTTTCATTGGCCTACAGGATGTTTGAAGAAGATAAATATTCTGATAAGGCAATTGAGCACATGATGCATGTCAGCTCATTCCCTGACTGGAATCCTCAGCATTTTCTGGATGTGGCAGAAATGACAACTGCAATGGCCATCGGTTATGATTGGAATTTTTATCATTTGAACAAAAGAGAGCGGGAAACCATCAGGAATAAAATAGTTGAATTTGGACTAATGCCAGGTTTAGATGTGTATCAAAACCCAGAAAATAAACCACACTTATGGTTTGAAATGAAAAACAACTGGAGTCACGTGTGTGCAGGAGGGCTAATATTAGGAGCATTGGCCGTAGGTGAAGATTTCCCTGAATTGAAGAATAATATAATTTACGAGGCCTTGAGAAATTTAATTCCGACGTTGAAATTGTATGAACCGGACGGCGTTTGGAATGAAGGCATAGAATATTGGGAATACGCAAATTCTTATTTAGCCATGATGATTTCATCTCTTGAATCAGCGCTGGAAAATGATTTTAAAATTTCTACCTGGCCTGGAGTAGATAAGACAGCAGAATATTATGTCAATGCCATTAGTACGAGTGGTAATTTAATCAATTTAGCTGATACAGATAACTCAAACGGATCGTTGAACCCCGCATTATTTTGGTTTGGTAAAAAATACAAATTGCCTGAGGTTACAGCATTCTACAATAATATTCTGAAAAATAATACAAGTCCCGGGTCTCCGGAATACGGCAAGGATAGAGGTAGATTATTTTATCTGGCTTTGCCATGGTTTATTGAAGGCGAATCTTATTAGGTTAAATAATCCAAATGCCTGTTTATCAAGAAATGAGTAAAGTATTGTTTCTATATAGAGTCTGCCTAACCGGACAGGCAGGCGTAACGCAGTGATCGGACATTATGGACAGACACTATATAGGCAAGGGGTAGATGAAATACACAATACCTTATATTTAATGAAGTCATCTTTCAATTGAAAATCAGCCAACCATATTATAAAGAACGAAATGATATATCAGGAAAATGAGAAAAGCCTTTTGCAAATGAAAACTAGCCGGGAAATACATTGAGATATAAGTAATTAATGGAAATAATGAATGGCAAAAAGGAATTTTTTAAAAGCAATCTTAACCCCAGCTAAGCAAGTATTTTTTTTCAATATCAAGACATTAATGCTAATTTTTTACGCATTAACTTGATTTTCATCCAATTACTTAATTAACTTGATTTTTAATTAATTGCACTACCCATGAAAATTGCACTAATATTTTTTACAATTCTTATTGTTTCTTTTTCACGAATCTTTGGCCAGGATATGGACGACTATCCAATTACGCCGGTATCTTTTACTAACGTGAAAATCAACGATTCTTTTTGGCAACCAAGATTAGAGACTAACCGGAAAGTAACGATACCATATGATTTTGCGAAATGTGAGGATACCAACCGTATCAAAAATTTTGAAATAGCTGCAGGCTTGAAGGAAGGCGAATTTGTAGGCATCAGGTTTAACGATTCTGATGTTTTCAAAATTATGGAAGGGGCAGCATATTCTCTTGCAAACCACCCCGATCCAAAGCTTGAAGAGTATCTCGATGATTTAATAACCAAAGTGGCAGGAGCACAAGAAGACGACGGGTATTTGTATACGACGCGTACCATAAATCCTGAGAAGCCAGCCAGAAGTTCAGGCGAGGAAAGATGGTCCTTTCTGGACCAGAGTCATGAACTGTATAATGTCGGACATATGTATGAGGCAGCAGTTGCACATTATCTGGCAACCGGCAAAAAGACTTTTCTGAATGTAGCAATAAAAAATGCAGATTTGATTGCAGATACATTTGGCCCTGACAAACAGTTTGGAATGCCAGGGCATCAGGAAATAGAAATTGGATTGGTAAAGTTATTTCGAGTTACAGGAGAGAAAAAATATTTGAATTTAGCAAAGTACTTCCTGGATGTAAGAGGACAAAAAAATAATAATGCAAAATTTCCTCAATCTCAAAATATGTATTTGCAAAGCCACATCCCTGTGGTAGAACAAGATGAAGCGGTAGGTCATTCTGTGCGAGCTACATACATGTATTCTGGTATGGCTGATGTTGCCGCTATTGTTGGAGACGAAGATTATATTTCTGCCATTGACAAGATATGGGAAAATGTAGTGTATAAAAAAATCTATGTAACCGGCGGTATCGGAGCCAGACATAGTGGAGAATCATTTGGGGATAATTATGAACTACCCAATGAATCAGCGTATAATGAGACTTGTGCCGCAATAGCCAATTGCATGTGGAATCATCGAATGTTTTTATTGAAAGGAGATGCCAAATACTATGATGTTCTGGAGCGGACGCTCTACAATGGATTTTTGGCAGGGATATCTATGGAAGGAGATAAATTTTTCTATCCAAATCCATTAGCATGCAACGCAAAATATGCCTTTAACCAAGGAGCATTAACTCGAAAACCATGGTTTGACTGCTCGTGTTGCCCATCAAACATAGTTCGGTTTTTGCCTTCTTTGCCGGGGTATATCTATGCTGTCCAAGATAATGATTTATTTATTAATCTATTTATAAGTAACGAGGCAGAAATTAAAATAGGAGAGTTCGATACAAGGATAGTTCAAACTTCAAATTATCCATGGAATGGAAAAATAAAAATTGAAGTAATTCCCGAAATCACATCTGAATTTAATATAAAATTAAGAATTCCGGGATGGTCTGTAAATCAACCTATTCCCGGGGATTTGTATACGTATTTGGTTAAGAGTAATAAAAAAATAAGTGTACGATTAAATGGCAAGGAAGTAAAGCTGGATATTAAAGACGGGTATTTAACAATTAATAAAAAATGGAAAAAGGGAGATGAGATAATATTGAATTTACCCATGGAAATTCGAATGGTAGAAAGTCATAAAAAAGTAGTAAGTAATAAAAATCGACTAGCAATAGAACGTGGACCAATCGTGTATTGTGTAGAAGGTATTGATAATAAGGAGGAAGTATTTAACTTGCTATTACCAGAATTTGCACCGATTACAACTCAATGGAAGCCGGATCTCCTTGGTGGGATAATTATCATTAAAGCAGATGTACCTTCATTTGTCGTGAAGGAAAGCGGAGAAGAGGTAAAAACACAACGTCATAAATTGGTTGCAATTCCATATTATGCATGGTCTCACAGAGGTATTGGAGAAATGGCAGTTTGGTTACCAAGAAGAGCAAAAAGACTTGAAATTGTACCATTTTAAAAACACAAATTTGTAGTGATTTTTTTATTTTATTCTCAATATCACGAGATATAGATGTTATTTTTTACTATTGTTATTCATAACTCTTTTTTTGATGAAGAGATTATATATTATGGTTGAAATAAAATATCAAAAGAATAGAATTTTCTACTATCCGGCATGAGCAGGAAAATAGTATATTTTGCTGAAGTTTCAGAGAACATGAGAAGTTATGGAGAAATCCTAATCAGGGAGTTGGAACACCATGGTTGTATTATCAAAGTTGCTCCTCATGCAATTATTGATATTGAAAAAGCACATGAAATAATTGAACATTGTGACATTGCCGTACATTTATTAAGTGATGAGGACCAAATTATTGATTCAATTGGCAGAGGATATGAAGAACAGCAAATCATATATTCTGTTCAATATTCTTTGAGTCAAAAGCTTCTCACCAGTTCTTCAGAAAGTGGATTTGATATTTTTGCTTGGCATCCCAAATCGAAATCAGAAACAATTTTTGTAGAGGAGAAGATCCCTTTGCATTTGCAAAAAATACAGCAACTGGAAGAAGTTGAACTACTACGGACGAACTTCGAAGATTTTAAATACTATCTACTAAAAAAGATTGAAGCCCATGCCACCGAAAGTGTAGATGAGTTTTACATTAAAGGAAATAATAATCTCAGTTCATATTTTATATATGACAATGTGGATAAAGACATAGCATTAGAATATGCTGAATACCTTCGAAAAAGAGGAATTATTGTATTTACACCATTATTTAATAGTGATATTTTGGAGGTCAGAAGAGCACATAATAGAAGCCTTATTAAATTTGATATTGCCATCATCTTCGCAAAAGATGCTAGTGTAAATTGGGTAAATACGAAGATAGTTGATATTTTAAAATCTCCTGGGCTTGGAAGAGAAAAACCAATATTAGGGAAGGCAGTTGTCATATCAGAGCAAAAAGCAAAGATGCTGTCAATGATTAGAGGGTTTAAAATAATTCCTATTGAACATGATTCGCATAAAGACCAGATTGTAGAATTTTTATTAAAAAGTGAACGTTAAAAAAGACAAAAAGCAAATTTTCCCCACATGCAGGATTTTTTATCTTAGATAAATTAATTTTTCAAATATGAATGCAATACTTTGCCAATTGATTAATTGAACTCAGATGTATTTTATTAATAGGATTCATGATTAAGGCCCTATTAGGTATTCTTAACGTAGTAGAAGGAGAGGAAAAACCGGTACTTCTACTATTAGGCTACGGTTTCTTTATGGGGGTATTTTTGGCAGCCTACAAAATTGTTGCAACTACTCTCTTTTTGAATCAATTAAGCGAGTATATAAGAGAGGCTTTTTTTGTGTCAGGCGTATTGGGTGTCATATCCACCTTGATTTATGCTTCTATTCAAAATCGGGTACACTATTCTCGGCTGATCTTCTTCAAGATCGTTACTATATTAGTTTTTATTGCCCTGGCTAGAATCTCGTTTTTTTATAGTGATTCTCAATGGCTTATATTTATACTTTTTGTAATGCTGGGCCCTATTACATCACTTTTAGTATTGGGTTTTTGGGGCATTTTTGGAAGACTTTTTGACTTAAGACAATCGAAAAGAATTATTGGCGGTATAGATTCCGGACAATTAACGGCTATCATCATAACAACTTTTTCAATTCCATTTATAATCCCTTACATAACTGATATTACTAATATATTGATGATCGGTGAAATAGGGCTGGTTGGGTCTATTGTATTTTTCGTCCTGTTAGCCAGTAGATTTAAGCTAACATCATTTCATCAAAAGAAAGACGAGATCCGTAAGGAAACCATGTTTATAAAGATGTTCAAGAACAAGTACATTGTGTATTTGTCTCTGTTTTTATTTCTTTCAATGGCTGCTTTCGTTCTAGCTGATTATTCTTTCATGAATGTGATTGAGCAACAATACCCGGATGAGAAACAACTCGCAAGTTTTCTTGGTGTTTTTGAAGGTTCGATAATGGTATTGAGTTTGTTAATTCAAACTTTTGTAAATAAAAGATTGCTGTCCATGTATGGAATGAAAACCTCCTTGCTGATATTACCGGTGGTTTTGTTTGTTTTTGTCGGACTGGCAATTTTTGCCGGGTCTATTTTTGGATATGATGTTTCCAATCCTGATTTCATATGGTTCTTTCTTTTTATTGCTTTAAGTAAATTGTTTGTTACAACGCTACGAGAAGCAATAGAAAATCCTGTCTTCAAATTATTTTTTATGCCTTTGGATAGTAGAATTCGTTTTGATATTCAAACGAAAATTGAAGGCGTTATCAATGAACTTTCAAGGGCAGTTGTTGGAGGTATAATTCTTTTGCTTGGATTTTTACCGGTATTTAAGCTTATCCATTATTCATGGATCTTAGTAGTAGTCATAATTGTCTGGGTGTATATCCTCATTAAGTTGTACAATCTGTACAGAACTAATATTAGGTTGAAACTTGAAAGACAAAAGGAGGCTGCGGATAGTGTGGAGCAAAGAGGGAAAAATTTATTGGTTTCTAAATTGTCTGAATCGATCGATAGCAACAATCCAAATTTGATGATTTTCGCGCTTAGAGCGCTCTCTAAAATCGATCCTGACATTTTTAAAGCAAAAATTGATACTATAAAAAATGATCATTCTATTGACTTAACAAATAAAGTGCTGCAAACTTTAGAAGGTGATTTTTCATTTATTCATGTAGCAAATCTACGTAAAATTGAAAAAGGAGTAGATGAAATGTTAAAATCGAACAAAAGCAAAAGCAAGGCTGCTTTTGGGGGAGAGATTTTAAAAATGGTCAAATCTCACGATCATTCAGAAAGAAAACTTGCAGCTGAGTTGATAGGTGTTACAGATATTGAAGAAAGTGTCAGTTTATTAATTGAGCTTTTAAGTGATACAGATTCGAGTGTAGTTATTGCATCTATGAATGCTGCCGCCGAACTTAATAAATTGGAATTATTACCATTTGTCCTTGATAATTTAGTACAAACTAAATATAAGGATGCCGCAGCCGAAGTATTAGTCAGGTATGGCAAAGAAGCATTTCAAAACCTGGAGACTGTATTTTATAATTCTGAGCAAAATGTAGATATTAAACTGGATGTTGTAAATATTTATGGCAAAGTTGGAGGAATATTAGCACAGGATTTATTGTGGACTAAGGTGGATTATCCCGACAAAAAGGTGGTTTCGCAAGTGCTTATTTCGTTAAGCCATTGTGGATTTTTTGCAACAGGTGATCAGGTTCAGAGAATAAAACTTGTAATCGAAGAGGATGTTGTGAACATAGTTTGGAATTTGAAGGCTATTAATCAACTCAATAATCACGATAAATTAGAATTTGTTGAAATTATTGAATCGCTGCAGGAAGAAAATGAGCATAATTTTGGACATGTTTATATGTTGCTGTCCATGATTTATGATCAAAAATCTATTCAGCTGGTAAAAGAAAACATAGAAACAAAAACCAATGAGGGGATTACTTATGCCATTGAGTTATTGGATGTTTTTCTTTCTGAAGATTTGAAGCAAAAGATAATCCCAATCTTGGATGACATTTCAGACATTGATCGGATACGAAGGTTACAAATGTTTTATCCATCCATAGAAATCCCGCTGGACGAATTATTGAGATTGTTGATAAACAAAGATTTTAACATGATCAATAGATGGACTAAATCAAGTACTATTTACTATATTGGTCAGAATAAGGTTAGAGAGACTTTTTCTATGGAATTAATAGCAAACCTCTTTAATCCTGATGGACTTTTGAGAGAAATTTCTGCGTGGTCGATGCATCAAATTGATACACAATTTTATACAGATGGCTTGAATAGACTGGAAACCTCGCAAAAGAATCATTTAAAAAATCTCATAGCAGGGCAGAAAATTAACGACTCATCAGGTATGCGACCTCATATGAGATTTGAAATTGTACATTTCTTAAAAAAAGAAACTCTACTTGGAGAATTGCCAAGCTATGTATTGACTAATATAGTTGATTTCATGGTTGAAATTTTTGTGGAGGATAAAACAACTATTGATGTTTCGGAATGGCACAACGACTGTTTTTATATTGTATTTTATGGAATGTTAGAGATAAAAAATGCTAAAAGTGAAATTATAGACCAGTTTGAAAAAGGTGATTTTTTAGGAGAACAAATTAATATAGATTTGCTGGAAGAAAATTTAACAATTGGTGTAGGAAAAGACACAGTACTTTTGAAAATAAATAAAAATAAGTTTTTAGAGCTTATTACGACTGAATACGATGTTACATTGAAATTATTGGACTCTTTCGGTTTGTTAAGTAAAAAAACGCTAATTGATGAAATTTAGTTTGCATGTAATTTATTCGTATAAATTATTGTTAAAGAGAAAGATAAACCACTTTAATTTAAGTATTAATTTATTTACTTTTGAAGCTGAATTTTAGAAGTATACTATTAGCCTTCAATTTGAAGCATTTTTTATTGATTTTTGCAATGCCGATAAAATCAGTAGCATTTTATTTCAATAACTTATTATGAATTTTGGCCAACACATTTATTTAATTACATCTGAACAAGATGGGCAAGATCAAATTGTAAATGATTGGGCTTCCAGTTTTCATAAATTCTTAGAGTTATTGCTTTTCAGATTATCTGGAGAACAGATAAAAATCAATACAATAAGTTGCAATGATTTAGATATTGAAGCTATCTATTCTCCGTTCACCTTACTTATACCAATTGTTTCTCAAGACCTCCTAAATTCTACTTCATTTAAAGAAGAAATTAAGATTTTTCACGAAAAGGCTATAAACAAAAGCCACAACAATATATCGTGGAATTCTCGGATATTTAAGGTATTGCAAGAACCACAAAAAGGTAATTTTTTATTGGATTATCTTAGTGATTCTGTCAGTTACGATTTTTTTCATTTTGATACTAGTACTGACGAACTTGTACTTTATGATGATTTTACGGGTCCTACATCAGAAAAAACCTTCTGGATGAGATTATACGACTTGACCTATGATATTTTTAAAGTAATCGATAATTTAAAAAGTGTTGAGAATGAAATTGCCAGTATTAGCGGTGATTTGAATTCGCTAAGCGTTTACTTGTCCGAAGTTGGAGCAGACCTTATACCGCAAAGAGACGCAATTAAAAGAGAATTATTGAGAAACGGATATAAGGTGCTTCCTGAAAAAAATATGCCCAAAGACCTTGAATCTATAATGAAAATGATCAAGAAGGATCTTGCAGCAAGTAATATGTCCATTCATCTCATTGGTTCAGATTATGGAAAGATACATGACACAAATGTTTCCATTATTGACCTGCAGAACAGACTGGCAACGAAGCATTTCAATGAATTGGATAGAATGGATGCTGCTACAAGTATGAACTTTGGCAGAATTATATGGATATCACCAGAACAGTATAATATTAGTGTTAAGCAAAGGTTGTTTATAGAAAATCTGAAAAAAGATTCAGAATCCATGATAATGGCAGACTTGTTGGAAACAACTATTGAAGAATTAAAGGCTTTTGTCATTAGTAAGATTCAGGATGGATTAAAGAGGCATGAATTAATTTATGGCGATATTAGACATGTAAAGGGGAAAACTATTTACTTGATCCACGATAAATCTGAAGAAAAGAAATGTAAAAAAATTAAAGATTTTCTGGATAAAAACGGATATGATGTTATTACGTCAAAATTTGATGGTAACCCTGACGAAATTAGATCTAGGCACGATGATAACTTAAGATTGTGTGATGCTACCCTGATATACTATGGTAAGGAAAATGAAGGGTGGATAAAAAGCAAACAGAAAGATTTATTGAAATCTTTGGGACTTGGTAGGGAAAAACCAATAAGCCCACAGGCAATATTAATCGAAAATGAATCACAATTGGATGATATTCTTGGCATTGACAATAAAGCTCTCATACTTCAAAGCAACAATAAGTTTACACCAAAAATAATGGAACCATTTTTAGCCCGGTTGAAGGAGTAAAATGAAGGTTGAAAATATTGACATTCTTGAACCATACAACCAAGGTGAACTTGACTTAATAAATCCATTCCCGGGATTAAGGCCGTTTACGTTCGAAGAAAGTCATTTATTTTTCGGTAGAGAAGGACAAAGTGATGAGATTTTACTAAATCTTGCGCAACATAGATTTACTGCTGTAATTGGCGCATCCGGTAGTGGTAAATCATCCTTGATGTATTGTGGGCTTATTCCAATACTTTATGGTGGTTTTATGACCGATGCTGGTTCTGACTGGACTGTTCTGGTTACCAGACCAGGTATTTCACCTATCGAAAATCTCTCAGAATCCATCCTTGGCAAGGATGAAAGTTATGTGACTTCCTCCGAAGTAGATAAGGTGATTGGCAGACGAATTACCTCCACTATACTCAGAAGCAGTTCAATGGGATTGGTGGATGCTGTAAAACAACTTTCTAATTCAGCTACAAAAAATGTCTTTATTCTTATTGATCAATTTGAGGAATTATTCAGATACATAAAGGCAGGACGTGATGAGGATACTATAAATGAGGCGGCAGCCTTTGTTAACCTTCTGATAAAATCTATTTCTCAGACAGAGATTCCGATTTATATAGCTTTTACAATGCGTTCAGATTTTATTGGAGATTGTTCTCAATTTCCTGAGCTAACGCATATAATTAATAAAAGTCATTATCTGGTTCCACAAATGACCAGGGATCAGCAAAGAACAGCAATTGAAGGACCTGTTGCCGTTGGTGGAGGAAAAATTACCAAAAGGCTGGTGCAACAATTGTTGAATGATTTGGGTAACAATCCTGATCAGCTTCCTGTAATGCAACATGCATTAATGCGTACCTGGAATTACTGGGTCGCTAATATGGAACCAAATGAGCCTGTAGATTTACGACATTATATTGCTATTGGTAAAATCAATGAAGCGCTATCTCAGCATGCTAATGAAGCGTATTCAGAACTGGATAAAAAAGAAAAAGAAGTTTGCGAAGTGCTTTTTAAAGCATTAACAGAAAAAGGGAGCGATAATAAAGGAGTCAGACGCGCAGCGAAGGTAGAAGAAATAGCCGAAATGTCCGGTGTGGCAGAAGAGGAACTAATAAGTGTAATCGAAAAATTCCGGGAACCTGGCAGATCACTTTTAACTCCGGCTGCAATTGTAAAGCTAAAATCTAATTCCGTCATTGAGATTTCTCATGAAAGCTTAATGCGAATTTGGTTGAGGCTAAGAAATTGGGTAGATGAAGAATCAGAATCCGCTCGAATGTATAGGAGACTTTCTGATGCTGCAGAAATGTATCAGGTAGGTAAAACCGGACTATGGAGACCCCCGGATATTCAACTGGCGCTTAACTGGCAAATAAAGCAAAAACCAACAAGAACCTGGGCAAATAGGTATAATCCTTTTTTTGAGCGCGCGATGGTCTTTCTTGAAACCAGTAAGACCGCTTATGAAAGTGAGCAAAAAAGTAAAGAACTCCTCCAAAAGCGAATGCTTCAGCGAACCAAGACTGTTGCGATCATTTTAGGCGTTGCGTTCATCATAGCTATTATTTTCTTTGTTTTTGGTTGGATCAAAAAAATTGACGCAGACAGTCAGCGACAAAATGCGGAGGAAAGCAGGATAATAGCTGTAGAAAATGCTAAACTTGCTGAAGATAGAAGATTGGTTGCAGAAACGCAAACAAGGTTGGCGGAGGCTAGTGCAAAGGTCGCCACCGAGCAAACAACACTTGCGAAATTAAATGCAGATACGGCTGTGATGCAAAAAAGTATTGCAGAAAGGCAAACAATTTTGGCAAAACAACAAAGCCAGCTAGCTATTGATAGAGAGAGAATCGCGGATTCATTGAGAATAGTCGCCGATCAGCAAAGAGAGTTGGCAAATGATGAAAGGGATAATGCAAATCAATTAAGAATGATTTCAATTTCCCAATCTATGGCAGTGAAATCTTTAAATATTCCGGATACGGATCTAAAAGCGCTCATGGCATATCAGGCTTACACCTTCAATAGAGATTATGGAGGAAAGGTTTATGACAACTATATATACGA
>SMVB01174998.1_pt1 | contig 16961 bp, 14 predicted proteins | sample 2456461 | NCBI WGS metagenome assembly SMVB01 (sample SAMN11095934, study PRJNA526329) | marine sediment metagenome | biome: Marine sediment; feature: Surficial sediment; material: Deep marine sediment; isolation source: Hadal surficial sediment | place: Pacific Ocean | collected 2014-05 | depth...
AAACCGCCTCAATGAACTTTTCACGACCCAGGTCATGACGGGAAACACCTTCGGTTTCCAACTGCCGTTCGACCACCATTTGGGTGGCGATGCCCGCATGATCCATACCGGTTTGCCAGAGCGCGGAATCACCCTGCATTCGATGGAAGCGAATCAACACATCCATAATGGTGTCCTGAAAAGCATGGCCCATATGCAGATTGCCGGTCACATTTGGTGGCGGCAACATAATGCAATAAGGCTCTCCCCCGCTGGAGGGCGAGAAATAGCCAGCATCTTCCCAGGCCTGGTACCAGCGTTTCTCAATGGCGGCTGGTTGGTAACTTTTGTCCATTATTTATCGATCTCATGCGTTCCGGGCGTTATTCCGTTATTGCGATAGGTTCTGTATTTTTCCCTGGAGGCAATCCGTTCGGTTTCGGAATACGGGACGATTTCCAGTACACGGCTGAACCTTTCCGGTTGTGGAACAGCTTGTTGGCAAAGGTTAATCACCACATCGGTCGGGTTCAAGTGTGACACGGTACCAATTGTTACCGGTGCTTTGCAGCGATGCGCTGTGTCTGCCCTGCTGTGTGGCAGGAAACGCCGGTCAGGGTGCTGCCAAAGGAGTTCATCCAGTTGGCTGATTTCTGAGTCGGTGGCGGCAAGAATATAAACTTTCTGTTTACGCTCCCACGCCATCATGGCCAAACGACTGGCAAAATGACCGGCGTCCAATGATGAATCGCCCAGCAGATAGAAATCAATCTGGCAGGAATCTGATTGGCTGATCGTGCTGGACAAATGCCGGGGGCTTATGCTTGATTGATCAGGAACTGGGTCAAAAGACCGGCGGGTCTTCCGGTTGACCCACCCTTTTCTCCCCATTTCCAGGCAGAACCCGCACAATCAATATGTGCCCAGCGCATGTCTTCGGTGAATTTCGACAGAAAGCAAGCTGCGGTGATGCTGCCCGCAGGCATGCCACCAACATTTTTCATATCCGCAAATTCAGATTTCAGTTGCGTCTGGTAATCGTCCCATAGCGGCAAACGCCAACCCCGGTCTATGGCCTCGTTACCTGCATCCAGCAACTCGTCTGCGAGGTCATCGTGCTTGCTCATAATCGCCGAGGCGTGGTGGCCGAGTGCGATCACACAGGCGCCGGTGAGGGTTGCCACATCAATGACAGCAAGCGGGTCGAATCGCCGGCTGTATGTCAGCGCATCACACAACACCATACGGCCTTCGGCATCGGTATTGAGCACCTCAATTGTTTTTCCCGACATGGAAGTAATGACGTCACCGGGTCTGTAGGCTTTTCCATCGGGCATGTTTTCAGCAGCAGCTACAATACAGACAAGATTGATTGGTAATTGCATATCTGCGCAGGCTTCAAAAGCACCAATCACGCTTGCTGCGCCGCCCATATCAAATTTCATCTGCTCCATGTTTTGACCCGGTTTCAGGGAAATCCCACCAGTATCAAAGGTTATCCCCTTGCCGACCAGCACAATTGGTTGGTGACCTCCCTCTTTACCCTGGTATTTCAGTACAATCAGTTTTGACTCATTGGCGCTGCCCCGGCCAACGGCCAGTAACGCAGACATTTCCAGCTCGGCCATATCGTCTTCATCGAGCACTTCGAGGCTGACATTGTCGTAGCTCCCTTTTATTGCAAGGGCCTGTTCTGCCAGGTAGGCCGGATTGCAGAAATTAGGCGGTAAATTACCGAGTTCCCTTGAGCGCAAGTACGCCTTTGACAAGCCCCTGGCTTCGTTCAATGCCGTTTGCAATTCCTCTTTAACGTTAAAGCTAATGCTGGTCAGCGGATCCTGATCATGCGCTTTAGGCGCCTTGGTTGCCGTGTAACGATAATTGGCACGGTCCATGGCAACCGCGGCCTGGCGCAAACGCCAATGTTCGCTTTCCCCGCAGTCCAGCTCGTGCAGACAAATATGTGCAGTAAGCGCCGCGTGGTCACGCAAAAATGTGCCGGCAGCCGCACATACATGGTCATATCGTACCGGGCTGAATTTGTCGGTCTCACCACAGCCCACAAGCAAAATGCGCTCAGCCGTCACACCGTCCAGTCCATGCAGCAGTGTCGTAGACTTCCACGTGGTATCAATGTCACCGCTGTCTATCAAGTTTTGAACGGCGCCATTGCTGCTATCGTTGATTAACGCGACTGAGCCCACCAAGTCTGCGTCTTCATGTATTCCAATGACAAGGCATGGTGTGTCCACTTTTGTAACAGGTGTTGTATCAATTGCAAATTTCATTGTTAAGGGTTCCTTCTTGAATTCCCAACCCTAAAAAATAGACGGTCGGCGGACCAACACTGCTAGAATGCAGCCGAATCACGCATTTTACAACGAATCAATCGCGAAGATATTAAATTTGAGCATACTGCAAAAATACGTCTTACGTGAGTGGTTCTGGACAGCGTTGGCTGTAGGCATTGTTCTGATTATTGTCCTTTTAGGCGTGACGTTTGGCGACATGATCAATGATATCGCCGATGGCCGGATTCCAGCAGGCCTGATGAGCATGCTTTTACTGTTTCATTTGCCGGTGGTATTGGGAAATATTCTGCCCCTGTCAGGCTTTGTGGCGGTTATGTGGGGCTTGGGTCGTCTTTATCAGGATCATGAAATGGCGGTTATGCGGTCAAGCGGATTTGACTGGCGACAACTGGTCAAACCCTTGCTGATGCTGACCGTGCCAATCTCCGCAGTTTTGCTGATTCTGGGTTTATATGTTGCGCCAAGCACGGCTCAAATGGCTGAGCAGCACCTGGAAAAGGCTTTTCTTTCGGCCGCAGTCTGGGGTTTGCAACCCGGCAGGTTTCATGTGCTAAGGCATGGTGAACTGGTGATCTACGCCGAAGCGATCGAGGAAGACGGCAGCACCTTGCGAAATATTTTCATCAAACAAACGCAGGAACTCAGGGAGCAGGTCTGGGTTGCGAAACGCGGCAGGTATTGGGCTGATATTGAAACCGGTGATCGTTACCTGATTCTCGAAGATGGAAAGGTGACAGATAGCGCCCCCGGACAACTCGATATGCGCGAACTGAGTTTTGTACGCAATGATTTACGCTTACCGGAGCCGGATTTCCGCAAACGCAAAACCAAGATAGAATCAAAACCATCGGCGGAATTGCTTACAGACAAGACCTCTGTAGACATTGCTGAACTGCAGTGGCGTTTGTCACCGGCTATCACGGTCATCATTCTTGGCTTCCTCGCCATTCCACTGGCACATTCCGAACCGCGTGAAGGCAGAGGTATTCGAATCATGTTGGGTGTGCTGATTTATTTGATTTATGGCAATACTTTATACCTGTGCAGGTCATGGGTTGCGGATGGTGTATTACCAGCTTTTATCGGACTGTGGTGGGTTCATCTGTTACTTATTGTGGTTAGCATTATGTGGATTCGGCGTCAGGGCAGATTTTCCGTAAAGGCTGCAGTTAAATGATAAGGGTAGTTGACAAGTATATTGCCAAGGCCGCGATTGTCGGCATATTGCTGGTTTGGGTCAGCCTGACACTGATCACGGTGATGTTCAGTCTGATGAATGAGTTGCGTGATACCACAGCAAACTACGGTACTGGCGACGTATTCTGGTTTGTGCTTCAGACATCGCCAAGATTGGCCTATCAGATTTTCCCGGTTTCTGCGTTACTGGGATCTTTAATCGGTGTTGGCGGCCTGGCAAGCGGGAACGAATTGGTTGCGTTTCGAACAGCGGGGGTCTCGAGACTCAGGCTGGCCGCAGCTGGAATTGCCGGTGCACTGCTGATGACGATACCGGTGATGGCGATAAGCGAGTGGGTCGCTCCCGGTGCAGAGCAGCATGCGCGCGCTGTCAGGCTGAGCCAGAAAGTTGGCCAGGTGGTTATCGGAGGGCCGACAGGCATGTGGATGCGCGATGGCAGTGACATCGTAAATATCCGGAGGCCCATAATGACGGCTGATCGTGGTCAGCAGTCCATCAGTTTTCAGCAGTTGGAGATATACGACTTTGACGATTTCTCCGGGCTAAAGAGCGTGACACGGGCGGAGAGCGCGTACTTTGATGGTAACCAGTGGACGCTGGTAAATGTTACTGAAATTCATGTGGATAAGTCGGGTGTGACCCGATCAGAGTTTGCACGCACGCCGTGGGTGTCTGCCATCAAACCTGAGTTACTTGAATCAGCGGTAACCCGCCCACGTTATTTGTCTTTAAGGGTGTTGTGGGATCAATTGAAATATCTGCAGGCCAACGGCCAGGATGACAGGGTTTACAAATCAGCATTTTGGGAAAAAATAATTTATCCTTTTGCGATTATCGCATTGGTGCTTGCCGGTATGCCCTTTGTATTTGGTTCTGCCCGGCATCACAACCTGGGTTTCAGAATGTTTATCGGCATGACGCTGGGTGGGATATTCATGCTGGTCAATAGCACTGCGCAAAACCTGGCCCAGGCATATGCACTGCCGGTGGCATTGAGTACCGCCCTGCCTTCGATCGTTCTGATGATAGTTTCAGTAGCCGCTTTGCGGCGAACAGTGTAACCAGCCCACGTAATTCTCCGGTCGGTAAAGGGCATCACCGGGATACTGGTGAAATATTTGGGCTATGGCGCCTTGCTACGCGATTTTTTTCTGTGCGGATCAAGAATCAGCAGTGTGTGTGCTGCCCGGTCATGCCAGGTCCGGTTTTTCTTATCAAAAAGCGCCCAGAAAAAACCCAGGCCGAATGCCGCCAGCGATACCGCTGCAGTCAAAAACCTCAGCAGGCATACCGGCCATGAAATCATTGCATTGTTTCCACTCACCAGTTTAACTCGCCAGGCGCGCATGCCGATGGTCAGGCCACCGTATCTCCAGCAACCGCCCAGATAGAGAAAACAGACGCTCAATAACCACAGCGTTAACCAGAAATCCTGAAACGCGATCCGACCGGCCCCGCCCAATGGCAGCGCCAGTGCTGATGCAAGCATCAACAGTCCGAGCATGATGACGCTGTCATACAGCATGACAAGGAAGCGACGTGGGACGGAGCAATATTGCGTGCAGGAATCCGGCGGTGATGCGTGTTGTTGGGTGCTCAAATTTGTAAGCCTGTGTGCTTAGGTCCAGATTGGTATTGGTTGATGTGTTGTTGGCAGGTGTCAGTGTGAACGCAAGTATATATACACTTTTGCTTTTGCCTGCAAAAATTTTGCTATTATTTGTTTAGGGCATTCACAATTGTGGATAGACTTTTGTGAATTGGCTCATGGTCGATAACCGGGCATGACGTTATTTGCTAAAAAATGTTGCAGTTTTGTGGTAATTGCGTACAAGCTTCGGTTATCCTGACTCGCCCGAATTCGGGATTTGTATCAATCATGTGATTGGTATGGTTTTACCGAACTCGAAAATTCTTCGAACAAACCTATTGGAAACAGGCAATGCCAAATAAACTTCCCCAACAATTTTCAGGCCTGGTGGTAAGCACCATGACCGCGCTGCTTTTGATGACTGGTGCGAATGCCCAGGAACTAAGTTCAACCGTTAAGGCAGAATCCGGTATCAACCAGGCGGCATCAAGCTCGCAAAAACGAGTGACGAGACTTGCCCAGCAGACCGCAGATTTACTGGCGGATTATCGCTCGGTTGTGCGGCAAACCGACAGCTTGAGGATTTACAACGATAACCTTGAAAGAGTTGTAATGGACCAGCGTTCTGAAGTGGTATCCATAAACACTCAACTGGGTGGTCTTGAAGAAACCAATCGCGGCATAGTACCGATGATGCTTGAGATGATTGAAATGCTTGACATGATCGTAGAGAGCGACATGCCATTCAGGTTAAAAGAGCGGCGCGCCAGGGTTGTGCGCTTACGCGATATGATGGATCAGGCGGATGTTACCGCTTCGGAAAAGTACCGCCGGGTGATGGAAGCTTACCAGGGCGAGTTGGAGTATGGCCGTACAACTGAGGCTTATTCAGAGCCATTGCCATCAAGCGGACAGACTGTAGAGTTCCTCCGTGTCGGTCGAACCCTGCTGATCTATCAAAGCAGCGACCAGGTGACCACCGGTTGGTTTAACCCGACCACACGTCAATACGAAGATTTGCCGGACCGCTATCGTGCGGAAGTCAAGGAAGGTCTGTCGATCGCCAAAAACGAGAAGGCACCTAATCTCGTCGTACTCCCGGTACCTGGCGCGGAGGCAGCACAATGAAAAACCTTAAAATAATTATTTCCGTCGCGTTTTTGATGATCTCGGCCAATGTCAGCGCGCAGACTCTGGAAGAATTGGCAGAAATCGTTCGCCGTGCCGCCAGTAGCGAAGGTCAGATCAATAAAGAAAGAGAAGCAGAATTTCTAAGCGAGCGCAACAATCAGCGCAACCTGCTGGCCCAGGCCAGGGCAGAGAAGGCACGTGAAGAAAAACGCAGTGACGATTTGAAAACCGAATATGACAACCTGGAGCGTGAACTGGCTGAACTGTCTACGGTTCTGCAGGAACGCATGGGCAACCTGGGCGAATTGTTTGGAATCGTGCGCCAGTCGTCTGGTGATATCCAGGCTGCGTTGAATGACTCCATGGTTTCTGCTGAGTTGCCGGGGCGGGATGTATTTCTTTCCGAACTGGCACAGCGTAAAGCATTGCCAAATGTTCAGGAGCTTCGCACCGTCTGGTCCAGCATGGTTACTGAAATTGCAGAATCCGGCAAGGTTGTCAAATTCAATACAATTGTTGAACGTGCCAACGGTGCCAAAGAAGAATTGGAAGTGGTCCGGGTTGGTGTATTTAATGCCATTTCCAACGGAAGTTTTCTTGATTGGAACGCTGCCAAGAGCACCGTCAATTTGATCGAATTGGCTCGTCAACCGGCCAGTCGCTTCCAGTCCATGGCCGCTGATTTACAAGCCGCCGCACCGGGTGAGGTGGTTCCGATGGCGGTTGACTTTACCCGTGGCCAGATTTTGAGGGCTGTGGTGCAAAGCAAGACACCGATTGAGCGCGTCAATGAAGATGGCGGTCCTGTTGGTGTGGTTATTATTGGGGTGGGAATTTTCGGCTTGTTGTTGTGCCTGTGGAAAGCCTTTGTGCTGTTCACCACTGGCGGCAGAATGAGCAAGCAGCTCAAGAGTGAAACTGCCAATAAGGGCAACCCTCTGGGCCGTGTTATGTCCATCTACACCGACAATACAGATACGGATATCGAAACACTCGAATTGAAACTTGACGAAGCGATCTTGCGAGAATCAGCACCGCTTGAAACCGGCCTGAGTTTTATCAAGGTCCTTTATGTTGTTGCACCGCTATTGGGTCTTTTGGGTACCGTTGTGGGCATGATCGCAACCTTCCAGATGATCACGCTGTTTGGTACGGGCGATCCCCGGATGATGGCTGGCGGTATTTCTACCGCTCTGGTGACAACAGTGCTCGGTCTGGTCGTTGCTATTCCATTGACCTTGTTCCATGCAGCCCTTCAGGGTAAGAGCAAAGCGCTTATACAGATATTGGAAGAGCAGGCTGCCGGTATTATCGCCCGGTTAGCGGAGCGTAATGGATGATCTGGTTTTATGATGCAGTTGCTTCCATTCGGGGTTTTCTCGATCTGGGTGGCGATGTCCTCTACGCAATCATGTTTGTGTTGTTTCTGATGTGGACATTTATTCTTGAGCGTATTTGGTATTTTTACCGGATACACCCGAGTGAGAAACAGGCGATCGTCGCCAGGTGGGAAGCCCGCGCGGATACACATTCGTGGTACGCGAAGCGAATTCGAGAAGAGATGATCTCGATCACTTCAATCGCACTTACAAAAAACATTGGCTTGATCAAAGCGCTGATCGCCATCTGCCCGCTTTTAGGTTTGATGGGAACCGTCACCGGAATGGTCAGTGTTTTTGACGTGATGACTTATGCAGGCTCGAGTAACGCCCGCGCAATGGCGGCGGGGGTTTCGATGGCGACGGTTCCGACAATGGCTGGTATGGTCGCGGCCCTTTCCGGTGTCTATTTTGGCACCTGGCTTGAGCATAAGGCGAATACTGAAACGGAAGGTCTAGGCGACTTACTACAATCACACTGATGAAATTGCCGCATACCACCCAGCTTTTGGCGGTGACCGGACTTGAGGATTTAATGCATGGCTAGAAGACATGCCCACACAGAAGATGCAGAAATCAATATCACGCCAATGCTTGATATCGTTTTCATTATGCTGATCTTTTTTATCGTAACGACGTCCTTCACAAAGGAAACCGGCGCGACCATCATCAAGCCCGAGGCGGAAATGGCGGTTGCACTTCGAAATGGAACGATTCTCATCGGTATCAAGTCGAATGATGAAATCTGGATGAATAAACGCCTGATTGAATTACGGGAAGTCCGGTCAATGGTTGAGGCAGCCAAATCTGAAAACCCGAAGGGCAGTGTCGTAATTGTTGCCGACAGGAAATCGCGAATTGGCACCATTACCCAGATCATGGACCAGGTGAAAATGGCAGGTGTAGAGGGCATTGCGATTTCTGCTGAGAATCCAGGCGGGCAATAGTAAGTATATGAACAGATTTAGAACCTTGATTTCTGCATTGCTGGCGGTTGGCGTAACCTTCGGATTATTTCTGTTCATGTTTAAGCTGATTTCGTCCGGCGGTGGTAACAACGAAGAAATGGAAGCGATTGCCGGTATTCATTTCGGCCCGGTTGACATACCTGAAGACGTTATGACCAAAAACCGGCGGAAACCAAAACCACCACCACCGCCCAAGAATCCTCCGCCTCCGCCAAAATTGCGGGTAAACAAGATGGACAATCTGCAACAAGACATGCCAAACCTGGATTTGCCAAGCCTGGATGTGCCGATGTCCGGTGGTGCGGGTATGTTTATAGGGAATTTTGCTGCTGTAGACAAAACCGAGGAAGGCGATATTATCCCGATCGTGGTCATCCGGCCAATGTATCCGCGTGATGCTGCAATGCGTGGTCTGGAAGGCTGGGTAAAAATTGAATTTATAATTACTGCGATCGGGACGGTTAAGGGCCCGCGGGTTGTCGACGCCGATCCGCCGCGGGTATTCAACCGTGAAGCAATTCGAGCCATTCTGAAATGGAAATTCAAACCGCGGGTGATCGATGGTGTGGCGGTCGACCGCCCGGCATCTCAGGTAATTGAATTCAGCCTGGAACAATCCGGGGGTTAGTTAGTGAACATATTGAGTAAAAAAGTATTTTTCATGCTGCTGTCGGCAGGTGCCCTGATGGTGGTCAGCGGACACAGCATTGCGCAGTCGGCAGAGTGCGGGCAGGAACGCCCTACGACTTCCGGTGCGCTGGACGAGCCAACTTACAAAAAACTGAATGACATCTACGAAGATGTCGGCAACGAACTTTATGACATTGCCTACGACAAACTGCAAGTCATGATCAACCGGGCGCGTGGTAAATACCTGAAGGCAACCCTTTACCAGATGTTGGCCCAGGTAGAGTGGGCCCGATCAAATTTTGAGTCCGCACTCGTCAATTTCGAAATGGCGGTAGAAATTAATGCGCTGCCTGACCGGGTGCATTTCGCACTGATGTACCAGATTGCACAATTGTATTACATGCAGGAACGGTATGACGAAGCACTGGAGAGGCTTGCGTTGTGGATGTGCAAAGTGCCTCCAGAGAATGTTACAGACGCATCTTATGTATTGAAAGCCTCTATCTATGCACAGAAAGAGGACTGGAAAAACGTCATTCCAGCTATAGAAACCGCAATTTCAATGTCGGAAAAACCGAAAGAAGCATGGTACCAGTTGAAACTGGCATCACATTTTGAACTGGAGCAATACCCAAAAGCTGCCCAGACACTGGAAGTCATGATCCAAACCTGGCCGGACAAGAAAATTTACTGGGTACAATTGTCGCAAATTTATTACAAATTGAAGAAAGATGACGAAGCACTTGCCGTGATAGCACTGGCTTACCGGCGGTCGATGCTCGATAAGCAGACCGATATCATGTATTTGTCGAACCTGTATTCAAACCGTGATGTTCCAGTCAAGGCCGCTGGTGTGCTTCAAAAAGGCATTGAAGACGGCATCGTTGAAGCAAGTAAGAAATACTGGGCGATGACTGCGGATGCCTGGTACGCGGCAGAGGAAATGGAAAACGCGCTGGCGGCTTATGAAATGGCGGGTAAAGCATCGTCGGACGGGGAAATAGATTTACGCCGGGCGTACATTCTTGTTGATATGGAACGCTGGGATGAAGCAATTGAAGCTTTGGATGAAGCACTGGAGAAAGGCGGGTTTAATGAGCGCAAAACAGGCGAGGCATATGTGCTCCTGGGTATGAGCCATTTCAGTCTGGAAAATTATGACAAGGCCAGCACTGCCTGGGGCAGGGCGTCCCGCTATCCAAAATCCAAATCACCGGCACAGCAATGGATGAATCACATGCGGGAAGAACGGGCCCGTAAGGCACCCTGAATTTGCCAGGACATTTGCCGTGAATCGGTACAATTATTCAAAACTGAAAAGGTCTGGCGGTCGCCGGGCCTTTTTGCTTTTAGATACCTGAATTTCGCCCGCAGGGAATAGCCAGTGAAACAGGATTTAATCATCGAACGATTCCTGGATGCTTTGTGGGCTGAACGCGGCCTCAGTGAAAACAGTGTTCAAAGTTACCGGCATGACCTGATCAATTTAAACAACCAACTCAAGACCCGGGGCAAAACCCTGCAAGCAGCCAGCAGGGAGGATATCCTGGCAGTTCTTGCACGGCAGGTGCAGCAAGGGAAAAGCCCACGTTCGATATCGCGGTATTTGTCCGCGTATCGCCAGTTCTATCGCTGGCTGCTTCGTGAATCAGTCATAAGCAGTGATCCGGTGGCATTGATAGAAAGTCCAAAAGTCGGTCGGGGACTGCCCAAGGCCTTGACGGAAAATCAGGTACAGTCACTGTTGGATGCGCCGGATACGACAACGCTGCTGGGCGCGCGCGATCAAGCGATGCTGGAACTGATGTATGCAACCGGTTTACGCGTCAGTGAACTGGTTGGATTGAAATTGGCTAATTTGAATCTTAACCAGGGAGTGGTTCGGGTCATCGGCAAAGGCAGTAAAGAACGCCTGGTACCCCTTGGCGAAGAAGCCCACGACAGTCTCACGGCCTGGTTGTCAGGTGCAAGAATTGAGTTAATGAAGGGCGCGCAGACGGACTACGTGTTCGTAACATCCCGCAAGACCGGCATGACCCGCCAGGCATTCTGGTACATGGTCAGGCGTTATGCCGGCAGTTGTGGTATTGAGCAAAAGCTCTCGCCGCATATGTTGCGTCATTCATTTGCGACCCATTTGCTGAATCATGGTGCCGACCTGCGCGTGGTACAACTTTTGCTTGGCCACAGTGACCTGTCAACCACCCAGATATACACCCACATTGCCCGTGAAGGCCTTAAACGATTGCATCAGATGCATCACCCGCGTGGATGACAGTGGCGGTGAATAGATCTAATGGTTGAACTTTTATCCGTATCCCTGTCAAATGCACCCTAGGCACAGAATGTTTATCAAAAGAACGGAGAAAACAATGAATCGTATCCCGCAAAGTTATGCGACCCTGGTGGCTTGTCTGTTGTATGTCATCGCCGGCGTCGCATTGGCAGAAGAAAGAGATTTTAGTGCGGTAGAAGAAAAAGTGCGTAAGCTGGTCCCCAATGCAAAAACCATTGCGGTATCGGAGAGCCCGATCGACGGCATATTACAGGTACAGATCAACAGCGACATTGTTTATATGTCCGCCGACGCCAAGTACCTCATACAGGGACAACTGATAGACACCGACACGCGTGCCAATGTCACCGACCAGGCCAAAGCGGTTATTCGGGTCGAACTGCTGGCCGCATTGAACCCGGATGAACAGATCATATTTGCACCGGAAGACCCTGATTATGAATTGTTGGTATTTACCGACATTGATTGTGGATATTGCCGGAAACTCCACAAGCAGATAACCGAGTATCAGGATGCAGGTATTTCAATCCACTACATGGCGTTCCCGAGAGCAGGAATCGGTTCTAAATCCTACGACAAATTTGTGTCTGTGTGGTGTGCAGATGATCAGCAGGCAGCACTGACACTGGCAAAAAACGGAGAGGACCCGGAACCATTGAAATGCCCTAACCCCATTGCTGACCAATATACATTGGGCCGTGAGGTTGGTGTGACGGGAACCCCCGCATTGTTGACCTCCAACGGCACCTTGATCCCGGGTTATATGCCGCCAGCGCAATTGCGCCAGCGCCTGGAGTCACTTGATGCCGCCGAAGCCGAGAGCGCAACAGAATAAGACCTGAAAAGCGGTCGCAAGCTGTATTTATTAATACCCTGCCAGAGATGGCAGGGTTTTTTTTGCGGGTAGATAAATTGCTTTTAAAATGTCCAAAACGCATTTGAGCAACCGCTATAATATGGCATTGATTTGGATGTGAAATAAACGCTGGAGTGATGATTTGACCGAGTTTAGCTGCCTGCTTGGCGGATCTGCATTTTCTGAATTTCACCAGCAAAAACTTATCAGCGGTTTGCACAACAGCACTGGCCTGGAATTTGAGCTGGATGCTCAATTTGTCTATTTTGTAGACAGCCCCGAGACACTTTCAACCGCAGACCTTGATCGACTTCAAGGCTTGCTGCAGGCTAAAACAGCAGAAAGCCTTTCATCAAAACGTATGTTGTTGGTGGTTCCCCGTCTGGGCACGCAGTCTCCCTGGTCCACCAAAGCCACCGATATCGCTCATCGTTGTGGGCTGAAAACGGTCAGCCGCATAGAACGGGGCACGAAATTCCATTTTCCAGCGGCAGCCTTTACGCCGCAGGTGGCGTCTGTAGTGAGGTCGTTCATCCATGACCGCATGACCCAGTCGGTGTTGGATGACCTGTCTGAAGCAAGGCAACTTTTTGACCACCATCCGCCGCGTCCGCTCGAGTACACGGACCTCTCCCAAAATTCGCACAGCGCGTTGGCGAGGGCAAACCGGGACCTTGGGCTGGCATTGTCGGAGCCTGAGATTGAATACCTGATTGCGGCCTATAAACGCCTGGATCGAAACCCTACGGATGCAGAGCTAATGATGTTTGCCCAGGCAAATTCAGAGCATTGCCGCCACAAGATATTCAATGCAAGCTGGACAGTGGACGGCGTACCGCAACAGCTCTCGCTGTTCGCAATGATCCGCAACACCCACGCACAAAACCCGCAGGGTGTTTTGTCTGCATACAGCGATAACTCGGCGGTCATCGCAGGCAGTCAAAGCGAGCGCTTCTTCCCCGAACCCGGTAGCGGGGAATATACATTTGTTGACGAAGAAGTTGCTATCCAGATCAAGGTGGAGACACACAACCACCCCACCGCAATATCGCCGTTTCCCGGGGCCGCCACCGGTTCGGGCGGGGAGATCCGTGATGAGGCTGCAACCGGTCGTGGTGCCAGGCCAAAGGCGGGACTGAGTGGTTTTTCGGTGTCCAATCTTTTACTGCCCGGAAAGCAACGTGAATGGGAAGAGGATTCGGGAAAACCCGACCGGATCGCCAGTGCACTGGACATCATGATCGAAGGCCCGGTCGGTGCTGCTTCGTTTAATAATGAATTTGGGCGCCCGGCGCTGGCAGGCTATTTCCGCACCTTTGAACAAACGATTGGTGACAGGCTCTGGGGTTACCATAAACCCATCATGCTGGCCGGCGGCATGGGCAATATCCGTTCGCGACACGTTGAAAAACACCGCTTGCCTGTCGGTGCGGCAGTCATTGTACTGGGTGGGCCGGCCATGTTGATCGGCCTCGGCGGCGGAGCGGCGTCGTCGCTGGGAAGTGGGCAGGGTAATGAAGACCTGGATTTTGCTTCCGTGCAGCGTGGCAACCCCGAAATGCAACGGCGTTGTCAGGAGGTTATTGACCGTTGTTGCGCCCCCGGACAGGTGAATCCGATTGTATCCATACATGATGTCGGTGCCGGCGGTTTGTCCAACGCTTTGCCTGAACTGCTCAATGACAGCGACCGGGGCGGTATTCTTGAGTTGCGGGATATCCCGAGTTCAGACGGTGCGATGTCGCCGATGGAAATCTGGTGCAACGAGTCGCAGGAGCGCTACGTGCTTTGCATCGAGCAGCACCGTGTTGAAGAATTTGACGCCTTGTGTAAACGGGAGCGTTGTCCTTACGCCGTACTGGGCCGGGTGACAGAACAGCAGGTAATACGATTAAACGACGCGTTGCTAAATCAACCGCCGGTGGATCTGCCACTTGAAGTGTTGCTCGGAAAACTGCCCAAAACACATCGTGATGCGTTGACAGAAACTGTCAGGCCTTCAACCGGCGCCATGGAAATCAAGCCGCTTGAAGATGATTTGTTTGATGTACTGCGATTACCTGCCGTCGGCAGCAAGGGTTTTCTGATCACCATCGGTGACCGGTCGGTTGGTGGTCTGGTGGCCCGTGACCAGATGGTTGGCCCATGGCAGGTCCCGGTAGCAGATTCAGCAGTTACCTTGCACGGCTTCCATGGCTATGCGGGGGAAGCCATGGCCATCGGTGAGCGCACACCATTGGCCGTGGTCAACAGCCCGGCGGCGGCCAGGATGGCTGTGAGCGAAGCAATCACCAATATCGCCAGCGCACCGATCGCACGTCTTTCAGACGTTCGCCTGTCTGCTAACTGGATGGCAGCGGCCGGGGAGGCGGGCCAGGACGTTGCATTGTATGAGGCAGTGAAAACGGTGGGCATGGATCTGTGCCCGGCACTGGGCATTGCCATTCCCGTTGGTAAAGACTCCTTGTCCCTGAAAACTGACTGGACCAAAGATGGCCAGCCAAAACACATGATTGCACCGGTTTCACTGGTGATTTCCGCGTTTGCGCCGGTGACGGACGCAAGGCTGGCGCTTACACCTCAAATCAGGCAATGCGCTGAGAGTACGCGTTTGCTATTACTGGATCTTGGAAACGGCGCCGACCGGCTTGGCGGGTCTGCACTTGAGCAGGTCAATGGCGTATTCAGTGGACATGTCCCTGACCTGGACAGTGCGCAACAGCTAAAAGGCTTTTTCTCAGCGATCCAGGAGTTGATCACCGCCGGTTTGTTGCTCGCCTACCACGACCGCTCGGATGGTGGCCTGATCACCAGCGTATGCGAAATGGCGTTTGCCGGACGCTGCGGGCTTGATCTGTCAATTGACTGTGACGCAGAAAGTTTACGCGCCAGGTTGTTTGCCGAGGAACCCGGTGCGGTGGTGCAGGTCAGCGAAGCGCAGGTCGATGAAGTCATGGCGTGTTTTGCAAGCCATGGGTTGCAGGCCCTGGTGGAAGATATTGGCAAGCCTGTCAGTGGCCATCAATTGATGGTTTCTGCAGCGGGGCAAATCCGATTGCAAAGCGATTTACGCGAACTTCATCAGGTCTGGAATGAAACCAGCTACGAAATACAAAAACTGCGGGACCACCCGGTGTGTGCCGCGGAGGAATATTCGCGTACGCGCGAATGGCAACAACCATACCTGCAACCGGAACTGGGATTTGATCCACTGGATAACCCTGCGTCTGATGTTATTTCAAAGGCTGCAGGCACCGGAAAAGCTGCAAATAAGGGCGGGACCAAACCGGCGGTTGCGATCTTGCGTGAGCAAGGTGTCAACGGACAGGTAGAAATGGCAGCGGCATTTGAAGCGGCGGGTTTCAGACCGATCGACGTTCATATGTCAGACCTGCTTGAGAAACGCGTCAGCCTGACTCAGTTTCAGGGGCTGGTTGCCTGCGGTGGGTTTTCCTATGGGGACGTATTGGGCGCTGGCCGTGGTTGGGCTGCTTCAATTTTGTATCAATCAGAGTTGAGAGACGCTTTCCAGGCATTCTTTCAGCGCGATGACCGCTTTGCGCTTGGTGTGTGTAATGGTTGCCAGATGTTTTCGTCGTTGCGTGAGATTATCCCCGGTGCTGACAACTGGCCCGACTTTGTCGCCAACCGTTCAGGACAGTTTGAAGCCCGCCTCAGCCTGGTGAAGGTGGTGGATTCGCGCTCGCTGTTTTTTACCGGGATGGCGGGTAGCATGTTACCAGTGGTTACCGCGCATGGCGAGGGCCGTGCCGATTTCTGTCAGCGTGTGTTGCCGCGTGATCAGGTAGTGTTGCAATATGTAGTCGCCGGCGGTGATACGGCAACCGCGTACCCGCAAAACCCCAATGGCTCACCGGATGGTATTACGGGTTTGTGTAACAGCGATGGACGTATAAGCATCTTGATGCCGCATCCCGAAAGGACACTGCGCACCGTGAATTTTTCGTGGGCACCGGAACAATGGGCGGATATCTCCCCATGGCAGCGTATGTTCCACAATGCGCGTCGATGGGTAAACTGACAACGCTGCGATGATGAGGATGGTTGATGGTAAATGAGACAAACAAGCCAAGCCTGAGACTCGGTGAGCTACTGATCCTCGCCGTGCTTTGGATGGTGTTTGGTTTTATGATCTGGTATTACCTGAGTGCTTTTCACGGTGTTCCCGTCCGCATTCTGGCGGACTGGATATTGTCCGCATGGTTGGGTGATGCGTTCTGGAATATCATTCCCAACCCGGATCTTCATTATTTATTCCAGGTGCAGACCAGAATTCTGTTCAAGTTTCCCGATGGAAGCGAGGAGTTGCTTGGCTTTATTATCAATCCCCTGGTTTACGGTTATGGTTTACCGCTGTTATTTGGCCTGGTCATGGCTTCCGGTGCCTCCCTGCTCAGAAAAGCCGTTTCCCTTTTCATCGGTTACCTGTGTGTGATGCTCATCCAGGTATGGGGTGTGGTTTGGCAGACTTTGAAGTTACTGGCTTTCAATTTTGGCGCCGATGCCCATCAAGTGACTATTTCGGCCGGCATTTCCGATGAACTGATCGCCTTGTGTTACCAGTTGGGCGTGTTGATTTTCCCGCCACTGGTGCCTGTCA
>SMVB01199996.1_pt1 | contig 16960 bp, 16 predicted proteins | sample 2456461 | NCBI WGS metagenome assembly SMVB01 (sample SAMN11095934, study PRJNA526329) | marine sediment metagenome | biome: Marine sediment; feature: Surficial sediment; material: Deep marine sediment; isolation source: Hadal surficial sediment | place: Pacific Ocean | collected 2014-05 | depth...
ATTCCACCGGCAGGTCGCGCAGAATCGTCGCGTTCACCAGCGTGAAGATCGCTGTGTTGGCGCCGATGCCGACGGCCAGCGAGAGAACGGCGGTAGCGGTGAACCCCGGGCTCTGTCCCATCCGGCGCACGGCGTAGCGCAGGTTGCGCCAGAGAACGGAAAGCGGCATGTCGCGGCCGCTGTTGGTCCGCTCGGAGGCGGCGCGATCGGCAAGTGGCTTGCTGTGGGCGATGAGATCCGCGGCAACGTCGTCGTTGCCGAAGGAATCGAGCAACTCGTCGACGGAACGGCCGGCGGCCAGCCCGTCCTCGAAATGGGCGATGAGCTCGCGCGCCACGTCAACGGCGCGCTCGCCCTCCAACTTGCTTGCCTGGAGCAGCGAGCGAACTCGGTCGCGAACGGGCTCCGACAGGGAAGATTCCCCCAGGATTCTCTCGGCTTCCTTCAACTCAGCCATCGCAATGCCTCCTTCGCCTCACCCGCAAATCTCACCCACCGGACCCACCATGCTTCCGTCACGGTCCGCTAGCTGTCACGGCCCGGCGGGACCACGCCGAGGCCTTCCATCGCGCCGACAAGCTGCTGCCATTGCTCGCGACGAGCAGCCAGCCACGACGTACCCTTGACCGTCAGCGCGTAGTACTTACGCTTGCGACCGTTCTCAGCCTGGCTCCAGCGGCTCTTCACCAGGCGCTTGGCCTCGAGGTTGTAGAGCAGCGGATAGAGCGTCGACTGTCCCATCGCCAGCACACCGTCGGTCTGCTCCGACAGCGCCTCGACGAGCTCGTAACCGTACATCTCGCGTCGCTCGAGCAGCTGCAACACCGCCAGCGGCCCGGCGCCACGCATCAATTCACGTTCGATTTTCATCTCGGCTCCTGCGCTGGCCCGGCCTCGTCGAGTCGCCGCAATGCGCGACGACCGCGAGCCTCCTCACACATACTATGTACGACATAGCAAAGAGAATGTTCCACGCTCGAGACCCCAACCCCGAAAACGAGGCCGGGTTGATGTTTGGGAAATCGATGTACCGTAGTCCTCCAAGGAAGAGGTTGATCTCGACCCGCCGCCGCCGTGAAGGATGGAGTCGAACGCCGCCGGCTAGCGACCCTTGGCTAATGACAACGCCCATGTCGGAACGGAAATCCGAGGCCTCTGCATTCGTTCCCGACGGTGAAGCCGTCGAGACCGCATTGCGTCGTAGTACCCACGTCGGCATTGGTGCGCATCAGGACGACCTCGAGATCATGGCCTATCACGGCATCGCCCAGTGCTTTGGCGACGATGCGCGATGGTTCGGCGGCATCACGTGCACCAACGGCGCGGGGAGCCCGCGCGCAGGGGTCTTCGCCGACCTCTCCGACGAGCAAATGAAGGAAGTGCGGCACGGCGAGCAAGAGGAGGCGGCGCGGCTGGGCGAGTACGGTGTCATGATTCAGCTCGGCTACCCGAGCGCCGCTGTGAAGGGTCCCGGGCGAGGGGCACTGGAAGACGACCTGGTCGAACTGCTCGAAAAGATGTCTCCACAAGTCGTCTACACGCACAACCTCGCGGACAAGCACGAGACCCACATCGCAGTGGCGCTGGCGGCTGTACGCGCAATCCGGCGCCTACCGGCGGCGGTGCGGCCACGCGCGGTGTACGGCTGCGAGACTTGGCGCGACCTGGACTGGATGCTAGACGAGGACGTCGTGGTGCTCGACGTGAGCGCGCATCCGAAGCTCGCTGAGCACCTCATCGGCGTGTTCGCGTCGCAGATCGCCGGCGGCAAGCGCTACGACCTCGCGACGATGGGACGGCGCCTGTCCAACGCCACATTCCGTGCTTCGCACGCCGTCGACGGCATCAAACAGGCATGGCTTGCAATGGACCTCACGCCGCTGATTGCCGACGACGCCCCCGACATGGAGCCATACGTCGAGTCGCTGACGGGGCGCTTCTTGGACGACGTCCGCGAACGATTGAAGCGACACGCGCGATCGCGCCCGGGCGATTGAAGCGGGAGCCGAAGAGCCGTGGAAGTCATCATTCAGCCGAGCGAGCGACACGCCACCGAGCTCGCGGCGCAGCACATCGCCAGGCTGCTGCGCGACAAGCCGAGCGCCGTGTTGGGCCTCGCAACCGGCCGCAGCCAGATGGGTGTCTACGAGGAGCTGGTGCGGATGCATCGCGAAGAGGGGCTGGACTTCAGCCAGGTGACGACCTTCAACCTCGATGAATACATCGGGCTGGGCCCCGAGCATCCCGGGTCGTTCCACCACTACATGCAGGAGCACCTGTTCGGCGGCGTCAACGTGGATCCCGAGCACGTGCACGTGCCCAACGGGATGGTGCAAGAGGTCGATGCCCATTGCGTCGCCTACGAGGCGGCCATCGCCGCGGCGGGAGGCATCGACCTACAGTTGCTCGGCATCGGTACCGACGGCCACATCGGGTTCAACGAACCGTCGTCGTCGCTGTCCTCGCGCACGCGTATCAAGACACTCGCCGCCGAGACACTGCGCGACAACGCCGACGCGTTCGCCGCCGACGAGGTGCCGCGCCACGTCATCACCATGGGTATCGGCACCATCATGGATACCCGCGAATGCCTGCTGCTGGCGCTAGGCGAGCACAAGGCGCAGGCGGTGGCCGCCGCCGTCGAAGGGCCGATCACGGCCAGCATTCCGGCCTCCGCGCTGCAGATGCACCCCGCTGCCAGGGTGGTCCTCGACGAGGCCGCGGCCAGCCTGCTGACGCGGGCCTCCTATTACAAGAGCGTCTACGAGGGAAAACCCGACTGGCAGCGCTAGGCTTATCAGGGAAGTGCGACATCGGCAGGCCGGCGGCGCGCGTCTACGCGCTTGGGGGAGCAAGCCGGTCAGCCGCGCATGGCATGGGAGATGTTTCGAAGTGAGTCGAAAACCGGCTCGAGTCCCCGTTCAACTCGTCAGTTCGACGGTGCCAGCGCCACGGTATAGCAGAGAGCCTGGCCCTCGAGAGCGACGACCCGTCGTCGCGGGTGACCGTTGCGCGCAGCTCGGTGATCGGTTTGTCCTCGCTGACTTCCAGCACGTCGACCGCGCCGGTGATCGTGTCCCCGGGCCGCACCGGGGCGCGAAAGTTCCAGTCGACGTGCAGGAACACGGTGCCGGGTCCGGGAAGATCCTCAGACGGGCCATGCTGATATCTCTTTCCTTGCGTTTGGAAAGGCGCTCCATCCGATGCATACGCTAGCGGGCATTAGCGGCGAAGAACCGGATGGCAGCGTCAGGGCGTTTTACGGTGGCTGCCTAGTGGGCCTTGTCCGCTGACCTGGGTCGGAAAACATAGACCCACTCGCATCGCACCCCCAGAAAGTCGCCGTTTACCAAGCGAGGCGGTGGGGTAAGCGTCGGTCATCTACCGCCCCGTCGGCACATGATGGTGGCCACCATGCACGCGCGCCTCGATGAACTCCGCGCCTCGATGCCAGCGTCGCCGGCAATATCACCAGGCAGTGAAGATTCCGCGGGCTGCTTGAGGTCGAGCGCGAGTCATGGAAGGCGCTGGATCCCGGCGACTAGCCCCCTCCTGGATAGCCCCCAACGGCCACTCGTGGCGCCTTGTTTGGCCACCGGCTCATTTATTGAGGATTTTTTGAAGGAAAACTAAAGCTTTTGAGGCTCTGTTGCTCCAGCCTGCCGGCATCGTTGTTGCACCGACGCTCCATCGATGGGGCGCAGGCCTAGGGAGGATCAGATCCACCTGTACGTGGGTACGGCGTTTTCGACAAGCCTACGAACTCGTCTCAGGACCGGCCCTGCCAATGACGGTCCTGGCGCTGACGGTCGTCCTCTGCGGCGCCACCTATTCCGTGGCGCATCCGGACCGGGACCTTCAGGACCGGGCAGCGGGAACCCACCTGGTTCCGAAGTAGTGCACGTTGCCCACACGAACATGCGGCCGGGGTCACTCGCTCTCGTCGCCCTCGTCGGATCCCCGCGACCGAGGGGCTCACTTTCTCAGGCCCGATTCGGAGTAGAGGAAATGCGCCACGAGCGCGAAGAAGATCGCCAGCGCGGCGCCAAGGACCAAATAGGGGAACGTGCTCATCGCCTTGTTGGCACGATTCGAAAGGCCGTCTGTGTGCTTCTCAGCTGACCAGCACCCAAACGAGCATCGCCCACGAACCCAATCCGACCACGATAAAGGCGGTGCCCCACAAGACGGCCTCTTGCCCGGTCGCAGAGTAGTCGCCGATCGGCGACTCGAAGAGGCGGACCTTGATCGTAGTGAACCCCTTCAGCGTCGCCATGAAGCCAACGAAGAGGAGCAGGAAGTACCCAGCGAGCGAATAGTTATAGAACATCCGGCACGGCGCCCTCAGTCTCTAGCTCTAGCGGCACCGTGTAGCAAAGAGCCTCGCCCTCCAGAGCGACGACCCCGTCGTCGCGGGTGACCGTGGTGCGCAGCTTGGTGATCGGTTTGTCCTCGCGGACTTCCAGCACCTCGACCGCGCCGGTGATCGTGTCCCCGGGCCGCACCGGGGCGCGGAAGTTCCAATCGACGTGCAGGAACACGGTGCCGGGCCCCGGCAGATCCTCGGCCACCACCGCGTTGAGTATCGCGCTCGTCACCCCTCCGTGAACGATGATCTCGCCGAAAACACTGTCGCGCGCCGCCGCCTCGTCGTAGTGGAGGGGGTTGTTGTCGCCGCTGATCTCGGTGAACTTGACGATGTCGGCGACCGAGACTTCCCGGGCGCGCTCAGCGCGGGCGCCGACCAACGGTGGACCGTTGGGCCAGGCCGGCTTGTTGGTATCTGCGCTCACGTTCCACTCCCGGTCGAGAACAGCGAAGAAAGGCTGCCTTCAGGCGATCCTACTCGACTCACTCGGCGTGACTCGTTGGCACCCCGCGTGCGACCCGGCGGTGGCCATCATGTCGCCGTCCCACCTGTCATTCGTGCTCAGGCAGGGCAAATGCGACCAGGCTGCTGCCGGAGGGTGCGCCGTTCTTGCCGCCGCCGCAGGCGATGACGACGTACTGGCGGCCGTTGAGCCGGTAGATAGAGGGCGTGGCGTTGCCCGCCGCCGGCAACGTCGTTTCCCACAGCAGCTCGCCGGTCAGCGCGTCGTAGGCGCGAAATTTCTTGTCGAAGTTCGTCGCGCCGATGAACAGGAGGCCGCTGGCGGTAACCACCGGACCGCCGTAGTTGTCGCTGCCGGTGTTGGTCAGTCCCTGCTCCGCCAGCTCGGGAAACTCACCGAACGGAATCTGCCAGCGGATCTCGCCGCTGTTGAGGTCGATGGCGTTGAGCGTCCCCCACGGCGGCGTAGTGGCGGGGTAGCCGTCCGGATCGAGGAAGATGGTGTATCCCGTGCTCCGATACGCCAGCCAGGTCGGAGCGCTGGTGACCGCCGGGTCCGCACCGCGGTCGATGCCGGTGATCAGAAACTCGACCATGTCGTTGATGCCACGGTCGCCCATTGCCGAGAAGCCGGGCATCGTGCCGGTGCCTTCACGGATCACCGCGGCGAGCTCGTCACGGGTGAAACGTTCGCCGATGTTCTCCAGCGACGATGGCACCGCCGCCGAGCCTCTGCGGTCGTCGCCGTGGCAGCTGGCGCAGTTCATCTCGTAGAGGGACGCCGTGATGGCGGGAACCAACGTCATGATCCACGGCATCTCGTTGGAGTTGACGAAGAGGAGGCCACTGGCCTCATCGAACGCCGCCCCACCCCACTCGCCGCCGCCGTCGAAGCCCGGAAAAATGATCGTCCCCTCGAGGCTCGGCGGCTCCCACATGCCGGACTTCATCGTCCGGAATTGCTCGAGCACGGCGGCGTGCGCCTCCGGTGTGCGCCGCGTGAGCATGTCCTCGGTGAGCCCCTGGCGGGCGAAGGGCGGGGGCATGAGCGGTTGCGGCTGGGTGAGGGCCAGCAGCTCGCCGGGGATCGTCGAGAGCGGAACCGGCCGCTCCTCGATCGGGAACAACGGCTCGCCGGTGCGCCGGTCGAACACGTAGACGTAGCCCGTCTTGGTGATCTGCGCGATGGCGTCGATGCGGCGACCGTCGCGCTCCACGGTGACCAGGTTGGGCGACGCCGGGAAGTCCCAATCCCAGACGTCGTGGTGTACGGCCTGGAAGTGCCACACCCGCTCGCCGGTGCGGGCGTCGAGCGCCAGCACGCTGTTGGCGAACAAGTTGTCGCCGATGCGGTTGGAGCCGTAGAAGTCGAACGACGCCGAGCCCGTCGCCGCGAACACGAGCCCGTTCACAGCGTCGACGGTCACCCCCGCCCAGGCGTTGGCACCACCGGAGATCTCGTGGGCGTCGGCCGGCCAGGTGTCGTAGCCGAACTCGCCGGGCGCCGGAATGGTGCGAAACATCCAGCGTTGCTCCCCGGTTTGCACATCGAAGGCGCGAATGTGCCCCGGTGCCGCGGGTAACGTTTCCGGAACACTGCTGCCGATGATGAGCAGGTCTTCGAAGATCGCACCCGGAGAGCTGGCGCTGACGCTCAGTCCTTCGGCCGGGCGGCCGAGGCCTTCACGAAGATCGATTCGTCCCTCATCGCCAAACGTGTCGATCGGCTCGCCGGTCTGCCGGTCGAGCGCCCAAAGATAGCTGCGGGCGGCAACGAACACCCGGTCGTCATGCACCGTGACCCCACGATGCCGCGCCCTCGTCCGCGGGGCGCCGGTCGCGGCGATCGGATCGAAGCTCCAAAGCAGCGCGCCGGTCTCCGCATCCAGCGCGATCACCTTCAGCGTCGGTGTCGTCGCGTAGAGCACCCCATCAACGACGATGGGGTTGCTCTGCATCTCGGAGCCTTCGAAGGCATCCTGAGAGTCGTACGTCCAGGCCACCTCGAGCTGCCCGACGTTGTCCTTGGTGATCTCGGTCAGCGGCGAGTATCGAATGTTGTCGACGCCACCGTTCACCGGCCAGTCGACGTCGGCCGGCGGCCCGCAGGCCGCTAGCAGGAGGCACGGGGCGATGAAACTCGAGAGGCGGATCCGCATAGTGCCGGCATTGTATGCGTCACGCCGTTTCGTTGCCCGTGATCGACGCGCGTCGCGAGGCGATGACGCGTTTAACCTGGATATCTCAACGGGTCACGGCTGCGCGCGCGCGATGGCGCGCGCGTACTGGCTAGCCGACGTTGGCTTGCAGCCACTCGAACATCGGTTCGATCCAGCCCGGTGCCGAGGGGCCACCGCGGCAAGGAGCCGTGCCCATCCCGTGGTTGGCGCCGGGGTACATGCGCACGGTGAGCGGCTTGCCGTCGGCGGCCAGCTCGTGGAGGAACGCGGCGCTGAGGTTTATCGGCACCGAGATGTCGTTGAGTCCGAAGATCCAGTAGCCTGGCTGCGTCATGGTGTGCAGATCTGGTGCCGGATCAAAACCGCGCGGCCTCATGGTCGAGATCTCTTCCTCGGCCACGGCGATCGACACGCCCGCGGCGCCGCAGCCTCTCTCGTCGGTCAGATCGCTGTAGACGTTTTCGTGCCCGACGCTCACGGTCGGCCCTGAGATGATCAGCGCGAACTTGATGTGCGGATCCCGGGCCGCGGCGTTGGGAATGATCCAGCCGGCCTGGCTGACGCCGGTCAGGCCGACGCGGTCCGGGTCGATCTCCAGGTAGCCACGCGCCGCCGCAGCGGCGGCCATCGCGTCGCCGCCGAGCTGCGGCATGATCTGCGGGCAACATCGCCCACCGGACTCGCCGACGCCGCGTTTGTCGTAGCTCAGGACGGCGAAACCCCGCGAGACGAAACCCGAGGCCCACAGCTGGCTGTACCGCAGCCGCGGGTTGCGCCCCGAGCCGTGCACGAAGACCGAGGCGGGATAGGTGCCGGAATCGGCAGGGAGGTGGATCACCCCGGAGAGAGTCACGCCGTCGCTGGCGCTGGGGAAGGAGACGGGAACCTCGCGATATCCGTCCCGATGAACGACTTCGCCGTACACAACGCCCTCGGCCTGCCGCGTCGGAAACGTCGCCACGGAGGACCTCGCCGCGTGCGACGAACCACCGGGCGGCGTCGGGCCCGAAGTCGACGACGCCGGGCCCGTAGTTGACGGCTCCGAATCGGAACCCATCGTGACCAACAAGGCCACGGCAAGACAGACCGCGAGAAACGAGAGCCGGGTGGCGACGGGTCCGCCGCCGCTGGGCTTGGCTGTCATCGGGTACTCCTCATCTGGGGAGCAGTAACCGTTGTTGAAATCGGCGCCTCGCTCAGTCGCGGCGCAGGGCGACGACGGGTTCGATGCGCGTGGCGCGGCCGGCGGGGATCCAAGCCGCGATGAGCGCAACGGCCCCGAGGATCGCGGCCACCGCAACGTGGGTCGCGACGTCGGTCGGCTCCACCCCGTACAACATGCTGCCGAGAAGGGGGACCGCGAACACCGCGACGAGCGAGCCGATCGCGATGCCGGCGACCGCCAACGTTGCCGATTGGCGAAGCACCAACCTGCGAACTGCGCCACGGTCCGCCCCCAGCGCCATCCGGACGCCGATCTCGCCGGTACGCTGGCTGACGGAATACGAGATCACTCCGTAGATGCCGATCGCCGTGAGCACGAGCGCGGCGCCGGCGAACAACGAGAAGAGCAAGGAGTTGAACCTAGAGCGCGCCAGGCTGCCGTAGGCGAGCGCCTCCATCGTGCTCTCGTTGGAGACGGGAATGTTGTCGTCGATCGCCCAGACGCGCTCCCGAACTGATGCCGCCACCGCCGTTAGATCGCCCGAGGCGCGCACCGCCAGGTACATCGACATCGTCGGCATCTGCGGTACCGGGACGTAGGCCTGTTCGCGGCCCGTGGCACCGACCTCGTAGTGATTCGAGTGGCGCACGACGCCCACGACCTCTCTCCAGTAAGGATTGACGGTTCTGGTCTCCTGGTCGAAGCCGTATTCCGTCGCCAGCCGCCGGCCGAGAGGATCCTCGTCGCCCCAGAACCGACGCGCGAAGATCTCATCGACGATGGCTACCGGCGCCCCGTCCGCGGAGTCGGTCGCATCGAAGCGGCGTCCGCGCAACAGCTGGACGCCCATGGCGTCGAAATAGCCCGTCGTGATGTAGCGCTTGTCGGCTTCGATGAACGGGTACACACTGCCCTGCTGCAGCTCGACGAGCTCGCTTTCCTCGACCAGCGTCGTTCCGGAGCTGTAGCCACCCGACAGCGGCAGAATCGAGATTCCGCCGGCCGCCGTGACCCGCGGCAAAGCCCGGAGCTCCGACAGCAACTCGTCCCAGAACATCGTCGCGGATACCGGGTCGTAGCTCGAGGGCAGCGACAGCTGGAGCGTCAGGATCGACTCGGTGTCGTATCCGGGATCAGCACGGTTCAACGCCACAAACGAGCGCAGCAAGAGCCCGGCCGACACCGCCAGCACCAGCGCCAATGAGATCTCCGCGACAACGAGCCCGGCCCGCAACCGGCGTCCCACCTTGCCCCCCTTGGCGCCGCGCACGCCGACCGACAGCGCCGCGGCGCTGCGCGTCCGCATCGCCGCAACGCTGGGAAAGAGACCGAAGAGCAGCGCCGTTCCCGCAGCCAACGAGGCGGCGAATGCCAGAGCGGTCAGATCGACGCTCACCGCGTCGCCGCGCGGCAGTCGGTTTGGAACGAGGGCGACTAATGCCTCGACGAACCAGAACGCGAGCAGCAACCCGGCCACCGTACCCAACGCGGCCAGGACCAGGTTCTCGACGATCAGCTGGCGCAAGATCCTGATGCGTCCCGCGCCGAGGGCCGCACGGATGGCGATTTCGCCCTGGCGCGTCGACGATCGCGCCAGCTGCAGGTTGGCGACGTTGACGCAGGCGATCATCAGCACGCAGGCAACCGCAACGAGCAGGATGACAAGAGCGGCGCGGCTGTCTTCGACAAGGTCGGCGCGCAGCGGGTTGGCATAGAACCGCCAGTCTGCCGCATAAGCATTGGGGTTCAACTCGACGACAGCCGCCGTGACGCGCTCCATCTCCGCCGCGAGCTGCACCATCGGAACGTCGTCCTTGAGCCGTGCGAAGGCGACCAAGAAGTGTGAGCCGCGGCTCAACTGCTCGTAGGCCGTCCCGAACCTCATCTGCAGCGGCAGCCAAAGGTCGAGCGTCTCCGGGCGGCTGATACCCGGGTGATGCAACCGGAAGTCGGGCGGCAGGATGCCGACGACGGTGAACGGTACTTCGTTCAGTGTGATCGACGAGCCGACGATCGACTCGTCGGCACCGAAGCGCCGTTTCCATAGGCCATCGGAAATCACCACCGCGGCGTCGGCGCCGACCGCGTCGTCTTGCGGCGTCAACAGCCGGCCGTGGGCGGCGTCTGTCCGAAGGACTTCGAAAAGGTTGCCGCTGACGATAGCCGCCGGAATCTGCAGCGGCTCGTCGTCGCCGGTGATCACGCTCGAGTCCAAAGCGACGACGGCGACGTCTTCGAATCCTTCGCCGAACTCGAGCAGTTCTCGATACTCGGGGCCCGATAACCAGTTGCGCGGCAGGTCGACGCCGAAGTCCGTCCACACCGCCGCCAACTTGTCTCCGTCGTCGTAAGGCAACGGCTTCAGGAGGACCGCGTCGACGACCGCGAACACGGCCGTCACGGCGCCGATGCCGAGCGCCAGGGTCGCCACACACACCGCGGTCATGGCGGGCTCGCGGCGTAGCGTACGCACCGCGGAGCGAAGGTCCTGGTAGACGGTGTCGATCATGCCGGCAGCTCCGATCGTGGCTGGTGGTTCAGGGTCAGGCGGGATTGCCTGGCGGGAAGCGCCGGGATGTGGACCCGCTGAGGCCGGCGAACCGGTCTCGCGGTACTGGGAGAAAGCGGTGGAAAAAAGGTCGCGTGTTTCGTGGAAGATCACACTCCAGACGGCGAGCGGCGAGCTCGTGCCGGCGGCCTCGCAGCGGTCTTCGAGCGCCGTTCTCATATCGTGGCCGTACTCCAGGTACAGCTCGTCGGGAAGAAGGGCGCGGCGGAACCGGTCGAAAAGCCGGAGGATCACGGCCGGGACCCCGTCGGCGCCGATCCGAGCAGCGCGTCCGCCGCCGCCGCGGTGCGCCACAGCCGTTGGGCCTCGAGCTTGGCAACATCGGAACCGAGCTCGGTGATCGCGTAGTAACGCCGCGGCGGACCCGAAGACTGCTCAAACTCTTCGGGGGCAGCTTCGTCGATCAACCCGTCACGTAGCATCTGACGAATCGCCGCGTACAGACTCGACGTCCCGATGACGACGTCTCCCCCCGTCCGCTCGCCCACGTCGGCGATGATCCCGTACCCGTGGCGAGGGCCCTGGCTCAGGGCCAGAAGGATCTCGAAGATGTGGGGTGCAACAGGCAATCGAGCTTGCGTATCCATGAGCGATCCGTTCCCTGTTCTATTCCAAGTATTGCAATAGCATAATGTGGAATACGGATCCTGGCAAGCCCTCCCTGGGACGCACTACTCCCCGGCGTCTCCGATGATCGTCAGGTTGTCGGGCGTCGCTCCCGCCACCGCATCTACGACGATGCGACGATCGAAGCTCGCCAGCCGCCCGCCGTTCGATGTCGCCAGCGCCAGCAAGTAGGCGTCGGTGATCTGGCCGTGACCACGGATGTGCTCCATCCGGAACCGTGCGGGGTCGCACAGCGTCAGGCTGTCCGGCCAAAACACGTGACCGCCGCTATCGCGGAAGATGCCGAGTCGATCGACCGCATCGCGCAACGTCGTGCGACGGCCGGGATACGCGACGTTGGAAATGACCCTGACGAATCCGTTCTCGGTGATCGGGCAGGTCGCCCAGCCCGACTCACGGTTGTCCGCAAACCAAGCGTGCGCCGCCTCGTGGTGCGTGTGGTTGCCGTCGAACAGGGCCACCAGGACATTGACGTCCAGCAGCGCCTCGCCGTCGCCGCCTTCGTGGCCGCTCCGTGCCACTCGTTTACTCCTCGTCGCGCAGGCGGTTGACCGCGCCGAGCCCAACGGGGCCGATGCCGGGCTGCGGCGGCAAAACGGGCACACCGCTGCGCACCGCGGTCAGCTCATCGCGTGGCTCCAGCCCCCGACGCGCCAACTCCGAGAGCATCTTGCCCATCGTCGTGTTGTGCATCGCGGAGAGCTCCTTGGCCGCCTGCAATACGTCTTCATCGATATCGAGGGTCGTTCGCATCGATCGAGCGTATCACGTCAAACATCAGATGTTTGATGTGCAACTGTGACCGGCAAGTGTCGATCGGGGCGTGCAGGTAACTGCTGGCGTGCGTAGACACCTTCTTAGGGATTAGATGGACACGATGGGCCGTTTGCCGACCGGTCGCTCGTTTCTCTCGACCGGCCGGTACTCACCGTCGAAGCCCGTCGTCCAGGTTTCACCTTCGTCGCGGGTGATTTCCCAGTGCTCGCCAGACCCATCACACTTTCACCACGGCCTGCTGTCGTTCGCGGCTTCCATCGCGCGGCGAAGCAGGTCGGCGACTTTGAGCTCGAGTGCCCACTCTTCGAGGTAGGCGGAATCCAGCGCATCGCGCTGCACTCGAATCACACCGAGAACGTCGGCCCACTGGGCTTCGGAAACTTCACCACCCAGGCGGTACCGACAGAGCTTCGCAAGAACGACGTCTTCGGGGGTCGCCAGACAAAAGGTCCGAGCGTTCGGCTCGTCGATCAAAGTCTCCGCCCGTGCACGGCGGAGAGCAACATCGTCGTACGGTCGGTCGCTTGGCAGGAAAACATCGACCTTCAACATCGTGGCTTGATGGATGAGATTGAACGACGTCCGCTGCCTCACGGCGTCGATGGCAGCCTCCGCGGAAACGAAGTAATCACTCTCTACAGCCTCAACCAGCTGCTCGACGTCGCTCTCGCTGAGATCCGCCACGAGGTCGACGTCCATCGTGGCTCGGGCCATGCCAATAGACCGAGCTCGCCACTGACCCGCTGATTTGGTAGCGGACGCCGAGCCGCTCGAGGACGTCGACGACGGGCTCGAGGGCAGCGAGAAGATCGGGCGCGCTCACCGGTGGCGGTGTCCGTGCCTCGCCATGGGTGCCCTCGCGGAGCCAGCCGCTGAGGAACCCCGGCAGCGACGTCGGTCGTCAGGTCCAGGCCGTTGATCTCCAGGAGGACATCACCTGGCATCAGCCCGGCGGTGTCTCCTTCTTCGAGAACGCCTGCGGCGGCCCATCGATGCCGCGCAGCCAGGGCTCGGCGCTGAACTCGTAGGAAACGGCCTGTGCGCTGGCGTCGATCCGCGTCGGCAAATCTGTGGCCCGAAGTTCAGCGTAATTGCCGTCGCCACCGACGACATACAAGCGAATGGCCGAGCATGTCCCACCCGGGCAGTGAAATGCGTGCACGCCGATCCACGGGTTGCCCTCGCCGCCTGCGGCGCCGACTCGATTCTCGGGCTACCGCACACCCACGCCACAGCGAACGTGCTCGAATCGAACAACATCGTGATGCGACGGTTTCCTCAGAACAACCGGCGCGCTACGTTTTGCTTATCCCGGATCGCCGCAATGGAGGAGAAACGACGGTGAGAATGAAAACTGCCGCAGCCTGTGTCGTCGTCACGATCACCGTCGCCCTGTCGGGATTCGCCACCGCCAGGCGGCAGGCGCCGCAGGGCTGGATGCAATTCCGCGGCCCGGGCTCGATGGGCGTCGCCGAAGACCCGCGGTTGCCGGATCGCTGGAGCACCACCGAGAACGTTGCCTGGGTGGCGGACATCCCGGGGCGCGGCTGGAGCTCGCCGATCGTCGTCGGCGACCTCGTGATCGTGACGTCGGTGGTCAGCTCGGCGGAGGAAGAGACGGCTCGCGGCGGCCTCTACTTCGGCGGCGAGCGGCCGCCGCCGACCGACCCGCACCGCTGGGTCGTCGCTGCCGTCGATTGGGCAACCGGCGCGATCCGCTGGCAGGCCGAGGTCCACAGCGGCGTGCCTCCTTCCGGCCGCCACCTCAAGAACAGCTTTTCGTCGGAGACGCCGGTTTCCGACGGCGAGAGGATCTACGCCTACTTCGGTAACGTCGGCGTCTACGCCCTGGACCTCGAAGGCGACCTGCTCTGGGCGAAGAGCTTCGAGCCTGCCGACACGCGCTACGGCTGGGGCACGGCAGCGTCGCCCGTTCTGCACGACGGCAGGCTCTACATCGTCAACGACAACGAGGACCAGTCGTTCATCGTGGCGCTCGACGCGGTGACCGGCGACGAGATCTGGCGCACCGATCGCGATGAGGGATCCAACTGGGCGACTCCGTTCGTTTGGGAAAACGAGCTGCGCACCGAGATCGTCACGCCGGGCACCGACAAGGTGCGCTCCTACGACCTCGACGGCAACCTCTTGTGGGAGCTCACCGGGATGTCATCGATCGCCATCCCCACGCCGTTCTCCGAGTTCGGGCTCGTCTACGTGGCGTCGGGGTATATCGGCGACCAGTTTCGGCCCGTCTACGCCATCCGGCCCGGAGCGTCAGGCGACATCACCTTGTCCGAGGGCGAGACGAGCAACGAGCACATCGCCTGGTTTCTGCGCCAGGGTGGGCCATACAACCCGTCCCCGATCCTGTACGGCGACACCTACTACACCCTCTACGACCGCGGCTTCTTTACCGCCCACGACGCCAGGACCGGCGAAGTCGTCTACGGCCGCCAGCGCTTCCGGCGCGGAGCTACCGCCTTCACCGCCTCACCCTGGGCCTACAACGGCAAGATCTTCGCGCTCTCGGAGGATGGCGATACGTTCGTCATCAAGGCCGGTCCGGAGTTCGAGGTCCTCGCCGTCAACTCGCTCGACGAGTTCAGCATGGCGACGCCGGCGATCGCCCGCGGCAGTCTGTTGATCCGCACGTCTTCGAAGCTCTATCGGATCGCCGATCCCGGTTCCCGTTGAGCCTCGAAAAGAGATGACCCGCGGCGAGGCGCTCGAGTTCGTTCGCCGGCACGGCGCGGTGCTGGAATCGGCACGTGGCCCGTGCCCGATCTTTGTCGAGGTGGTCGCCGGCGAGACCATCGCCGGTAATTGGTGGTCTCACCGGCGAAGCCACCAGATCTTCGCCCTTACCCGCGCGATTCGGGAATCGGACGACGTGCTCGTCTGCCGGCTGATGGGCGGCAAGATTACCTACGTCCACCGGCGCCTCTGGCCCGCCCTGATTCGCGCCGCCGAGCGCTTCGCCCCCGATCGGTTGGCCTCGGTGAAGGAGGTACACACACCTTCGGGTCACCACGAGGCCAACGAGATCCCGTTCCCCGATTGGGTGCCCGCCGCCGCCACCGACGAGGCATCATCTCTCTCTGAAGATGAAGCCCTCGAAATTCTCAGCGAGCACGGGATCCGTTGATAACCATTGCGTTGCGGCTTGCTTCGGGTGCTCGACGTACTGACGAGTACGCCTCCGCGCCCGAATCGGCGCGCGCCTTGTCCTCACACGCCCCCCGCGCCCGTTCGCTTCGTTAGCGCCCCGGGATCGGACCCTCCGTCAGCAGGGCAATCCGATACAGCCCCGTGCGCGCCGTCATGTAGAGCGTTCGGCCATCGTCGCCCCAGGCGACGTTCGCCGGGGTCTCATCGACCTGGATCGTCCCGAGGTGGGTACCGTCCGGAGCGATAACCCAGACCCCTCCCGGCCCGGTGGCGAAGAGGTTGCCGGCGTTGTCCACTTTCAGGCCGTCCGGGACACCTCGCCCACCGACCGCACCCGCATCGAGGAAAACGCGGCCGTTGGCAATGGACCCGTCGTCGAGCACGTCGTAGGCCATCCACACCCTCTGCCGGGCGTCGGAATTGGCCACGTAGAGGGTCCGCTCGTCGGGCGAGAAAGCGATGCCGTTGGGAAAGCTCTGTTCCGAGCTCAGCAATTCGAGCTCGCCATCGGGCCGCAGCCGAAAGATGCCGTTGAAATCGAGCTCCTTCGCCGGGTCGTCGTTCAGGCCGGCGAGCCCGTACGGCGGATCGGTGAAATAGAGCGAGCCATCCGACCGGTAGACGCCGTCGTTGGGACTGTTGAGCCTGCTGCCGTTGTAGGCGTCGACGAGCACTGTGCGGGTTCCATCGTCCTCGATCCGAGAGACGCGACGATTGGCGTGCTCGAAAAGGACCAGTCGTCCCTGCGGGTCGATGGTCAGGCCGTTCGACCCCACCAGGGCGGCCTCGCTCTCGCCCTCGAACACCGGCTGCATGAACGTGCTCAGGCCGGCCCTCCTGTCCCAACGGTGAATCGCGTTGCCGATGAGATCGCTGAACAGCAGGTGCGGCTCATTGCCCGCCACCCACACCGGTCCCTCGGTAAAGCCGAGGTCCCCTTCCAGCTTTTGGATGAAGTAGTTGTCCGGGACCAGCTCATCGATGGCGTCGTCGACCCTGAGAATGGAACCGGCGCCGCCAGGTTTCCACAGCGAGGGAGCCGGCGGCCGGCGCGGTGAGCCCGCATTCTTCCAGGCGTCGTAGCGCATACGCAGCGTCTTGACGGGATTGGCGTTCTCGGTCGGCTCGATGTTTTCGTTGGTGACACTGATGTAGGCGTAGTAGTCGCCGTCGTTGTGCGACTCGCCGCGGGCGTCATCGGCGTTGGCGATGGCGATGTAGGCGACATGCGAGGTCTTGCCGTCGCACGCGGCCTCCACTCGGGGCTCGCTCTCGCAAGTGCAGCGCTTGTCGCCGCCGGCGTCGTCGGCGGCTTCCATGGCAGCCATGACGCGATCGGCCAACGTGCCGTTGGCCTTGGAGAAGGCCAACGCGGCGTCGTACATGACCCGCTCGCTGAACAAGATGTTGCCCTGCACCTGATAGAAGATGTCCTGGCCGACGCGGCCCGAGACGTGCAGCGCCGCAAAATTGTTGTTCTCGCCGCTGAAGCCGACGCTGCGACCCTCCATGTCGATGATGCCGAACTGGCGGCTCTGGAACCTCGGGTCCGAGCTCAGCATCCGGAGGATCTCCTCCGGATCGGTGCCCTTGAGCAGCTCCTCGTACACCAGCATCTGGTTGGCGCGGGTGTTGTCGAC
>SMVB01216235.1_pt1 | contig 16959 bp, 16 predicted proteins | sample 2456461 | NCBI WGS metagenome assembly SMVB01 (sample SAMN11095934, study PRJNA526329) | marine sediment metagenome | biome: Marine sediment; feature: Surficial sediment; material: Deep marine sediment; isolation source: Hadal surficial sediment | place: Pacific Ocean | collected 2014-05 | depth...
CTAAAGTGCTGGAAATGTCAGGAATAGATACCAACAAATTCAATGGGTTTGCATTTGGTATGGGCGTAGAAAGATTGGCCATGCTGCGCTATGAAGTGGGCGATTTGCGCACATTTTTCGAAAACGATTTACGCTTTCTGCAACAATTCAACTAGGGAATTCGGTGATGATCTTCAGCGAAAACTGGGTCCGTGAATGGGTTGATCCGCCAGTTGATACTCAACAACTCATTGACCAATTGACCATGGCCGGCCTGGAAGTGGGTGCTTCAAATTCAGTTGCCAACGTTTTCACAGGTATAGTAATAGGTGAAGTACTAGCGGTGGAGCAACATCCTGATGCTGACAAGCTCAGTGTATGTCAGGTTAGCGATGGAGAATCTGAATTTCAAGTTGTCTGTGGCGCACCCAACGTGCGCGCCGGACTGAGGGTGCCATTTGCAAGGATTGGTGCCCAGATAATCACCGCGGAAAGTGATCGGCCATTTAACATCAAGCAAGCAAAGCTGCGTGGCGTGGAATCCAATGGCATGTTGTGTTCTACCGAAGAATTGGGCCTTGCAGATTCCGCGGATGGCCTGATGGAGTTGCCCTCAGATGCGCCTGTTGGTGAGGACATCCGGGATTTCTTAGGGCTCGATGATACCAGCATAGAATTGGATTTGACCCCTAACCGAGGCGATTGTCTTTGCATTAGCGGGTTGGCACGGGAAATCGGTTGCCTCAACAAGGTAGGGGTAAACTATCTGGAGATAGACCCGGTTAGTGCGGTGTCAAATGACATTTTTGCTGTCGCCATCAGCGCCAAAGATCAATGCCCGCGATACCTGGGGCGGGTAATACGCAATATTAACCCTAACGCGGAAACGCCACTGTGGATGCAGGAAAAACTGCGCCGCTGCGGTTTGCGCAGCATTGATCCCATTGTTGATGTCACCAACTTTGTGCTATTGGAACTCGGTCAACCTATGCATGCATTTGACCTGGGAAAACTAAAGGGGTCAATTGACATACGCTTGTCGCGAGACAACGAGAAAATAACCCTACTCGATGGCAAAGAATTGACCATGAGCAAAGGCACGTTGGTTATCGCCGATGAGGGCGGGGCAGTTGCCATGGCTGGCATTATGGGTGGCTTGGGCACAGCGGTTACCAACGATACCCGCGATGTGTTTTTAGAATGTGCCTATTTTTCACCATTGGCGATTGCCGGTAAGCCAAGATCTTACGGGTTGCATACCGATGCGTCTCAGCGCTACGAACGCGGTGTGGATTTTGCGCTGCAGCAAAAAGCGACAGAACGGGCAACCAGCCTGTTACTGGATATCGTCGGAGGTGAGCCGGGGCCGATAACCGAAGCATTAGGTAATTTACCTGTCGCGAAACAAGTGACACTGGAATATGCCTCGATTTTGCGGTTTTTAGGGATAGATATCGCACCGTCGACGGTTAAAGATATCCTGGAAAGGCTAAATTTTAATATTGTCAGTAATTCGGCTACATCCGTTACCGTGGATGTTCCCTCATTTCGCTTTGACATAGAAATAGAAGCCGACCTCATTGAAGAGCTGGCTCGAATCTATGGCTACAACAATGTGCCGCTTGGCAGAGGATTAAGCAAACAGTCGCTAAAATCCACGGCTGAAGCAGTCACTCCACTGAGCCGGATCAAGCAGCAACTGATCAGCTTCGGCTATCAAGAAGCAATAACTTACAGTTTTATAGATCCAATACTGGCAGAAAAAGTCTGCGGCAAGGACGACACCGGTATTGCTTTGCAAAACCCCATCTCCAGTGACATGTCCACCATGCGTAGCAGTATTCTCCCAGGCCTGTTATCCACTCTTCGCTACAATGAGAATCGACAACAGGATCGAATTAGATTGTTCGAGTCAGGTCAGGTGTTTCGACAGAAGGATGGTGGACTGCAGTATCCTACGATGATTACCGGGTTAATTTATGGTGAAAAATATCCAGATAACTGGAATAATAACAAAGAGATGTGTGATTATTTTGATGTAAAAGGTGATGTTGAATCACTGTTGTCTTTTAGTCGTACCGAGGCCGAATTCAGCTTTCAATCCGCTACCCATCCTGCCTTTCACAACGGGCAATGTGCTGAAGTTAGAAAGCGCGATGAGCACGTGGGTTTCATCGGCGCTATACATCCCCGATTGCAGCGTGATCTCGGTATTTCGTCTGCTGTGTTCATGTTTGAGCTCGATCTGGCGCACCTGCTTCCTCGTGTATTGCCTAAAGCCAGGACACTTTCTCGGTTTCCTGAAGTCAACCGTGATCTGGCAATTTTGGTCAGTAATGAGACTCAGTCCGCAGAAATTTTAGCCGCAGTGTATGAAAATGCGGGTGAGTACCTCTCAAATTTGAGAATATTTGATGTATATCAAGGGGATGCGATAGAAAAAAACAAAAAAAGTATCGCTTTAGGCTTGACGTGGCAGCATCCTTCGCGCACTCTTAACGACGATGAAGTAAATGCAATAATTATCAATTGCATCAAAGCACTAGAAGAACAATTTAACGCGAGTTTAAGGAATTAGTTAGGTATAAGAATATGACGGACAGTGCACTGACTAAAGCAGAAATGGCAGAACGCTTATTTGATGAGCTGGGTCTGAACAAAAGAGAGGCCAAGGAGCTGGTCGAGCAGTTTTTCGAGGAAGTCCGTCTTTCTCTGGAAAGAAACGAACAGGTTAAGTTGTCAGGTTATGGCAACTTCGATTTACGCGACAAGAAACAGCGCCCGGGCCGAAACCCGAAGACCGGTGAAGAGATTCCGATTCAGGCAAGACGTGTGGTTACTTTTCGACCGGGTCAGAAGCTAAAGGCAAGGGTAGAGAGCTATGCTGGAACTAAAGAATAACGACGAATTACCCTTAATTCCCCCCAAGCGTTACTTTACGATTGGAGAAGTTGGCGAACTGTGCAATGTGAAGCCGCATGTTCTGCGCTATTGGGAACAGGAATTTCCCCAGTTAAAGCCAGTAAAGCGCCGCGGTAACCGCCGTTATTACCAGCGACAAGACGTGCTTCTTATTCGTCAGATTAAATCACTGCTCTACGAACAAGGCTTCACTATTGGTGGTGCCCGTCAAAATATGAATGGCAAAGACAAAAACCTGCCAAAGCAGGCCATTAATGCCGATGAGCTGAAATCCCTGATTAAAGAATTAGAAGGTCTGATTTCAAGCTTGTAATTGAACTGGATAGACGATTGATTCCTGTCTGTCTTAGACAATCATCAGAAGCAATTTAGGAAATCCATTTTATCGTTTGAACATTCTCCGTAACTAGAAAGATTCATTCCTGCCAGTTACAGTATTTCTTCACTTCAATCATTGATACAATTTCAAACCATCGGGGATATCAGATTAACGGAATAACTGATAGTCACGTAAAATGCAGAACTTGTAAGTTGAATTGATACGACCTGACTGAACGGGTTGCATGTTAAAAATAATAGCCAAGTTCAATGTGTTTACCGTGCTTCTTCCTATCAATCATTGATACAATTTAAAAATAATTCGGGGCGTAGCGCAGCCTGGTAGCGCACTACACTGGGGGTGTAGTGGTCACAAGTTCAAATCTTGTCGTCCCGACCATATTCATTGGGCTGTAGAGTATCCCCTAAAAAAATTGCACCTGTTTTTCACCAATTATCTGTTATTTCAGCTCCAATAAGGCTGATGCCTTTGGGTATCGAACTCCCCATGAATTTGAGTGTGGTATCGGTTTATAACAATGCGGTGTGTGCAAAAGCGGGTTAAGTTCCACATAGCACTGCGTGCCACGCCCCTTAACAAAGGCGTTATCTGTGCAGAGCACTTGCCAAATTTAAAGTGATAGAATAGTATCACTCTATGAAAACTGAACTCGTTACTACACTAAAGCGTCAAGCGACAAAGATTCTCGCGGATTTACATGATACCAAGGAGCCTGTCCTTATTACAGAGCATGGTCAACCGTCTGCGTATCTACTAGATGTAGACGACTATGAAATGATGCAAGATCGACTCAAGATTCTGGAGGGTATCTCTCGTGGAGAAACGGCGATTCTTGAAGAACGAATACATAGTCACGCTAAAGCCAAAAACAAAATGAGCAAATGGCTGAAATAATTTGGACTGAGCCTGCGCTAGACGATCTAGAAGAGATTGCTAATTACATTGCTCTAGACAAGTTAAGTGCCGCTCAGCGGCTTGTGCAAAAGATTTTCGATCGTGTCGACTTACTCAGCCAGTCGCCTAAATCCGGAAGAAAAGTCCCTGAACTCTCTCGATCTAAATACAAAGAAGTCATTGTTGGTCCATGTAGAATATTCTATCGTTTCACTAGTGGCACCGTTTACATACTGCATGTGATGAGGGCCGAGAGAGAAATGCGTAAGTATATGCTGCAAAACCGAGATATAAAGGGCAGATAACAATCAAATCAAAAGCGGCAAAGCACAGCGTGGTTTGCGTCTTATCAAAGGCGTTAGGTGTACAAGATGGAGCAAGATTTAACTATCTCTGAATTTATTTGAGTACTTGATGTAGTTCGAAGCAACATCAACTCTCAGTTTGAGCTATGGATCACTATTACCTTCGCGGTGATAATCGCTTCACATATATCAGGCCACAAATTATCAGCAGTACTCAAACATCTGATAGCAACTTTATATATATATCAGTTCAAATAAAGGGGTCGGTGACAACTGATAGTCATTTGCATTTAAGATATTGATTCAAATTTACGGATGCGCTTCCGTAATTTTAGGAAGCGAGCGGAAGAAGTATTAGATCGTAAGCAAGGGCATTACTCCCATAGTCGCCCGATTAAATTGAAGAAATTGATCTAAACGATTCTCATTTGTCACCGACCCCTTTTCTCTTGAGTTTTAGCAGTCATGAGGGAGGGTATGAAGTAGCTCTAGAAAAGGAGCACTGTCCCCGATTGTTCCGCTGGACAGTGTCCAATCCGGCCGCCGCGTAGGTCAGGCGGTTCTACCTCACTAGCTCCCGAATGCGCGCTACCGCTACGTCGACCTTGCCGTCGATAAACTGTCTGCCGAGGTCGGCCGATGCGACCGCCGCGATGTCGTCTGCAAGCCGATTCGGGCGAACCCACTGGTTGTCGGAGCCCAGTGCCATCATCTCTGACGCGTCGTCGATCGGCGTCGTCCGGTTGGTGGGTACGTCGAGCGCCGCAAGGATCTCCCGCATGCGGTCCTCACCCTCCTCATAGACTGGGATGAAGAACACGCGGCCACCCTTTGACCGCCAATCAGCGTCGAGCGCTGCCGCGACCTCTTGTATAACCTCCTGCGTCTCTCCGTGGTCGCCCAGCATTACGACGTGGGTGAAGCCAACTGCGAGCGCACTGATAGCAACGTCGCGAGAAACTGCCGCCAGCGTTTCGTGCGACACACTGATCGTCCCGGCGAAGCGCATGTGTCCAGTCTTCTCGATCGGGTCGCCAGCTGGAGCATATGGGTTCGGCGGAAATGCAAGCGCGTTACCCAGTGTCTCTGCTATGCGCCGGGAGAGATGTGCAGACAACAGGTTGTGTTTACCTAGTACCACCGCTGGACCGCTCTGGTGGGTCCCGCCGACATAGTAGATGGCGGTGGTCTTGCCGCCATCGATTGCCGCCTGCACCTCGGTTGTCGTCAGGTCGTCGATCATTACGGACGTTGGCTGGGCGAGTACGAAGCCAGCTACATACAGTAAAGAGCTTGCGGATAGTATGATTGTTATAAACCTACGCAGTTTGTTCATCATCATCTCTCTCTTGTTGTATCTTCGAAATTGAATAAAAGACTATTTAGGACTGCGGTGAAAATTTCAGTAATTCACAAGCTTACTCAATTGTATTAATTAAACTGTCCGCCTTTGGCCACAAGCTTCCGTTCAATTAAAATTCTGCAGTGAAATGCGGCTTCCTTTTTGATTTGATAGTAATGTGTCGGCCTTAGTTGATCGCTTTTTCGATTGGCACTGTTCTAAACCATTAATTTTTTGAGCAAGCCAGCTATGATTTTCTGCTCTTCGGCTTTTGTGGATATGTGTTGGATAAATGCTCCAAACAGCATTAATGCTAGTCCCATTGTGATACCTGGAAGAAACACAAATTTGATACTTGTGGCATGGAGGTTTTCGAGAGTAATGAAGATTACAGAGACTGTCAAAAACCCTCCTAGCGCGAATAGCACCCAAGCACCCCATTCCGGCCACATGGCTGCATCCAGGTTTTTGGAATTGGTAATTAATTTCTGAGCATATTTCTTTTCTTTAAAGGTCAGCATGGTGTCCATTGAATTCCTTGCAAATATGGGACTTCATTTCATCTGTATACTTCAGTCTGGTTCGATAAGCCATGTTGCAACACTCCGCTTTTTAGTCAAATATAGCAGGGTGTTGCACTCACCAGTTGAGATCGCAGCCAGTAGCCGGCCATTAAATACTACTCTCTGTTTACTTTGATCTAAATTTCTGCTTCAAGGTAGACTATAGGCCACCAATTGTCCTGGAATCTGCAATACGATGCGTTGTTTACCTTCGTGCAGGTAAGTCATCATGCCATACATACCCAAGCCCGGAGATTCCACACTGCCGAGTCTTTCGCCGGTCGCTTTGTCAATGGCAAATAAGTAGGGCGTCTGTCCATCATCACCTATGGCGGTGTGCAATAACATACCGGGTGTAACCATCAAGGCAGAATGATTGATATTTCCCGTAGGTGGGATGTCCAGTCCCTGCAGTGCAGGATGTTCCTGAATGAATCGTGGTGTGCCGCCATTTGGTATCCACCACAGATGATCTCCAGTATTGAGATCGATAGCGGTAATTCGGCTATAGGGCGGTTTTTCCAGCGGTAGACCCTGGGGACCCCTGATTCCGTTGGGTGTTCCCAGCCCTACCGCATAGTCGGCGATAGTTGTCCCGGTAGGTTGTTCCAGTAACAGGTCTCGTTCTACACCCGGTACAATGGTGCGCCAACCACAATTTGTGCGCGAGATAGTATAGATAATGCCGGTGGATGGATCCGCCGCTGGTGGCCCGGTGATATTGGTTCCACCCAGTTCTCCTGGACACCAGGCAGAGCCGACTAAGCCCTCAGGGTTGTCCTTTTGCATGGGTGGGTTAAAGATGCCTCCCAGGCGGTATTCTGCAACGATGGCCAGCGCTTCCGCTTTTAATTCAGGTGTGAAATCAATCAAACCATCCTCATTTAGAACCTGAATATCGTAGGCAGCCGGTTTGGTTGGGAACGGCTGAGTAGGTGACAACTGTTCTCCTGGAACTTCCGATTGAGGGACCGGTCGTTCAACAATGGGCCAAATGGGTTCGCCGGTTTCTCTATTAAAGGAATAAAGAAAGGCTTGCTTGGTGGCCTGAAATACACCTGGTATCAAGCGACCCTCTACCATGACATCCATTAACAATGGTGCCGTCGGAGTGTCATTGTTCCAGACATCGTGGTGTACCATTTGAAAGTGCCAACGCCGCTCACCGGTTGCCACGTCTAGCGCAATAAGACTGGCACTAAACAAGTTGTCACCAGGCTGAAATCCGCCGTAAAAATCGATGGTTGCGGCGTTGGTAGGAATGTAAACAATACCGCGCTCGGGATCGGCCGAAAGTGGTGCCCAGGAAGATACGTCTCCAGTGTAAGACCAGGCATCGTTTTCCCAGGTCTCATGGCCTACTTCACCGGGGCGGGGAATTACGTGAAACTTCCATTTATGTTCACCTGTTCTGGCGTCATAGGCAAGAATATCGCCAGGGACATTCTCCTGTCTGGTCTGATTGTAGCCCTGTTCAGCAGAATTGCCGACGATTATCGTGCCGTTAACCACAATCGGTGGCGATGAGCTGGTGATGTAGCCTAGCTCCAAAGGAATTCCAATGTAGGGATCATAGGTCAGACCGGAATCCTGCCAGGGTCCCCAATCTGAAATCAGGTCAGGCAGTAGATCTACCACACCGGTTTGGGGGAAATCCTGCAACGGAACTGCAGTTCCCCAATTTTCCAATGGGGCGCCGGTGTTGGCGTCCAGAGCGTAAAGGAAGAAAGCAGGTGTAACGATGAATATCACTCCTCGTCCATCTATTTCAGAATAAGCGACTCCCTTACCCCAGGGGGCTCGCATGGAGTATTCCCAGCGAAATGTATTGGGCTCACGAAATGTCCACAAGGTTTCACCGCTGCCCGGATCAATCGCCACAACATGCCGTCGCGGCCCGGCAACGGTGAACAGTTTACCGTTGGCAAAGATGGGTGTAGAGCGGGGTGGCGTCGAGCCAAAACTGGTGTCATCCCACGTCCATTCGATTTCAAGATTCTCGAAGTTCGAAGCATCGATTTGATCCAACGGCGTGGAGCGGGTGTGGCCAGCATCGCCACCGATATAATGCCAATCAGCCGAATCCACCCGTTCATTGACGTGCTGAGCATTTACCGAATTGGCTAATACGCAAACAGTAGCAATAATCAGAAAACGATTACAATTTGAAAAGAGGAAATAAGCGGTATGGCCGCTAGAGAATTTATCGAGCATTGAAACTCTCCTTTATTTATATCGCCATGCTTCAGTGCCATGGCTATATCAGCTTATTGTAGGTTACCTAGAGTAGTGAATTTCTTTTGCCATGTAAAAATAAATTGAGCGGACTTTCAAAAAGTTCAATTCTGCTCAAGTCTATCCACTGCCGCTTGTGCCTGACTGTAACCACGAAGGGCTGATTCCTTGTACCAATGAAATGCCTCATCAAGGTCGAGGTCAACGCCTCTACCTTGTTCAAACATAACAGCCAACCGGAATTGAGGTATTGCATCACCTTGATCGGCTGCCTGCCGCCACCAATAAACTGCCAGTGAATCATTTTGATGGACTCCAGTGCCGGACTCGTAAATATTGCCCATATTGTGTTGCGCCAACATATTCCCCATTAGTGCAGCTCGCTCATACCAGGTAGCTGCAGCGGTAAGATCGATAGTTTTGCCAAGCCCTTCGGCATAAGCGGTTCCCAGTAAAAAGCTGGCTTCGGCGACGTCTTCTTGGGCAAGGCGTTCAACGTCCTGAATTACACTTGATGCAACTTGCTGAGCCAAATTTCTGTCCTGCGAAAACCCCATACGACCCGTAGAGTGTACTCGAGCTATCCACATAAGGGCCAGTGAGTCTTGAGTTGCCGCCGCCCGTTCTAACAACGTTCGAGCCCGTAAATCGTCGACATAGCCAGCAGCGCCTGTATACCACGCTATGGCCTCCGCCAGATCAGCGTTGAGACTAGGAGTCACTGTGCATCCACCCATTAGCAGTAACAAGGTTGTTAATACACCGCGACAAGAAAGGAACTTCATAATGTAAAGTATCTTACCTGGTATAGAGCAGGTCAAAAATTAATACTTATCGCGTCATAGACTAGTCTCAAATTTAAACGTGAACTTTTGACAAGCATCCGAGGGAGTAGTACTCCAGTGACTGCTTGCAAACCATAGCTGACGTTACAAATGTTCCTTAACGCATAAAAATCGTCGGAAACCTTGACTGACTGCTTTCGACCCAGGGTGTGGGAAAACTATTTTGGGCGACAGGGATCTTCCAAAAACGCACACGAGAGTGTATTTGTAGGTCAAATAATGTACTGCAAAAGATAAAGCAGAGCACTTTCATTAACCTATTATTTTATCGCTCAGAGTTTTCACACCGCCTGGGCCGTAAGCGGACCTATTCATAGCTGAATTTCAGAATCACTTAAAACCGACTAATCAATGGGTGGCTGAACCGCTAGATTGGTTAATTTCGCGAAGCCTTAGAAAGAATTTATAAACTTTCCGGAGCAGGCAGGATGACATCTCCTGGCAAATCAGTTGCGGGCTCAAATAAAGATAGTCTTTATTCTTCCTTATACACCTACCCAAGATGCATTGACATCGCCATTATTTGCGGGGATTATTCTCGACAGGTACACCACGAGTTTCCAGAGGAGATCACGCGGATGCGAGACCAGTATGGAAGATGGGTCACTGCAATGGCCGTCATCACTGTCGGTCTGTTACTCTTCATGATGACTGCCACAACTAAGGCAGCGGACTACCGAGCGCCGCAGACTGCTGACGGAAATCCCGACCTAAACGGCATCTGGCAGACCATCAACACGGCTAACTGGGACATTGAGCCACATCCTGCGGGACCTGGAATGGTCCGGGAGCTCGGTGCCATTGCCGCCGTACCCGCGGGTCTCGGCATCGTCGACGGTGGCTCGATTCCGTACCGACCGGAGGCGCGCGCACAAAGGGACGAGAACTTCGCGAATCGCCTGGAACTGGATCCCGAGATCAAATGTTATCTACCCGGCGTACCGCGCGCCACTTATATGCCCTTTCCATTTCAGATCATTCAGAGCACACAACACATCATGATTATCCATGAGTATGCTGGCGCCGTCCGGACGATCTACATGGAGAACCACACCGAACCGCCCGCACCCAGTTGGATGGGTTGGTCGAACGGGGTTTGGGATGGAGAGACTCTGGTTGTCGATACGAAGGGCTTCAATGATCAGACCTGGTTCGATCGCGCCGGGAATTTCCATAGTGATGCTCTGCATGTTATCGAACGATTTACTCCGCGGAGCGCAGACACACTGATGTATGAAGTCACAATCGAAGATCCGAACGTGTTCACTCGGCCCTGGACCATGAGCATGCCACTCTATCGGCGTGTTGAACCGAATGTGGAAATTTTGGAATTCAGGTGTGTGGAGTTTGTAGAAGATCTGATCTACGGTCACCTTCGCAAGCAGTCGAATAACCCGGGACAATGACCCGGCGCACAGGAGAATTTAAATGAATCATCAATTTTTCAAGGCAGGCGGCGTGGGCGCCATTGTAATTGCAGCTTTGTTGTTGACCGCGAACCCGATTGCCGCACAAGCGCCAGACCCGAATCCGGCCGATGGGTACACTCCGCCCCGCACAAAAGACGGGCAACCGGATTTCGAAGGGTTTTGGACTAACGCGACATATACGCCATTGCAGAGACGCGATGGCGTGGCCGGCGAGTTCTACACTCCGGAAGAAGTCGCTGAAATTGAAGCGCGTGCGGCGGAGCGTGAAAGCGCTCAGACTGTTCCGGGCACGACAGCGGACGTGCACTATGACTTCACTCAATTCGGGCTCGACCGGAGTCAGTCCACTCACGCAAGCAGCCTGCGAACCTCACTCATCTTCGATCCCTCGGACGGAAGAATCCCTCCCATGACAGTCGAAGGCCAACGGATCACGGCGGAACGCGAAGAAGCAGCCCGGTTGAGAGGCGGACGATTTGACTCTGCTGAAAACAATCAACTGGACGACCGTTGCATCATCATGGGGGGTTCCGGCCCTCCTATGATGAACACCGCGTATAACAGTAATTACCAGATCGTGCAGAGTCGGGATTACATTATGTTCCTGGCTGAAATGATTCATGATGCCCGCATCATCCCGCTGGACAGTCGAGAACAAACAGACCCGAACGTTCGCCAGTGGATGGGCAGCTCACGGGGTCATTGGGAAGGCGATACCCTGGTAGTCGAAACTGCAAACTTTAACGGGAAGAATCCTTTCAACGGATCCACCGAGGACATGCGTGTGACCGAACGGTTTACCCGGGTAGACGACGAAACTATAGTTTATAGATTCAGGATCGATGATGAAACGATGTGGACCCGCCCCTGGTCCGCCGAACTTCCGATGAAAAAGACAATCGGCCCGATGTTCGAACACGCCTGTCACGAGGGCAATTATGGTCTGTATAACACCCTTGCCGGAGCCCGTCGCGAAGATGAACTGGCAGCGGAAGAAGCGGCGTTGAACAAATAGAATTGAGGAGGGCTTTACGATGCATATCAGATTGATAGTTGCCAGCGTAGGCGCCGCATTAGCGGTTTGGGCCGTTCCGATGTGGGCCCATCACGCGTTTGCCGGAGAGTTCGACGTCAACAAGCCGCTTACCCTCGAAGGCAAACTCACCCGATGGGAAATGATTAACCCCCACTCGTGGTTCCACATTGACGTCGAAGGTCCTGACGGAGAGGTCGTCCAATGGATGGTCGAAGGCGGTAGCCCGAATCAGCTGATACGCAATGGCGTGACGCAAAACTCGGTGGCCATAGGAACCGTGCTGGTCGTCGAGGGCTATCAGGCCAGAGACGGAACGAACAAAGCCGTCGGAAGTAACTTTACGCTTCCTGATGGGAGCCGATTGTTTCTTGGCGGTTCGGCACCCAACGCCCGGAGGTAACGCTAAGCCAATCTAAAAAACCGCAGGGCAGGTAACAATTTTCAGTGTGTACCCAAAATTCAAAACCATTTAAAAACAACGAATCAAAGGGTTAATGAACCACCAGATTTGTTCATAGGCGGAGCCTTTAAGGGACATTCTTCTTATAGGCAACTACAAAAATCAGAGATCCTCCTCCTTCAGTAGCCGCTCACGCTCGGCTACCATCTGCTCGAAATCCTCATCCGGAATCCAGGTGATCCCTAAACGGATATGGGCCATTTCTCCTGCGCTGCGGCGGTTGTAAACCACCCACTGGTCAGGGTCAGGGTTGGATGGATTGTCCGCCGTATTGTCCAACAAGGAGGTGGCGATGAGCACAGTTCCCTTCGGTAACAGGGGTCGCGCCACATCCTCGTAGATGTGGGTGGTATGCCACAGATGGTTCCAGTCGATCTTGTTGATTATCTCTCGGCGGCCATCGGGGTAGATTGCCTCCATCATCTGATACCCGCCGCGGAGGTGCATGTGACCTCGGATCGAATGAACTCGTGCATTTCGCTCGAGCACAAAATTACCACGCAGCATCTGGTATCCATGGGGCGGAATGAGCAGGTCGGTGTATCGCGGCAGGCCCAGATCACGACTCTCACCGGAATTGAATGAAGTCTCATCGTTCGTGGTGTACTTCGGCTCTTCTCCCTCTGGGTAGAACCAAACGCCCACCTGGATCTTCGCGTCGACCACCTCTCTCCCGATGGGGAAGAGATGCATCGAAAAGTGGATCTCGTCGTCGGGCAGTATCAGCTTGCCGGCGTCCTCAGGGTACATGTCCGTTCTTTTTCCGACTGCAGCGGAAGAAAGGCTTGTGCCGTTCCCACTCTGCCCATCGTCCGTCGCCCGACGGAGACTCGTGTTAGCGTGATGAAAGACGTATCCGCTTTCAGCGTCCCCGGGCCTCGTCTCCACCGCCCTGATCCACCTGCCTTGGGTCAACTTGGTGTCAATCACATCGGCTAAGGCAGCATCCGGCTCCCACCACTGATCCCCGCTATTGGCAGGAACCGTGAACGGTGGCGAGGTGATGATGATGTCCGGTGGCCCCCAACCCTGGTCCTGTTCGAGCTGCCAATACTCGTGATCAGCCCGCCACTCAACCGGTTCCGGTAGCTGGGACAGGTCGCCGGCGGCCATGCCGGAATCCACCCAACTGGCGATCGTCACGATCTCCTGGTCCGAGAGCGATGGGTTATTCTTGAAGTCCTGTATCCCCAGGGTCCGGTCTATATACCACCCTGGTGGCATCGTCCGAGTCTGCACCGAGTGCTTTATCAGTGGCGCAAAGGCCTTTACTTGCTCGTAGGTTTCGAGCACCATCGGCGCCGCCGTTCCCGCGCGATGACATCTCACACAGTTCTCCTGAACGATGGGTGCAACGTCGCGGGCATAGGTTACCTCCTGCGCTGTCACGGCCTGCGGCAACGCCGCCATTGCAGTTAGAACGGTCCCTGCAAGTGCTACGAAAATATTTTGACGGCCCTTTATTCGGTTCATCTGAATCCTCCTCATCACTCGGTTACTGTGACCCCAACCCAGCCGTTGGTCCAGCAACAATGGTATTCAAAGCTGTTACGGAGAGTTTCGATCGACTGCACGAGCAGGACGTAATCCCCCGGTTCACTAAATGTAACGCTAGTTGTGCCTACTCCCTCGCCTTCAGTCAATGCAACTTCAATCTCGTCTGCGCTGAAAACCACATCGCCTGGCCCTGAATAGTGCATCCAGTACAGCCAACTCGTTGGCTCCTCGTACAGTGTTTCTCCGGAATTCACCCAGGCAGAGACTTCGAGCGGTTCGCCGATTCTCGCGGTGAGCGGACCCTTTCCAGTTCCGCCGAGGCCTTGGACCCAAGGATCCGCGGGATCGAAACGGAGCAAGGGGGCATAGCCGCTGGCTGTCCCTTGCAAGTACCTGGCTGGCGCTATTGGAGTCTCTATATTGTAGGACGATTCCGTGATATGTCCCGGGGTGGAGTAGGTCTCCCCGTGGTTTCGCAATGTCCAGACGACGCGTTGGTCTCCGATATCCGCCGGAACCCTGATCATGAAACTGTTCCATGGCCGGCGAATGCGCGGGTGAATTTCTTTGAAGTAGGTAGGCTGGCCGCCGTCGAACTCATTCGGCTCGATGAAATTGTCTGGCCCAAGAGGGATGTGGAGCGCTTCCTCAAGATTCATGCTGATGTAGCCGAAGGAGAGCGTGTAGCTGCCATCGTCATTCTGAAACCAACCCTCGAAGACGGGCACGATCGGCCGGCCCGAAGCCCGTATCATCTGCGGCGACCAGGTCGGGGAGTTCGAAGGGTTTAGCCTGAAACGATCGAAGCCGTCGCAGGACGCTCGTGGGGTCCGGCAGTCTGCGGAGTTCTGAGCTTCCACCGGCCGCCAGGATTCCCCGCCGATAGCGGCGGCTAGAATCACAACCATCACTACAAAACTGAATCGCTGCATCGCCTTGTCTCTTTCCCCACTTAACCTTGTTGGACAAGCGCGCTTCGCGTCATAGAACGGCGGATGCCCATGTATGCATTGTAACCGACCCGCAGGCGAGGCGCCACAAGCTGTAAAGAACGATATCGCTAGATGCTGTAACTCGCCTGTAAGCGGCAAAGGACAAGACCAGTACTAAGTAGTGATCAGAGTAAAATTGCAGTGATTTTAATTTCCGCTGTTGGCTAATTCGGTTGAAAAACTCTATTGCTGTTATAAAGAGGGAAAATTTCAGCAAATTCAGTGAGCGGGAGAAGCATTATGGTAAGTTGAATGCTGAAAAATAATTGTCAGGACGCTCTTGTTCACATACAGTTTTATCAGGGCCTCTTCGGCTTGACTGTCGATACTTACCAAGGTGCCCTGCCAGTACTCAGGGTAGGGTCGGGGAATCAGTTCTTGGCGCTGGCGGCTCCCCCGGGCGTGGCTCGCGCCTTATTCAAAGGGTTATGTGTTAGAAAAGCTGCACATTGAGTGATTCAACATGGAAAATGTACGTTTTATAACTATTGAAGATGAGGAGCCTGACCTGGTATTGTCTTTTGCGCTCGATCATACTGAACATGGCATAAAATCTCTTATACTTCAACGGACGTTGAAGTACGAAATATTCTTACCGGAAAATGAGAGAGGTGTTCATGTATCTATGGAAGGCGATGAAGACTATGAATACAATTTACTTGAAAGCATTAAGATCGAGAAAAGCACTATTACCATTTCCGCTTCCAGGAAAGAATATGTACTTAGTATTGCGAGGATTGAGGAAGTGCAGATAAAGGAAATGCGAAAATTCATCAGGAAGTTAAACTTTGACTCAAACTTTTTAGTGCATGACACAAAAAAATAAAATCAAGAGCGACCTGGCACTGCGTGCTACACGCCTTATAATAGGATTTATGAAATTCAGGAATTCCTGTCTGTGGTCTGGCTTGTGCGAAAACTATTTCTAATTATTTGCAGTTGTAAAAAACAGGCGTTAGAGTTCAAATTTAGGTTGTGCTTCATGGTTAACAGCATTTTCTAGTTCGCGTTTTTTTAGGCGGTTGAGTTTTTTACCCAGCCTCGGCGGTAAGTGGGCTTTGAAAGGGGAGGAAATAGTATGAACAGGATAATTTCATTATCAGCGATAACAATAACGGGTTGGTTACTCATTACAACTATTGTTTATGGGCAAATCGAACAGCCAATAAATATGGGATCGGTAATCAACTCGGCCGCACGGGATGCTGAGCCAACGTTCATGCCAGACGGTAACACCATGTATTTCAATTGTTTCGATCGGCAAATGAAAACTGGTGGCGACATTTGTGTCACCGAAAGAATCGGCGAAGGTTGGTCTGAACCGCTTATTGTACAAGCCGTTAGTACAGATGACTATCTTGAAGTTGAACCTTTGCTATCACCTGATGGTAAGCAGCTCTATATCATGAGTAACCGACCTGGTGGGAAAGGCGGAACAGATATTTGGGTAAGTGATTGGGTTGATGGCGAATGGACTGAGCCGAGCAATCTGGATGCGCCTATTAACTCTCCGTTCAGTGATCATTGCCTTTACTTTGCCGGAGAGAATTGGGAGTTTGCGTATTGGACATCCACCCGTCCCGGGGGGTTCGGTGGAAACGACATCTGGATGTCACAGCGTGTTAATGGCGATTGGGGCGAAGCCGTGAACCTGGGGCCAAACGTTAATTCCGCAATGAGCGAACACCACTCGCTGCCTTCTGAAGATGGTCATTCTCTTTACATTACAACAACCAGGGACGAAGGGTTCGGTGGTGAGGATATATACGTCACCACGCGTGACGATGAAGGTAATTGGAGCACAATTGTCAATCTTGGTGCCGCTGTGAACTCAGATCAGAATGACAGGTGTCCTGCCTTTTCACCTGATTATAAATACTTCTTCTTTGACTCAGAGCGCAGAACTGGATTTGGCAACAAGGATCTGTGGTATGTGCCTTATTCGCGAATCGAACATATTCGGTAAATTATTATTCGTCTGGTCCTTACCAGGAAGCGGCCATGATGAAAGGTAGAAATCGACAGATTGACCAGTAGGGAAGGCGATAAATTTCAGGACATTGTTGGTCCAGCTAATATTGTCGTTAAGCAAATAATTAACAAGAGTCAGCCCGGGCCA
>SMVB01192246.1_pt1 | contig 16955 bp, 16 predicted proteins | sample 2456461 | NCBI WGS metagenome assembly SMVB01 (sample SAMN11095934, study PRJNA526329) | marine sediment metagenome | biome: Marine sediment; feature: Surficial sediment; material: Deep marine sediment; isolation source: Hadal surficial sediment | place: Pacific Ocean | collected 2014-05 | depth...
CGAACTATACGGCCCGCGACATCGACGATATTACCTGGGCCGTCAACTCAACCCCCAGAAAATGTCTCGGCTATAAAACACCCGCCGAGGCCTTCATCGAAAACCTCAGGTGTTGCACTTGATTTGAGAATCCAGCGTCTCGGAACAAGACTGAGAACAATTCAGTCATCAGCTCAGATCACCCGTTTTTCCCGCAACGCCGAGATCTCACTCGCTCCGTAGCCGAGTTCGGCGAGAATCTCGTCGGCGTGTTCGCCCAGGGTCGGCGCGCGGGTCTCGTCGATCACTGGCGTGCCGGTCAGGTTGACCGGCGTGCGCGCCACCGGCGCGGGCCGGGGCAGGCCCGGGTAGTCGATGTCCTTCATGAATTGCTTGGCGACGATATGCGGGTCCGCCAGCGCCTGTTGCGGCGTCAGCACGGGACCGCACGGAATCCGCGCCTCGTTCAGCGCCGCGATACATTCCGCCGAGGTCCGGCTTGCGCACCATTGCGCCATGCGCGCGCTGAGCGCCTCGCCGTTGTCGCCGCGGCCCTGGTCGTCCTTGAAGCGCGGGTCGGTGAGCCAGTGGCTCTCGCCCATCAGACGCGCCCAGCGCTCGAACAGCGGCTGGCCCACGACCTGGGCCAGGACCCAGCCGTCTTGGGTCGGGAAGGTGTCCGCCGGCCCGGCGGTCTGGCCGCGATTGCCGGTGCCAACGCGGTCGGGGGCGATCACCGCCTGCTCGATCACGGCTGAATTGTTGAAGGTGAGCGCGGTGCCCAGCAGCGAGGTCTCGACCATCTGGCCCGCGCCGGTCTTGCCGCGCGCCATCAGCGCCGAGACCGTGCCCAGCGCCGAATAGAGCGCGGTGCCGAAATCGACCCACGGCTGGTAGGTCTTCATGGGCTCGTCGGCGTGGCCGGACAGGTGCATGGTCCCGCTCATCGCCTGGCCGATGCCGTCGAAGCCGACCCGGTCGCTATACGGCCCGCCGTGGCCATAGGCCGAGGTGGTGGCCAGGATGATGTCGGGCTTGATCGATTTGAGCGTGTCGTAATCGAGGCCCATGGCGACCAGCGTCGGCGGCGGCAGATTGGCCACCACCACGTCCGCCGTGGCGACCAGCCGACGCACGATCTCGCGCCCTTCCGGCTTGGTCGGGTTCAGGGTCATGCCGCGCTTGTTGCGGTTCATTTGCAGGAACGTGGCGCCCTGGCCGTCCTCGGTGACGGGAACGATGTAGCGGTCCTCGCTGCCGGCGACCTTTTCGATGCGGATCACGTCCGCGCCGAGGTCGGCCAGCAACGCCGCGCAATAGGGCCCCGCGATGTAGCGGCCGAAATCGAGCACCCTGATGCCGTCGAGAACCTTGGTCACGCGCGCCTCCCCCGTGTCACAATCGGCGGCACTATATCACGCGGCCACCCGATTGAACCCAGGCGAGCGAGCCGGGCTTATGTTAAAAAGGCGGCAAATCCAATCCATCAAAAGGGAGGCGGCGGTCATGGCGACGGGCGAGATGGTCAAGGACAAGGTGGTGCTGGTTACCGGCGCGGGGCGCGGCATCGGGCGCGACATGGCGCTGATGCTGGCGGCCAACGGCGCCAAGGTGGTGGTCAACGACCTTGGCGGCACCGAAAAGGGCGAAGGCGCGGACCAGGTGCCGGCCATGGAGGTGGTGGCCGAGATCAAGGACGGCGGCGGCGACGCGGTGGCCAATTTCGACAGCGTGAGCGATTTCGCCGCCGCCCAGAACATGGTCGCCCAAGCCGTCAAGGCCTTCGGCCGCCTCGACGGCGTGATCAACAACGCCGGCATCCTGCGCGACGTGATCTTCCACAAGATGACCGAGAACGACTGGGACGCGGTGATCGGCGTGCACCTCAAGGGCAGCTTCAACGTGAGCCGCGCCGCCGCCACCTTGTTCCGCGAACAGGAATCGGGCGCCCTGGTGCACATGACCTCGACCTCCGGACTGGTCGGCAATGTCGGCCAGGCCAATTATTCCGCCGCCAAGTTGGGCATCGCCGGGCTGTCGAAGTCGATCGCGCTCGACATGGCGCGCTTCAACGTCCGTTCCAACTGCATCTCGCCGTTCGCGTGGAGCCGCATGATCGGCACCATCCCGATCACCAGCGAGGCGCAGGCCGCGCGCATCGAAAAGCTCAAGCAAATGACGCCGAACAAGATCGCGCCCATCGCCGTGTTCCTGCTATCGGACGCCGCAAAGGACGTGAGCGGGCAAATCTTTGCCGTGCGACACAACGAGATATTCCTGATGAGCCAGTCGCGCCCGGTGCGTTCCGTGCAGCGCTCCGACGGCTGGACCCCCGAAACCGTCGCCAACCACGCCATGCCCGCGCTGAGCGCCCACTTCTACCCCCTCGACGTCTCCGCCGACGTGTTCAACTGGGATCCGGTATGATTGGCGATCAGATTCTCCTCCATGCACGCGAAATTGAAGGTCGATTGAGCATATTCTCCAAATAGTTTATCCTCCGCTCCATAAACCACTGTGATGTGGTGGGGGGGGATGATTCAGTCATCAATCACACCCGCTCGATTGCGGGGCGCGCGCGGGTTTTTGGTCTGTGCGCTGGCCATTGCGATAGTCGGCTGTACACAGACCCAAACGTTTCGGCCCGAGACGAAGTTCCAACGCGTCAGCGAGACCGCGCGCGTGCTGCTGCTAAAACCCGATATCGAACTCTACGAGCTGACGGCGGGCGGCGGACTGGAGCCCAAGGCCGCTTGGACGGAAGCGGCCAAGGCCAACGTGGACATCGCGCTGGATGCGGCGTTGCGGGCCAAGAACGCGCGAATAGTCCGTTACGTGCCGCCGGAGGAAGGATCGGAGCGCGAAAGCCGGCACCTTCAGCTAGTCAAGCTGCACGCGGCGGTCGGCCAATCGATCCTCGTGCACGGCACGGTTTCCGGTCAGGCGCTGCCCACCAAACGCGGCAAATTCGACTGGACGCTCGGCCCCGGGGCCGCCGTGTTACGCGAGGACACGGACGCCGATTACGCGCTGTTCATTCACATGCGCGACAGCTTCTCCAGTGGCGGCCGGGTCGCGGTGATCATTTTCGCGGCGATTCTGGGCGTCGGTGTCGAAGGAGGGCGCCAGGGCGGCTTCGCCTCGTTGGTCGACCTGCGAAACGGCGCCGTGGTGTGGTTCAACACAATGGTCAGCAGCAAGGGCGACCTGCGCAACGCCGAAATGGCGCACGACGCCATCGCAAGCCTGCTGGACGATTTTTCCCCTATGAGCGTTATCAAGACCCAGGCGATCGCCGCGATGGCGCTGCTGTGCGCCGCCTGCGCCACGCCGGTGCCCGACGAAGACGTGCGGCCCGGCGAGAGACCGTCGCTAGAGACGGACGAGGCCGGGTTGTGGATGACCATGGACAGAATCGAAGAAAAGATCAGGACCTCGGGAAGGCTGGTCAGGGACCCCGAACTTAACGCATACGCCAAGGCGGTGCTCTGCAAGCTCGCGCCCGAGCATTGCCCGGATATTCGTTTGTATGTCGTGCAAGCGCCCGCGTTTAACGCGTCCATGGCGCCCAACGGTACGATGAATATTTGGACGGGAATGCTGCTGCGCGCCGACAACGAAGCCCAGTTGGCCTTCATACTTGGTCATGAGCTCGGCCATTACCTGCGGCGTCATTCGCTGCGGGCGTGGCGAGACGCCCGCGCCAAGTCCGATGCGTTCGTTTTCTTCCAACTCGCCACCGCGGCGGCCGGATATGGTTTCGTGAACCAATACGCGGCTCTCATTCTTAGCGGAACCATCGCCGCGTTCTCACGCGATCAGGAACGCGAAGCGGACCAAATCGGGTTCAGGCTTCTCGCGAAAGCGGGATACGACCCCCGCGAGGCGGCAAAAATTTGGCGCAAGTTGATGGAAGAGAAGGAAGCCGCGAACTGGCCGCGGTCGTCGTTTTTCTTTGCCACCCATCCCTCGGATCGCGAGCGTCTGAAGACCATGGCAAAAATGGCGTCCTTGGTATCCAGGATCGAAAAAGCGGGCGTGACCGGGGCCAAGCCATACTTGGCGGCCACGAGCGCGCATCGCGAGGGATGGCTGCGCGACGAGTTGCGCGAGCGCAATTTCGCGGGAATGGAAGTCGTCCTGCGTCAGATGATGGAAGGCCATCCGAACTCAGCCCTATTGCACTATTTTCGCGGTGAGCTTTACCGCCTGCGTGACAAGGACGGCGACGGACAACGGGCGGTGGACGCTTACGAGAAGGCCATGGCGCTGGGCGACGCGCCGCCGGAATGTCATCGCTCCCTGGGACTGGTTCAATGGTCCATGGACCGGCCGGGCGCGGCGCGCGAGTCCTTCGAGCGCTATCTCCGAATTCACCCCGACGCCTCGGACAAGGCCATGATCGAAAGCTATATCGCGGAACTCAAGGAGGGCGCGACATGACGCGGCTCGCCGCCTTATGCCTTGTCGCCCTCGCGCTGGCGGGCTGCGCCGCCTACAGCCTGGTCAAGATCGGCACGCACGAGATCGACGGCGTTTACACGGTCGAGACGCCCATACAGTGGAGCAAAAAGACGGAAGGCAAGCTGGAAATCTGGACCGTCGACGGTGTCGGGATCGAGGGCCTTTATTTCGTCAAGGGACTGCGCAAGGGAGAAACACTGTATCGGGCCAAACCGGACGAGAAACTACCTAAATTCGATCCCGCCATGAAGCCGAGCGAAATCATGGAATTCGTGATCGACAGCATGGCCAGTCGCGGCGCCGTCGATGTCGAGGGGCGCGGCCTTCGGCCGTGGGATTTCGGCGCGCATCCCGGTTTTCGATTCGAATTATCTTTTAAGACCGGTGACGGGCTGGCGTTCGAGGGCGTCGCGGTCGGGGCGGTGATCGACAATGAATTGCAGGCGGTCGCCTTCACCGGCGCGGCGGTCCATTACTTCCCGAAATACAAGGACGATGTCGAGAGTCTGTTGCGCTCGATCAAGACCTCGTAGGTCGGGCTACCGTCACAAACGCCCCGCCAACCGCCTAAATACCGAGCACGCCCTTCAGCCAATCGGCTTGCGCGCCGCCGACGCGGGCCAGGTTGTCGATGTTGTTGTACAGGCTCATATGCGTGATGCCCTGGGCGATATCGAGCACCTTGTTGGGCGCCGGAATTTCGTTGAACGCATCGATTTCCAAATCCGCCGACGTGATGTTGTCGCCCTGGGCGATCGACATCATCACGGGCACGTCGTAGATCAGCCGGCAAAACGGCGACACGTTGTACATCATCAGCAACTCCACCGACTCGATGGTGTTGCGGTGTTCGTGGAGCGGCGCTTCCTTGGCCTTGATCTCGTTGAAGATCTCGCAGACATGGGCGAACGGCCAGGAACACATCTCGGTGTCCGGGGTGGGCGATGACATCGGGATATAGGCGCCCGACCCACCGTTGATGAAGCGGGCGCGGCGATCGGCGACGATGGCCTCGCGCAACTCCCGGAAGCGCCGTTCGCCGTGGCAGCGCCGCATGGTGTTGAAGCCGTCGACCACCGGTATCGTGGAGATCGCCCATTTCACGCGCGGGTCGGAAGCCGCCACGATGAGCACGTGGCCGCCGGAATAGGAAATGCCCCACACGCCGATGCGGTCCGAATCGATTTCGTCGAGGGTCTCGGCGTAACTGATGGCCGCCTTGTAGTCCTCGACCTGGCTCAGCGGGTCGATGTGCTGGCGCGGCTCGCCGCCGCTTTCGCCGAAACAACGATAGTCCAGCAGCAGGGTCGCCACGCCAGCATCGAGGAAATGCTTGGCGTAGTACGGCATGACGATTTCCTTGGTGTAGCACCAGCCGCCGGCCATCACCACCAACGGCATCGGCCGCGACGCGCCCTCGGGCAGCCGCAGCACGGCCACGATCTTGTCACCCTGGCATTCGAATGCGACGGGGCGATCCATGAGTTCCTCCCTGATCGGCCGGTTTACTGGTACCAGATCACTGGTACCAGGTCACTGGTACCAAGTTCCGGGCACTAGATTGTCTTCGTGGGTCCAGCCGGCGAAGGTGATGCGCGTGATCCTGCGGTGCAGGTATTCGATCTTTTTGTAGAACTCCACCATGAACGACACCTTGACCTTGTCGCCCTGGCGCTCTTGCACCTGAAAGAACGGCGCCATGGTGTCCCCGAGCATTTTATCGTCGATGAACATGCACAGCTTTTCGTCCACCAGCGCGCCCCTCTCGTCGGCGTCGGCGCGCAGGCGCTCCATGGCGATGTCGTAGGTTTCGGGCGAACGACAGACCCATGATCCTTCAAGCAGCATATACGGATCGCCCGCTTGCGCCGGCGCGACCGCCAGGCCCGACAACAGTACCGTGCTCAGGATCAGTGGCCGGGCAAACCCACGAATTTTACCTATAAATTGCATGTGCCTTCCCAATTGGCTTTCTCGTTGGCGATGGTTTCAAGAAACGCGCCGATTTTGGCGACTTCCTCTTCATCGAGTATGCCACCCCAGGCCGGCATCTGCTTTTTCGGCCGGCCATTCATGACCAGCACCACGAAATTGCAGTAGCCGCGCCAGAACTTGCGCAGATCATAGGCGTATTTGCCGAATCGCGATTCCCCGTCCGCCTTCATGCCGTGACACTGGGTGCACCACTTGCCAAATAGAAAGGCGCCTTTATCGATCGAATCCTGGTCGCCGGACAACGGGTTTTTCGCCGGATAGGCATCGAACGGGATATCGCCGGCATGGACCGCGGACGGCCCGCCGGTCCCGGTGGCCCAAAGGGCCGCGACGGCGACAACAACGAAAATAGCGAAGCGCCTTACAAGGCTCGTGGTCACGAACGTCTCTCCTCGGTGGCTAACCCAATCTCCAAAAAAAAGCGGGACAAGAGATGCGCGCACCCCTTGCCCCGCTCCGCTCATTCGATCTACTGAAGCGAGTAGCCGATGATCGCGACGCTTTCCTGATAGTTGATCAGCTTGTCGCTGTTCAAGCCGATGACCGCGCGGCCCACGTATGAGCCGTGTCCGGTCGTCGCGGCGATGAACTGCTTGCCGTCAGCAATGTACGAGACGATGGCGCCGTTATGGCCGGAGCCGTTGTTGAACTTCCACAACTGCTCGCCGGTCCGCGCGTCCAGCGCCTCGATATAGCCTTCGGTGGTGCCGTTGAACAGCAAGCCGCCCGCGGTCGACATCAGAGCCGAATGCGGGATCAGGTCATAACGCTTCTCCCACGCCAACTCGCCCGTGACCGGATCGCGCGCCGTGATACGGCCGTGGTTGGTGTCGTTCGGCGGGTTGGTGCCGATCCATTCGGCCGCCATGTAGGCCTGCGCGAACGGCTCGAGCGTGCGTTCCTGGGAACCGGCGGTGATGTAGTCCGCGCCGCCCTTGGGCGCCACGGTCAGCCACATGCACCATTCCTGCACGGTGCGATAGAACAGGCCGGTCTGCGGGCTATAGCTGCCGGCGTTCCAACTGTGGCCGCCGTCGATGGCGGGGCACACCAGGGTCTTCTCGCCGGCTTTCGGCCACAGCATGTTTTCCCACTGGCCGGTCTCCAAATTGAAGCCGGTGGTCCAGTTAATGGCGTTCATGTCCGGATAGACATTGACGGGCTGGCCGGTCTTGAGGTCGTGAACGTGATTGAACCCGTTCTTGCCCGGGTGCAGAACCAGCTTGCGGCCGTCCTTGTCTTCGATCATGACGTATTCGCCGGGCGATGCGTCATAGTCGTACGGATCGCTCGGGGCTTCCTGGAAGTACCAGTTCAACTTGCCGTTCGACAAATCCAGGGCCACGGTCGACGAGGTATACAGGTTGTCGCCCGGGCGGATGGCGTCGGCGGTGATGCTGCGGCAGTCCGACCCGCAGTAGTCGTAATCCGGGTTCGGGTTGCCGGTGCCGATCAGGATCTGGTTGTTGGCGTAGTCGATCGTACCGGGCTGCCAGGAACCGCCGCCGCCGTACTTCCACGAATCGCCGCCCCAGGTGGCCAGCGCCATCTCATCGCCGCGGCCGGTGGTGTAGAAGGTCCACTTGACGTCGCCGTTCTTCGGATCGATGCCGAAGATGCGGCCTTCCACCGGATATTCGCCGCCGTTCTGCCCGATCACGAGCAGATCGGAACTGACGAAGGTGCCGGCGCCGCTGAAGCCGGCCGTGATCTTGGTGGAATCGACGATCTGCTTGTCCCAGATCACCGAACCGTCGTTTTCGTCCAGGGCCACGATGCGGCCGTCGACGAGGCCCATATAGACCCGCCCGTCGCCGATCGCCAAGCCGCGCGTATGGGCAAAGAAGGACCGCGACACGACCGCTTCATCCATCTCGGGGACGTAGGCCCAAAGCCGATCGCCGGTCGCCGCGTCCAACTTCCACACGGTCGAGGGATTGGTCGGCACGTACATGGCGCCGTCCACCACGATGGGCGTGGCGTGCGATCCCATGCGCACCTCGCCGGGCTGGAAGATCCAGGCCGCGCGCAGGTTCTTGACGTTGCCCGTGTTGATCTCGTCCAACGGGCTGTGACGCCAGGCCTTGTCCACCGTGCGGTGGTAGGCGCACCAGTCGCCGTCCGGACAATTCTTGATGCTTGCGGCGGATGAATCGGCCAGGGCCGCGGGCGCCGCGAACATGCCCATGACGACAACCGCCGCCGTCAGTTGCCCCGATCTTTCAACCGTTTTCACTAGTGGATTATCGCGCCATCGTGTCATGGGTTCCTCCCTTGGATCGTTCGCGATCACCTCAGAAATTCCAGACCGGGCACCGCCCCCCCGCCCCCGGCGCATGCAAGCGCTGGTGGCATGGACAACCGCCCTCCCGGCCCGACCGCTTGGCGTCTCGTCCGATTACAGCCATCGCGCGTGGCGACCAAATACCCGGCGCCGTTGCCGACACCGGACAATTGATAAGGCCGCCCTCGTCTCATCCCTCGGTCACTGAAGGCGTCTGACCACGATTGGCTATAACGAATGCACGTCAAGCGATACAGGACTGGCAGTCCATCATAAGTGCCCCTCAGGGTCAACCGTGCCGATCAAGGCCGGTGGGTATAATTCGCGCCGGCCGCCGCGGACGGCGAAGACGAATTGTTTGCGATTGTTGCATCGGATACCATCCGTCGCCGCGCCGCCCGGTCGGTGGCCGCCTTGCCGAGAGTGATCGTTTATGCCCCTCGACGTCGAAGAAATAAGCGCGCTGGTCGAACAGCGTAGTGGGTTCGTGGAGGACCTGATGCGCGCCATGGAAACGGCCATCGTCGGGCAGCGTTACATGTTGGAGCGGCTCCTTGTCGGTCTGCTGGCCAATGGCCATGTCCTGCTCGAGGGCGTGCCGGGCCTGGCCAAGACCCGGGCCGTGGTTGCCCTGGCGCAATCGCTCGATGCCCATTATCAGCGCGTGCAGTTCACGCCCGACCTGCTTCCCGCCGATCTCATCGGCACGCTGATCTATCAGCCGCAGACCGGCGAGTTTCGCGTCCGCAAGGGGCCGGTGTTCGCCAATATCGTGTTGGCCGACGAAATCAACCGGGCGCCGGCGAAAGTGCAGAGCGCGCTTTTGGAAGCCATGCAGGAAGGCCAGGTCACCATTGGCGACGAGAGCCTGAAACTTCCCACGCCCTTTCTGGTGCTGGCCACGCAGAACCCGCTGGAGCACGAAGGCACCTATCCGCTGCCGGAAGCGCAGATGGATCGCTTCATGCTCAAGCTCAAGATCACCTATCCAAGCCGCGACGAGGAACTGGAGATTCTCGAGCGCATGGCCCACACCCATCCCGAGGAGCCGGTGCAAGCGGTGGTCGATACCGAAGACATCATGCGCGCGCGCGCGGTGGTCGACTCGATCTATCTGGACGACAAGATCAAGCGGTACATCGTCGATATCGTCTTCGCCACGCGCCAGCCCGCCGATTACGGCCTCGACATCGGCGCCTACGTGGATTTCGGCGCCTCGCCGCGCGCCACCATCTATCTCGCGCTGGCGTCCAAGGCCTACGCGTTTCTCCAGGGCCGCGGCTACGTCACCCCGCAGGACATCAAATCGATCGGCATGGACGTGCTGCGCCACCGGGTACTCACGACCTACGAGGCGGAAGCGGCCGAGATCGGCGCCGAGGAACTGATCCAGCGCATCTTCGACCACCTTCCCGTCCCCTAGCCCCCTTCTCATCTCATGATTCCGGCCGAAATCTTCAGGCAGGTGCGTCAAATCCACATCCGCACCCGCCGCCTGGTGGATGGGGTATTCGCGGGCGAATATCACAGCGTGTTCAAGGGCAGCGGCATCGAGTTCGCCGAGGTACGCGAATACACCCCCGGCGACGACGTGCGCACCATCGACTGGAACGTGACCGCGCGGCTCGGCCAGCCCTACGTGAAGAAATATGTCGAGGAACGCGAACTGACCGTGATGCTGCTGGTCGACGTCAGCGCGTCGGGGCGCTTCGGCAGCACCGCGCGGCTCAAATCGGAAATCGCCGCCGAACTTTGCGGCGTGCTGACATTGAGCGCCATTACCAACAACGACAAGGTCGGCCTGATCCTGTTCACCGACCGCATCGAGAAATTTATTCCCCCGCGCAAGGGCAAGAACCGGGCGCTGCGCGTGATCCGCGACCTGCTCTATTTCGAACCGGAACACACCGGCACCGATATCGGCGGCGCCTTGGAATATCTGCACGCGGTCACGCGCCGCCGCTCGGTCACGTTCCTGGTGTCGGACTTTCTCACATCCGATTACGAAAAACCGCTTCGCGTCGTCCATCAGCGCCACGACGTCATCCCGATCAGCGTCACCGACCGCCGCGAGGCCGAACTTCCCGATGTCGGCCTGGCGCTGCTGCGCGACCTCGAGACCGGCCAACAGGTCATGGTGGACACGGGCAGCGCCGCCGTGCGCCGCCGCTATCGCCAGATGCGCGAGGACGCCCAGGAGCGGCGGCGCCGGCTGTTCCGCGCGTTGGGCCTCGACTTCATCGAAATCGATACCGGCGTGCCTTACATCAACCCGCTGCTGCGTTTCTTCCGCCACCGCGAACGGCGCCTGTCGGTGGGCCGTTGAGCAACATGGCGGTCGAAAAACTCCATGTCACATTGGCCGCGTTCGCGCTGTGTCTGGTATCGGCGGCGGGCGCCAAGGCGCAAGGCGAAGACCCCTACGCCTCGCTGAACGCGGTCCGCGTCACCCTGGAAGCGGACCGCGACACCATAAGCGTCACCGAGCGCGTCCGGCTGACGCTGACCGTTGAGGCGCCGCCGCAGGTCTTGATCACCTTCCCGGAAATGCCGGAGACCCTGGGCCCCTTCACCGTGCTGGGCCGCAAGCATGGCCAATCCTTGACCGCGGACCAGGACGGCGCGGCGCGCGCGCGGAGCTACCTTCTGGCGCCGAAACGCGCCGGACAATTGACCGTGCCGCCGCTTGTCCTCACGGCCCAGGACCCCACCACCGTGATCAGCACCACCTGTTACTACTTCCTCGAATGCGACGAGCGGACATCGCCCGGCTTCTCCGCGCGCCCGCGCCAGATCACCACCGAGCCGCTGACCATCACCGTCACCTCCGTGGTGCCCGAGGGCGCCGACCTGTTCGCGCCCAGGGACATCGCGCCGCCGGTCACCGTTGCCGCGCCGCCGGCCTCGCCGTGGTGGTGGCAAGGTCCCGCGCTGGCCTTGTTGTTGCCGCCGCTGGCCGGCCTGGCATGGTGGCTGGCGGCCCGGCGGCCGCGGCGGGCGGGCGCCGCGCCGCGTCGCCCCGCCCACGCGGTCGCGCTGGCGGCCTTGCGGAATCTCGCGCTCGATCCCGCCAAGGTGGACGAGTTCTACGTGCGTCTGTCCGATATCCTGCGGCGCTACGCCGACTGGCGCTTCGCGGTACCGGCCCCGGTCCAGACCACGGAAGAGTCCATCGTGTCCATGCGGATGATAGACGGCCGGGGCAAGCCGCTGGGGGCGCTGTTGCGGGCCGCCGACATGGTGAAATTCGCGCGCGACCGTCCTGGTCCGGACGCCATGCGCGCGGCCCTGGCCGGCGCCACCAGCTTCGTCGAACAGACCGCCGACGAGACGGTCACGGTCGCCGTGGCGGCCGAACCCACGCCATGAGGGGCACGCCGTGAGACTGGTCGATCCGGAGCTTCTAGCGCTGCTGATCCTGGTGCCCGTGCTGCTTTACCTCGGTGGCCGGCGCGGCCGCGCGGCGATCGGTTTTTCGTCGGTCGTCGACCTGGCGGCGCTATCGCGCTTCGGCCTGACCCGGTTGCGCCGCGCCCTGCCCGTGCTTCGCGCCCTCGCCCTGGTTAGTTTCGTCGTGGCCCTGGCGCGCCCGCAATGGGGGCTGGAAGCCACCAAGGTCTACACCGAAGGCATCGCCATCGGCATGGTGGTGGACATTTCCGGCAGCATGGGCGCGCTGGATCTGCAGATCGGCGAGCGCGCGATGAATCGCCTGGACGTGGTCAAGGAAACCTTCCGCGCCTTCGTTCTGGGCGCCGGCGCGGACGGTGAGCTTGGCGGACGCGGCGAGGACATGATCAGCATGGTCACCTTCGCGCGCTACGCCGACAGCCTCAGTCCGCTGACCCTCGACCACGAAGCGTTGCTGGCGCTGCTCGACGAAGTCGAGATCGTCGGGCTGCCGGAAGAGGACGGCACCGCGATCGGCAACGCCATCGTGCTCGGCGTCGATCGGCTGCGCGAGGCCGCCGGCGCCAGCCGGGTGATGATCCTGCTGACCGACGGGTCCAACAACGCCGGCGACACGGAGCCACGCCAGGCGGCGCAAATCGCCAAGGCGCTGGGCATCAAGATCTACACCATCGGCACTGGGACCCGGGGCTTTGCCATGATGCCCGCGCCCAACCGCCGCGGCGACATCGAATTCCACCCCGCCCAGGTTTTCATCGACGAATACACGCTGAGCGCTGTCGCCGAGATCACCGGCGGGCGCTATTTCCGCGCCACGGACGGGGCCGCGCTGCGCGCCATTTACGGCGAGATCGACCGCCTGGAAAAGGCCACCAACGTGACGGAGAAGTACCGCCAATATGTCGATTTCTTCGCCCTTTTCGTCCTGTTGGGGCTCGCCTTCCTGCTTCTGGAAACGGTGCTGGCCAACACGCGCCTGCGCACCGTGCCGTAGGGAAGCAGCCATGCGGTTCAACGTTCCCGAATATTTTTATCTGCTGGCGCTGGTACCCGCGCTGGCCGCGCTTTACGGCTATTCGTTCAATCGCAAGCGCGCGGCGCTGGCGGCGTTTTTCGATGCCGGCATGGCGGCGCGCCTTGTAAGCGGCCGGCGCCGGCAAGGACTCAAGGCGCTGGCCGTGGTGGCGGCGGTCGGCCTGCTGGTGATCGCGCTGATGCAGCCGCAATGGGGCAAGAGCCTGGAAGACGTCGAACGCAAGGGACGCGACGTGATTTTCATCCTCGATGTCTCGCTCAGCATGCTGGCCGAGGACGCCGCGCCGAGCCGCCTGGAGCGCGCCAAAGGGGCCATCGCCGAGTTGGCGTCGCGGCTCAAGAGCCGGGGCGGCTACCGGGTCGGGCTGGTCGCGTTCGCCGGGCGCGCGACGTTGCAATGTCCGTTGACCCAGGACCATGCTTTTTTCGCCCAGCGCCTCGCCGAAGTCGGGCCGCACAGCGTCGATCGCCAGGGCACCGCGATCGGCGACACTATCCGGCGTACCTTGAGCGCGTTCGGCGCGCTACAGCCGGAATATACCGACCTCATCCTGCTGTCCGACGGCGAAGACCACGACAGCCTGCCGATGCAGGCGGCGGCCGCGGCGGCCACGCAACAGGTGGGCCTCTATACCGTCGGCATCGGCGACGCGGAGACCGGCGCGCGCATCCCCGTGCCGGGCGAGGACGGCGCGCGCGGCTATCTGGAGCGCGATGGCGTGGCGGTGCGCACGCGCATGCGACCGGGTCTGCTGCGCGACGTGGCGCGGCGCGCGGGCGGCGCGTATCTGATCGCGGGGACCGAACCGCTCGATCTGATGCCGCTGTTCAACGAGCATATCGCGCCCAAGCCGGGCCGCGCCCTGGACACGGAAGCCGTCACCGAAAGCTACATCCATCGCTTCCAATGGTTCGTTCTCGTGGCGCTGATCCTGCTCGCCGTGGACATGGTGTCGCGCGACACGCGGAAAGGCGAGCCGTGACCCCGGCTCGTTTCGCGTTCCTCGCCTCGCTCATGGTGGCGTTGGCCGGCTGCGGCGAGGCGCCGCATGAGGCGGTCTCGTCGGGCAACGCCGATTACGGCGCGGGGCGCTACGAGGCGGCGGGCGCGCGCTACGCCGCCGCGCTGCGCGGCCTGCCCGACTCGCCCGAGGTCCACTTCAACATGGCCAACGCCTATTTCAAGCGCTTCGACCTCGCCAAGGCCAAGGAGCACTACGCCCAGGCGCTGGCCACGCCCGACGACCGGTTTGAGAGCCGGGTCCGCTACAACCTGGGCAATGTCGCGTACCGGCAGGCGGTGAACGCCCTGCGGACCTTCCTTGACGCGGCCACGCATGTCGACCACGCCATCGATTACTACAACGACAGCCTTCACCTGGATCCGGAGCAGCCCGACGCCCGCTACAATTTGGAACTCGCCCACCGCCTGCTGCGCGAAATCGAAAACGAGGTGGTGCAGCAACAGCGCAACCCGGAAGCGCGCGATTCACAGACCTCGCCCAACCGGGGCCAGGCGTTCGACGAGTTGGACCGGAACAAGGAAGCCAGCGACACTGACCGGCGCGACCGGCCCCAGGACGCCGAGGGCTCACAGGCGGTACAGGCGCCCCAGGACAACGCCTCGAAAGATCACACCGCGCAAACCGACCAGGCCAACACGCCGAGCGATTTGAGCCCCGAAGACGCCGCCCAGATGGTCGAACTGATCCGCGCCCGCGCCGAGGCCGCCGACAGCCAACGCCAACAACGCCGCAACGCCCGCATGCGCGAAAGCGGCGCGGAAAAAACCTGGTAGGCGCCGGCGCTCTCCCGTCCACGTCCCGCCCGCGCGACCGACCACTTCCCGCCATGGCCGGGCCCGACCCGGCGATGACGGGAGTGGTCGGTGCTGGCGTCGCCAACCGCCGTTACGCCGGCGCTTACTCCCAGCTCAGGTGCTTGATCGGGTCGACGGCGGTGGCGCCCCGGCGCAGTTCAAAATGGATTTGCGGCGCGCCGACATTGCCGCTCGAGCCGACCCGGGCGATCACCTGGCCGCGTTCGACCACCGCGCCGCGCCCGACCAGAAGCACTCCGTTGTGTGCGTAGGCCGTGGTCCAACCGCCGTCGTGGAGCACCAGGATCAGGTTGCCATACGCGCGTAGCTGGTTGCCGGCATAGACCACCACGCCGGCCTCGGCGGCGCGCACCGGCGCGCCGGCCGGGGCGGCGATATTGACGCCGTCGTTGTGGCGCTTGCCGTCCTTCGGGCCGAAGCCGGAAATCAATTTTCCGGACACCGGCCACAGGAACTTGGCCGCCTGGCGCGGCGGCGGCGGCGGAACCGGGCCGCCGGGACCGGCGGGTATATGGGCCTGGATGGGTCCCATCGGCCGACCTTCGGCGGACGGCGCCTGGGCCGTTGGCGCGGTGGCCTCGGGCGGACAGGCGGGCGCTTCCGTCGGCGGCGGCAGGCGCAGGCCGCGGCCCGGCGAAATGGTGTAGGGCGGCGCGATGCCATTGGCGCGCGCCAGCGCCACCGGTTCGACGCCGTGGCACTTGGCGATCCGGTACAGGGTGTCGCCGGCGCGAACCACATATCTCGGCCCGCCCGGCAGTTCGAGGATCTGACCCGCCGTCACCGCGTAAGGCGGCTCAAGACCGTTCGCCTCGATCAGGCCGCGGATGGGAATGTGCCGGGCGCGCGCGATGCCAAAGAGGGTCTCGCCCGGACGCACGATGACGGTCCCGGGCGGGGCCACGACAGCCGGCATCGGCGCCGGAGTGCTCGGTTGGACTATCGCGGATTCCACCGGCGCGCGCGCGCGGTTCACCGGCGACGGCGGGCTCAGGCAGCCGGCGAGGACAAGACCCGCCAGCAGGCATGGAATCCGATTCAAGACGGCGAGGCCTCCGCGTTGCCCTCGATCAACGGCACGAAACGGACCTCCAACAGGTCCTCGCGATGCACCCCGTCGGCGTCGCGGCGAATCCGGCACAGCATCTGCGGACCGCCGGGCGGGCCGATCGGGACGATCATCCGGCCGTCTATCGCCAGCTGGCCGATCAGCGTCTCGGGCGGCCGTTCGGCGGCGGCCGTGACCATGATCCGTTCGAACGGCGCCTGTTCGGGCCAGCCCAGCGCGCCATCGCCGACGCGCGTCGTGATGTTGTGCCGATCCAGCGCCTGGAAACGCGCCTCCGCCTCGACCACCAGTTCGCGGTGGCGGTCGATGGTATAGACGCGACGGCACAGCTTGGACAGGATCGCGGCCTGATAGCCCGAACCGGTGCCGATCTCCAACACCTTCATGCGCTCGCCCACGTCCAGCGCGGCGGTCATCATGGCGACCAGGCTGGGCTGGCTGATGGTCTGGCCACATTGGATGGGAAGCGCCGTGTCGTCGTAGGCGTAGTCGGTGAAGGTATCGATCACGAACATCTCGCGCGGCACCGTCTCGACGGCGCGCATCACCCGGGCATCGGTCACGCCGGCCTGACGGACGTGAAGCATGAACCGGGCCTTGCGCGTGTCCTTGGTCACGGCGCGCCGGTCATTCCAGCGCCGCGCGCAGGCTCTTGCAGGTGGCGAGGTGGGTCAGGTCGAGATGCAGCGGCGTGACCGAGATCTTGCCACTATATATCGCCGCCAGGTCGGAGCCCTTCAGGCTGGGCTGTTCGGTGCGCGCCGAGCAAATCCAATAATAGGGCCGGCCGCGCGGGTCGTGGCGCTTGTCCAGTTTCGAGCCTGGCTTGCGCCGGCCCTGGATCGACACCGCGACGCCCGTGACCTTGTCCTCGACCA
>SMVB01171532.1_pt1 | contig 16954 bp, 9 predicted proteins | sample 2456461 | NCBI WGS metagenome assembly SMVB01 (sample SAMN11095934, study PRJNA526329) | marine sediment metagenome | biome: Marine sediment; feature: Surficial sediment; material: Deep marine sediment; isolation source: Hadal surficial sediment | place: Pacific Ocean | collected 2014-05 | depth 0-1...
ACGACTTTTCTCGTCGACGCGAATGGAATCGTTCAATGGATCGACCAGACGGACGACTATATGCTGCGGAGTCAACCGGACCGGGTGCTGACGGCGATCAAAGAAAACCTCGCCTGACGCGGGGCACCCAGGCGTCTCGGCCGTGGGCTGCATGCCGCGCAAATCCTCTGCAACTTTTCGGAAGGTGCTAGGAGCCTGACCCAAGACTCATCGCGACGCCCGCCCGCCGATGCATCCCCGCTGGCTGCGTTGCGAAGCCTTGCTGTAGCCAGCTACAGCGGCGACTCCGCGCCTTACCAGCGGCGCGCCTCGACGCTCGGGCTTGCCACGAGAGTCTTGGGTCAGGCTCCTAGTCGCGGGGGGCTGCTCCGATCAGGCGGCGGATGCTGCCGTCGCGGCGCGTGATCTGGAGGTCGTCGAGCAGGGCCATCAGGGGCATCGCGGTTCGTCGGCTCGTTCCGATCAGCGCCTTCAGCGTCTGGGTGTCGAGTTCGTCGTTCGACTCGAAATGAGCGACGACGCGATCGATCAGCTCGAGCACATTCGTCCGATCGAAGAAGAGATCATCAGGTGCTGCGATCAGGACCTTCTCGCGCTCGAGGTAGTGTGCGATCGCGCGTAGGCGGCGCTCGTTCTCGCCGAAGTCCTCGGCGATCGTGCGCAAGGCGGGCGCGTCGAGGCCGGTCTGGCTGAAGCGCTCGCGCAGCCTCTCGGCGAGTTCCGACTGTGCTTCGTCGAGGCTCGACTCGAAGCCTGCGCGGGCGACGACCTCCCCGTGGATCGTGATTTCATTTCGCTTGGCCAGGCGTTTCAGGAGCAGCGCCCCCGCTTCGCTCGAGACATTGTCGGGGAGCGTTCCGGCCAAAGCGGCCCGCGGCATGCCGGGCTGGAGCGGCTCACGCGCATGGAACGCATCGAGGGCCGCTACCAGATCGGACATCATTCGTTCGGCGGCTGGCTTGCCGAGACATAACGAGCCGTCGACGCGCAGGATCGTGTCGGACTCGACGAGCGTCATGAGTGCCGCGTCGATTGCGTCGGAGTCGAGCCCGGTCTCGAGGGCGAGTTGATTCGTGGTCATGCCGTGGAGCCCCGCCCGAAGAATCCGCAGCTCGAGCCCGACGGCGGCGTCGCCCCGCGCCATCCGCGCGAGCTCTTGTTTGAGATCGGGGTCGCGTCGACGACGATGGGGCGGGGCAACGTCGAGGACGATGCCGCCGCCGAGGGTCGAACCGGCGCCGACATCCCGGGCGAAGCCGCGCAGTACGAAGCGGTCGCCCGGCAGAAGGGGCAGCGGGGGACCCTCGACGTGGATTCGTCCGAAGCCACGTTCTCCGGGACCGATGGGCGAGTCGCCGATCAAGGCGACGCGGGCGCGGCGTTCGGCGGTGCCCGTGAGGAGTTCGACCGAGGCGGCGTCTTCGAGACTGGCTTTGTTCGCGATCCACGAGAGGCTCGCGTCGAAGGTGTGGGTTGCGAGCACGGAGTCGGGTTCGGTCAGCAAGTCGCCGCGACCGATTTCGTCGGCGCCGACGCCCTGCAGGTTGACGGCGATTCGAGCGCCGGACTCGGTCATCTCGACCGCCTCGCCGTGCCGTTCGAGACCCCGGATCTTGGCCTTGCGAGCGCCGGGCTCGAGCACGATCGAGTCGCCCACGCGGCGGGGCCGGCCGGACCACGTGCCCGTGACGACCGCGCCGAATCCGCGCTTGGTGAAGGTTCGGTCGATGAAAAGACGCGAGGGTCGATCATCGTCGCCCCGCTTGGGTGCGGAACGCACCAGGCTTTCCAGCGTTTGGCGAACCTGCTCGATGCCGGCCCCGGTCTCGGCACTCGCGGCCAGGATGGGAGAATTGGCGAGGGGCCCATCGGCGAGCGTGTCGCGAATTTCTTCCGTGGCGAGTTCGATCATTTCCTCGTCGACGAGATCGGCTTTGGTCAGGACGACGAGTCCGCGGTCGATGCCCAAGAGTTCACAGATCGCGAGATGTTCGCGGGTCTGGGGCATGACGCCTTCGTCTGCGGCCACGACGAGCATGACGAGATCGAGGCCGCTCGCGCCGGCGACCATCGTTCGCACGAAACGTTCGTGTCCAGGGACATCGACGAGCGCGACACGCAGGCCCTCGCCCAACTCGAGGGGGGCGAAGCCGAGTTCGATGGTGATGCCACGGGCTTTCTCTTCCGGGAGTCGATCGAGGTCGCGCCCGGTCAGCGCGCGGACGAGAGAGGTCTTGCCGTGATCGATATGGCCCGCAGTGCCGAGAACCAGACTCTGCGTGGCATTCGAGGGCGTCTTGGGAGCGGAGCCGTTGCGAGTCACCCGCCCGACCCAGAGCGAGGTCCGATGCGTTCCGTGCCCAGATAGGGAACGAGCGCTTTGGGGATCGTGATGCTGCCATCGGCTTGCTGATGATTTTCGAGAATGGCCACGATCGCACGAGCATTCGAGATCGCGGTTCCATTGAGTGTGTGCACGAGTTCGTTCTTCTTCTCTCCGGCGCGCCGGAAACGGATCTTCAGGCGGCGAGACTGGAAGTCGGTGCAATTGGAGGTGCTCGTGATCTCACCGTACTCGCCGGCGTCGCCGCGCCCTGGCATCCACGCCTCGAGATCGTATTTTCGATAGGTGGGCGCCCCGAGATCCGCGCTCGCGATGTCGATCACGCGATACGGAATCTCGAGTGCGTCGAAGATCTGTTGTTCGAGCCTGAGCAGCTCGGCGTGTTGAGCGTCGGAATCTTCCGGCCGGCAGAAGACGAACATCTCGACCTTCGTGAATTGATGCACGCGGTAGAGGCCCTTGCCCTCGCGGCCGTGGGCGCCCGCTTCGGTTCGAAAACAATGGGACACCCCGGCGAGCTTGAGTGGGAGCTCATCTTCGGAAAAGATCGTATCCGCGTACATCCCACCGAGCGTGATCTCGGAGGTTCCGATCAAACAGAGGTCGTGGTTCTCGATGCAGTAGATCTGGGACTCTTCGCCGCGCGGACTGAAGCCGAGTCCCTCGACGACATCGGGCCGCGCCAGGTCGGGTGTGACGATGGGGATGAAGCCTTCGGGCATCACCTGATCGAGCGCAAAACGCTGGAGTGCGATCTCGAGCAGCGCGGCCTCCCGCTTCAGGTAGTAGAATTTCTGTCCCGAAACCCGCGCCGCGCTCTCGAAGTCCAGCAGGTCGAGGTCCTGCGCGAGTTCGAGATGATCCTTCGCGTCGAAATCGAAGGCGCGGGGCTCGCCGATGGTGGCGACGAGCTCAAAGTCTTCCTCGCGGCCACGGGGCGAATCGGGATGAAGAAAATTCGGCAGGCGGCGCAGGGCCTGGTCGAGTTCCAGCTCGGCGATCCCAAGCTCGTCCTCACGGGCTCCGACGTCTTCCTTCAGGCGGCGGCCCTTTACGGTATGCGCCTTGCGTGCGCTGTCGTCGAGCTTCTGTCTTCCGGCCTTCTGGTGTTCGTTGCGGAGCCGATTTGCTTCGTTCAGAGCGGTGCGCAGCACGTTCGTCTGATCGAGCAGGGCAATCGTGGCGTCGACATCGGCGTCGATATTTCTGGCCTGGCAGCTCTCGACGATTTCGTCGCGACGGGCCCGGAGAATGCGCGGATCCAGCATGGGGGCGTAGGGAAGCACACGCCCCCAACCGCTGCCATGAATCGACAATTCCTCATGCGACGGCCGCCCGATGCCACGGCACGCGTTGGCCGGGAGCAGCAGGGCGTCTAGATTCCGCAGCGAGGGTGTCGCCCGAACGGGCTCGGCCTGAAACGGGCCGACGGACAACGACGGGTTGGCTGCGAGTCCGGGGAGGGTCTGGGCTCTGGGCATGAAAGGGGGAGCGAAGATGGAACACAAGCAATCGAGGTCGATGGATTCGAGGCTTCGGAGTCGAGTCGGGGGCGTCGTCGCGGTTCTGATCGCCGGGCTTTTCTTCTCGACGGGCTGCGATTCGAACGGCGAGTCGGGGCAAGCGCCTGCTTCGGGGGGGAATGAAGCGGCGGCACCGGAGAGCGAAGAAGCATCCGATTTTCGAGCCTCTGAACTCGCGGCGCGTGCGCGCACGGCTTTCGGTTCGCTACCGCTGAACGTTCCGAACCCGGACAACCCCGCGACGGAGGCCAAGATCGATCTCGGTCGCATGCTCTACTACGACCCGAGGCTCTCGAAGAATCACGATATTTCGTGCAATTCATGCCATCTGCTCGACGCCTATGGAGTCGACGGCCAGCCCACCTCCCCGGGCCACCGCGGCCAGCGTGGCGATCGCAACTCCCCCACCGTCTACAACGCAGCGATTCATGTGGCGCAGTTCTGGGACGGACGTGAGCCGGATGTCGAGGCGCAGGCGAAGGGGCCCGTCCTGAATCCGATCGAGATGGCCGCGCCCTCCGCGGACTCCGTGGTGGCCCTGCTCGCTTCGATTCCCGGTTATGTGGACGCGTTCTCCGCAGCCTTCCCCGATCAGGCGGAGGCCCTCAGCTACGACAACATGGCTCGGGCGATCGGGGTCTTCGAACGCAATCTGTTGACGCCCGGATCCTTCGACGCGTTCATGGAAGGCGACCTCGCGGCGCTGGAACCGGCGGCGCTTCGAGGGCTCGAGACGTTCCTCGCGGTGGGTTGTAACTCGTGTCATGTGGGGCCGGCGGTCGGTGGATCGCTGTATCGCAAGATCGGCTTCATCTTCCCCTACGAGACGGAGGACAAGGGTCGCGAGAACGTCACGGGCGAGGCGATCGATCGCCATGTCTTCAAGGTCCCCTCGCTTCGAAACATCGCCAGGACCGGGCCCTATTTCCATGACGGATCGATTTCGGATCTCTCCGAGGTCGTGCGGCTGATGGGGTACCACCAGCTGGGCCTGACGCTCACCGACGAGCAGATTTCGGAGATCGTTTCGTTTCTCGGCGCGCTGACCGGCGAGATCGACACGGATTACGTGGCCAAGCCGACGCTGCCCGCGAGCGGGCCGGATACGCCCGCCCCGGATCCCAGCTGAAAGGCGACCGCGTGCCCGCCGCGGATTCCGGCAGCCAGGCTGGCAGATAGACGGTTCAGCTCGATCGACATGCTGGCAGTCTACGGCGCGAGTGCCGGACGGCATCGCGACAGAGACGCAAAAGGGGTTGACGAACGAGCGTTCGTTCAGCGATGATTGGCGGACCACGACGGATCCGCCGTGACTCCGACCCATTCGCGCCCGCGACAACCGGAGCCACCTCTATTCTCTCATGCTCTCGAATTCTCCTGAGCTCGTTCGGTGTGAGATGAGGATGTGAGTTCGAACCGATGGGCCCCCACATCGGACCAGTGAGGAATGCTCAAGATGGCCGCCAGTCCCGAAATCCAGAACGCCTCCGAGCCCGGACCCGCCGATTTTCGCATCGTGCATCCCGAGGACTACGCCGCTCACGGCTATCCCCACCATATCTGGGAACGCCTGCGAGCCGAAGAGCCGGTGTCCTGGCAGACCCAACCCGGTGGGGCCGTCGACTACTGGTCGATCACGAAGCACGCCGATATCACCGAGATCAGCAAGCGCCCCGACATCTTCCTGTCCGGACCGCGCCTCGTGATTCAGCATCTCGAGGATGAGGTGCGCGACCTGCCGCCCACACTGATCCAGATGGATCCGCCGATGCACGGCGAATTTCGACAGATGATCAGCCGCCGGTTCACGCCGCGGATGCTGAAGAAGATCACCGAGCCGATCGAGAAGATCGGACGCGACATCGTCGAGAAGCTCTATCAGCGCGCCGACGAAGGCGAATGCGATTTCGTCGAAGAGATCTCCGCGCCGCTTCCAATCGCGGTCATCGGGTGGCTGCTCGGCGTGCCGGAAGAAGACTGGCGAATGCTTTTCGACTGGACGAACCGAACGCTCGGCGCCGGCGATCCCGAATACCAGGAAGAAGGCAAGAACGCGCAGGAGACATCGCAGGCCGCCCAGATCGAGCTCTATCAGTATTTTTCGAAGCTGATCGAAGCGCGGCGCAAGAATCCCGAAGACGACCTGATCACGGCCTTCATCCAGAGTGAGTACGAAGGCCGGCCGCTGAACGACATGGAAGTCCTTTCCTGGTGTTTCATCATCACGGTCGCTGGGAACGAGACGACTCGAAACGGCACCACCGGGGGTATGCTCGCGTTCATCCAGCATCAGCACGAACTCCGCCGAGTTCAAAACGACATGTCGATGTTGAATGGCGCGATCGAGGAGATCCTACGCTGGACCTCGCCGATCATTCATTTCGGCCGCACCGCGACCGAGGACTACACGCTGCGCGACAAGGTCATCAAGCAGGGAGATTCGGTCGCGCTCTTCTATCCCTCGGCGAATCGGGACGAGGAGGTCTTCGAGGATCCCTACACGTTCAGGATCGACCGCAAACCGAATCGCCACATCGCGTTCGGCGTCGGTGAGCACTTCTGCCTCGGCGCCCACCTCGCTCGCCTGGAAATGGAAGTGGCCTATCGTCACCTGCTCCCGCGCATCGACGAAATCGAGCTGATCGGATCGGTCGATCGGCTCCAGTCGAGTCTCGTGGGTGGCGTGAAGCGGCTGCCGATTCGCTACAAGTTGCATCCCCTGAAGTCGTAGTCGTCGTCTCCTGTGGCTGCACGTCCCTCACGAGTCCGGTCAGGCCGGTGGGCCATTGAGGGATTCGAATGACGATCGATCGACGCGGCTTTCTGAAAGCGACCGCCGCGCAAGCGGCCATGCTGGGCGTCGGCGCTGCGGGATGTTCCAAGCGGCATCCCGGGGCGGCAGCGATTTCGCGTGGCGTGAATCCGTTTCGGCATGGGGTCGCGAGCGGAGATCCGCTCGCGGATCGAGTGATCCTCTGGACGCGGGTCTCGCCCTTCGACGATCGCGTCGGAGAGCCGGTCGAGACCCATTGGTGGATCGCGCGTGATTCGCTCGGTCTCGACGTCGTGGCGGGGGGAACCGCAGAGGCGCGTCCCGAGAGGGACTATACCGTCAAGATCGATGCGACCGGGCTCGAGGCGGGCACCGACTACTACTACGGATTCCTGACGCAGACGGGACTCTCGTCTGTCGGGCGAACGCGGACCCTGCCGCAGGAGGGCGTCGATCACGTACGCATGGCCTTTGCTTCGTGCGCGAATTATCCGGCGGGCTTCTTCAACGCCTATGCGTGTCTGGCAGAGCGCGAGGATATCGATGTCGTACTCCATCTCGGCGATTACCTCTACGAGTATGGAAACGGCGAGTACGGGGACGGGACCCTTCTCGGTCGGATTCCCGATCCGCTGCACGAAGTGTTGACGCTCGAGGATTATCGCCGGCGTCACGCGACGTACAAGGCAGATGTCGACCTGCAGGCGGCCCACGCACGATTTCCCTGGATCACGATCTGGGATGACCACGAGACTGCGAATAATTCCTATCCGGAGGGCGCCAAGAACCACGATCCCGCGACCGAGGGGGATTGGCAGGTCCGAAAGCTGGCGGGCATTCGCGCCTACTACGAGTGGATGCCGATTCGAGAACTGCCGACGGGGCTCTTTCGGACTTTTCGCTTCGGCGATCTCGTCGATCTGGTGATGCTCGACACCCGGCTGCATGGCCGCGATCCGGAAGTAGAGCCCGGGGATGAAGTGGCCGCTTCGGATCCGTCGAGAACCTTGTTGGGGGAGGATCAGAGAGGCTGGCTCTTGGATGCGCTGTCGGATTCCCAGCGTGCGGGCTCGGCGTGGCGGGTCATCGGACAGCAGATCATGTTCGCGCCGGTCTCTTTCGGCACTCTCGAGTTCAATCCCGACAGTTGGCATGGATACCGGGCGAGTCGCGCGCGCGTGCTCGACCATCTCGAAGCCGAGGGGATCGACAATGTCGTGTTCCTGACGGGCGACGTGCATAGCAGCTGGGTTTTCGACATCCCCGCACCGCCGCACGCAGAGCAGCCATACGATCCCGCAACGGGCGCCGGGTCACGCGCGGTCGAGTTCGTCGGGCCGGCGGTGAGTTCGCCGCCGCTGGCTGAGTCGCGCGGTTGGGATCCGCGTCAAGAGCGCACGCTCGAGCGAACGCCCCATCTGAAATACCTGAATGCCGATGAGCAGGGTTTCGTGATTCTCGACGTGATGCGCGATCGAGTTCGCGCGGAATACATCTACACGGGTTCTGCAAAGGTCCATTCGCGTACGTCGCGGTGTGCGGCGGTATTCGAAGCGAAATCGGGGACGAATCGAGTCGAGCGGGTCGAGCAGGACGGCTGCGCCTCCGGGCCGGTCGCGTCAGTCGCGTCAGTCGCTCGCGCGGTCGACGTGCAGGGTCGCGACGGATAGCAAGGCGTTTTCGCGCCCCTCGTCGTGGAGGGACACGCGAACGATCAGGCCCGAGCCGGTTCGCCCGAGGCTGCGCGCCTGCGCGCGAACGGGTCCGACCCGAGCGAGCTTCAGATAGTGGATTTCGAGGCTGCGGACTCGGGCGGGTTCCCCGAGCACGCTCGCGCCGAAATGATCCGCTGTGGCGTCGATCAGGATCGCGACGACCCCACCCTGCATCGCGCCGAGGGTATTGATGACATAGGGCCCAACCGCGAGCCGCGCGGTTCCGGGATCTGCGGAATCGAATTCGAGCCCGAGCGTGTCGACCAGCGATTTTGCGAAGCCCGAGGTTTCATTCGAGAAGTCGCTGCGGGGCTCCGGATCCTCGGCCCAATGGACCCGGGCCTGGAGATCGTTGCGACGAGGCAGGATCGCGAAGCCGATCGTGGCCAGACCGCAGCTGGCGCCGCTCTCGAGGTGGTCGAGGTCGACTTCCATCACCAGGGTCGTGCGGCCCTTTCGGATCACGCGCGGTCGCGCGCGGAGCGTGCCGCTCGCCGGCAGATCGCCCACGTGGAGACTCAGGTTCGAGGTCGCGATCCATTGCGGAAGGACCTCACGAATCGCGGTTTCGCCGGCGATGATGTCGACGGCGGTCGCGACGACCCCGACACGAGGGCGCCCGCCGTCCTCGAGAATCTCTCGCACGATCGGAAGATGGATGGCCGAGCCGTCCTCGCCGCGCTTTATGACGGGTGCGAGGTCTCGGACGATGTGGATATCGGGCGGGTAGGAAGGCGGTTGGGCAGCCATGGCGCCCGCGAGGCTATCGCCCCTGCGCGTGCTTCGCCGGTCGCCGCCCGAGGAGAATCCGGGCGGCGATTCGAGGTCAGCCGTAGAGCGCAGCCGTCCTGGCGTCCGCTATAGACCTTCGACTAGCTCGGGACGAGCTCTCGAAGGGCCTCGACCAGATCATCGAGCTCGCGCGCGAGCGCGGCCGGAATCGCCGGTCGGCAGACCTCCGCGAGCGACTCGAAATACCAGATCTGTTCGGCTGGGCCCGCATTGAACCGATCGAGCGTGGCGGGTCCCTCGTGACGCAGATCGTTCACGAGGTCGCTCAGATTCTGCCGTTTGTCGCAGGCGGCGACGAGCAGGCTCGGCGCGGAGGCCGCTCTCAGTTGGGCGAGATAGCGATCCTTTCGCTCGCGCCAGGGTCCCTTCGCGTCGGCAGAATCCTCGACGGTGGTGTCGGTGAGGTCGAGCACGATCTCGAGTACGGCCTGCCCGAAGCGGGCCTCGATCGTCCGCTCACGCTCAGCCCGTTCCGCCGAGTCCGGTGCGTCTTCGAGGGCGTCATGGAGCAGGGCGGCGATGGCTTCCTCGGCACTTCCGCCCGCACCGATCACGATTCCGTGGACCTGGCAGAGATGGCTCATATAGGAGGTCGCCCGGCCCTTTCGGGTCTGCGTCCCATGCCAGCGCCAGGCGAGCTGGGTCGCCTCGACCAGGCTCTCTTCCGCCGCGGCGAGCTGCGAGGCCCCGGTCGGCTCCCGAGGTCCGATTCGATCCTGTTTCGACACGCATCTCTCCTTGTAGAAGTCGAATAATAAACAGTAAAAATAATTCGAGGGTCGATCGGAAAGGCTCGCGAGCGGTTCGAATCAGGGCTGAATCATTCGCTGAGAAGGCCGCTCGACACCCGCTCGCCCGCGCGCGGTTCCCACTTCTTTCAAGTTTTTTGGCCGACCCCTGCCCGGTCGCAGCCAGTTTCACGCCTCTACCCATGACAGCAAGTGAATTTCCGGCGACCGCGGGACCCCACCTTCAGCAGACAGCCTCAGAATCCGGTCCATCGCCGAGTTAGAGAGGAGGGAATAAAGCAACATGACAAAATCAACAACGCACGATCAATGGTTTCGCGTCCGGGGCTGGGGTCTCGCAATCTTCGCGATCGCCGCCTGGGCGCTGCTCGCCACGAATTCCGCCGAGGCCCAGAGCGTCCAGATTCCGGACTTCGTGATGGCTCAGGTACTCGGGCCGGCGGCCACTCGCGGAGTCGAGCCCAGCCGGAAGCCCGCGGCCAGCCCGGCCGTGAATCTCGTCGCCCATCGCATGCGACAACATTTCGAGGACCAGTTGGTGGCGGGTGTGAATCGGCCGTCTGTCGAGCTCGAGGTGCATTTCGATTTCGACTCGGAACAGATTCACGAGGCGGGCGGGGCCCAGATCGAGGCTGCGGCGGAAATGCTCAACGTGTATTTCCCGGCTGCGCGATTTCGTGTCGCCGGTTATACCGATGCGGCCGGTTCCGACGAATACAACCAGCAGCTCTCGGAACGGCGCGCGATCGCGGTCTGGCAGTTGCTGATCGAAGAGCACGGAGTGAATGCGGACCGACTCGAGCGAGTCGGCTACGGGGAGCAAGATCCCTCGCTCGAGGGGACGGACGCGCAGCGCCGTCGGGTCGAGCTGCAGATCATCCGCGGCGAGCGCGATGCGGGTTAGACACGGTCCATTGCGACAGGAGGCTCGGGCGGGAGCCTGACTTCGATCGCGTCTTCCTCTCGCACGTCGCCGGTCGCGAGGACGATCGCCATGACGCCGGCGCGTCGAACCAGCCGGCCCGCGCCGCTCGGAGCCGCCCACGAATTGCCGCGGACGGCCGCAATATGCCATAGGGGCATCATCGGGCGGTGCTCTTGGGATCGGCGGGCTAGGCTTTCCCCATGAGCAAGACAACCGACTCGAACGACAAATCCCAGGCCGCTGCCCAATCTCGAGAGGAACTCGACCCGGAATGGCGGGGCGTCTTCGAATGGGTCGAAAAGGAGCTCTCGGTCGAGATCCGGAGCTTCGAACGACAGCCGCGATGGCGTCCGGCGTTCTTCGTCGAGGCGCTGCGCGATGGCGAGAAGCTTCCGCTCTACCTGCGTGGCGAACGCGGAGACCTCGATCACGGCGCCTATCCCTTCGAACACGAAGCGCGTGTTCTGCAGGTGATGGAGTCCGAGGGGCTTCCGGTGCCGCATATCTATGGGATCTGCCCGGACCCCAAGGTGATCGTGATGGACAAGATGCCCGGGCGTAATGATCTCTCGACCGCGGAAAATGAAGAGGAGCGTGTTTCGGCGCTGAACGATTACATGGATCTGTTGGCGGATCTGCATGCGATCGATCCGAAGCGCTTCGAGGAGATCGGCGTCGAGAAGCCGCGGGACGCCAAAGCCGCGGCCTTCGCGGATATGCATCGCTGGGAGAAGACTTTCCGCGCCGCCAAGAATCGCCCCGAGCCGATCATCGAATTCTTCTATGGATGGTTGCGTCGCAACGTGCCGACGGATCGCTACGAGGTTTCGTGCCTGCAGGTGGATTCGGCGCAGTTCCTCTTCGACCAGGGCAAGGTGACGGCCTTCATCGATCTCGAGCTCGCTTGTCTCGGCGATCCCGCAGCGGATCTGGCGGGAATGCGCGGGCGCGATCTCGCGGAACCGATCGGGGATCTGAAGCCCGCCTTCGAACGTTATTTCAAAAAGACCGGCAAGCCGATCCCGAACGAGGTGATCGACTATCACACCATTCGCTTCAACCTCGCGACGCCGACCACGTGTGCGCCGCTGGTGGCCGATCCCCCGGATACCGTCGACTATATCCAGTACCTGGCCTGGTACTGGGTCTGGTCTCGTTCGTCCATCGAAGTGATTGCGAACATGACGGGCATCGCTTTGCCCACACCGACGATTCCCGAGCCGACGCGAACCGCATTCGGCCCCGCCCACGACCTGCTCGTCGACAAACTCGGATCCCTGCGCAGCGCGAATGAGGATTTCCTGCGATACGAACTCGATACGGTCTGGCGCAACGCGAGCTACCTCCGTCGGGTCGAATCGGTCTGGCCCGCGATGGAGGCGGAGGAGGCGGAGGAGATCGACGCGCTCCTCGGGCGCGTCACGAAGCCACTGGATCGCGAAGCGGATCTCGAAGCGTTCGTTCTCGAACACGGTGCCGCAAAGGAGGAGGAGCTCCTGCAATTCTTCCAGAAACGTTGTCTGCGGCGGGAAGCGCTCTACGAGCCGGTCGCGCGGGAACTCAAGGGCGTGAAGACACAGCTACTCTGAGAGCCGTCGTTCCAGCGCCGCCTTGCATCCGATCACAACGCCAATCGCGCCGCGCTCGGAAGGGAGCGGTGGCCGCTGATCGAGGGTTCTGCGACGGCCCGCGCCGTGAGCGGGCGAGAAGAGACCGAGCGGCCGGTCGCTGGGCGACGCTACGTTGTCCGCATGGACGGCCTGCCCGACAGTTTCGGTGCCGCGACGTGCGCGTGGTTCGAGGCGCAATTCGATGCGCCGACGTCCGTTCAGGAACGCGGCTGGCCGCGACTCGTGGAGGGTTCGAACGCTCTGCTCGTCGCGCCGACCGGCAGCGGCAAGACCCTGGCCGCGTTTCTCGCCTCGATCGACCGCCTCGGTCGACTGCCCGAGGACAGCCCGCCCGGAGTTCGGGTGCTCTATGTCTCGCCGCTGAAGGCGCTCGTCTACGACATCGAACGCAACCTGCGCGTACCGCTCGCGGGGATCGCTGAGCACGCCGCGGCTCTGGCTGAGCAGGCGGTCGTTCCGAATCGATTTCGGCCTCCGCGCGTCGCGATGAGAACCGGCGACAGCACCGCCCGGGAACGCCGCCTGCAGGCGCGCGACCCCGCTGAAATACTCGTGACGACGCCCGAATCGCTCTATCTGATCCTCGGGTCAAAACAGCGAGAGACTCTACGCAGCGTCGAGACGATCATCATCGACGAGATCCATGCGCTCGCCCCGACCAAGCGCGGCGTCCATCTGATGTTGTCGCTCGAACGTCTGGCCCGTCGATGTGCGGCGGGCGACCCCCAGCGAATCGGATTGTCGGCGACCGCGCGGCCGACGGATGCGATCGCGCGTTTCCTCGGCGGGGATCGGAAGGTCGAGATCGTCGATACCAGTCGTGCGCCCTCGATCGATCTCACGGTCTCGGTTCCCGTCCCGGACATGACGCACCCGGAGCTGGGCGGTCGCCGTGACCCCGAACACCGTGATCGCCCGCAGCGTGCGGTCGGCAAGGGCGAATCCGAGACGAGCCTCTGGCCCGCCCTCTATCCCGAACTGCTCGAGCGCATCCGCGCCCATCGGAGTTCGATTCTCTTCGTGAATAGCCGCGCGTTATGCGAACGCCTGGCCCACCGTCTCAACGAGCTCGCCGACGCCCCCCTGGTTCGCGCCCACCACGGCTCCTTGGCCCACGCCAAGCGCAAGCAGATCGAGGAGGCGCTCGCCGCCGGAGAACTTCGTGCGATCGTCGCGACGAGTTCCCTCGAACTCGGAATCGACATGTCGTCGGTCGAGCTGGTCATGCTCGTCGAGAGTCCCGGAGCGGTCATTCGGGGGCTGCAGCGCATCGGTCGAGCGGGACATGCGGTCGGTGAGACGAGTCGTGGAATCATCTTTCCGAAACACCGCGGCGACCTGCTCGAGGCTGCGGTCGTCGCCAAGGGCATGCGGGAGGGCGCTGTCGAGGCGATCGAAATTCCACGCAATCCCCTCGATGTCCTGGCCCAACAGATCGTGGCGCTGGTGGCGGAGGAGGCGATCACGATCGATCGTGTCGAGGCGATTCTCGCCCGAACCGAAAGCTATGCGTCGCTCTCGCGCGGACTTCTGGAATCGGTGCTCGACATGCTCGCGGGACGCTACCCCTCGACCGATTTCGCCGAGCTTCGGCCGCGACTGCATTGGGATCGCGAGACGGATCTGCTCGAGATTCGCGAGGGGGCGGGACGGATCGCGCTGCTCTCCGGCGGGACGATTCCCGATCGCGGTCAGTATGCGGTGCATCTCGGAGTCGCTGGGCCGCGGATCGGTGAACTCGACGAAGAGATGGTGCACGAGACGAGGCCGGGTGATGTCGTGACCCTCGGTGCATCGAGTTGGCGCGTACTCGAGATCACCCGCGACCGTGTGATCGTCGCTCCGGCGCCGGGTGAGATTGGGCGATTGCCCTTCTGGCGTGGGGATGGGCCGGGCCGGCCGATCGAACTCGGTCGAGCGTTGGGTCGCTTCACGCGGGAGCTGCTCGAACACGATGATGCGGCCAGCTGCCTGCGTGAAGAACACGGCCTCGACGAATACGCCTCGAAGAACCTTCTCGACCATCTCGAAGCCCAACGCGAATGGACCGGTAGCTGTCCGACCGATCGCCGGATCACGATCGAACGATTTCGCGACGAGCTCGGGGATTGGCGGCTCTGTATTCTCTCGCCTTTCGGCTCGCGGGTTCACGCGCCCTGGGCGCTCGCGATCTCGGCGCGTCTGGCGAAGCGGGGGGATTTCGATGCCCAGCCGCTCTGGACCGACGATGGCTTGATGTTCCGGTTTGCCGACGCGGATCGTTTGCCGCCGACGGATCTCTTTCTGCCCGGGCCGGACGAGATCGAGGAGCTGGTGACGGAGCAGCTCGCGGACTCCGCGCTCTTTGCGTCGCAGTTCAGGGAGAATGCAGCGCGGGCGCTACTGCTGCCGCGTCGACGGCCCGGTGCACGCACGCCACTCTGGGTCCAGCGCTTGCGCTCGCAGAATCTTCACGCGGTCGCCCGTGGCTTTCCGGACTTTCCGATCATGCTCGAGACCTATCGCTCGTGTATGCAGGATGTCTTCGATCTGCCCGGACTCATCGAATTGATGTCCGGGATCCGTTCGCGCGAGATCGCGGTCGATGATGTCGAGACGCCGTCCCCCTCTCCCTTTGCCCGGTCGCTCGTGTTCTCGTACACCGCGACCTATCTCTATCAGCTCGACATGCCGGCGGCCGAGCGCCGAACGCAGGCCCTCTCGCTCGACCGCCACATGTTGCGCGAACTGCTCGGCGCCGAGGCGCTTCGCGAGCTACTCGACGAGGAGGTGATCGATCGGGTCGAGGCACGGCGGCAGGGCCTCGACCCCGAGTTGCGCGCGCGCAACGCAGATGGCTTGCACGACATCTTGCGTCGTGTGGGCGATCTCGACGACGATGAGCTGATCGCACGCTTCGAGGGCAGCCCCGTCGCCGCACGGGCAGCGATCGACGAATTGAGGACCGCACGAAGCGTCATTGAAGTCGAGCTGGCCGGAAAGCCGCGCCTGATCGCCGCGGCGGAGGCGACGATCTACCGCGATGCCCTGGGCGTCGTGCTGCCAGGGGGCTTGCCCGCAGCGTTCCTGGAACCAGCGGACGCCCCCCTCGAACAATTGTTGATGCGTTATGCGCGCACGCACGGTCCTTTCGAAACCGAGCAGATCGCGGCGCGTTTCGGTCTCGTGGCGGGACTGATCGAGCCCGTCCTCCGAGCACTTGCGACCCGGGGAAGGCTATTGTCGGGCGAATTCGACCCCCGCGGTCGTGGCCGCGAATGGTGTGAGCCCGAGATTCTCCGTCGCATCAAGCGGGGGACACTCGAGCGGCTGCGCGGCGAGATCTCACCCGTCGGGGGTGACGTGCTGGGTCGATTCCTGATCGACTGGCACGGCATCGGGACGGGTCGAAAGGGAGACGCACGGCTCGACGAGGTGATCGATCTCTTGGAGGGACTGCCGCTTTCCTTCGTCGAGCTCGAGCGGTCGATCCTGCCCGCGCGCTTGTCCGGCTACCAGCCGCGCATGCTCGACGAACTCGGTGCACAGGGTCAACTCGTATGGGTCGGATGTCGCGCGATCGGCGAGCGGGATGGTCGCGTGGCGCTCTATCGGCGTGCGAATATCGCAGCCCTGATGGATCCGCCCGAGATCGTCCCGCCGGGCGAGGACACGGGTACGAGCGAGCTACGGCTCGGCGCCCTTCATCGAACACTACTCGAACGGCTCGAAGCCCGCGGCGCCTCCTTCTTCGGAGAGCTCGCACAGGGCATCGAGGTCGAGCCGGGCGATGATGTCTTCACCGCGTTGTGGGAACTGGTCTGGCGCGGGCTCGTCACGAACGACACTTTTGCTCCGTTGCGTGCCTTGGCAGAGCGCCCGTCACCCCCGCATCGCCGCGGCCGCCGGGCGCCGCCTTCGGCGACCGCGGGTCGTTGGTCGCTGGTGGCGCCGCTGCTTGCCGACCCGCCGAGCGAGACCGAACGGCTGCACGCTCGTACGCTCCTCTATCTCAATCGACATGGGATCGTGTCGCGGGAGGCGATGGGTGTAGAGAGCCAGGTGGGAGGGTTCGGTGCGATCTATCCGGTGCTGCGCGAGATGGAGGAGACCGGGCGGATCCGGCGTGGCCATTTCGTCGAGGGGATGACGAGCGCGCAGCTCGCCGTGCCCGGCGCGGTCGACCGTCTGCGCGCGCTTCGCGAACGATCTTCACAGTCGGACGCGGTACTGCTCTCGGCGACGGATCCCGCACAGCCCTACGGGGTTCAGCTTCCCTGGCCCGCCTCACGCAGACCGGCGAGTGGTCGATCGGGCAAGCCGCGACGCGCGATCGGAGCGCATGTCGTGCTCGTCGACGGGCGGCCGAGTCTATTCGTGGACAAGGGCGGCTCGCGCGTACTGTGCTTCGAGGACGAGTCGGACGCAGTCGGCGTCGATCGTCTGGACCGCGCGATTCGCGCCCTGGTGCGGGGAGTGGGCCGAATCGGTCGAAAGCGTCTATCGATCGAGGAAATCGACGG
>SMVB01420132.1_pt1 | contig 16945 bp, 19 predicted proteins | sample 2456461 | NCBI WGS metagenome assembly SMVB01 (sample SAMN11095934, study PRJNA526329) | marine sediment metagenome | biome: Marine sediment; feature: Surficial sediment; material: Deep marine sediment; isolation source: Hadal surficial sediment | place: Pacific Ocean | collected 2014-05 | depth...
GCCGCTGCCCAGGCCACATTTTTCTCAAAAAGGTGCGCTAATGTTTTCACGGTCTATAGTCTCCTATTTTTCAGGAAGATCATGTCGTATGTGACGTCGGCTAACTATGCATTCCACTTCTATAATCGTTTAACCAACAAAGCTTAGAAATAAATAGGTGGCAAGTAGCACCGCAACCCACATAACCATACTGCCAAGGGGACGAGTGCGTGAAAGCAAGTTGCTGGGTCCCAGGTATCTTCGAGCAAGATGGCCAAAAAACAAATCCAGTCTTAGCCGGATAGTTTGGCGTATAGTGCTATCCAGCGTCCAGATAGCGGAGAATAAACCGTGGGCCGCAGTCGGAAAAAATCGACGATAAAGCCAGTCCACATCCAGGTTCGTCGATGGCAGTTCAGGCGGATACAACCCTCTGAGGTTAAGCCAAACGAAAGCTAGCGCGGAGAAGAAGAGCAATTGCGTCTGCGCTAACACATGCGTGGCATCGTAGGGGTTATAACCGGTATCGTAAGGCAATAGTGAGTAAAGCGCTGAAGGGTAAACGCCTATACCAATACACAGGAGTGCCGCAATCGACATCGCTATCAGCATGTTGGTGGGTGGATCGCTGGTGCGAATTCCGGAATCGTGGGCGAAGAAAGCAAAATAAGGTATTTTGATACCGGCATGATGGAAAACACCCGCAGAGGCAAATAACAGCATCAGCCATATCCAGTCAAAACCATTTTCCAGCGCAGCGGTCATCACCATCGATTTGCTGACAAAACCGCTGAACAGGGGGAAGGCCGATATTGAAGCGGCACCGACCATGCACAGCACGGTGGTCCTGGGCATGGTTTTGTAGAGTCCGCCAAGCTCCGATCCATTGATACGCCCCGTCATATGCAACACGGCGCCCATCGACATAAACAACAGCCCCTTAAAGATGACATCGTTAAAAGCATGCGCTACCGCACCATTGATTGCGAGCGCCGTTCCAATGCCGATGCCGACCACCATAAATCCCACCTGGTTAATTAAGCTATAAGCCAGCACCCGGCGCAGATCATTTTCGATTACCGCCATGAAGATCGGAAAACAGGTCATAGTAGCGCCGATATAAACCAGTAGTTCGGTGCCCGGGTATCCGCGCGCTAATGCATAAACTGCTACCTTGGTGGTAAAGGCACTGAGAAAAACAGTGCCGGTGACTGTGGCTTCCGGATAGGCGTCGGTGAGCCAGTTATGGAGCATCGGAAAGGCGCACTTTATGCCAAAGGCTACGAAAATCAGCCAGCCGGCAACACCTTCCAAGCCTATATAACCAAACTCCAGGGTACCATTCTCATCGCCATAAAACAGAGCACCGATGAGCAGGATAACACCCGATAAGACCTGGATGATGAGATAACGCATACCGGCGACATAGGAACGCCTGGTTGCGCGCGCCCAGATGAGAAAAACCGAGGTAACTGCCAACAATTCCCAGAACACAAACAGGCTTAGCAAATCACCGGCAAAAACGGCCCCCAGTCCGCTGCCCGCATACATCATTCCTGCTACCTGCTGTGCGGTGTCGCGCACATGCAGCGAGTAGACAATGGCGATAAACGCGGCTATGTGAAATACATAGCCGAACATCAGGCTCAGCTTATCAACGCGGTAGGGTATGAGTTGATAATCGAGAAAAGCAAATTGTAGATAAACGCCCTCCGGCACCATCCACAGATGAATGGCGCTCAAAACAGGTATAGCCAGCATGATTGCCGCGCGCAGGGTTCCGCGGCTCACCAGGGCAATTAACGCGCCTATATAAAATGGAACAAACGGCGGTAGCTCAAGCATCCACATCATGACCGCCTACTGCTGCGCCATCCTTTTTAGGCAGTCCGTCATCGGTACTATCTTCAAAGTCGGCCTTACCCTCGTCGTCATAATAGTCTTCAGGACGCATGATAAAACCACGCATCCACTTGGCTACCAGCACCAGGATGACACAGCCGACAAACCCGTATATCGCATAGAAGCCCCACAGGTTTTCCCAACTGTGAGTGATGTGCCGACGTATCACGAAGTCGAGCACGAACAGAACCGCACAACACCCGTAGAGGATACGCAAAATCCGCTTCACATTATGCGGATTATCAAATAAATGGGTCTTCTCATTGCGCATGGATGATTCCCGGTGTTGCCAGAATCGCGCTGGCCAGTTCATAGAGCGGCTGGGGATATACGAACAGGACCACACTACCCACTGTGGTGATGCTGAGCGCAATCAATGACGCCAGCGGCGCCTCCTTAATGGTAAATTGAGCTGGGGAAGTTTGATCCCCCCGGAAGAATGCACGAATTGGGATCGGTAACAGGTAAGCGATATTCAGCAAGGAACTAACTAACAACACCACCATAATAATCCACTGCTGGCTCTCCAGAGTACCTACCAGTAAATACCATTTGCTCCAGGTGCCTCCGCCCGGTGGTACACCAATGATACTGAGACTAGCGATAAAAAAAGCCGCCATCGTAATCGGCATCTGGTAACCCAGACCGCGCATCTGGCTAATCTGGGTTTTATGGGCAGCGACCAGGATGGCGCCGGCGCAGAAAAACAGGGTGATTTTGGCGAAGGCATGCATGGCAATATGCATCGAGCCGCCAATGACGCCCGATGAAGAGGCCAACAATGCGCCTATGGTGACGTATCCCAATTGACTCACGGTGGAATAGGCCAGCCGCGCTTTCAAATTGTCCTGGCGCATCGCTACCAGCGAAGACAGCAACACGGTTGCAGCCGCCAGATAGAGCAACGCCTGTGTGGTTGGCAATTCCTGCAACAGGTCAATACCAAAGATCAACACCGACACTTTTAATACTGTGAAAACACCGGCTTTGACCACGGCGACAGCATGTAACAAGGCGCTCACCGGCGTCGGTGCCACCATCGCCGCAGGCAGCCATCGATGGAAGGGCATAATGGCCGCCTTGCCGATACCAAGTATGAACAGCACGAGTATCGCGCCAACGACGGTAGTATTAGCATTGGGTCCGAACACACCACCGGCGCTGAAGTCGAGGGTTCCAGCCACGAACCAGGTGCTTACGATGGCCAGGAGGAAAAACACGATCGAGGTACTGAGTAATATACCCAGGTAAATTCGCCCTCCTTTTTTTGCCGCCTCAGTACCCGCATGGGTAACCAGTGGATAGGTAGATAAGGTCAATACCTCGTAAAAGATAAACAGGGTGAACAGGTTTCCGGCAAAAGCTATGCCCATCACGCTGCCGATGGCGATGGCGAAAAAAGCGTAGAAGCGGGTTTGATTCTTTTCGTTATGGGCGCGCATATAACCGATAGAGTAAATCGTTGTAACTAGCCAGAGAAAACTGGCAATTAGCGCGAAGATCATTCCCAGTGGTTCGATCGTAAAACTCAGTTGCAATCCGGGCAAAAGTTGCCACCATTGCACACTGATACTTTCGCCCCGGTCAAGGCCGTAGTACAGGCTAATGACGAAATAGAGAAGTATCAGACCGGTGATGATGGTCACCGCTTCGCGCAGGTTGGGATTGCGCCCGGTTACCACGATGCCCACGGTTGCGAGCAATGGCAAGACGATGCAAAGCTGTAACATGTATTCGAGCGAGATACTCACGGGCCCACTCCGAACAAACTCTGCGCAGCCGAGGTTGCAACATGGACGCCAAGCCGGGTATCTATGCCGAAGTAAATGTTTGCCGAGACCAGCATCCACACCGGAACCAGGTAGGAAAGCGGCGCCTCTTTGACCTGTTCAATGCTTGCTTGCGGGGCTTTAAAATAGGCGGCTTCGACGATTCGCCAGGTGTAAACGATGGCCAGTAGCGAACCCAGCAGGATAAGGACGGCAACAGGCCACCAGCCGTTTTCAACGGCCGCCAGGACCAGGTACCATTTACTCACAAAGCCAACCGTCAGGGGCACCCCGATTAAGCTTAAACTGCCCACCACAATGGCCGCCATGGTGAATGGCATTTGACGGCCTAGACCGTGAAAATCGCGCAGCTGAACGCTGCCAATACGGTACATTACCGCTCCCAGGGCCAGGAACAACGCGCCTTTCATCAATGCATGATTAAACATATGCAATAACGTAGCCATTAGCCCCGCGGTGGTACCAATGCTGTAGCCCACTATCATGTAACCAATCTGCGCGACGCTCGAGTAGGCAAACAGAAGTTTGACATTTTTTTGATAGATGGCTGTAGTCGAAGCGACAAATACTCCCAACAGTCCAAGCACCACAAATAGCGTTTGTAACGGCAGGGTAGTGAAGGAAAAAGAACCGCCAAAAACCGAGTAGGTAAAGCGAATCAGCAGGTATAAGGCTACTTTTGTAGCGGTGGCTGCAAGAAAAGCCGTAACAATTGAAGGGGCATAGGCGTATGCATTTGGCAACCACAGATGGAGTGGAAACAGGGCCAGTTTTAGACAGATGCCAACGATAAGAAAAGCAAATGCGGTAAATACGGTTCGTGTTTGTGCAACCTCAGGCAGGCGTCTTGAGAGGTCCTCCATATTCAGCGTACCCGTCATCTGGTACATCAGGCCTATGCCAATCAGGATGAAAGTGGCGCCAATGGAACCCATAATTAAATACTGATAGGAAGCCCAGAGAGCACGCCGGTCCCTGCCCAGGGCAATTAAAGCGTAAGCTGACAGGGAAGAAATTTCCAGGAAAACGAAAACATTGAAAGCATCGCCGGTGGTGACTATGCCAAGCATGCCGGCTAGCGACAACAGGTACAAAACATAAAATAGCGTCTGGCGGTCTGCGGGGATTTCCGCCTGTATGCTGGTGTGCGCCGCTAGCAGCACAATAGTGCTGATACCGGTAATAATTAATGTAAGAATGGAGTTGAGTGTATCGATACGATATTCAATTCCCCAGGGCGCTTCCCAGCCGCCCAGTTCGTAAACAATAACACCCGAATCCGCCACCTGTTGAAGCAGAGCGATACTGATCAGAAATGCTGATCCACTGACTAACAGCGCAAACAGCCATACCCAGCCTGGCCGTCTTAGGATTATACAGGCAGGCGCTGCCAACAGCGGCACGATTACCTGCAAAACCGGCAGGTGCGCTAACACCCTCGATTATCTCTTTGCTGAATTTCCTCTTCTTCTATGCTGCCGTAGGATTCCTTTATTCGCATTGCGAGCGCAAGTCCCAGGGCTGTTGTTGCAATGCCCACCACGATCGCGGTGAGAATCAGAACATGGGGTAAAGGGTTCGAGTATCGGCTAATTCCTTCGGCCAATATTGGCGCGGTGCCTCCATCGATATTGGAGACACTGATGTAAAAGATAAAGACCGATGTTTGGAATATATTCAGGCCGACAATTTTTTTAACCAGGTTACCGTGGGCGATAACAATGTAAAACCCGACCATCATCAGCACCACCACAATCCAGTAGTTATAGAGTCCCAGAAACATCAGATGTCCTTTGTTCCATTACGCATATAGTCTTCTGTACGGCCGCTAAAGTTGAAGTAGATGATGACCATAACCGATGCAACGGTGCATCCTATGCCTAACTCGACCAGTAGAATGCCTAGATGTTGGCCTGCAACAGGGTCGTCGGATAGCAGGTTGTAATCAAGGAAATTACCCCCGTTCAGCATTGAAACCAAGCCGACGCTGCCATAAACCAGGACACCGATGGCGGAAAACAGCTGGACAAGGGGTTGATTAATCACCCGTCGCGCAGTGTTCATACCGAACAACATGGAGTAGAGAATGATGGCAGCGGCGAAGATCACGCCCGCCTGGAATCCACCACCGGGTCCATAATCACCGTGGAACTGCACATAGAGGGCAAACAGTAAGATAAACGGAATTAGAATTTTCGTCACAACGCGCAGAATTAGATATTTTTCATGCATTGAAACATTTACGGAATCTATCTCGACATCTTCTTCCGGGCGACGCACCACTGACAACAACGCCAATACCCCCACGCCGGCGGTGAAGATAACAACCACCTCGCCAAGTGTGTCGTAGCCTCTATAGCTTGCCAGCACCGAAGTAACAATATTAGGAATACCAATTTCCTGCATGGAACTATTGATATAGCGCGGTGCAACATGCAAGTGTGCAGGCGCGTCTACCGAGCCAAAGTACGGCATATCCAGAGTTCCGTATATCAACAGGCCGCCGGTAACAATAACCACCACCAACGCCCAGATGGGCTTATGGCGGGCGGTATGTTCGTATCGACCTGTCATGGTCACGGTCACCAGCATCAACAGGGTAGCGATGCCGGCACCCACGGATGCCTCAGTAAACGCTACGTCCACGGCATCCAGGGTAACAAAGAAACTCGCAGACAAAAGACCGTAAATACCTGACAGCATGACCACCGCAAACAGATCATTTATCCGAACAATGGCAATGGCGATACATACCAGGAAGCCCAGTAAAACAATGTTTACCAGGGATTCGATGACTCTGCCCCTTTTTCTTTATCCCTTCTATGCAGTAATGGTAATAGACCACTGTGCAATGCTGCTTTAGCTAAGGCATGGCTTGCTGTTGGATTGATAAACAGCGTCATCAGTAAAATCATGACCAGTTTTATTAGCACAAGACTCTCAGGACGTAGTAACATTAGCCCTACTAAAATCATACCTGCGCCTAAGGTATCAGTCACACCTACCGCATGCATACGGGTATAAAAGTCAGGGAATCGTAAAACCCCGACGCCGCCTGACAGACAGAGAAAGCTCCCTATCAACAGGCACAGTGCACTACTGAATTCGATGATACTATCCATTATGAATCCTTTCGAGATTGCTCTGTTTGGCTAATGCCGGGTTTGATTTCGGCATATTCGGAATAGTGCAATATGCCAATCACGCTAACGAAATTGATCAGCGCGTAGACGATGGCAATATCCAGAAAATCCGGTCGCCCCATGACAAAACCTAAAAGCGAAATTAGCAGCACTGTTTTGGTGCCAAACATATTCACCGCAAGAATCCGATCGTAGAGCGTAGGACCCATGACCCCTCGAATAATTGCCATGCCCATGACTACCAGGATGGCTAGGGTTGCGGCTATAAGCATGAGTCTTCCAGCAGCTTTACGCGACGATCCATTTCCCCGGCTGTCAAAACTTCAATATTTTCTCGCAATAACGCGTGCACGACAATTTGATCACCTACCAGATCCACCGCAACTGTGCCCGGTGTCAGGGTAATAGAAGTTGCGTAAATTACCTTTCCCATGTCGGTCACTTGACTGGCTTTAAGTGTCGCCAGCGTGGGAGAAATTGTTTCGTTGCCAAGCCAGACGTGCTTTACGACGGAAATATTTGCGAGAATAACTTCTTTGCCCAGCCATATATAGTAACCGGGGAGACTTGTGGTCAGTTGCACGGGTTGAGATTCGTGATCTACCACGTCCATTCTATGCACCAGGTAAATAACAAACACGACCGAGACCACCCCAAGGGAAAGAATAAGAGGCGTGTTGTGATCTGAATTAAGTAGCCAAAATGCCCCTAAAGTCAGAGATAGGCTAATTGTATGCTTCATTGGGGTTCGATTACTTTTGTTCCTGGAAATTGAGCCTGCGGCCTAACTAATGCAATGATTCGGGCCCAGGCTACACTCAAATTCGAAACTCCCATCCTGGTCAAACTAGTCATTACCATTCTTAAACCCCAACAGATGTAGCAAGCTGGTGAACAGATTAAATATGACTACATAAAGGTTGACAGTAGCCATAATATAATTGGTTTCACCGCCGCGAATAATATCGCTGGATTGGTATAGAATCAGGCCGCTCATGAGTAATACAAACATGGCTGAAACCGCTAGCGACAGGGCTGGAATTTCAAAAAAATAGCACCCAGACCTGCCAAAAACGCTACCAAAATTCCCACCATCAAAAACCCGCCCATAATACCGACGTCTTTCTTTCTAGTCAGCGCATAACCCGATAACCCTAGAAAAATAGCTCCTGTTGCTCCCTTAGCAGTCATTACCAGTTGGGGGCCATTATTCATACTCAAATATGCATTGATGACTGGCCCCAGGGTGTAACCCATAAACCCCGTCAATGGAAAAACACTAAGCAATCCGGTGCTGCTGTTACGAAATTTGGTGATCAAAAAAAGTAAGCCGAAGTATCCGGCCAGAGTTATAACAATGCCGGGGTGAGGTAAATTCAATGTAGCTGTTACGCCCGCCGTTATGGCACTGAATAGCAAGGTCATGAATAGTAATGCATAGGTATTGCGTAATACCTTATTGGTTTCCAGGGCCTGACCGCTATCCGTTAAAATTCTAGTCGTTTGCATGCTGCTTTCTCTGTTAGTTGTCATTTTTTGGCTTAAAGGGAATTCCTGGCCGGCTCATTGATCAACTTAATATTTTCTGATCACTTTCTATCATCTGTACTGTCGCCCAATTTTACTATTCAGCGCCTGACTAGCCCGCTGCACCGCTCTATCAATCGCAAGATAAAGATTCGCTTGCGTATCCTTAATCGAGATGTCTTCCATATTCGCTATACAGATTTTGATTCCGCATTGTTTGTCGAGGCCCTCCTTCGGGCCGTTGACGACGGAAAGATTGACCGAGATGGCAGTGATATATGAATCCATTCGAGATAACGCAAAGTTTAGCTTTCGCTGAATATGGGCTTTTAGCTCCTGAGTCAGTTCTACATGCCAGAATTGAGTGTCAACCTTCATCGCTTGCTACATTTCGTTCCACCACAACAAAACCTACCCACAGGGATACTCCGATTTCAGCACCTGAAAATTCTTGCACCTAGCATTTCGATTGTCTCAACAGGAGACGACTGGGGTCTTGAGAGGACATTAATCACCTGACTCAGCGACTCATTGTCCGGTAAGCAAAAGTGCCCGGGTTGTTTAGACCCGGGTTTATCTCCAACCCGGGTGCGATAGGCTCTTTCGAGAAAGGAGGACCATTGATTATTCGCTATACCGGAGAGCGTGGCGTCGACAGTATCTGCAAAATTCGCGCCCGCCAGGAACCCCTGAATATAGTAAACACAGGCATTTGATTTCGTTGGCTCGGGTTGAGCCGCTAGCGCCTGGCAAGAAATTAACAATAGCCGCTGGTCATCCTGCACCTCTTTTCCAACAGCAACTGTTGAATAGGGTGCAATTGACAATAACAACAATAGACAGGTACTGATTCTCACGGGATCAGGTGACTCCGATCAGGCAACTCGTTTAATCCGGGTTTAATAATTAGCCGGCAAATGTCAAAGATCCCCTTCTGGTTTCCGGTAAACGGATCATTGTTCGAGTCTTTCGGCAATGAATGTTTAATCGAAAAAGTGATATGGATAACGAACATAATACCCATAAACGGTTGGCGACTAAAGTCTGTTTGCTATTTTATAGCTTATTTGCTTCTTAAAATAAATTCAAATATTATTGGTGTTATCTTCGAAAATATCGATAAAAATATTTAATGACCCGCCTTAACTACAACCATTTGTACTATTTCAGGCTCTTCAGGAAAATTAGTGGGTAGATGCGGCCAGATTATACAGCCGGACTCCGTGGTGACAAAGCGTGAAAATCGCAAGCGACCGTGTGGAATTCCTATGGAAAACGATGAAGCTGTTTCCCACAGGAATGCCCACACTTTTTCACCCTTAGCCAACACTGCGCCGATCAAAGGTGGTTGCAAGACTGATAATGCCGGAAGCGCAACAACAAGATATAGATAGAACAAGAACAGGCGCCATTGGCACACACCGGCCAGCCTGATTATCGGCAAAGCGGACAAAGTTATTTGATGTGAGAAGATTAAGAGGGTGGTGCATCCTGCCCCTACTCTGAGAAGATGGAAGTGCGAACTAACCGTCTAACGGAGAAAAAGGAACAGGATGCAGATCAAGACTATCCTAAACCGGGTACAGAAATTCAATTCATTTGTGTACGGAGCGGTTCATTTGGTGGAAGGAGCTTCGGTACCAACACTTGAAGTTGAGTTACAACCCCGGTTGAACAGTCGGCCGATTTGCAGTGGTTGCGGCTATAAGCGATCCGGTTACGATCGATCGCCGGAGCGATTGTTCGAGTTTATTCCGATGTGGGGGCACAAGGTGTTTTTCCGCTATGCACCGCGCCGGGTAAATTGTCCGGACTGTGGTGTCCGGGTTGAACGGATGCCCTGGGTATCGGGTAAGCGCAGGCTGACAGAGGCCTATGCCTGGTTTTTATCGGGCTGGGCGAAGCGCTTGAGCTGGAAAGAGGTCGCTGAGGCATTTCGAACCACCTGGGACCATGTGTTCTGTTCGGTTGAACGGGCGGTGAGCTGGGGACGGGAGCATCAGGATTTATCTGGAGTTGAAGCCATTGGCATCGATGAAATCCAGTGGCAGCGCGGGCATCAATACCTGACCCTGGTGTACCAGATCGACTCGAGCTGCAAACGGCTGCTGTGGGTCGGGAAGAAGCGCAAGGTAAAAACCCTGCTGGGTTTCTTTCGCTGGTTTGGACAGGAACGGACAAAGGAGCTGCGTTACATCTGTAGCGATATGTGAAAGCCTTACTTGAAAGTGATCAAAAAGAAGGCAGGACAGGCGACTCACATACTGGATCGGTTTCATCGGCAACATGCAGCCTGCCACCACAATGAGTGCAGCCTTTTAGCCGGACCTGGTCGGCAATTTCTTGATCAATACGAAATAAAAACTGATAAAACATGGATTCTGATAAGAAGGCGTGGCACATTGATTCTGTCTCTTGAAATTCCTTGCAGAACCAAGCAGACAGCCCCTTCGGATAATGTTCAAGTTATTTGAGGGGGTTTTTCTTTATCCATCAGCTAATGTGATCAAAATCAGGGCTAAACCCATCGATTATTTTGATCACTCTCATTTGGTGGAAGTGTATGTCTGCCCATTATTGCGAGCCGCGTGCTCAAGATCGGCGATATAACCATAATTGAAGTTAACTTGTCAGTACCTTTCTATGGGTTAGGCGGGGCCAGGATCATCCGTGCTGTAAAAAAATCGTAGTCACACTCTGAGTTTTCCGATATTATCGGCCGCGCAAGACGGCTTGATATTTGTTTCGTCTTCAGCCCGGGAACCTTATAAAGCAGAGGATTAAATAGATCTATGGTATTCGCTATCGCGTTGATTTTACTAGTGATTGGATCCGTCCTATTTCACTTTCTTAGCCCCTGGTATTTAACCCCGCTCGCTTCTAACTGGGGCGCAATCGACACAACGCTCGATATAACCTTCTGGGTCACCGGAGTAGTGTTTGTAGTCATCAATCTGTTCATGGCCTGGTGCGTGTTAAAGTTTCGATACAAAAAAGAAAACCGGTCACACTACCAGCCCGAGAACAAGAAGCTCGAAATCTGGCTTACGGTAGTCACATCTATTGGGGTTGTCGCTATGTTAACGCCCGGCCTGTACGTCTGGGCCCAGTTTGTCACGCCACCCGAGGACGCCGATGTGGTTGAGGTTATCGGTAAACAGTGGCAGTGGAGCTACCGCTTTCCGGGCGAAGACGGAGCCCTCGGTACAGTCGATTCACGACATATCTCACCCGAAAATCCATTCGGTATGAACCCGGATGATCCAATGGGACAGGACGATATCCTGGTCTCCAGCAACGAGGTTCACCTGCCGATAGGCCGGCCGGTCAAGCTCCTGCTGCGCTCCCAGGATGTATTGCATGACTTTGCAGTGGCCCAGTTCCGGGTCAAGATGGATCTGGTGCCGGGCCTGGTCACCTTTATATGGCTTACCCCAACCAAGATCGGGAGTTACACAGTGTTGTGCGAAGAATTATGCGGCGTCGGCCATTACAAGATGCGCGGCCGCGTGGTAGTAGACGAACAGGCCGACTTCAATGCCTGGCTGAGAACCTATCCAACCTATGCGCAATCTATCTCGGATGACGGCGCCGCCGTTTCGACGAGCGTTCTCAGCCCGATCGAACAAGGCCGGATGCTGGCAGAAACCCGAGGCTGTCTGGGTTGTCATAGCATCGACGGCAGTGCCGGTGTTGGTCCGACCTGGCAGGGACTGTTCGGTAAAACCGAGAACCTGGCCGATGGTAGTACGGTTGTGGTCGATGTGGAATACCTGAAAGAATCCATCCTCAATCCCGGCGCCAAAGTGGTGCAGGGCTTTGCGCCAATCATGCCGCCGGGCAGTTTCAGTGAGGACGAACTAAATGCACTGATTGCCTATACTAAAAGCCTGGGTGGCGGCTCTTAATGATGGAATTTCCAAACCAATTTGAAATAACCACCAGGGGGATACTCTGATGTCTACTGTTACACACGACGCGGATGAATTTGTCGCACCCGCCGAAATCCCGGAGATGGAGCTCTACCACCCCAAAACCTGGCTCGGCAAATATGTTTTCAGCCAGGACGCCAAGGTCATAGCGATCCAGTATTCGGTTACTGCAATAGCCATTGGCACGGTAGCACTGGTGATGTCCATGCTGATGCGCTTACAGCTCGGTTTTCCCGGTACCTTCTCATTCATCGACCCAGCTAGTTACATCCAGCTGGTCACCATGCACGGTATGATCATGGTTATCTACCTGCTCACTGCGTTATTTCTGGGGGGCTTCGGTAATTACCTGATCCCACTGATGATCGGTGCCCGCGACATGGTATTTCCCTACGTCAATATGCTCAGTTTCTGGGTTTACTTTGTCGCCGTTCTGGTACTGGTAGCGAGCTTCTTCGTACCCGGTGGGTCGACCGGCGCCGGCTGGACGCTATACCCACCGCAGGCCATCCTGCCAGGCACACCGGGCTCGGGCTGGGGCATCATATTAATGCTGGTCTCACTGGCTTTATTTATCATCGGCTTTACCATGGGCGGCCTGAACTACGTGGTGACCGTGCTGCAGGCGCGCACCCGGGGGATGACGCTAATGCGCATGCCGCTAACCGTGTGGGGTATCTTCATGGCCACGGTACTCGCGCTGCTGGCGTTTCCGGCGTTGTTCGTCAGTGCCATCATGATGTTGCTGGACAAGACCATAGGCACCAGTTTTTTCATGCCCGCCATTGTCTCGATGGGGCAGCAACTGGAATATGAGGGTGGTAGCCCGGTCCTGTTCCAGCACCTGTTCTGGTTTTTCGGCCATCCCGAGGTTTATATCGTCGCGTTGCCGGCTTTCGGCATTGTCTCCGACCTGCTTTCTGTTCATGCCCGCAAAGCCATCTTCGGATATCGAATGATGGTGTGGGCCATAGTCATCATCGGCGCGCTCAGTTTCGTTGTCTGGGCGCATCATATGTACGTCAGCGGCATGAACCCCTATTTCGGTTTCTTTTTCGCGACGACGACGTTGATCATCGCCGTACCGACCGCGATCAAGGTCTATAACTGGGTACTGACATTGTGGCGGGGCAATATCCGCCTGAACGTGCCGATGCTGTTTGCGATCGGATTCATATTTACATTTATCAACGGCGGTTTGACTGGATTATTCCTCGGCAACGTAACCATCGATTTGCCGCTGTCAGACACGATGTTCGTGGTCGCCCACTTCCATATGGTGATGGCTGTATCGCCGGTGTTGGTCGTGTTTGGCGCGATCTATCACTGGTACCCGAAAGTCACTGGACGCATGCTAGACGAAGGGCTGGGTAAATTTCATTTTTGGGTCACTTTTCTCGGTACCTATGCCATCTACTATCCAATGCATTACCTGGGATTCCTGGGCGTACCGCGCCGCTACTACTCGATAGAGGGTATTGATTTTATCCCGGAATCGGCGATGACCCTGAATGCGGGAATATCGATAGCGGCCTTTATAGTCGGCGCTGCCCAGCTGGTATTTTTCTATAACCTGTTCGTCAGTTATTACCGCGGCAAGGAAGCGGGCGGTAATCCGTGGGAAGCCACCACGCTGGAGTGGCAAACTGCCGATACGCCGCCGAAACATGGTAACTTTGGTAAAGACCTGCCATTGGTCTATCGCTGGGCGTACGATTACGGTGTACCGGGCGCAGAACTCGATTACATCCCTCAAAATGTACCTCCCTCCCGCGCAGAGAAAGGGGAAAGTATCAATGAGAGTGGTTAGCCAGAGGCGAGTTTAACCATGCATATAACTTTAATATTCATGGCCGCATTGATGGGCGTGGTCGCCTGGTGGTTATTGAAACAGTCGGTCAATACGAAGCCATGGGAGGCGCATGCCCACCATGGTGCGAGCGAAGACTTCAGCGGTCGCTCGTTACGCATGCCCGATGCCAGGATCGGCCTGTTTGTTTTTCTTGCCGTGGCCACTTCACTGTTTGCGTTGTTTATCAGCGCCTACACAATGCGCATGGAACTGGGGGACTGGCGGCCACTACCCGACCCGAACCTGTTGTGGCTCAATACAGGCTTGTTAATCTTCAGCAGTATTGCCCTGCAGTGGGCGTATATCGCGGCTGGCAAGGGTCAGGTAAATACCGTTCGAAACGCGTTATGGGTGGGAGGTTTTTTCGCGTTCGCATTTATACTAGGGCAATTGCTGGCCTGGCGACAACTGGTCGATGCGGGCTATTTCGCGTATGCCAACCCGGCTAATGCCTTTTTTTACCTGATTACCGGGACACATGCGCTACACCTATTGGGCGGCCTGGTCGCCTGGGGCAGAACGATCATCAAACTGTCGAGTGGTTATGAAATAGCCAGCATACGGACGAGCGTGGAACTGTGTGCCGTGTATTGGCATTTCCTGCTCGTCATCTGGGTGATATTATTCGGTTTGATGTTATCAACCTAGGCACAAGCTGAAACATCGGGATTGACTGATGCCGGGATGATTTATTCAGAATTAACTTGGAAAACCGGGAAAATATATGGCTAATGAAGCATCGGTAGATGATTTGGGGCGTTCAATCGCTACGGTAGAAGGGCTGGAAGGGGTTGTTGCGGACTGGTCTTCCGATCAGCGAGCCTTCAAGCGGGTTCCCTGGGGCAAGGCGATGATGTGGATCTTCCTGCTCAGCGACACCTTCATTTTCACGGTTTTCCTGACCAGCTACATGACGGTACGGATGTCTACCACCGTACCCTGGCCCAACCCGAGCGAGGTGTTCGCGTTAACGCTCTTTGGTAAGGAATTACCGCTGATCCTGATCGCGATCATGACTTTTATACTCATTAGCAGCAGTGGCACCATGGCCATGGCAGTTAAATTCGGTTATCAAAAAAACCGGAAAATGACCACGATACTGTTAGTCGCAACAGCCCTGTTCGGGATTTTATTCGTCGGTATGCAAGCCTTCGAATGGACCAAGCTGATCGTTCATGATGGCGTACGTCCCTGGGGCAACCCGATGGGCGCAGCCCAGTTTGGCGCCAGCTTTTTCATGATTACCGGTTTTCATGGAACCCACGTGACAATCGGCGTGATTTTTCTGCTGATCATGGCCAGAAAAGTGTGGAAAGGTTATCTCGATGACATGAAACCGGGTTTTTTCACTACCCGCAGGGCCGGTTACGAGGTCATCGAAATCATGGGCCTGTATTGGCATTTCGTCGACCTGGTGTGGGTGTTTATATTTGCATTGTTTTATCTTTGGTAGGGGTCAGGTATGAGTGAAGTAAAAGTAGAGGGGCAAGAACACCCGATCGCGGTATATTTCTGGGTCTGGGGGTTGCTGTTTGTACTGAGCACTATGTCTTACATGGTGGACTACCTGCAGTTTCAGGGTCTGCTCAGGTGGTCCCTGATCCTCATATTCATGTTCTTAAAAGCCGGGTTTATAGTCGCGGTGTTCATGCATTTGTACTACGAGCGACTGGCCATGGCCTGCGCCATTTTGATACCGACTGGCGCATTGATGGTGCTGATCAGCCTGATGTCGGCCGAAGCGGTTTACACCAACGAAACGCGCAACGTTTACCTCGACGGCGGACCCGGAATCCTGATGACGCAAGAGTCGATGAAACAATAAATATTAGGAGGGCCTACCGCCCCCATCGATCACGGAAATGTTTTACTGAAGAATTTCGGAATTTTATCCTCAAGCACGACCAGCCAGTACGGCGTGGCCGATCCTGTTCCAGCCATTTCCACATGCGGGTGTGACTTTTGCAACCTTTCGAGGACAGCTTCCTGGTTGGGCTCGAGGTCGATAAAAAAGATGTGCTTGTCGTCTTTGAGGGCTTCCGAAAAGCGTGCGAAGTGATAGTTGGGCCTGTGCATACCGATCAATCCCCCCTCCCAGGTGCAAAATCCCAGTAGCACGACCGCCAGGAAAATAAAGGGAACCCAGCCCGCCGCGGTATCGGTCCAGCCAGCATAGTAGGCAACGATAAGGGAGGTAGTAGATAAGACAACGCCGACCAGGGCACCGAGTTCGGCCGAATGGACAATGTCTTTTTTCATAAACGACTGGACATAGTTTAAATGATCATGATGGGCCACTTCTTCATCGTGCAGGCTTAGCACGTGAATTTGTGGAGTGGTAATACCGGCAGCTTCCAGTTGCTCCTCAAAAGTTTCCAGGTCATCCAAATCATCACTAATAAAATAATGCCGGAGCAATTTCATGAAAAATCCTCTTGTTGATTTATTCTGCCGACAGTTTACCGAAATCTATCCAAATTGTAGTGTTATTTTGAGCCAGTGCCTGGCGAATTAGCTACTATGCCGCCATTGGTATCTGATAAAGCCCGCGACAATGAGACTTCCAGTGATAGTTGTTTAGATCAATGATCTTGTTTTCAGTCAATCCAGCACGCATCGCTGGCGTCACGCCGTCGAGTGCGTCGTGAGTGAGATGCCGATTGTAGTAGTTCTTGAAATCGACGAGCTTTCGCTCAAGATCGCGTTCATTCCAGAAAAGTGTTCTGTCGAGACACTCGCGCCGAACCGTACCGATGAGCCGTTCGATAAAGGGATGTGATAGCGGGACATAAGGGATCGTTTTAATCTCCGTGACATCCA